>OCVR010002416.1_pt1 | contig 14019 bp, 12 predicted proteins | sample 1539091 | NCBI WGS metagenome assembly OCVR01 (sample SAMEA3355530, study PRJEB22509) | marine metagenome | biome: marine; feature: coastal ocean; material: water | place: USA | collected 2010-08-07 | depth 16 m | reverse complement strand
CTCCTGAAGGCACCTATTACATGCAAGCCACTGCGGTGCGCGATGGGGTCCAGGCTCCAACTGAGGTGAGTGCGGTTGAAAAGATATTGGGTGCTACTTGGAATCCTGATATTCAAGAGGTTTCATTGGAATTGGCCAGTGGCAGCAACGCGCGGTTATCTTCTATTGAAGCATTCCTAGACCCTTTGATTTTCCAAGATCCCAGTAGATTCTAAGTAAACAACATTTACCCAAACCAAATTAATTAACATTAAAGGAAATTAGACAATGTCATTTTATACAGCACTTACCGGCCTTAATGCCGCCTCTACAGACTTATCTGTGACTTCAAATAATATTGCGAATGCTAACACCATTAGTTTTAAGCGATCAGATGCTAACTTTGGTGACATCTTTGCAAGTTCAGCATTACTGAACCCTTCGACAGTTCAGGGTGGTGGTGTTGCCCTAACAAGCATTGAGCAGGAATTTACTCAAGGAAACCTTGAGCTATCAGCAAATGCCCTGGATATCGCAATTACCGGAGATGGATTTTTCCCTTTAGCCAGTAAAGATGGCAGTGAGTTGTATTCACGGAAAGGTGTTTTTATGCTTAGTGAATCAGACCAAGTCGTCAATTCAGAGGGCCATACCCTGCAGGTACATCCTCTTGGAACAAATGATGAGAGTAACTTTAATCAAGCAATGATTCCACTGTCTGTGCCTCGCGTTTTAGGAGCTACACCAACTAGCTCTATCAACATTGATATACAGCTGCCAAAGAATACGGACGTTATTGGAGGTGCCAAGTATGATTTTGCGGCCCCATCATCAGCATTTACTGGGCCATTAGTCGTCTCTGATGGCACTGCAACTGTGACTTTACCCGGTGGATCCAGCTATGGTTCTCTTGCCGAACAGATTGCTGCGATACAAGGAGTAGCAGGAGGTGCAGCAAACTCTAATTATGCTGATTTAGCATTTACCGTAGATCTCAATCAGGCAGGTACAGGAATTGAGTTTAGTTACAAACAACCCGGAGTAACCGCTACAGATCCTACCCTTTCTCAAAATGGAACGGCTTTAACTAGTACTAATCCAGTGGTAGGTTCTGCAACGCCTATCGATCCCGACGATGCTACAACGTACAACGAAGCTCAGATATTGACTTTATATGACGATGCTGGCGAGGCTTTTAAGGCAACAGTTTACTACCAAAAAATTGGGAATGATGTGGTCAATGGAGCAAATACTGAGAATCAATGGAAAGCTGCTGTATACATAAATGGTGAGCTTGCAGAAATAGCAGGTGATAATGAGGACGGTACTACCAATTTATTAACATTTCAGTTTGACAGCACTTCGGGCGATATCACTGGTCTGGTTGGTAACACCACAATTGCGCCGTCAAGTCTGGCAGGCAGAAGCAACCCAATTACCCTTACCCTAGGTGCATTAATGCACACAAAAGATTTTGAAATTGTGGATCAATCTCAAAATGGGCTACCCCAGGGTGATCTAGTGGACATTGGTGTGGATAATAATGGGCTTGTAGTGGCAACGTATTCTAACGGAGAGCAAAACTTCGCTGGACGAATTAATTTGGCCAACTTTACTTCTGCTCAAGGTCTTCGCCAGCAGGGTAGCACAACCTACACCACGACTGGAGACTCAGGCGTTTTGAGTTTCGGAGAGCCCGGTAGTAACGGCTATGGTGTTCTGACTGGTGGTGCCAAAGAGCGCTCTAATGTTGATTTGACAGAAGAGCTCGTGAACCTCATTGCCGCACAGCGTAATTTTCAGTCCAATGCCAAAGCCCTAGAAACAAGCTCTAGCTTAACGCAGACAATGCTAAATATTAGAGGGTAGATGGAGGTAATGGGAGCCTGATATGGACAGACTAGCATTTATTTCACTGGCAGGGATCACAAGCCAGACCGATATTAGAGCGAAAATTACTAATAGCCTGGCTAATGTCTCTACAACAGGATTTAAAGAAAGCTTGGCCACTGTTGATGAAAGCTTAGCAACCAATGGCCTTGGTTTTGATACGCGAGTAGCGCCGAGCAGACCCTCTCAAGAATATATAAATTTAGCACCAGGTACGATTAATACAACTGGCCGCGCTATGGATATAGCGATGAGTGGCAGCACGGTTCTTGGCGTTCAAGCTGAAAATGGTGATATAGGTTTCACTCGGCGTGGAGATTTAAGAGTGACGGCAAATGGACTGATTGAAAACGCGGCAGGACAATTAGTGATGGGGGAAGCAGGCCCAATTAACGTTCCTCTAGGACATATTGTTTCAATTAGTCCTGATGGAACACTATTTGGGGCACTACCAACTGAGCCTGATGCACCAGCGCTTAATCTTGGTCAATTGATGCTGAGAGATGCTAGTCAGACCCAGTTAATTAGAAGATCAGACGCACTTTTTGAGCCTGCTGATGAGGCCTTAAGAGGAGCTGATTTTCCCAATGGCCCCGAACCAGTGGCGGTGACAAGTGGTGCGCTTGAGGGGAGTAATGTGAATCCCATTGAAGCCATGGTTAAGCTGATGGACTTTAGCCGATCCTATGAGGCGAAGATCAAATTGGTTTCTGAGATTAAAGCCATTGATGAGAACGGCTCATCAATGATGAGACTGCCAAAATAAACAACAATAGAGACAGATAAAGTAAAGGATAGACATTATGGATGCATCACTTTGGATTGCAAAAACAGGATTAACTGCTCAGCAAACGCGAATGCAGGTTATTTCGAATAATCTTTCTAACGTCAATACTACTGGGTTCAAAAAAGATCGGGCTGTTTTTGAAGATCTGCTCTATCAAAACATCGTTCCTGCAGGCGGACAGACTGATGCTCAGTCCCAAACACCCACAGGGTTGATGCTAGGTACTGGAACTCGCGTTTTAGCGACTGAAAAACTTCATGGCCAAGGAAACATAATAACCACTGAAAATGCAATGGATGTTGCTGTTACGGGAGAGGGCTTTTTATCTGTCCAGCAGGCAGATGGAACTATTGGTTACACGCGAGACGGGTCCCTAAAGTTGTCCGCGGAGGGCCAGTTAGTGACCGCTGGAGGAGAAGCTTTATTGCCTGCAATCAATATTCCGCAAAATGCTTCAAGTATCACCATCGGGCGTGATGGAACGGTCACCGCAGAACTTGCAAATGGAGGTGGCGCCGCTCAGGTTGGTCAAATACAGCTGTCTTTATTTGTTAACAACTCTGGGTTGAAGCCCATCGGTCGGAATCTTCTGACTGCCACAGAAGCTAGCGGTGTAGCCATTGTTGCCATTCCGGGTGAAAACGGCGCAGGAATGCTCATGCAAGGCTCTTTGGAAGCATCAAATGTAAACGTTGTTGAAGAAATGGTCAACATGATTGAGACGCAGCGAGCTTATGAAGTCAATTCAAAAGCCATTGCCGCAGCAGATGGCATGCTTCGTTTCCTAAATAACAATTTGTAGAGCACTGATATGCCCAAGATCAGAACCTTCTTAATCGCTATGCTTGTTCCTTTTGTTGCAGCCTGTGCCGGCCAGCCGCAATTAATGCCGTCCGCGGAGTTCTCACCAATCCAGCCTATTCCTGAACAAAGAGAAAAGCAGATCAACGGATCTATTTTTGCTAATGGCCGAGATTTGTTTGGTGACCTTCGTAGCTATCAACCTTCAGACATTAAAGTGGGCGATCTAATTACTGTATTACTCAATGAAACGACCCAAGCCTCGCGAACTTCTGGTTTATCAACCAGTCGAAAGTCAGCCAATGATGCCATTGGGCTGAATCAAAAAAATTCTATTGTGGGCAAGATTGGTTTTGGCGAAGGTTTTTTTGATGGCGTTAAAACTGATGGTTCAAATATCTCTAGTGATGGAACTGGAACTGCAGGACAAGCGGCAAGTTTAACTGGGTCTATATCCGCCATGGTAGTCGAGGTTTTGGCTAATGGCAATTTAGTTATTATTGGCGAGAAACAGCTCGCCCTGACAGAGGGAAGCGAATTTATCCAAGTTAAAGGGATTATTCGTCCGGCTGACATTCAACCAGACAATACCGTGTTGTCACAACGTATTGCCCATGCTCAAATTTCTTACCGTGGCACGGGAGAGCTTGCCAGCGCATCAAAATCTGCTTGGGGTACTGGTCTGTTATACAAAATTTGGCCTTTTTAAAGGACCAAGCATCAGAGGTTAAACAAATATGTCTTTTTGGAAAATAATACTGCTTATCTCGGCTTTAACAGCCAATGCGATCTCAAATGCAGATCGTATAAAAGACTTGACCGAAGTTGCTGGGGTTCGTTCTAACAGCCTAGTCGGTTTTGGTTTAGTCGTAGGTCTTCAGGGAACAGGAGACGGAAAAGACTTACCAATTACCGCTCAAGCACTGAAAACTACACTATCAGGTCTTGGAGTTAGCGTTGATGGGCCGGTCAGTGATTTTGATCTTGGTGACCAAATGGCTTCACTAGCTGCCCAAAACGCGAAGAAAGAACTTAAACTTGAAAACGTAGCATCGGTAATGATAACCGCCGAACTACCACCGTTTGCAAAACCAGGACAACGGATTGATATTAATGTTGCTGCAATTGGTGTTGCAGAATCTCTGCGCGGAGGAACACTTGTTCTGACTCAATTGCGTGGTGTTGATGGAGAGACCTATGCGCTTGCTCAGGGTGCCTTAACCATTACCGGTGTCAGTTCTTCTGCGGCAGGCAGTAGTGTTCAGATAGGTGTTCCAACTGCGGGACGGATCCCGAACGGGGCAACAGTAGAGCGTCGAGTTCCAACTCCTTTTGATACATCTGATCATATAGTTTTGAACATGAGAGAGGGAGACTTTTCGACAGCCTATGCGGTAACTACTGCTGTGAATAAATCATTTGGCGCAGGCACTGCCCATGCAATTGATGGTGTGTCTGTTGCGATTAAAGCGCCCATGGATTCTTCTCAGCGGGTTGCATTTTTAAGCATGATCGAAAACCTTGACGTGGTTCCTGGCGAAGCCCCTGCACGAGTTGTGATTAACTCTCGAACTGGCACAGCGGTGATTAATCGTAATGTGAGAGTAACTGCGGTCGCCGTTACTCACGGCACAATCTCAGTAAGCATTTCTGCAACCAACGAAATTAGCCAGCCAGCTCCTTTTAGTGACGGAGAGACTACCGCGGTACAAAATGCAGATATTGTCGTCAGTGAAGATAATAACCCCATGTTTTTGTTTCAGCCTGGAGTTGATTTAAGGGAGATTGTGGATGCCGTTAATCAAGTGGGAGCATCACCATCAGCTTTGATAGCAATTTTGGAGGCTCTTAAGAGTTCTGGAAGCTTAAGAGCAGAGTTGGTGATAATCTAGATGAATGAGATTAATCCCGCAGCTAGAAGCCATTTAGACTTTGATGGTATCAACGATTTGAAAGTACGTGCAAAAAAAGATCAAGTTGGATCGGCACAAGAGGTCGGGCGACAGTTTGAGGCGATGTTCGTTAACATGATTTTTAAATCTGTCCGTGAAGCGAATATCCCATTAAAGAGCGATCTTATGAGCTCTTCTAGTCTAGATACTTTTGAGCAAATGTATCACCAAGAGCTTTCCCAGGTAATGGCTCAAAAAGGGTTGTTTGGCCTAGGTGACTGGTTAGCCAATCAAGTGAGTGGTCAAACTCATCCCAGTAAAGTAGCCAAAGCCTACGACCAAACGCTTGGGCCCAGTCACAAGCTGATGGATTCAATACCTACAGATAACAGGGACTAATACCATGCCTGATTTACTCACCGTTGGCGCTCAGGCGACGCAGTTATATAAAACAGCGCTTGGGACAGTAAGTAATAATATTGCGAACCTAAATAGCGAGGGCTATAGCCGCCAGTCAGTAACAATTTCTGAAAATGCACCTATTGAAATAGGAAGCACATTTGTAGGCGCAGGTAGTGTGCTTACTCAAATAAGTAGAGCCTATAACGGATTTGCCGAAACCAATCTGCGTCACAGCAGCAGTGATCTGAATAATCAGCAACCCATGATTGACTACGGCAACCGCATCATCGATATCTTTGGTTCGGAGACTTCTGGGCTCACTAGCTCTCTCGATAGGTTTTACACAGCATCGGCTAATCTAAGCACTGATGCGGCGTCACAACCCCTACGAAATATTTTCTTAAGTGAAGCTGAGAGTCTGGCGACAAATTTCCGCGATCTTGCTGGCCATCTTGACACCATTAGTGGTGAAAGCCAGGCTGATATTGAATTTCAAATTTCCAAACTCAATGATCTTTCTCAACAGGTTGTCGTCATAAATGCTCAGCTAGATAGGAAAGTGTCAGTCACAGATCAGCCACCGGCATTACTCGACCAACGAGATCAGTTACTCAGAGAAATATCTGAATTGGTCAAGATCGACGTTCGTGAACGACCTTCAGGTGCTGTCGAGGTTCGTTTGGACAGTAACAGTGGCGCTGTTGTCGTTAACGGTGCGAAGAACAATACATTTAGCGCAATTTTTGAGGTTAATGATGCAGGGCAGGTCGAAATTGTTGCTAATACTAATGGCAATTCCAAAGTGACGGTTGCCGTTACTGGAGGTACTATCGGAGGTCTCTTGAACTTTCGGAGTCAAATACTAGCTCCCGCTCAGGCAGACTTGGACATTCTTGCAAAGACAATTGTAACGGAGGTCAACGCCATCCAAATGACCGGCGTAGATCTCAATGGCGACAGAGGTACGGCATTATTTGACATTGACTCAACTGTGGGCGCTGCCGGAATGACACTGTTACAGACCGACCCTTTCAAAATAGCAGCTGCCGGACTCTTGCGTATAACCAATAATGCAGCAAACTCTGGAACAGCCTCCATTGATTATCAGGCGCCACCAGCCAATGTGGCTACACCGGCGAACTTTACCTTAACTTACTCTGCTGGAGTCGGTTATTCAGATGGCGCCACTAATTATAACCCGGATGCTAACGGTCAGTTTGTTTATGCAGGAATAACCTTCACTGTTAAAGGAATACCAGCTGATGGAGATAGTTTTGATATTGGACTCAATACTAATAGCGACGGTGATAACCGAAATATAGCTTTGGTAGCACAACTACAGAACAAAAGTGTTTTAAGCGATGGGAACTCAATAAGTGAAGGTTATGCCGCTATCGTTAGCCGGGCAGGTAGCCGAATCAGTCTCGCCATTATCTCGCAAGAGGCTATGCAAGTGATCTACGACCAAGCAGTGCAAACACGAGACGAAGTTTCCGGAGTTAACCTAGATGAAGAAGCCGCAGACCTGATTAGATTCCAACAAGCATTCCAAGCGTCAGCGCAAATCATCCAAACAGCTTCAAAGTTATTTGATTCAATTTTGGCAGTTCGTTGAAACACTAGCGGTTAATCACTTTAATGAAAAATTAATATAGGCTCCGATTCAAGCGTCGATAAATTTTGTCGATTTTAATAAAGGGAGAGTACCAAAAAGGATCAAAAATATGAGAATTTCCAACCAACAAATTTTCGATCAGGGTGTTGAGCAAATGGTCCGTCAACAGACCAGCGTTGCTGAATTACAGTTGAAAATAGCTGAAGGTAAACAGCTGGTTAAACCAAGTGATAATCCAGATAAGGCAATGGTTATTCAGCGCCTTAATAGTGCGGTGGAAAAACAAGTGGTCTACGAGTCTAGTTTAAACGCAGTTGCAATTCGGCTTGATCTAGAAGAGTCAAGCATTAGCACAGCCAACGACATTTTGCTGCGTCTTAAAGAAATCGCGGTGCAGAGTAGCAATGGCACCTTGTCTGCGGATGACCGCGGTATTTTGGTTTCTGAAGTAACTAGCCTGCGAGATTCACTGTTGAGTTTAGCGAATACACAAGATGCTAATGATAACTATATTTTTGCAGGATCATCCAGCGGCTCCGCGGCGTTTATTGAAACCGCTAGCGGGGTTAGTTATGCAGGGGACAGCTCACGCATGCTGATCGACATTTCCGACCATAGACAATTATTACTAAACCGCCCTGGAGATGAGGTGTTCGCCAACGTATCACGACAAGGCCCCCCAGTTGAAGAAGTTGGTTTTTTCGAGGCTATTGACGATTTTATAGTGGCTCTTGGTAACGACAATAGTAGTGCTATCACCCAAGGGCTGTCTGATGTTAACGCCCTTGTCGATGCTGGCATTAGCGCTCAAGCAGATGTGGGATCTCGTCAAACGTTAGTCGACCGACAAAGGGATACTCTGGCAGATACCAAAATGAGATATGAAGTGTTGCTCTCTAATGAGCAAGACTTAGACTATGCCACTGCAGTGACAGAGCTGTCGGCAGAGATGATGCAGCTAGAGGCAGCGCAGGCCAGTTTTGCTCAAATTTCTCAGCTGAGTCTCTTTAATTATATTAGTTAGTTTTAATAGGAAACCCTAATGGATAGCTCCTCCACTTCATCGAACACCAGCATCGGGTCATCCATTTTAAATACCCTAAATGCGGGATCAGGGATTAATGCCGCAGCCTTAGCGGAAGAGTTGACCAATGCGCAACGACTTCCTCAGCAAAATTTGATCCAGCGTAATATAGATCAAACTGAAGCAGCCATTTCTGGGTACGCCTTAATTTCTTATCAATTAAGTGTATTGCAAACTGGCTTTGAGGGAATTAATGATGCTAACGAGTTAGCATCAGGCAGTGGATCCAGTGCGGACAGCAGCAAGGTTAGTATTCTGTCTGTTTCTGGTGACACCCCAGAGGGTACCTATGACTTACTAGTCAATCAGCTAGCACAAAATCAGCGTGTGATGTCCCATCAATATGCTGGTGCCGATACATCAATTAACAGTGGCAATGGGTTTGATCTTACATTTTCTCTTGGATCGACTAAAGCAGGAACGTTTGAAGAACACCTGACTAAGGATCAACTGCGAGCAGCAGTGGCTAGCGGAGGCAGTATTACCGTCACTAACGGCGATGGCGCTTCTATTACAGTTACACAAGCTGATATTAATGCGGCAGGAGGGACTACCGCAGGCTCTGAGTTATTATCCGGCTATGTCGCCGCGTTAGAGGCAGCAGATATTGCTGGTACATTGGGATTTAACGCGCAACATGAGTCTGGCACAGGGGTTAGCTTCACCCAAACAGCGCCTGGTACAGGCTCTATTGTAAGTGCCTCAGGCTCTATTACTTCTGGAATACCTTCTATTACTCCAGTGACAGGCGTTGCTGCTGTCTACTCTAGTAGTCTTACAGCCAGCCAAACAACGACTTTAACCGTAAGTGATGGCCTTACTACAGTGTCTGTGGACAGTGCCTCTTATAGCAGTGTTGCAGAACAGGTGACGGCTATTCAGTCATCTGCAGGGTATAGTGAGTTGCTCTTTACGGTGAGTGAAAATGCGGGCGGCATTGAGTTTACATACAAGACAACCAGTGCTGTGGTTATTGCTCCTACTCTAACTACCACAGCGGGTAGTCAAACGTTGACCAATGATATTGTTGGTATTTCCCCGGTCAATGCGCCTGTCACGAGTACGCTTCAAATAACGCCAGGTGCAGACACGCCAGCAGCGATAGCAGCGGCAATTAACGATGCTAATATTGGTGGCATAACGGCTAGTCTGGTAGATACCGGCACAAGTGGAAGTAATTACCGGATTGTGCTTTCTGGTGCTGAGGGTGCTGACAACAGCTTCAGTGTGACCTCTATTCCAGATCTCGGCTTTAGGGATACTGCTAATGTCTTACAAAGTGCCCAAAACGCCGAACTGGCTTTGAATGGTGTCTCGATAACCCGCGGTAGCAACCAAATTTCTGATGTGATTAACGGGGCTGTTTTGTCACTTAATTTAGTAAATAATAGTGCAGTTAGCCTAACATTTAGTCGCGATACAGCCCGTTTAAAAGACAGTATTATTGGTCTAGTTGACAATTTTAATGCCTTCAATAACATGCTTGACTCGCTTACTGAAGCGCCCTCAGAAGATGTTGAGCTCTCTGGAGCATTGGCGGAAGATAAAACATTGGCGCGCTATTTATCAGATCAGCTTCGTACAGCAATTCTGACTGATTCCTCTACCAGCAGCGGGTCAATTAGGGCAATGCGAGATATTGGTGTCAGTATCGATCGTTACGGCCAATTAACCTTTGATGAGAAAATATTTGATAATGCAGTGGCTAACAGCTATGACGATGTCGTTACTATGTTGACTGCTAATACCTCTGATGAGGGCCTCGCCACCAATACTAATAAAGGGCTGTCTCAAGACTTAGCGACATTAATTGAAGGGTTTACCGACAGTGGTGGTGTCGTTATTAACCACTCTTCGTCAGCCAACACTGCTCTGGCAGATTATGAGCAAGACCTAGCGGATCTTGAAGTCCGCATGGACGCAATTTACACTCGCTACATTACCCAGTTCGCAGCGATGGAGTCGCTCATAGCAAGTATCAACAACACTAAAAGCTATCTCACCACACAGCTTGAAAATATGGCTGACACCTATTGGAAAAACTAAAATCTGAGGCTTGATCAGACATATTCAATGGTATTTGGCCGCAATGAATCACGCTCTTAGGTGCAATCTAAAAGGTATACAACGAAGTTAGTCTCTACCTAATATGCGCCAAATGCTGATACCCACCTTTATGCCAACCACTACCGCCATTAATTGCATCACAATAGGGTGCAGGTCGAACTGGTCTTGCAGATATACAACAAACAGAAAGGCAATAACTATTACGACATGTTCTCTCAATAATAAGAGAAGGGGGTTTTTCATAAAATATGCAACTTTCTACTTAGAGTTTAGGCAGGGTAGTATACAGAGCCGCCAAAAATAAAGATCGCCCATAGATAGGTTAGTTCGTATCCAAAATACTTGAACTTTTGATGACACAAATAGCTGCAGATAAACAGGATCATACAATTGATCATAAAAAAACCCAGCACTGAACTTCAGTACCGGGTTAGGGTGAGCTATCCCTAGCTCAGGGGAAAATCATTGAGTTATCTAAGCAGCGCTAGTACACCCTGTGCCGCTTGGTTAGCTTGTGACAACATTGCAGTACTTGCCTGACTAATGATTTGAGTACGTGCTAATGCTGTAGTCTCTGCCGCATAGTCAGCATCTTGAATCTGGCTACGAGCAGCCGACTGGTTTGCAGAGGTTGTTACTAGGTTATCAACCGTGTGCTCGAGCGTGTTAATTGCAGCACCAAAGGTAGCACGCTGAGAAGCCACGCCAACTAAAGCCGCGTCGAGTTTATCAAGCGTATCAGTATAGTTGGATTCATCAATACCAGTAGACGAAAACGCGCTTATGTCTGCAGCCATTGGGTTTCCGGCACCACCGGTAGCGCTGCCCACAGTTGTGCTACTTACACTCCCGCTATTAAGAGCAGAGCCAACTGATGAGCCGTCTATTTGGTTCGCGGCAAGGATAGATCCTGAGCCAGCGACATCCTGAGTGAAAGTAATCGTATTCGCTCCGGAGTTTGCAGCTGCCATTTGAGCAAAGTTTGCATTGGCATCAATAGCAGTATTGATGGCCAGTGCTAAAACGTCATAGTCCGCATTTTGTAGATTGGTACCAACACCACTACCCAATGCAGTTTGAGCAGTTACAATATTAGCATCAGTAACGGTGATGGTATCGCCTTCTACATCAGTTAATACTAAAATGTTGCCGGCAGTGACTGATGCTGTAGTAATGGCTAGAGTGTCAACGCCTTGAGTTCCAGCCGTTGTTCCGGCTGCTAAATTGAAGTCGGCAAAATTAACGTCTAGTTGCTCGTTTGCACCAGAGTTGGCTCCAACTTGGAAGGTCACCGTGCTGTCACCGGCACCGTCAGCATCGCCGTTAAGAATTTTTCGACCGTTGAACTCTGTGGTCTCGGCAATTTTGTCAATGGCTTGGGCCAACTGCACAAATTCTTGATCCAAATTAGCTTTATCTGCAGTGCTGTTAACGCCATTACTAGATTGAACAGTTAGTTCTCGCATACGCTGGAGCATATCCGTAATTTCTGAGGCGGCGCCATCAGCAACCTGAATCATGGAGATAGCGTCATTGGCGTTACGCGCCGCGGCGTCTAATCCACGAATTTGTGATGTCATTTTTGTAGCAATGGCTAAGCCAGCTGCATCATCAGATGCAGAATTGATACGCAGTCCTGTGGATAGACGCTCCATAGCCACTGACATGCTACGGTCATTGGTTTTGATGCTGTTAGCAGCAGTCATTGCTGCGATATTGGTATTAATAGTAGTCATTGTGTTGTCCTCTAAAATATTCAAAAGTGTTGTCGAGTAAATATGAGCTTTACCCGATAACACCGGGCTCACTCTTGTGTTGCAAGATTAAGGATCGGCACTAGCTATAAAAACTTAAATACCCGGTGAGCCGCATTGTCAAAAACAGTTGTAGAGACATGAAGACGCACTCATAGGAAAAGGCATAAGCTGTGGTAAAAAGTTTAGGGAGATCAAGGCTGGCCTTTAAAATTATTATTAGCAGTCTGTAACGCTATTTTAAAAAATGACTAGGGTTGGGTGTTTGGAGCGTGGCCATAGAGGTAAGTTAACTCAATGAGATGATTTAGAGTCCGTACAGAATAATTAGTAGAGGAGAATAAATTGCTGATGGGCTGAACAGAGACGGTCTTGATAGATGGCTGATGCAGACTTTGTGTTGCTTGGCAGCCGCTATTTAAAGAGGCCGCCTATTCAGCGGGCAGATAACTCAGGACTTGTCGTCGAACAATACGCCCTTCAAAGAGTCAAGGTGCTTATTGATGTGAGCGGCGACCCTCAGTGTGGCTTCGCCTGGAAATGTAAGTAACACTTCGCCCGAGTCTTGATCAGTGACCTGAACAACCACTCGTTTTGACGCACTATCAATAGTAAAGGCCAAACTAGTGGGGATCTGCCGCATGCTTTGGTTGATCGTTTCAAGTGCGTCTTTTATTTGCGCGGCAGAAATAACCATTTGATCCACCGCCGCGCTCTGTGATGCAGAGGCATTTTCTGCAGCCTCGCGGATGCTCGGCATGACTGCATCTTTAATGGTTTGTGCCTTGACTGTATTTGTCGCTGGGGCCTGGACTGGTGCGCTGATTTCTAATGCTGACATAATAGTTACCATTTGCCTTAAGCGCGGCTAATGTGCCGATGCTTTTTGTAAATCTTGTTAACCTACTTTTTTTGCCACTGGTCTATGACCAAATCTTTGGCCGGTAGTTGCTTGTCTTAGAGTCATCGTCAGTAATACCTAATACTTTAATACAACTAACAGTTGATCATTGTTTTGTGCCTATCAGTCAGGCATTGAGGTGGTTATACTACCAACCAATTTTTCTGAAATGGTTAAGCAGATTGTGAGATTCGCTCATTCAGCAGTGCAAGCTATAGATGCATTTACGGATTTTACTGGCCGCACAATCGCTTGGTTGACAGTGATCATGGTTGCTTTGGTTGTGACTGTTGTCATCACTCGCTACTTTTTAACGATTGGGTCCATTGCGTTACAAGAGTCAGTTACTTACCTGCACTGTATGATTTTTATGCTTGGGTTAGGTTATACGCTCCAGCATGATGGGCACGTGAGAGTAGACATTTTTTACCGGCATTTTTCCGATAGGAAAAAAGCGCTCATCAATTTTCTCGGTGGGGTATTTTTCTTAACGCCGGCTTGTCTGTTACTTTTTTTCGCAAGTTGGGATTATGTAGTTGCCAGTTGGGCTATCAGTGAAACCTCTGCAGAAAACAACGGACTCCCATTTATCTATTTGTTAAAAACACTGATGTTGCTGATGCCGGTGACTCTGTTACTGCAAGGGATAGCAGAAATTGTACGTAGTGGTTTGATACTTAGTGGAGCCGATGTGTCAGTGAATGCCAAGACCGATTCAACTGAGTCGACTATCTGATGGCTGACTTAATCCCTTTTGTCATGTTTTTGGTTGCCTGCTTAGTGCTTATGGCAGGCTATCCGGTGGCCTTTTCCTTGGCAGGAACAGCTTTATTATTTGCGCTGGTGG
>OCVR010002412.1_pt1 | contig 14031 bp, 9 predicted proteins | sample 1539091 | NCBI WGS metagenome assembly OCVR01 (sample SAMEA3355530, study PRJEB22509) | marine metagenome | biome: marine; feature: coastal ocean; material: water | place: USA | collected 2010-08-07 | depth 16 m | reverse complement strand
GTCCACCGCCCCTTCTTCTCGAGCCGGAGCTCGTTCAACCGCTCAGAGGATCCGCGAACTGATGATCGTCACCGGCTCGACGGGGGCCTCTGCCTTGTCCTCTCGGATCTCCCCGTTGGAGGCGTCCTTGATGAGATCCAGCCCCTCCAGGACCCTTCCGTAGACGACGTAGTTGCCGTCGAACTGATACTGCGGGGAGGCGGTCAGGAAGAACTGGCTTCCAGAGGAGTTGACAGCACCTGTCACCTTGGCGGCGGAGAGAACGCCCTCCGCGTGGATGAGGCCCGATTTCTCGGCCGGAATGGTCTTGTCGGGCCCGCCAAGGCCCCAGGTGCTGGCGTCCTCGTCCCTGGAGTTGGGATCTCCACCCTGGATGAAGCCGCCCGGCTGGACGCGATGGAAGCGGGTGCCGTTGTAGTACCCCTCCTTCACCAGCTTGAGAAAGTTCGCCGAGTGCCCCGGGGCGGCGGCGCTCTCCAAGCCCACGATGATCGGCCCGAGCTCGGTCATGAGCTCGACGCGCGGGGAGCCCTCCGGGAGAGGCGGGTTCTCGAAGATGCTCGGGTGCTCCAGCGTCCAAGCGGCTTCCTGCGCGACGCTCGCCTCGAGGTGAGCAAGAAGCGACTGGCCAGAACCGTCAGGGCCGATAGGGAACTCGAGTGTGCCCAGAAGAGCGGGGGACAGCTCCTGAGCGCTTTGGAGGGCGACCGTGGCTTCCTCGTACTCCCGTTTCACCAGGTGGGTCTGGGCCAGATCCATGTACGCCCAGGCAGAGACCGTGGCCGACGGGTTCTTGGCGGTCAATGCATTCAGCATCGCCACTCGGTCCTCCGAGATGTTGGCTTCGTAGAGCTCGCCCCACACCGCCCGATCGGACTCTGTGGCGGCCTGTGAGGCGCTCTGGGTGTACAGGATCGCCGCCGAGGCCACGGCCAGGACCGAGAGTGCCGGCCACTTGTACTTGAAGACCAGTGTCGCGAAAGCGGACTGCTCTTCCTGGGCGATCGTGATTTCGGTGGCAGCTTTGTGCTTGGCCATCGTGCTTGCCTGTCTTGCTAGGCGATTCGGGTTTGGGCTGGGGGCCTGGGCTTCTCTGGGCTCAGAGCAGCCAGGGGGTCTCCCCCCAGGCGCGTGGCCCGGCATTATAGGAGCTATATCGTCCGAGCGGGCAAGCTGCCCGGTTCGCATCCTCGTTGACTTGAAGATTCCATGCTGATCTCCCTCCTCATTGCCGCCTCGCCCATGACCGCCTCCGTCGCACCGCTCATGGTTGCGGAGCCGATCGGCCAACCTGCGATCGTCGCCGGGTTGGAGGATTACAAGTCGTTGCTCAAGGCCGCCGGGGACGACCCTGTGAAGCTGTGGGCGCTCTACGAGTGGACCCTCGAACAAGACGACCGCAAGAAGTACCGCAAGCGGGTGCTGAACAAGGTGATCAAGGCGGCGCCGGACCACGCAGAGGCTCACGCGGCTCTCGGGCATGTCCAGTTCGAGGGTAAGTGGTACGACTCCGAGCGTGCTCTTGATCGGCACCTGTCAAAGATCGCGAAGGAGCGCGGTCTGGTGAAGTACGACGGCAAGTGGGTGTCGCCTGCTGACGTGGTCTACCTCGACAAGGGGTGGCAGAAGGACGCCTCGACCGACGAGTGGTACGACCCGGTAGCGCGCCAGCGCTTGGCCGAGGGGTGGCAGCTCCAGGACCTCAACTGGGTCTCCCCTGACGAGGTCGGCAAGCTCGCAGAGGGGCTCTGGAAGTGCGACGCGAAGTGGCTCCCGCTCGAGGCCGCGAACGAGTGGCATGGGGACATCGAGACGCCGTGGAGGATCCCTGAGAAGCGCGCCACGGTCTGGTCCACGTGCAGCCGTGAGACGGCTCAAAAAGCGGCCAAGCAGGCCGAGCAGGCCTACTACGACATGCTCAAGGTCTTTGGGTTCGGGGGCGACGAGAAGCCCGCCTTCATGGTGCTCCGCAGTCGGTCCGAGTACCTGCGGTTCATGGACGGTGACGAGGACTACGACCTCCCTCAGCTTGATCCGCTGGCGATGTCGGCCTTCAACCGCTCGGCCTTCGCCGATCTCTGGTTCGACTTCGACGAGGAGCGATACCTGGGCATGGGGGTGACCTTCTGGGACGAGGAGTCAGAGTCGGGTGACCTCTTTGGTCTGCACGACGCACGGTTCGCTTACGGCCTGTCCTTCGTCGAGTCGATCGACCCCTGCTTCGAGGGACTCGACGATGTCTATGGAGAGGGCGAGGTCTCCCCGGAGTTCGCGGCGGTTCGCCTCACGGCGCACAAGTTCCCTCGATGGTTCCGGTGGGGTGCGGCGTGCTACGCGTCCCGCTGGTTCAACGACAACCAGATCAAGCGGGGCGGGGACCCCTACTGGGCTCGCAAGTGGTCAGCCTCGAACCTGAACGCCCAGGGTGGGCTGCTGGACTTCGACGACGTCTTCGAGTTCGAGGCGAGCGGTCAGAACGAGGAGACCGCCAGGCTCATCAATCAGGCCGGACTGTTTGTCGCGTTCCTCGTGGACGGCGGGGACCCGGAGCTGTCGCGCCTCCATGGAGAGTTGATGGCTGCGATGGAAAAACGTCAGGAGACGGGGAAGATCTTCGCCGCGATCCGCAAGAGCATCTCGGAACGTGACGAGCAGATCCGAGCGTTCATGGGCAAGTAGGCGGTCTCGCCTGACTGAGCCGCTGGCTGCCTAGCCCCAAGGTCTGACGCCCCCGAACCATGTCGATCCTAATCTCCCTCGCCCTCGCCCTCCCTCAGCTCCCCGAGCCCACGGCGCAGGACCTCCACCCCAAGGGCGCAGACCTCGTCGTGGCGATCCCCGATCTTCAGGCGGCCCTCGACGCCTTCGGTGGCACCGCGCTGGCCCGGACGATGGCGGACGAGGAGCTGCAAGCTGCGATTGGAGACGTCATGGGGAGCGGGCCGGTCGATCCGGTCGAGCTGCTCGTGGCACAGCTGCGTGGAATGGAGGGGGAGCTCCCGCGGATCCTCGATCTGCACAAAGGGGTCCGCTCGGTCTCCATGTCACTGGACCTCGGTGGTTCGGGGGGGGAGTCGGTGTTGGGGCTCGTGGGGCTGCTGGACGGGGACACACCGGTCCCGGACTTCGATCTGCGCGTCGTGGTCGACTTTGAAGACGAGGCCTCCTGCGAGGCGTGGACGGCGGTCATGCGCGACGTCTTCGTGGGCGGGCGATCGCGACAGGTCGCGACTCGAGCGATGAGCCTCGACGGCGACGGCGGGGCATTCGGTTCGCCGCGGCTCACGGTCATGGAGATCTCCGGATCCGTGGACGCTCCCACGGAGTACATGGCCTTTGGCGGCACGCGGGCGCTGATGGCGGTCGGGATTGAGGACCTCGGCAAGGAGCTCGCGCGGTTGAGTCGCGCGGCACCCCGCGCATTCTCCGCCGAGATCGAGGTCGGCCGCGAGAGGCTCGGCGCCGCAGAGGGGACCACCGTCATGGAGCTCTACACCCCCGCCTATGCCGGCCTCTCGAGCCTGCTGGAGCTGACCGACCCTGCCGGCCCGACCTGGGCGCTCTTGGCGGGCCCCGCGATCACCATGACGGAGCTGATGCTCGGCGCTCCTGGGACCGCGATGCTCCGTGGAGGGCACTGGAACTTCGGCATCGGCGCGGATGGGCGCTATCTGACCACCGGCTGGATTCCTGGTCCCCCGCCCATCTCCAGCTTGAAGATGGTCGGCGGCACCCCCCTGCAGCCATCCAGCCTCACCCTCGCACACCCCGACGCTCTGGTGACCTCCGTGGCTAGCTTCGACCCGGAGCAGCTCTTTGATCTCCTGGTTCAGGCCTCCGGCGACGTCAGCTCGGAGGAGATGGAGGAGGTCATGCAAGGCATGGAGACTGCGTACGGATTCCGCATCGACCGCGACCTGATTGAGCCCCTCGGTGGGTCGATCTCGTACAGCCTCCCGAAGCTCCGCTCGCTCCTCTCTGCTCCCAACCTGATGGCCGTCGCGAGCCTCGACGACCGCGAGGCCTTTGTGCGGGGCATGGACGGCCTCATGGAGATGATGGAGGCCGCTGGCGAGGCTGATGGTCAGCGCACCGAGTACCGGGGAGCGACGGTGTACACATGGTCCCTCAGCGGCCTGGCTGGTGGTCAGGGCGGGATGCAGCTGGGCCTGCCCATTGACCCCTCCAGCTTCAGCCGCCCGACCGTCACGGTCATGGACGATCGCGTGCTGATCTCGACCTTGCCGAGTCACGCCAAGCGGGAGGTGCGCCGGGTGGCCAAGCTGGCCAAGGCGGGTCAAGAGGCAGAGGTGCACGCGGGGCTGAGCGCCACTGAACTCTCAGGTGGCGCGACCATGGTGAGCTTCGCCGATTGGGCGGTGTTCTACGGCAATCTCTACACGCAGCTGCGGGCGCTGGCTCCGATGATCGGCGACCTTGCGGGGGGGGGCGCGGACCTGCCGCTGCCCTTCAAGCTGGACTCGCTGCCCGACATGGACGTTCTAACGCGCCACTTCACCGCCAGCGAGCGCCGCTGGGTCAAGGTCGACGACGGGTTCATGGACATCACGGTGTCCTCCCTCGGCCCGGAGATCCCCGCGATCCTCGTCGGGGTTGGGAGCTTGCCCATGATCTTCATGCCCGCCGCTATGGACGTCGAAGCGTGGGACGACCTTGACACCGAGTTCCTCGAGGTCGAGGGCTCGATCGAGGAGCCTCCGTCCCCCGTGGGAGCCGAGTCAGATACACAGTCTCAGCTGATGAGCGTGGAGGTCGCGGTGAAGATGTACCAGCTGGATCACGATGGCGACCTGCCACCGAACCTCGGGGCGCTCGCGCGGTCCGACGAGGGCAAGCCCGCCTACCTCGCAGGTGGAATCCGCGATGGCTGGGGGAGAAAGTTGCTCTACAAGCTGACGGATGACGGTTACGTGGCCTGGTCGATGGGCGCCAACGCTGTGGACGAAGGTGGCCGGGGAGATGACCCCCATCGCATCTACAAGAGCCCAGGCAAGTGATGTCCGATGACCGTGAGGGGGAGTCCTCGGACGTCTGCTCACCTGGGGACGCCGTGGACCCCGGCTGGCAGTACAAGCGCGGCGATCGTTCCCGTCGGAACGGCCCGCTGCGCCGCCGCTTTCGGGACCTGCGTCGCCGGGTGCTGTCGCCCCTGGTGCCCCTGCTGGTCCCCCCGCTGCTGCGCGGGCTCGGCTGGACGTGGCGCGTCCAGGTGGCCAACAGCGAGCGGAGAGAGGAGCTCCTGGAGTCCGGAGAGGGCTGCGTGGCGGTCCTCTGGCACGGGCGGATGGCTGCCGCTGCGCCTGTCTTTGCGGGGGTGAACACGGTGATCCTCGTGTCCATGTCCGGGGACGGGGAGCTCGCCAATACGACGCTGGAGCGGCTCGGGTACCGCACGCTCCGCGGGTCCTCCAGCCGCTATGGCGTGCGGGCGCTCAAGGCCATGCGCGAGATGCTCCGTGGGGGAGGGGCGGTGGCCATCACGCCGGATGGGCCGCGTGGCCCGATGCATCGAGTCAACCGCGGCGCGGCCTTCCTGGCCAGGGACGCGGGGCTTCCCATCGTCCCCTTTGGCTTCGCGGCCGCCAGCGCGGCGCGCCTCAACTCGTGGGATCGGTTCACGCTGCCGTTGCCCTTCAGTCGGGTCCAGGTGGTCATTGGTGCTCCGATCTCGGTGGACCGAGGGGCGACCGATGAGGACCTTCGAGCGGTGAGCCAAGGCGTCGGAGACGCATTGGTCGCGGCGGAGGTCGAGGCCGCGAGCCTGCTCGGTGTGGGGGCGGACTGGTGATTCGCATCGGGCCCTCCGGGTGGACGCACCCCGCGCTGGATCGGGCGTGGCCGCTGCAGCGCGGCGTGGACTTCGATCCGCTCAACTTCCTGGGCCAGTTCTTCGGCGCGGTGGAGGTCGACGTGACCGCCCATGTCCTGCCGCGCGAGGAGCACATCGTGCGCTGGGCCGCAGCGCTGCAAGGGCGACCCCGAACCCGGCTCCTGGTGCGCGTGCCGTCCACGATCCTGGACCTCTCGAGGGCGCCTGAGGAGCGCGCCGCAGACGCGGGACGGTTCCGCGACTCCATCGCGCCGCTCGTTCGCCGCGAGCGGCTGGGAGGGCTGGTCGCGACGCTCGCGGATGGGACACTCTTTGGACCGTCGGAGGCTCGCGCGCTCGGCGAGCTGGCGCGCATCCTGTCGCCGGCTCCGCTGATCCTCTGCGCGGGGCACCGCTCCTGGTACGAGCGCCGCGCGCTCGACGTGCTGGCAGGTGCCGGGTGGTCCCTGGCGCACCTGGATGAGGACGAGCGCTGGGACGCCCCGCCCCGCCGACATCGGGCGACCGGGCGAGTGGGCATGCTGCGCCTCGTCGGTAAGGAGCCCTACGGGCCAGCGCGGATCGGGGCGGCGGCGCGTCGGGCGCGCGAGATCTCGATGGACGTGGAGGATCTCTACGTCATCGCGGACAACGCCGGGCATCAGGGGGCCGCGCCTGCAAGCGGGCTCGCTGCGGCCCTCGAGGTCAAGTTCGTCCTCTCCGGTGAGCAACCGGTGCCAGGCTGGCCGAGGATCATCGAGGTGTTCCCGCACCTGGAAGAGGTGCTCGTGCTGGAGGACGGCTAGGCTCCGCCGCATCACCATGTCAGCACCCAGCCAGCCTGAGGGGCTCCACCAGGAGCGGACCTTCCTCACCTATCCCGATCAACCTGGCCGAAGGGTCGGAGTTCGGATCGAGCACACGGGGGGGCCGGGGCGGAGCCGCGACGAGTCGAGCCGCCCTGTGGCGGTCCTCGTGCACGGCTTCAAGGGCTTCATGGACTGGGGGTTCTTCCCCCACCTGAGCCGTCGACTTGCTGCAGCGGGCTTCGTGGTCGTCTCCATGAACACCTCGGGCTCCGGCGTGGGCGAGGACCCGATGGTGATGGATGATGACGACGCGTTCTTCAATGACTCGTACTCGCGCCAGCTGGAGGACATGGCGAAGGTCCGGAAGTTCGCGCGGGGGCTCGCTGGAGTCGCCCCGGACCTCGAGGTCCTTGTCGGCCATAGCCGGGGGGGTGGCATGGCGGTGATCTCGGCCGCCGAAGAGGCGCCGGCGGCGCTGGTGACCTGGGCCGCCATCGGCGACGCCGATCGCTTCGACGAGGCCATGAAGGCGCGTTGGCGCGAGCAGGGGTACCTCCCGGTCCCCAACGCTCGGACGGGGCAGGTGCACCGGATGGGCCTCGCCGGCCTCGAGGACTTCGAGCGCAATGCGGGTCGCCTCGATATCGGCGCCGCCGCCGGCCGTCTCCAGTCGCCGTTTCTCGCGATCCACGGCCTCGAGGACGAGACGGTGCCCTATGGCGCGGCGGTGACGCTCAGTGAGCGAGCGCCGCGGGGAGAGGCGCTCCTGATCGAGGGGGCGGATCACGGGTTCGGGGCCTCCCATCCGCTGGAGACCCCGGGGTCCATCCAGACCCTCGAGGTCGCGGTGGACAGCACCGAGACCTTCGCGCTCAAGCACACGCGTCGGCGCTGAGGGGGGGAGTCCGCCGCCCCCAGGCCCGGCGCTTCCCATCCGGATCCCCGGCGCTGGATCCTCTACTGAGGGCGGGCTGTCTTCGGGCCACGGTGTCGCGGCCATTGCGCTGTAGGCATTGCGCTGTAGCCATTGCGCTGTAGACATCGCGCTGTGGACATCGCGCGGTGGCCATCTTGCTGTGGCGCCCGCAATGGCCCAGGGTGTCGCGCTGTTGGGTTAGCCCCTCCGGCGTACGGCCGTCTGCGCTGAGCCGAGGGACGGTGGCTCTCGAATCGACCCAACGGGTGGCCAACGGGTGGCCGAGGGGTCGTCGCTGGCGCGATTCAGGCCTAGGATCATCCCGTGCTCCCCCTCCTCCTCGCGCTCTCAGCTCCTCTCGTCCAGGACTGGACGCCTCCGCCTCCTCCGCCCACGGTGCCGAGCGTGGCCATGGCTCAGCCGCGGTTCTCGCCCTTCGTCCTCCCCGACGGGCTCCGCGTGGTTACCCAGGTGGCCGAGCTGGAGCCCCTCGCTGGGGTCTTGGCCGAGCTGCTCTCGGCGCGGCTCGGGCGTGAGGTTGTCTTGGGCGCTCCCCCCGCGCGGTCAGGCGACGTGGTGCTCACCCTTGGCTACACGGCGGACGAGGTGGGCGAAGGCCCCGAGGCGCTCTCGATCGAGGTCTTTGAGGACCACGTGGCCCTCTCGGGCCGAACCCCTGATGGGGTCGCCCGTGCTGCTGCCCGGATGCTGCAGCTCCTGACGCCAACACCGGCGGAGGATCCTGCGGGCGCGCCCTCGTGGGCTCTGCCGGCGGTTCGCCTGGACGATGCTCCTCGCTTCACATGGCGAGCCGTCAGGGTCGTGGGGGACCTCGAGCTCGCCTCGACCCAGCGGTTGCTCGACCTCCTCTTTCTCGGGTCCTTCAATGCGCTCGTCTTGGAGGGTGTGAGCGGTGTCGGGGAGGGCTGGCAGGCCCGACAACAGGCCCGACAACTGGCCCTTGTCAAGGGACTCGCCGTTGACGCGAAGGCGCGGGGAATCTCCGTTGTCGTGGATCGCTCCTCGCAGCCCATGCCCTTCGCCCGTGCGGACGAAGGCGCGAGCCTGCGCCCCCTCCTGTGCCGCCCCGGAGACCCCGCTAACCTCGCACCCTTCATCGAAGCGGGTCGGTCCCTGGTCGGCGCCAGCCGATCCTGGCGCCCTGGCCTGGAGGTCGCTGATCCGGTGGCGCGGACCTCTCCCGAGGGAGCGGCGTACTCCTGGAGCCCGCTGGGCTTCCTCGGAGCGGCCGACTCCGATCTGGCGAAGGCGGCCTCCCCCCTCGTCATTGGCTCTGAGCTGGAGGTTCGCGGCGCGGAGGGCGTTCAGGCCTTCGCGCGCGTGCTCCCCTGTCTCTCCGAGCGAGCATGGGGCGCCGCCTCGGCGCCCGAGGTGCTGAGCGACTTCAGGCCGCGCGCGGTGGCGCTCACGTCACTGGTCGAGCTCTTCGGTGCAGCGCACGCCGCCTCTTCCGATGAGGCGCACCCTGGCGGCCTCAGGCGGAACGGCCCGGACCCTCGTCCAGGCTCCGGCCGCTAGCGGTCCCAGGCGTTCTCGTCGCAGGTCTCTTCGCCGCCAACCTTGCCCGACATGTCAGGGCGGACGTAGGCCGCGTTCCATCTCGGCGCGTGAGCGGCGCCGATGTACCTGTTGGCGGAATCGGCGGCGTTCAGGGTGCTCAAGCTGAAGCCCGAGGCGTCCAGGAAGAAGGCCCGACGCGCCGGGAAGGTCTCGGTGGAGGGCCACGCGTAGGCGCACCAGCGCAGCGCGCTCTGGTTGGGGTCAGGGATGGCCTCACCGCTTCCGCCGTGCAGGGCTTCACCGAGCCCCTCGACCTCGCCGCTGAAGATCGGCGTGGCGGGCAGGTACACGGCGAAGAGGTAGCCACCGACCTCGCAGGCGCCGCCCTCGGACGTGGAGACGATCTCGGCGAAGTTGCGGGGGAGGAAAGCGTTCAGCTCGGAGAGGTCCATAGGGGAGTTGCCGCCGCTGCGAAGAGCGGCGGTACCCATGAGCTCCGCGAGGAAGCCGTACTCGCCCAGGTGGTCGCCGTTGATGTCGATGGAGCGCGCCTCCTTGAACTGGTTCTGGGCCATGGCGATGATCCGCAGCGTCTGCGCGGCCCGGGCCTCGCTGGCCTGGGCGGCCGCGACGTCGATGGCGTCCGGCTGCCCGGTCGGGAGCGTCAATTCCGCGGGAGCCCCCGCTCGCTCGACCTGGATCTCGCGCGGCTCGACGCGGACGAGCCCGCTTCCCCGGTGGTCGATCTCGATCCGGCCGCCCATGGGCATGAGGCCGACCGAGGAGAGGGTCTCAGGCTCGGCGGGCGGAAGGGGCTTCGGCTCGTCGAGGCTGTAGATGAACAGGCAAAGGATCGCCGATGCTGCAACAGCGAAGGACGCGATCTTGGGACGCTTCTCGGTGCTCATGGTGTGGGTAGGGGAGTTCCAAAGGGCCTCCCTTCACCGAGCCATCGGCACTCCGAAGCGTCTGCATTGAGCCTGAGCCCACCCCGCGCCCGAGTCGTTCAAACTGGGCCCCAGACTGTCCCGCTTGGGGACGGGGGACCGGTCCTGGCATGAGCCTCAGAGCGCCGCGCGCTCAGCCGAGCAGCGGTTGGATCACGGAGCCGTGCACGTCCGTCAGCCGGTAGCGGCGGCCCTGATGACGGTGGATCAGCCGCTCATGGTCGATCCCGAGCAGATGCAGCAGCGTTGCGTTCAGGTCGTGCACATGCACAGGGTCACGGGCGACGTTGTAGCCAAAGTCATCGGTCTCGCCGTGGGTGTATCCACCGCGCACCCCGGCGCCAGCCATCCAAAGGCTCGCGCAGCGCGGGTGATGGTCGCGGCCGTAGTTCGTCGCGCTCAGCGCGCCCTGGCTGTAGCAGGTCCGCCCAAACTCTCCGCCCCAGATCACGAGGGTGTCATCGAGCAGGCCGCGGCGCTTCAGGTCGGTGACGAGCGCTGCGGAGGCCTGGTCCGTCTCCTTGCACTGGGTCCGGATGGCGCCCGGCAGGCCCCCGTGCTGGTCCCAGCCCTGATGGATGAGCTGGACGAATCGAGTGTCACGCTCGATGAGGCGGCGCGCGATCAAGCAGTTGGCTGCGAAGGTTCCCGGGCGCCTCGCGTCCTCGCCATAGAGCTCGAAGGTCGAGTCGGGCTCATCCGAGAGGTCCGCGACCTCCGGGACAGAGACCTGCATGCGGTAGGCGAGCTCCGCCTGGGCCATCCTGGCCCCCTCCATGTCGCTCGTCGTTCTGGCTGCTCCGCGCAGCGCGTCGAGCATTCGGCGGCGGGTCGCACGGTCGATGCCGGGGGGATCGTTGAGGAACAGGACCGGGTCGCTCCCGCTGCGGAACTGGACCCCGGCGTGGCGCGCGCTGAGGAACCCCGAGCCCCAGAGGCGTTCGTAGAGGGGCTGCCCCCCCTTGCCCTGGGTCACCATCACGCAGAACTCGGGCAGGTCGCGGTTGAGGGAGCCGAGGCCGTAGCTCAGCCAAGAGCCGAGGGAGGGGCGCCCGGCGATCTCCGAGCCGGTGAGGAGGAAGGTCGCCGCCGGGTCATGATTGATCGCGTCGGTGACCATGGTCCGCACAACGCAGAGGTCGTCGACGATCCTGGACGTGTGGGGCAGGAGCTCGCTCGCCCAGGTCCCGCTCTCGCCGTGCTGCTTGAAGTCAAAGATCGAGCCGGCGAGCGGGAGGGAGGCCTGGTTGCCGGACATCCCCGTCAGCCGCTGGCCTTGACGAACAGAGTCGGGCAGCTCCTGGCCGTTGCGCTCTCGGAGGAGAGGCTTGGGGTCCCAGAGATCTAGCTGGGAGGGACCGCCGCTCATGAAGAGGTGGATGACGCGCTTTGCTCGGGCGGCGTGATGGGCCGCGACGGCGTCCTCGGCGCCACCGATGCGCGGCAGCGCCGCTCCGGCCAGTCCGAGGGAGGCGCCCTGGAGCAAGGCGCGGCGGCCGAGCAGGGAAGGTCCAGTGTTCGGTTCGAGCTCGCTCATCGTCTTTGCACCACGTCGGGGAGCCCGAGGAGGGCGCTGGCCACCACCGCGGTGGCGGCGGTCTCCACGGCGATCTCTTCGCCCATCGGCGGCTGGTCCGGCGCTTCGCCGTCGGGGTGAGCGGCCCGCTCGAGGGAGTAGCCCGCCAGCTGGCGGGCGGACGCGGGGTCCTGGCGGTAGGCCGCTCGCTGGGCGGCCAGGAGAGTCGTCATGGACTCCCGCTCTGCCGTGGTGGGTGGGCGGGAGGTGAGGGATCGGATGATGAACTCCACTCGCCGTTGGTCGACCTCGTCCGCCGACAATCCGGGTGGAGACAACCTGCCGTCCTCCAGGGCGAGCTGGGCGAGGGCCAGGGAGACCTCGACGAACTGCGGGTCGTTCCAGAGCACGAGCGCCTGGAGGGGCGTGGTCGTCGCCGGGCGGTCCACACGGCACACCTCGCGAGCCGGGGCGTCGAACATGGTCATCGCAGGAGGCGGCGAGGTCCGTCGCCAGAACGTGTAGAGGCTGCGTCGATGGAGCTCGTCGCCGCGGCCAGCGCGGTAGACCTTGCCGCTCTTCTCTTGCCACAGGCCCGGGGGCTGGTACGGGCGAACCGCTGGGCCTCCCACGCGGTGGACGAGCAGCCCCGCGGACTCGAGCGCCGCATCGCGGATCACCTCCGCGCTCATTCGGCGCGTGCTGGCGCGGCTCAAGAGCTCGTTCCCGGGGTCCCGCTCGAAGCTCTCCGCGTGGTCAGAGACCTGGCGGTAGGTCGAGGAGAGGACGATGCGCCGGAGCATGGCGCGGGAGTCCCAGCTGGAGTCGATGAGATCGCGGGCGAGGGTGTCCAGCAGCTCGGCGTGGGCGGGCGGCCTGCTCTGGCTGCCCAGGTCCTCGGGGCTCGGGACCAGGCCCTGGCCCATGGTCAGGCGCCAGAGGCGGTCCACGTGCACCCGAGCCGTCAGGGGGTGGTCCGGATGGGTCAACCAGCGAGCGAGGTCGAGCCGTGAGCGGACCGGCTCGTCGAGCAGCGCGGGGAGGAAGGCGGGGGTCGCGGGGCCCACGGCCTCGCCGCGGTTGGAGTACAGGCCGCGGCCCAGCACGTGGGCGGTTCGCCGGGCAGCGGGCAGGTCCGGTGCCTCGCGCATGGTCATGATCAGCCGGATCCGGTCCCGGTGATCGTTGAGCGCGGCTCTCGCTGCGCGCAGGGTGTTCGTGGGGTTCGGGATCTCGGGTGGGAGCTCCAGGACTCGCATGGAGCGCACGGCCCCGCCCTTGAAGCCGCGGTCCCGGAAGCGGCTCCCGATGGTCAGGTGCTCGATGGAGCCCCCGCGAATCGTCCGGGTCAGGTGGTCGCGGACGACCTCAAGGGCCGCCGGCGCGCCGTCGACCCAGATCTCCATGCCGCTCGCTCGGCTTGAGCCGTCGTAGCGGAGCTCGACGTTGGTCCACTGACCCACGGGCATGGTGCTCACCGTCCGAACGGCGACGGCGTCCCCGGGCCAGAAGTGGACCAGGGCGAACAGGAGTCGGCCCTCATCGACGAGCAGCTGGTAGCCCCGGCTCCCGGAGTCGGTCCACGACTTGGTGCGGTGGAGCACCACCGCGCGCTCGAAGGCCTCCGGCGACCTGAGCTCGAGCTGGATCCGAAAAGGGTCTGCGCGGCGGAAGACGCCGACGCCGGGGAAGACGACGGAGTTCTCGCCGTCGAGTTCGACCCCCTCTGCCGCGCGATCTGCGGTCACGCGGGCGCCGCCGCGCAGCTGGAATGGAGCGCCCTCCTCGCCGGCGTCAGCGAAGCTGGTGGACAGCGCCTCGCGCCAGGGGAGCGCCTCGCCGTCGACGGCCGTAAGGGCAGCGGAGATGCGCCCTTCGAGCTCCGCCGTCTTGCGCTCCTGGACCTCGGTGGGGAGCTCGAGGGTCGGCGTGGGGGTTGCGTTTGTGAAGTGGGAATAGAGCCCGGACTCGTCGATACCGTCAAACAGCGCGAAGAGCCCGAAGTAGTCGCGCTGGGTGATCGGGTCGAACTTGTGGTCATGGCAGCGCGCGCAGCCCACGGTGAGCCCGAGGAAGGCGCCGGCCATGGTCTCCACGCGGTCGCAGACGTACTCGACGCGGAACTCCTCCTCGACGCTGCCGCCCTCGTTGGTCTGCCGATGGAGCCGGTTGAAGGCGGTCGCTAGCCGGGTGTTCCGGTCGGCGTCCGGCAGGAGGTCGCCCGCCAGTTGCTCCGTGAGGAAGCGGTCGTAGGGGAGGTTCTCGTGGAAGGCCTCGATGACCCAGTCACGCCACGGCCACAGGTGGGTATCGACGTCGGATTGATATCCGAAGGTGTCGGCGTAGCGGGCGACGTCGAGCCAGTGGGCGGTCAGGTGTTCAGCGTGGGCTTCAGAGGCCAGGAGTCGATCCACAGCCTGCTCGTAACGGTCCGGCGCATCGTCTTCGAGGAACGCGTCGAGGTCCGCGATCTTCGGGGGGAGCCCCGTGAG
>OCVR010002411.1_pt1 | contig 14033 bp, 13 predicted proteins | sample 1539091 | NCBI WGS metagenome assembly OCVR01 (sample SAMEA3355530, study PRJEB22509) | marine metagenome | biome: marine; feature: coastal ocean; material: water | place: USA | collected 2010-08-07 | depth 16 m | reverse complement strand
GGACAGAAAAAAACTTATTACAAAGACTTTGGATTATGTATCATGAATTTGGTCACGATGTATATAAATATGAACATAGTAATGATCCTGCTGATATCATGTATCCTGCAAGTACTAGAAGTGATATTGATTTAAATGATTTTATTGCTGCAAAAGACAGAATGTTTAAAAGATCATTTACTGGTATAAAATATATATCATGCCCAGGAGAATAATTTATCTCTTCTTATTAATAGTGATAGGTTGTACTAAAAACTCGTTAGAGTATGAAGAAATTCCTGAAAATCTACTTTTTAGCTGTATTGATTATAGTAAAGTAACTGACCCGAATTTTGATTCTGATGATTTATACGCTTTTTGGGATATATTCGTTGAAGATGCTAAATGCTCAATGAGTAATAATCCAGATTACGATAAACTAAATTCTGTAGTAAATGTTTTTTATGAATATGAATCTGCAGCTTTAACTGCGTCAGGAGAAGTTCTTGGATATGGAGCATATGCTGCGAGTTCATGTAATGATGAAGTTGTAAGAGTTGGAATTTCCTTTAGATATTGGAATGATATTAATATTTGGCAAAAATTAGGACTGATGTATCATGAATTTGGTCATGATGTTCTTAGATATGCTCACAGTACTGGTTCAGATGACATCATGCACCCCTCTTCCCCATTCGCGAATACTTACAATGGTTTTATAGAGTCTAAAGATAGATTTTTTAAAAAAAGATTTGAAGGGATTAATTATATTGATTGTAGCTGGTACAACTAAAATTATTAACTCTCGTAGCCCATGTGTTGCTTAACTAGTGGATTCATTATCTTGAACCATAAACGTGGGAAAAATGAAATTAAAATTGATGTTGGATAGCCATAAGGTAACTGTGGGCTCTCTTCAATAGATTCTAAAACTTGATATTTCTTTGATGATATAAAGTGGTGATCACTATGCCTTGTTAGCTCATAAAGAACTATTCTCCCTACTGTATGATTTGAATTCCATGAATGATGAGGTTTAACCCTCTCATATTTACCGTTTGACTTAATTTTACGCAATAATCCATAATGTTCTATATAATTAATTGTTTCTAAAAACAAAAATGAAACAACTGACATAATACATGAGTAAATAGTAACTACTAACCCATAGTTTAAGTATATAAAAATTAAAAATAAAACTTGAAATAAAGTATAAAAGAACATGTCATTTTTAAAAGAAATAAAACCGAGTTTTGAAACTCTCAATAATTTTAACTGAATTTTCCATGCACTTATATATGTTTTGGTTACGGAAGTAATCCAAAAACTATATAAGTTCTGCTTAAATTTAGCAGTAGCAGGATCTTCAGGTGTGGCAACATTAATGTGATGACCGTAATTATGCTCTATAAAGAAATGCATGTATTGACATGGAAGGTATAGTAGTTTAGAGCAAGTTCTGCTTAATAAAGATTTTCTATGGCCTAATTCATGCCCAACGTTAATTCCATTAGTAGCCATAACAATACTTGATGATAAGATTATACCAATAATTTCAAAAATTGAATTTGATACAAGTAAAGTATTTAAAGAAATAAAAAATATTCCAAAAACTATAGGCACATTTAGGTAAAGTAAAACATCAAAAAATAAATCAAGATTCCTTTTTTTCTTCTCATCAATTGAATATTCTTGGTTATCCTGCTTTATATTCATTTCTAATATTGGTATAAAAATGAAAGTATAAATAACAGTTAAATAAACAAATGGACCTCCAACTAAAATACCGATGAAAGCAGTTACAGCAATTGTATACGCCATTAAGTATTTTAAATCTTTAATCATAAATTATTAGACTTTATCAAGTTTAATGCTGAACCGTTTTTGTACCATTCAATCTGTTGAGAGTTAAAAGTGTGATTCAATTTAATTATTTCTTTTGAATTATCAGAATGAATAATTTCTAGAGATAATTGATTATTTGGTGAGAAGGATTTTAAATCGGTGAAATTAAACACATCATCCTCATGAATTTTATCATAATCTTTTTCTTCATTAAATGTGAAAGCTAACATTCCTTGCTTTTTAAGATTTGTTTCATGAATTCTTGCAAACGACTTAACAATTACTGCTTTTATACCTAGATGTCTTGGTTCCATTGCAGCGTGCTCTCTTGATGATCCCTCACCATAATTGTGATCTCCAACAACTATTGTATCAACCTTGTTTTTCTTATAAAATCTTTGAGTTTCTGGAACTGGTGAATATTCTCCAGTAATAAGGTTTTTAACATTATTAGTTTGCATATTAAAGTGGTTCACAGCACCAATCAAACAGTTATCAGAAATATTATCTAAATGTCCTCTAAATCTAAGCCATGGACCTGCCATAGATATATGATCTGTAGTACATTTACCATGAGCTTTTATTAACAGTCTTGCATTATTAATGTTTTCACCATCCCAAGGAGTAAATGGCTCTAGAACTTGAAGTCTTTTTGAATCTGGATTGATTTTTATTTCAATATGAGAACCATCTAATGGAGGATCAACATACCCATTATCTTCATAAGCAAAACCATCTGAAGGGAGTTCATCACCAATTGGGGGGTCAAGTAATACTTCTTGACCATCCTCAGAGGTCAGTTTATCTTTTAATGGATTAAAATCCAGATTACCTGAAAGTGCAACAGCCATAACCATTTCAGGAGAGGTAACAAATGCATGAGTATTTGGATTTCCATCTGCTCTTTTGGCAAAATTTCTGTTAAATGAGTGAATTATAGAATTCTTTTCAGTATTATCTTCTCCATCTCTACTCCATTGACCTATACATGGCCCACATGCATTGGTAAAAATCTTAGATTCTAATCTTTCAAATAGCTGAATTATACCATCTCTTTCAGCTGTATACCTGACCTGTTCAGAACCAGGGTTAATACCAAGTTGAGATTTTATTTTAATGTTTTTATCTAGAGCTTGCTTTGCAATAGATGCTGCTCTTGACAAATCTTCATAGGAGGAATTTGTACATGAACCTATTAAACCCCATTTTATTTCAGTAGGCCAGCCTTCAGTTTTGGCCTTTTGTTTCATTTCATTAACTGGTGTAGCTAAATCTGGAGTAAAAGGGCCATTTATATGTGGTGTTAAAGTGTTAAGATCTATTTCAATTACTTCATCAAAATATTGTTGTGGATTGTCATACACATCTTGATCAGCTCTTAAATCACTTTTGACTGAAGCAGCTGCGTTGACAATATCCATTCTTTCAGTTGACTCAAGATATCTCTCCATTGATTCATCATAAGGAAAAATTGAAGTTGTAGCGCCAACTTCAGCTCCCATATTGCAAATAGTTCCTTTACCAGTACATGATAGAGACTCTGCTCCATCTCCAAAATATTCTAAAATATGGCCAGTACCTCCTTTAACAGTAAGTATTCCTGCAACTTTTAGAATCACATCTTTTGCTGAAGTCCAACCATTTAGCTTTCCAGTGAGTTTAATACCTATTAATTTCGGGAATTTTAATTCCCAAGGCATTCCTGCCATTACATCAACAGCATCTGCACCTCCTACTCCAATTGCAACCATACCTAAACCACCAGCGTTAACTGTATGTGAATCAGTACCAATCATCATACCTCCCGGAAAAGCATAGTTTTCAAGGATTACTTGATGAATAATTCCAGCTCCAGGTTTCCAAAATCCTATTCCATATTTTCTAGAAACTGATTCAAGAAAGTTAAAAACTTCAGAACTTACTTTATTTGCATTTTTAAGATCTTTTTTAGCACCAGATTGTGCTAATATCAAATGATCACAATGAACAGTTGTAGGAACAGCAACTTTATTTTTACCAGCCTGCATAAATTGAAGAAGTGCCATTTGCGCAGTAGCATCTTGACAGGTAACTCTATCAGGTCCAAAATCAACATAGTCTTCACCTCTTTTGAATAATGTTTCAGAAGATCCATCCCACAGGTGAGAATATAATATTTTTTCAGAAAGAGTTAAGGGATTACCTATAATCTTCCTCGCATTTTCAACCTTTGAGGACAGTTTTGAATAGACACTCTTTATAACATCAATATCAAAAGCCATATATATTTTTTTCAAAAATAATATTTTATTGTTTACTCATCTCTACAATTTGTCTAATAATATCATAATTAGAATCAAGAGAGATGTTTTTATCTATTGCAGATAAATGAATTTCATTAAAATTTGAGGCTTTAAATAAATTAAAATTTCTCAAATTTACCCCGCCACCAGGCATTATTGAGATTCTTTCTTTAGATTTTTTCTTCAGATATATTAGTCTTTTAAGTCCTTGCTCAGAGTCAGTAGTAGATCCTGAACAAAGAATTCTATCAAATTTATTTTCAATTAACAGTTCTAAAGATTCATCTTGATTATTAAGATAGTCAAAAGCTCTATGGAATATTAATTCATATCCTTTAGTAACATCTCTAAATTGAGCTAACCTATTTGAATCTAGTTTATTCTTTTCATTAAGAAATCCGACCACAAATCCATTTATATTGTAATTTTTAAAATTATGAATTGATTTTATCATAATATCAAACTCTTCCTCTGTAAAAATAAAATCTCCACCTCTGGGCCTTATAAGTATATTAATTGGGATACGAGAATTTTGTATTGATTCAAGAGTGAAAGTTAGACTCGGTGTAACGCCACCTATTAAGTACTCTTGGCACAACTCAATTCTATTTGCTCCTGCATTTTGAGCATTTATAATTGACTTTAAAGATGTGGCACATATTTCTATAATCATATATAGGTCAAATATTATTATTTCTTATATTATCATTAGATAAGCAGTAACAATGCAGTGTGTTAAATTTTTATTTATTGATAAATTTATTGATATTTAATAAATATAAAATTGTTTATCGATAAGTATATTAATATTTAATTTTTAAAAATTTACTAAGGTTTATGGAAATAGTAAAAAGCAAAAAGGAATATGATGTAATTGTAGTAGGATCTGGTGCTGGAGGAGGAATGGCTACAAAGATTTTAAGTGAAGCTGGAGTTAAAGTTGCTCTAGTTGAATCAGGCCCATACTTTGATCCTGCAAACCCAGAACAACAAACTCAATTAAAATGGCCATGGGAATCTCCAAGAAGAGGGGCTGGAACTAACAGAGCATTTGGCGATTTTCATATGTCTTACGGAGATTGGTCTATAGATGGTGAACCATATTCTTCTGAAGATGGAACTGATTTCAAATGGTGGAGATCTAGAATGTTAGGAGGTAGGACAAATCATTGGGGAAGAATTTCATTAAGATTCGGACCAAAAGATTTCAAAAGTAAAGATTATGATGGTCTTGGTGAAAACTGGCCTATTTCATATGAAGACATCAAACCTTATTATGATAAATTAGATAAAATGGTTGGAGTTTATGGTACAAAAGAAAATATGTTTAATGAACCTGATGGCTTTTTTCTACCCCCACCTAAACCCAGACTTCATGAACTTTTTTATATTAAAGGAGCTAGAAAGTCTAATGTAAAAGTTATGCCTTCTAGATTATCTATTCTTACAAAAAGAATAAATAATGAAAGAGGTATATGTTTTTATTGTGGACAGTGCGACAGATCATGCTCTGTGTATGGAGATTTTTCATCAAGTTCATGTCTTGTAATTCCTTCTCTAAAAGGAGGTATGGTCGATCTTTATGTAAATTCAATGGTTAATGAAGTCCTTACCGATAATAATGGCCGTGCTAACGGAGTGTCGTTTATTAATAAAGAGAATGGTAAAGATTACAAAATAAAAGGGAAAATTGTTGTTTTAGCTGCCTCTGCATGTGCGACTGCTAGAATACTTTTAAACTCAAAAAGTAAGGCTCATCCTAATGGCCTTGGGAATAGCAGTAATCTAATCGGAAAGTATCTACATGATACAACTGGTGCTGGACGAGGTGTATTTATTCCAGAACTTTTAAATAGAAAAATATATAATGAAGATGGTGTAGGTGGTATGCATGTTTACTCACCTTGGTGGTTAGATAGTAAAAAACTTGATTTCCCAAGAGGATATCATATTGAAATTGGTGGTGGAATGACGTTGCCTCAATATGGGATAGGATGGAATCCTAATGAGTTTAATAAATTTTTTGGTCTTAGAACTGGTGGATATGGTGATTCCTTAAGAGATGATGTGAAAAAGTATTATGGTTCTACAATTTATCTTTCAGGAAGAGGAGAGGCTATACCATTAAAAGAAAATTATTGTGCAATTGACACCAATACAAAGGATAAATATGGTATTCCTGTTCTAAAATTTAGATATAAATGGTCTGATAATGAATTTAAACAGGCTAAGCATATGCAAGATACTTTTGAAGAACTAGCATATAACATGGGAGGTATTCCACTTGGAAATAAACCTACCAAAAAAGATAATTATGGAATTTCTGTACCTGGCGAAATCATCCATGAAGTTGGAACAACCAGGATGGGTAATGATCCAAAAAATTCAGTAGTAAATAAATATGAAAGACTTCACGATGTTGACAATGTTTATGTAGTTGATGCTGCTCCTTTTGTATCTCAGGCTGATAAAAATCCTACTTGGACTATTATGGCTTTATCTATGAGAACTTCAGAACATATAATTAGTGAACTCAAAAAACAGAATATCTAATGAAAAGAAGAGATAGTATAAAAACAATGTTCTTAGGTTCACTTGGAGCTACTTTAACCCTCAAGAGCTGTATAACATCTGAAGATAAATTAATGCTTGACCAAGTTTGGCAATATAATTATGGAAGAACATATGAAGAGTTAAAGTGGGATTATAAAGTTTTAACTGGTAAGTTTTTTTCTAATACTGAACTGAAATCAATTGAGAGAATTGCAAATATCATTCTTCCACCCAATGATAAAGGAAACATAAAAGATGCAGGAGTAGTTGAGTTATTTGAAATAATTGCTAAAGACTTTAGTACACCTGCTCATAATGAATATGGTGAGAAAGTACTTAGAAGAGGACTAGTAGTCTTTGACGAAATTTGTAATGTTAGATTTGGATTGAAGCTATTAGATTGTGAAGATATTCAAGTAAAAGCTGTCTTTGATGATATAGCATTTAGTGACAATAAAGATGAAGACTTACAAGAAGCTATTAGATTATTTGCAGTTTACAGAGGTATGGTTCTTACTGGATATTTTACCTCAGAGATAGGAATTAATGATTTAGGTTATAAAGGTAATACTCCAAATGTTTGGGACGGTGTCCCAGAAGATGTCCTTAAAGAATATTCAGTATCCTATGATGAAGACTGGATTTCCAGATGTGTAGATCAAAGTAAAAGAAATGATCTTGCAGAATGGGATGAAGAAGGGAATCTATTAACGTAAGGTTTAAAAAAAACCTGTATTAAAGTGAGTATTGCGTAAACTCCTAATAAACAGGATTAAGGCTAATTAAACATTCAAGGATCTATTCGAAGATAGCTTGCTTTAGCATTTAAACTCACCTTTCTTAATTAATACTCGTTGAGTTTACCAAAAAATCACTAATACAGGTCTAAGTAAATTTAAGAAGTTAAAATGGATTTGTCAATATCATTTATCATTTTTAAAATAACTTTCTCAACTTCTATATCTGAATCTCCAGACTTAGACTTATTCTGTAGATTTTTAGCAGCAAATTGAATACAACACATTGCTAACAAATCTTGTTTATCCCTTACTGAATAATTTTCTTCAAGACTTTTAACTGCTTTTTCAATAACCTTAGCTGCTTCACGGAAATAAAATTCTTGAGATCTTTGAATTGTGAGAGGATACAACCTATCACCTATATTTAACTTTATTTTTATATTATCTTCCATTTCCACTAAATTGATATTCTTTCAATACAATAATCTATTTCTTTAATTAAATAATCAATTTTATTTTTAAAGTACTGCTTATCACTATTCTCCTCAGTTAAAGCAGTAACAAGTTTAAGTTGTTTTTCTTGTGCCTGAATAACCTTAATTTTTGCCTCAAGATCTTTATTGACCTTAGCTAAATAAACATTTTTAGAGGCTAAAGATTCATTAATAGCTTTAAGCTCATCTAATTTATTTAATAAAAGATTAGTTTTTTCTTGTAAAGAGTTAATGTGATTTAAAAGCATTTAAATAAAAAATTATTTTAATGATTTCAATTTATAAAAATCTTAAGTTAAATTTGAGGCTAAATGAGATTATTTCTTAGAATTCTTTTTACAACATTATTTATAAGTAATATAAATTTTGGCATATCTCAAGAAATTGACTTTCATACTCCAATTGATGCTCCTTTTGATCTTTCTGGAACATTTGGAGAGTTTAGATCACGATTCCATACTGGTATAGACTTTAAAAGTAGAGGTGTCCAAGGACAAAAGATTTTCAGTATTGAAGATGGGTATATTTCAAGAATAGAAGTTAATAATTATGGATACGGGAAAGTAATATACATAGATCACTTAAATGGTTTTACCTCTGTCTATGCTCATTTAAAAAATTTTAATCCTGAATTAGATGAGTATATTAAATCTGAACTATATAAATCTAAAAGAAATTCAATTAAAAAATTTCCAAAAACAAATCAATTAAGAATTAACAAAGGAGAAGTAATTGGATATTCTGGAAATACAGGGAGATCATTTGGACCTCATCTTCATTTTGAAATAAGAGATACTAAGAGTCAAGATGCTATTAATCCATTAATGTTCAATTACACCTATAAAGATGACGAAAGACCCATCATAAGAGGTCTATACATAATTAATGAGAATAATAGCCTAGTCAGAAATTCTCCTATTAGAAAAAAGGTAAAAAAAATAAATGACTCAACATATACTGTTGATGATTTTGAATATAATGGAAAGATTGGTATAGGATTAGACATTTATGATATACAGTATAAAAATTTGTATAACCAAAATGGAGTATATAAAGTTGAACTTTTCATAGACTCAATTTTAAAGTATTCATATAAGATGGATAAAATTAAGTTTAGTGAAAATCATTATAAAAAGATAATGTATGACTATCTATCACTAGCTCAGAAGAACAAGAAAGTGCTAAAAATTTACACACCTCGTAACTCTGATTTATCTTTTCTTAAAAATAATAAGTTTAACGGAATTATAAATTCAGATAGTATAAGAGATAATTCTTTGCTTGTAAGAGTTTCAGATTGGAATGGTAATTCTTCCAGTATTAAATTTAATTTAAAAGCTAATGATTCTATTTCCAGAAGATCATCCTATAATGGCATCGAAATCTTAACTAATCAAAATTATACACTCAACAAAAATTCTTCAATAATTGAGATAGGTAAAAATACTTTTTATGATGATCTTTTAATGAATATTTCTTACCAATCAGACACACTTAATCTTGGTAAAGAAAAAGATCCATTTAGATCTTCAATAAGGATAAAATTACCACATAAAATTTCTGATACTTTAGAGCTGAGACAGTCGTTTGTAGGTAAAATAATCAATGGAAAAATAAGTTATATAAGCTCAAAGAAAAATAAATCTTATATCTATGCTAATACTTCCTCACTAGGAGAATACATAATATCAAAAGACACCTTAAAACCTGATATTAAGCCTATTAATTTTAAAAATAATTCAAATATTAAAGTTAAGAATACCCTAAAATTAAGACTTAAGGATGATCTATCCGGAATTAAAAACTACTCTAGTTATTTTAACGGAAATTGGGCATTATTTGAATATGAACCTAAATCAAACATGATATTTCACAACTTATCAGATGGAATTATTAAGGATGGTGAAAATAAATTAATAATTAAATATGAAGATGGAGTTGGAAATAAAGGAGTTTATCAAACTAAAGTATATTATTAATTAAGAATTAATAAATTCTTTTAGAGTTTCAATTAAATAATCAACTTCTTCCTTATTGTTATTGTGTGAAAAAGAAAATCTAACTGAAGGAAGTTTTTTATGCAAATCATTTTGTATTTCACTTAACACATGAGAACCTTCAGAGCTTCCTGATTGACATGCACTCCCTTTAGAACACGCAATTCCTTTAAGATCTAATTGGAAATCAAGCATAGCTGCTTTATCATTAGAAATTGGAAAACAAACATTTAAAACAGTATAAGTACTATTAGTCATATCTCCAGATTCTCCATTAAAATGAATATTAGGAAAAAGATTTGATAGATTTTCAATCATATATTTCTTAATAGATCTGACATATAGAGTCTCCTTTTCCATATTCTTATCAGCAATTTCAAGAGCTTTTGTCATTCCTACTATATTGTGAACAGATTCTGTTCCAGCTCTTAAGCCTCTTTCTTGAGGGCCACCACAAATAAAAGATTTTATTTTTGTTGAATTGTTTATATAAGTAAATCCCACACCTTTTGGCCCATGAAATTTATGGCCTGCAGATGACATAAAATCAATCTTTAGGGACTTTAAGTCAATTTTATAATGTCCTACAGCTTGAACTGCATCAGAATGGAAAAATGAATTATACTTTTGACATAAATTAGATACTTTATTAATATCTAATATATTTCCGATTTCATTATTAATATACATTAAAGTAACAAGTTTTGGCTCATCATTTAAATTCAGCAAGTATTCTAAATGATCAAAATCTATATCACCGTTCTCCTTAAGTTTAACATAATGTATTGAGACATTTTGAGACTCAAGCTCTTCTAAGGTATGAGTAACTGCATGGTGTTCAATCTTTGATGAAATGATATGTTTAACTCCTAAATCTTTAACAGCACACTTTAAAATTGAATTATCAGACTCTGTTCCTCCAGAGTTAAATATAATTTCTCCAGGTTCACAATTTAAAATTTTTGCAATGGTTTTTCTGGAAGTTTCAATATATGATTTAGCTGACCTCCCAAAGGAATGAGTTGAAGATGGATTTCCAAAACAATTCTTTAAAACAGTAGATACTTCATCGATAACTTCTTCTCTTACTCTAGTAGTTGCAGCGTTATCGAAATATACATTCATTTTATTTAGGCTCAAATTCATTAATAGTTGAAGTGATAATTCCTATACAGTCATGAAGTTGATCTTCTGTCATTACAAGAGGTGGTGCAAACCTAATAACATTTCCATGAGTTGGTTTAGCTAATAAACCATTATCTCTTAATCTAAGGCATATATTCCACGCTGTTTTACTATCTGGAGAATCATTTATTACAATTGCATTTAAAAGACCCTTACCTCTAACTAAATTGACTAAACTACTTGTCTCAATAAACTTATTAATCTCACTTCTAAATATTTGACCAAGATTCCTTGCATTTTGAGATAGATTTTCATCAATAATTATCTCAAGTGCTTTTTTTGCTATACTCGCAGCAAAAGGGTTTCCACCAAAAGTACTTCCATGTTGACCAGGCTGAATTACTTCCATTATTTCAGAATCACATAAAACAGCAGAGATAGGATAAGTTCCACCACTTAGTGCTTTAGCTAGAATTAAAATATCAGGTCTTACATATGTAGATTGTTGTTCACAACTAGATTTACAATTACAATTACCACAAGAAGCCAACAAAGATCCTGTTCTACCAAGTCCTGTCTGTATTTCATCAGCGATCATTAATACGTTGTATTTAGAACATAATAATCTAACATTCTTTAAATAGTCTGGATCAGGAACATTAACACCTGCTTCACCCTGAATTGGCTCAACTAGGAATGCTACAATATTTTTGTCTTTTTTAAATTTATCTTCTAACGCATTAATATCACCATGGGGTATGTGAATGAATCCAGGTGTATGTGGGCCAAAAAAGTCTTTAGATCCAGGATCAGTTGAGAATGAAATAACAGTTGTTGTTCTTCCATGGAAATTATTATTACAGACAACAATTTTTGCTTGATTTTCTTTTACTTTTTTCTTTAAATAACCCCATTTTCTTGATAATTTAATGGATGTTTCAACACCTTCAGCACCTGTGTTCATAGGAAGAAGTTGATCAAAACCAAATAGATCTGTTGCGTATTCCATATACTCGCCAAGTTTATTATTATGAAATGCACGAGAAGTTAATGTAAGAGTTTCAGCTTGATTCTTAATTAGATTGACTAATTCAGGATGACAATGACCTTGATTTACAGCAGAATATGCAGACAAAAAATCATAATACCTTTTTCCATTAACATCCCACATAAAAACACCTTTTCCTTTTTCTAAAACAACGGGTAAAGGATGGTAATCATGGGCGCCATACTTCTTCTCTAAATCTAGGTGAAACTGTGCTGAATCTTTAGTGGTTTTTATTTGCAAGATAATAGTGTTTTAATTCACTATAAATATAGTAATTTTGAAGATATTTAAACTCATGATTAAAGGTCTTCATCTTATTTTAATATCATTAATTCTAATATTAAGTTGTGAAAAAGATGATATATGCATTGAAGGGTCTGATAACACAAACAGGATTACAATAGGTTTTTTAGATGATGAAACAAAAAATCCTACTGGAATCAGTTTGGTTAATTTAAAATCAATAGGAAATGATTCTATTATTCATGAGACTTTTTCAGGACAATCAATAAAGCTTCCTCTAAAAGTTAATTCTACTAAAACTCAATTTTTATTTGATAATAATGATTTAATAGACACACTGACTATTTACCATCAATCAATACATCAATATTTAAACAGATCGTGTGGATATAAATCAAACTTTATAATTAATTCTCAAACAGAAATTACAAAACAAACTGGATGGATACGAGAAATTTCCGTTATAAAAGATTCAATTTTTAATGAAGAAGAAACAAATATATTTATTCATTATTAGCATCTGTTTATCAACTAACATGCTAATTGGTCAAACAGAATCAAATTCAAATGATACTTTGATCAAAAAAGAAAAATTACTTAATATCAATAAGATAAGACTGGGATTTGACTTACTTAAACCTATATTGTCATCATCTGAAGGTGATAATTTAAATTATGAAATTGTTGGTGATTTACAATTAACAGAGAATATTTATTTAGCTGGAGAATATGGATTGGTTGATAAAGTGATTGAAGATGAAAACATAAACTTTAATTCTACAGGGAGTTTTTTAAGAATTGGATTTGATTATAATATGTTTGAAAATTGGATCGGAATGGATAACTCAATTTATGTTGGACTCCGATATGGAACTTCAAGTTTTTCTAGTAAAATTTTGGACTATAATGTTAGAAATAAAGATTCTTATTTTTCAAATTTAGTTACTAATGAATTTCAGACAATTGAGTATTCTAATCTATCTGGTAATTGGATTGAGATACTATTAGGAATTAAGGTCGAAACATTTAAAAATGTTTATTTAGGATTAAGCCTTAGATTAAATAAATTACTGTCAGATAAAAAACCAGATAACTTTGGTAACCTTTTTATACCTGGATTTAATAAAGTAACAGATGAAAATACATTTGGAAGTGGCTTTAACTATACATTGACTTATTCTATACCACTTAAAAAAAGGAAATAAAATTTCAACCTACATTATAAATGTTAGATAAATTAACCATCCTGCCAGACCTATCATAATTACTCCCAATGATAATTCTTGCCATTTTTTAAGCTTAATATTTTTCCACATGATAAATTGCCAGAAAATAAGCATAATTAAAATAAGTATACCTGTAATGTTAAAGTCCATAATATTAATATACAAAATAGATTAGAAAAAGGGTATAAAAAAACCCTTAACAAAAAGGGTTTTTTTATGAGATAAAGGCGGCGACATACTCTCCCACTAATAGTAGTACCATCTGCGCTGATAGGCTTAACTTCTCTGTTCGGTATGGGAAGAGGTGAGCCCTATCGCTATAACCACCTTAAAATTTTAATAAGAAGATCATAAACATTTGAAAATATCGAAGTTAACAATCAAGAAAGCTTGTTACAATAAGCTTACGGGTAATTAGTATCACTCAGCTCTGACATTACTGCCTATACACTTGTGACCTATCAACGTTGTAGTCTCCAACGACCCTTAAAAGAAATCTCA
>OCVR010002390.1_pt1 | contig 14095 bp, 8 predicted proteins | sample 1539091 | NCBI WGS metagenome assembly OCVR01 (sample SAMEA3355530, study PRJEB22509) | marine metagenome | biome: marine; feature: coastal ocean; material: water | place: USA | collected 2010-08-07 | depth 16 m | reverse complement strand
CCTCGCCGTCTCGATCTCAGGCGCCGCCCCCCCCGCGGAGGCGTACGCAACCGACGCCGCGAGCTTTGCGGTGGACGTCGAGCGGTGGCTCAGACTCGACGGCGGCTGGCGAGCCTCACTGGCCGTTGAGAGGGCCTGGCCGCTGGTGTCACCGCAGCTGCTCGACTGGTGGCAGCAGAGCGACGACTAGCTCCGCCGCCGGTAGCTCCGCCGCCGGTAGCTCCACCGCCGGGAGGCCTCGCCGCGGAGCGAACCTAGCGGCGTAGGTCCCGCAGCACGCGGAGCTCCGGGTCCACCTCGACCTCAGCCTCCCCCACCTCCAGGGTCGCCTGGCCACCCTCCATGGGGACGCGGCGCGCCTCGCCGCCGACCATGACCTCCACCGGCATGGGGAAGGGCAGCGCGTCCGGCGCCTCCCAGCGCAGGCTCAGCGTCCCTCCGTCACGCTCCACCACGAGGACTGGCAGGGGGCCGCGCCGCAGGTAGACCTCGAAGAACCACCCGAGCTTGCGCCCGGAGACCTCCTCGGCGATGGCGAGCAGCTCGTCCGTATCGCTGAAGCGAACCGCCGAACCGTCGGTGGTCTTCTCGAGCTCGGGGTCCGGGTAAGCCCAGCGCCGCAGCACCTTGAAGAAGGTCTCGTCGCCGAGGAGCCAGCGCAGTGAGTGACAGACCCAGGAGCCCTTGAAGTAGATGTCGCCGCCGGGGGCGTCGCTGCCGGTCTTCGAGAAGTAGATCGAGTCGCTGGTGCGCGGCGGCGCGGGCGCCACGGGCGCGTTGTTCATGACGCGCAGCAGGTCGATCTTCATCTTCTTCTGGTACGCCTCGCGGCCGAAGCGCTCCTCCAGGTAGAGCGGCTGCATGTAGGTGCCGATCCCCTCGTGGATCCAGAAGTCCGCCCAGTCCCGAGCGGTCACGAGGTTCGCCCACCACTCGTGCGCCAGCTCATGGTGGTGCAGCCAGTCGTAGTCGAAGTTCGGGTCGCCGCGGTACTTGTTGCCGTAGGCGATGATCGACTGGTGCTCCATCCCCAGGTGCGGGGTCTCCACGACCCCGTACTTGTCCCCGCGGAACGGGTACGGCCCGCAGACGCGCTCGAAGAAGCGAAGGTGCTCGAGGATCTCCGCCATGAAGGCCTCGCCCTTCTCCTTGTTCTCCGGCAACACCCAGAAGATGACCGGGAAGGTGTCCCCCGCGACGCTCTCAAGGGAGCTCACCAGCTCCACGTAGGGCGCCGCGTTGAAGGCCACGGTGTAGTTGGCGATGGGCGTCGAGACACGCCACTGCGACGTCGTCTTACCGTCGAGGGTCGAGCTCCCGATGCGGCGGCCGTTCGTCGCGACCACGAGTCCCTCGGGGACCGTGAAGATGAGGTCCATGGAGTCCGGCTTGTCCGAGGGGTGGTCCTTGCAGGGCCACCAAAGGTCCGCGCCCTCTCCCTGGCAGCTGGTGGCGATCCACGGCTGTCCGTCGGCCTCCGACCAGGTGAAGCCGCCCTCCCAGGGCGGGCGCTCCGCCTCGTGGGGCACCCCGCCGTACTCCACCACGACCTTGAACTCTTCTCCCTCCACGTCGGTGAACGCCGAGGACCCGATCCAGATGTCTCCACCCGTCCGCTGGAAGCCCAGGGGCAGGAGCTCGCCCTCGCCCTCCTGAATCCGGCCTCCAAGAACCCGCGAGACCTGGAGGCTCGGGTCGAGCTGGAGCACGATCTCACGCGTCGCCTCCACCAGCCGCGCCGTCATGGTGAGTGACCCGAGGATCGACTTCGACTCGGGGTCCACCTCGAGCTCCAGTCCGTAGTGCAGGACGTCGAAGGCAGCCTGCTCCTCCATGAGCTCACCACCGGACGTGTTCGGGGTTGCATCCTGGGGCGAGAGGGCGGCGGCGAGCAGCAGTGCGATCATGGGGTCGTCCGGTGAGGGACCGCGTCGAGGCGGCCGGAGAGTCCGAAGCCTTGGAGCAAGGGGCCGAGGATACCCGGGTCGGCCCCCACGTACGCGAGGTCATCCAGGGTCGCGTCCAGCGGCGCGTCCACGGCGCAGGTCGCGAGGTCCCGGGACAAGAAGGCCGCGTCCCGGTGCTCCGCGAGCTTCTTGCCCAGGGTCTTGGCCCCGCGGATGGAGAGGGTGGCCACGCGCTCGAGGTCCCCGTAGAGCTCCTCGAGGTCGGCGAACTCATCGAGCAGCGCCACGGCCGTCTTGGGTCCCACACCCCGCACGCCTGGGATGTTGTCGACGCTGTCCCCCGCGAGACCGAGCAGGTCGCGGATCTGCTCCGGCCGGACCCCGAACCGCTCGATGACCTCCGCAGGCCCCAGCCGGGTCCCGCGCGCGAAGTCCAGGAACCAGCTGCGCTCGTCCACCAGCTGCGCGAGGTCCTTGTCCGCGGTGACGACGACCGTCTCGTCCACCGAGGCCTCGAAGCGCGCCTTCGCTGTCGCCACGAGGTCGTCCGCCTCGTAGCGGTCGTCGATGCAGCAGAACGCCCCCATCGCCGCCGCCACCTGTTGGCAGCGGTCCAGCTGCGCGACCAGGTCCGCGTCAGGGAGGTCACGGTTGGCCTTGTACTCCGGGTAGACCTCGTTCCGAAAGCTGGTGGTCAGGCTGCCATCGAAGGCCACCAGCAGGAGCTCGGGGCGCTCCTCGCGGATGAACCTCGTCAGCATGTCCACGAAGCCGCGGACCGCGTTGATCGGGCGCCCCTCGGGGTCCGTCATGGACGAGGGCAACGAGAAGAAGGCGCGGAAGATGTAAGGGCTGGCGTCGACCAGGTGCAGGCGACGGGGCGCCGCGCCTGCGGGGGCATCGTTCGGCATGGCCCGACGAGGGTAACAGCGCCGCGGAGGATGGCCCGGCCAGGACCCGCAGGGGCCCCTGGAGGCGGGTCAGGCGCGCCGCGCCCTGGCATCGGCCCGGTAGCCCGAGAGCCGCTCCGCAGCGCCAGGCAGGTTCGGGTCGAGATCAATGGCCTCCTCGAGGTGCCGGATGGCCTCCACCGTCCGCCCCTGGGCCGCGAGAACGACGGCCAGGTGGTGGTGTGCCTGGGGGAGCCTGGGCGCCATCTCGAGGGTCGCCCTGAGCCGCGCCTCAGCCTGGGTGTACTCACCCCGAAGGTGAAGCTCCACCGCTCGGCGCAGGGGCAGGATCAGGTCTCGCGCCGACGGCGCGGGGCAGAGGTCCAGTCGCGCCGCCCCCGAAGGGGTGGCGCTGGCAGACTGGCGGGCGTGTTGGTGGGGTCGCGGGCTCATGGCAGTGGGACAGGCCGCGTCACCGCGCGAGGGATCCTCGCGGGACATCGGCTCTCTCGACCAGATCAGCCGGGAGCTTGAGGCATTCGGAACCAGCGCCACCTGGCGCGTCCAGGGACGCCGCCTCGCCGGCAAATCGTCCCCTGATGACCGGCAGCGAGATTCAAAAAACCCTCTACCCTTGGCGTGCCCAGGGGCGCCCGGATGCCCACTCCCCATCCTCCATTGCTACCGATGACGTTGAAGAGACTCCTCCTGGCTGCAAGTGCGGCCGCGACCCTCGTGGCCCTCGCCCAGCCGAAGGGTGCCGGCGAGCTCCCCGCCAGAGATCAAGCCCCTTCCACCCCGGAAACGGCGCTGACGCTGGACGACAAGGCCCTCTACATGGAGCACTGCGCGAGCTGCCACGGAGAGTCCGGCGACGGCAAGGGCAACGAGGAGCTGGAGCGTCCGGCCCGAAGCTTCCTCCTCGGCGGCTACTCCTACGGCAACACCCAGAAGGCCGTCCGGCGCTCCGTGATCCACGGGATCCCCGGCACGCCGATGCCCGCCTTCGGCGCCACCCTTGGCACCGATGAGATCAACGCCGTCGCCGACTACGTGATCAGCCTCGGTCCGCCGGGCACCATCGTGCAGCCAGGCGAGAGCGTCCTGGTGGTCGAAGATCGCCCCGTCGTCGTGAAGGGCATGATGCCCGCCTACGAGCAGGGCGCCTTCCGCGAGCCCCGGAGCCTCATCGTCGGGTTCCCCAGCGGCACCACCTTCCAGTTCCGCGCCGAGGACAGCCGCCTCCTCACCGTGCGCCAGGGCGAGTTCCTCGATCGGCGTGACTGGGGCGGCCGCGGGGGCTCGGAGCTGCAGCCCCTGGGCACCCTCACCTGGAAGGCCAGCCGCGCGTCCCGCGACTTCACCGAATTCGTGGACGCAGAGTCCGGCCAGGGCCTCCGCCGGAAAGTGAGGCGCACGGAGATCAAGGGAGATGACGTCTGGCTTCACTTCGACCTCCTCGACGAGGGAGGCACCCGCGTTGGCGGCGGCCAGGAGTTCCTGTCCTTCCTGATGGTGAACGACATCCCGGTCCCCATGCGCGCGATCCTCGGCAGCGGCGAGAGCCGCGCGGTCAAGCTCCGCGAGCTGCCCGGAAGAGAGAGTCGAGCCAACGACTCCGTCGACGTCACAACCACCTCCGACGGCCTGGTCGCGTGTGTCCTCGACGACGCCCCGAACATGCGCATCTACCTCCACGCTCCGGCCTGGACCCCCTCGCTCGCCGCCGCCTTTGACGCCTCGCTTCGGAAGAAGGACTGACCCGATGATCACACTCGCCATCTGCAGCGCCCTCTTCGCCCAGGACCCCGTCTTCGCCGCCAGCGAGGCCGACGCCTACACCCTCGAGTACCTCAAGACCCCGGACGGCTGCGTCCTCGAGGTCGGCGGTATGGACTTCCTCTCCGACGGACGGCTCGTCGTCAGCACCCGCCGCGGTCAGGTCTGGATCGTCGAGGATGCCCTCGGCACGGACTTCGAGAACGCGAAGGTCACCCTGTTTCACGAGGGCCTCTGGGAGGGCCTCGGCCTCAACGTCAAGAACGACGAGATCCACGTCATCCAGCGCGGCGAGATCTCGAAGCTCCTGGACACCGACGGGGACGGCCGCTGCGACGTGATCGAGACCGTCGCCAGCGACTGGGGCGTGTCGGGCCACTACCACGAGTTCGCCTTCGGCCTCCCCCGGGACAGCGAGGGCAACTGGTGGATGGGGCTCAACGTCAGCTTCGGTGACCCCGAGTGGTGGCACGGCCGCTCCACCGCGCCCTACCGGGGCTGGGTCCTGCGGGTCTCCCCCGACGGCACCGTCACCCCCTGGGCCAGCGGCGTCCGCAGCCCCAACGGCGTGGCGGTGGACAGCCAGGACCGGGTCTTCGTCACCGACAACCAGGGCGACTGGGTGGCGTCGAGTCCGATCTATCACATCCAGAAGGACGGCTTCTACGGCCACCCCAAGAGCCTCAACTGGACCGAGGACTATCGCTCCACCGGCAAGCTCGCCCACGATGAGATCCCGCCCGCGCAGGCCGCCACCGGGCGCACGACGCCTGCGATCTGGATCCCCTACCAGTGGTCGCGCTCCACGGGCAACCTGCTCGAGGACCGCTCGGGTGGGGCCTTTGGCCTCGAGGACGGCCAGTTCGTGGTCGCCGAGCTCACCAACGGCATGATCCTGCGCGCCGGCTTCGAGGAGGTGCAGGGTCAGCTCCAGGGCTGGGTCGCGCCCCTGCGCCAGGAGATCGGCTCGGTCAACCGGGTCCTCCAAGCGCCCGACGGCACGGTCTTCTGCGGCCTCACCAACCGGGGCTGGGGTGGTCGCGCGCCGGCCGACGGCCTCGTCCGTGTGCGCCGCACCGCCGCCGAGGCCATGGACCTCGCGGGCATGACCCTGCTCGACTTCGACGAGGAGACGGAGAGCTTCGGCTTCGAGATCGCCTTCACCCACCCGGTCCACGCGGACTGGGCGCCGACGGCGGAGCGCGTGAAGATGATCTCCTACGACTACGACTACTGGTGGGAATACGGCTCGCCCGAGCGGCACGTCACCGAGCTGGAGCTCACCGACGTCCAGCTCTCCGAGGACCGCACCCGCCTCACCGTCCGGTCCTTCGACATCTTCCCGGCCACATGCGTCCGGATCACCATGGACGGGATCCAGGCGAGCAGCGGCGCGCCGCTCCTCCACCCTGAGGTCTCCTACACGATCAATCAGCTCCCCAGCGGCGCCTTGACCAACGCCTACGTCTCCAAGGTCGTGCCGCCGCCCCCGAGCCGGGGTGAGACCGACGCGGGCGTGCTGCGCCTCTCCTGGGGTGATGCGCTCGGACAGTTCGAGGCCGCAGGCTGGGAGCTCGTGGACGCGTCCCTTGACCCCGAGGACGGCCAGCGCTTCAAGACGAGCGTCGGGAACGGCGCCCTCGTCAACATCGGCGCCGACGCCACCGACCTGGTGACCCGTGGCTCCTTCGGCGACGCCCACGTCCATGTGGAATTCATGCTCCCCGAGGACTCTACCTCGGGCGTCAAGCTTGGCAATCTCGGCAGCCTCAACCTCTTCCCCAACGCCGAGCTGTGCGGCAGCTTCATGGGGAACGGCGTCGCGGTGGGTCCCACGGCGAAGGCCTTCGGCGAGGCGGGAGCGTGGTGTCCCCTCGACATCTATTACCGCGCCGCCACGGAGGAGAGCCCCGGCTTCCTCGACCGCGTGGAGCTCAACGGCGTCACCGTGATCGAGGGCCTTGAGGTCCCGAACGCCGGCACCGGGCGAGCCCCCATCCGCTTTGTCGGCACCAAGGGCGCGGTCGCCTTCCGCAACATCCAGGTCAAGCCCCTGGACCGCCCCGCGGACGCTGGCGAGTGGGAGTTCCTGGACGCCGGCGCCTCCTGGGACGACTGGGAGCTCGTAGGCGACTGCAACTTCGAGCTCGAGAACGAGGAGCTGATCGGCAAGGGCGCCCTGGGATGGCTGTGGGCCCCCGTGGAGGACCTCGGCGACGCCACCGTCCGGGCTCGCGTCAAGATCAACGCCAACGGCGCCGGCGCCCTGATCGTCCGCGCCGCGGACGGCGATGACGGGGTCGAGGGCTACGAGGTGCGGGTCAACGCATCCTTCCCCGACGCCGCTATGACCGGCTCGGTCCGGGCCGGCGAGACCAGCGCCGAGGTGGGCAGTGAGCTCATCGCCGCCGACACCTGGGCCGACCTGGAGGTCGACGTCCGGGATGGAGAGCAGGGCACCACCGTGACCGTGTACCTCAACGGCGTCCTCGTGAACCGAATGGTCCACGCCGACGGCTTCGAGCCCGGCGGACTCGCGCTCCGCTGCGACCACGACGGCACCGTCTTCAAGATCCAGAACATCCGAGTCCGCCGATGATCCAACGCTCACGCCTCGTCCTCGCCTTCACCGCAGCCCTCGCCCTCGGCGCGGCCCTGCCCCCTGTCTTCCGTGGCTCCGTCCTGCGGATGCGACGCTCGGGTGAGATGGAAGGGGCGCTCGCGGGGCCCCTGCGACGCGCCAACGCCGAGCTCGCCTTCGCCCCCGAAGCGGTGGGCGGCGGGCTGATCTTCAACGGCGCGGACGACGCGTTCATCTCTCTTGGTGGCCAGCGAGGGAAGCTGCCCGAGCAGGAGCTCCACGTGGGAGCGCTAGTGTCCGTGGAGACCCCGCGACGCTGGGGCGGGATCGTCGGCGCCGTCGAGGACAACACCGAGGCCGAGACGGGCTGGGTGCTCGGCTACGACGACTCCGCCTTCACCCTCATGATCTCCACGGAGGCCACGGACGACGGCGACGGCAAGCTGGTCACTCTCCGCGCGGACAAGCCGTACGAGTTCGGCCGCCTCCACCTCGTCACCGCCTCCTACGACGGGGAGCGCGCCGAGCTCACCATGGACGGTGTGGTCGTGGCCAGCTCCGACGCGCCCGGTGGCCCCATCCGCTACAGCGGGGAGGAGCGGCTCACCGTCGGCGCCTACCGAGACGTGAATGAGATGTTCGCCCACGACGGCCGGATCGCCGCGCTTGAGGTCTTCGACACGCCGGTCGGCGGGGAGCTCGCCTTCCGCGAGCGCTTCGGAGCGGCCAACGCGACCCCCTGGACCGACGCGACCTTCGACTGGAGGGTTCAGCCCTACCTCACCTGGCCCTCCACCGACGCGGTGAGCGTCCTCGGCGAGTCCAGCTGGCCCTCGGAGGCTCTGGTGCTCGTCCGCCCCGAGTCCGAGGCGGGCTGGACCGAGGTCTCCTCCGAGACGCCTGGCTCCCGGCTCCACGAGGTCCGCCTCAAGGGCCTCGTGGCCGACACGAAGTACTTCTATCAGATGAACCTCGTGGGGCCGGCCAACGGCGACGCGGTGCCCGTACTGGAGGGGCCTGTTCGATCGTTCAGGACGGCGCCCGCCAGCGACCGCAGCGCGTTCACCTTCACGGTCATCGGGGACACCCAGACCAACGGCGCCGTGGCCAAGCGCGTGAGCGACCTCGCCTTCGAGCAGCGCCCGAACTTCGTGGTCCACTGCGGCGACCTCGTGGACACCGGGGGCAACAAGACGGACTGGACCGAGACGTTCTTCCCCAGCATGCGGCCGCTGATCGAACACGCGCCGCTGGTGTCCGTCCTCGGCAACCACGAGCAAGACGCGCGGCTCTACTACGACTACATGTCCCTCCCCGACCCAGAGCGCTGGTACTCCCTGCGCTACGGGTCTGCCGAGTTCTTCATGATCGACGGCAACCGCTCCTTGGCCCAGCAGTCGGAGCAGCTGGCCTGGCTGGAGGGGGCGCTGTCCGCGTCGAAGGCGAAGTGGCGCTTCGCGGTGCTGCACCAGCCCCCCTACACCAGCGACTCCAACGACTACGGCGACACGACCAAGACCTCGTCCACCCGGGGCGACATGAACGTGCGCAACATCGTCCGTCTGCTGGAGAAGCACGGCGTCGACATCTGCTTCTCAGGTCACGTGCACGACTACGAGCGCACGTTCCCCATCAAGGGCGGCGAGGTGCTCCCCCACCAGGACGGCGGCGTGCTCTACATCACCGCGGCTGGCGGTGGCGGCTCACTCGAGGACTTCGACGGCACGAACACCTGGTTCGGCAACCGCAAGGCGCGGCGACACCACCACCTCCACGTGGCGATCCTGGGCGACGACCTCGAGCTGCAGGCCATGGACGAAGACGGCCGCGTCTTCGACACGCTACGCCTCGAGGCGCGGTGAGCCAGGGGCTCTAGAAACCGATCGAAGAGGAGCCGGCCATCGAGGCGAGAGCCACGATGTCGTCGAGCTCCCCCTGATCGATCTCCAAGGCGAGGGTGGACGGCCACCCGAGCGGGATCGAGAGGTTGTCGAAGCCCTGGGCGGCGAGCAAGCGCCCGAGATAGGTCGAGAAGACAGCGACCTGGACCTCGCGGTTGGGCGGGAGTGCGTTGCGTCCACCTGCGAGGCTCTCGGCGGCGGCCTCGATGGCCGGCGGGAGCGACCAGTTACGCGCGAGCATGAGGCAGAGGGCCGGTCCGGCGCGGCTCACGAGTTCCCTCCGCATGCGCGAGGACAGCTTGCCTCCCTGCCGTTTCTCCACGCGCTGGACCATCAAATGCCCCAGTGGAGCGCCTGCGCAGAGGATGAGCCCGGCGAGCATCGAGGCGCGATTGGCGCCCAGCTTGGACGATGACACGCGGTGCGAGATCGCCCCTGCGATCCGGGCGCTCTTCCAGGTCTGCTCCCCGCCGAGCACGCTATCCAGGACTGGACCGAAGACGTCTGATCGGGCGACCTTGATCACTGCGAGCTCCCAGAGGCCCCGCATTCCGATCCGTTGGGCGGCGACGCTCGGCGACTCCACAGGATCGCTGGCCGCGTAGAGCGCGGAGTTGGCGAGGTCGATGACCCGCCCCTTGAGCACCTCGTCACCCTCCAAGATGTCCCCCACAGCCACTGCGTTGTACTCGCCGCTGACGACCAGCGCCGCGAGCTCAACAGCAGCTCGACTCAGCCGGGGCAACTCGTCCTCCGCCGCCTCCAGCTCCGCAAGGACCGCCACGCGCCAATCCTGGCCCAGCGAATCGGGGATTCCTTCTTCAAGCGAAAGTGACACAAGGGAAAGATCGAGTGCAGACTGAGCCCATGCGGAGTCCAATCACTGAATTTGATGGGAAGATTCCCGAAATCGACGCCCGTTGCCGGGCCTTGCTAGCCCTCGGCACCCTCCTGCTGGTCTCCAGCTGCCAGACCGCAACCTCCTGGTCGGGGGACGGCATGTCCGGAGCGCCCCGCGGAGCGATCCTCGCCGTGGGCGGTGGCGGCACGCCGGCGTCCGTCGTCCAGCGGGGCCTCGAAGAGGCCTCCAGGGCTGGCACCGGAGCGCGCGTTGCCGTGGTCCCGTTCGCCTCGGCGAGGGAAGATCGGGGCCTGGGCGCGGTGGAGATGTGGAGCGCCGCAGGGGCGTTGTCGGTCGCCCTCGTCCCGGAGGATGAGCGCGCGCGGACCCTGCTTGAGGAAGCAAACCTCATCTGGCTCGGGGGCGGCAGCCAGCAGCGGCTCATGGAGTCACTGGAGCGCCTCGACCTCGTGAAGCTCATCAGGGAACGCCACGAAGCGGGCGCGGTCGTGGGTGGCACGAGCGCCGGCGCCGCGGTCCTCGGGGGGATCATGATCTCCGGCGACCCCGAGCCGGACGCATACACAGCGGGCGCTATGGCCCCGCTCCGGTCCCTCGAGCTGATCCCGGGCGTCATCGTCGACCAGCACTTCCGCGAACGCCGGCGGGAGGGGCGCCTCATCAGCGCGTTGCTCGATCAACCCAGGGGTTGGTTCGGCCTGGGGATCTCCGAAGCCACCGCCGCGATCTTCATCGACGGGGCCTTCGAGGTCATGGGCGAGGGCGTGGTGCTCTTCTTTGACACGCGCCAGGCCACGATCCCCGCCGCGGTCCCCGGGACCCTGCGCAGCGCAAGCGGGATCACTCTGTCGGTCCACGCGCCCGGTGAGCGGCACCGCCTCCAGGCAACGAGCGGACCCTGAGCCGAGGAGGTAACCTCACGGCATGGCACTCCTCCCCGCGCTCTTCCTCGCCGTCGTCGGCCTCCCGCTCCCCGCTGCGTCCGAAACCCCCAAGGTCCTCGTCGTCTCCGGGGCGAACAACCACGACTGGGAGTGGACCACTCCGTCCCTCGCGTCGATCCTCCGCGAGAGCGGTCGCTTCGAGGTCTCGGTCACACGGAGACCGGGCGAGGCCCTCGCCGATCAAGACGCCCTCGAAGCGCTGGACGCGGTCGTCCTCGACTACAACGGCCCGCGCTGGGGTGAGGCGGCGGAGTCCGCGTTCCTCGAGGCCGTACGCGCAGGACTGGGCGTCGTCGTCATCCACGCGGCGGACAACCACGGGAACGGGTGGCCGGAGTACGAGAAGCTCGTGGCGGACCTCTGGCGCAAGGGGACCGGGCACGGACGGTTCCACCCCTTCGACGTGGAGGTCATCGACCGCGACCACCCGGTGACCCGCTCCCTGCCGACGATCCTCCAGCACCCCGACGAGCTCTATCACAATCTCGTCAACGTCCACGGCGTCGAGCGGCGGGTCCTCGCCACGGCGCTCTCCAGCAAGGAGAGCGGCGGCACCGGCGAGGCCGAGCCCATGATCCTCGTGCGCTCCTATGGCCAGGGGCGCATGTTTCATACGCCGTTGGGGCACGTCTGGAAGAACGTGCCCGGCTCACAGGCCTCCCACCGCGACCCTCAATTCCGAGGCCTCTTGATCCGCGGCACAGAGTGGGCCGCGACCGGGACCGTCACGGATGAACGGACCGCGCCCGCGGCCGCCGACGACGGGTGGACCTCGCTCATGGGCCCGGAGCACTGGCAGGCCTTCGGCGGCGGCGAGATCCCGGAGAGCTGGCGCTTCGAGGGGGACGTCCTGCGGCGTGACGGACGCGCCGGTGACCTCACGACGCGCGAGCTGTTCGGAGACTTCGAGCTCACCTTCCAGTGGAAGACCAGCGTCGCCGGGAACTCCGGGCTGAAGTACCGCATCGCGGCCGATGCGAAGCAGCCCATCGGCCCTGAGTTCCAGCTCCTCGACGCCGCCTCCCCCACGCAGAACGGGGAGCATCGCGCCGGCGCGCTGTACGACGTCGTCTCCGCGGCCGACTCCCCGGCTCTGCCCTGGGGCGAGTTCCACGAGGCCCGTATCGTCTCCCGCGGGCCCCTGCTCGAGCACTGGCTGGACGGCGTCCTGGTCGCGTCTGCGGACACCTCCACCCCCGAGTGGGCCGCGCTCGTCGAGGACAGCAAGTTCAAGGGCGTGGACGGGTTCGCCGCGTCCGGGCCGGGCCGCCTCCTGATCCAGGACCACGGCGACGAGGTCTGGATCCGCGGGATGCGCATTCGCGAGCTGAGCCGCGGCGATCAACAGGCCGCCCTGCTCTTCCCCGGCGAAAGCACCGAGGGGTGGTCGAACGTCGGCGACGCGCGCTACGAGGTTCAAGGGTCGACGCTGATCGGGCGTGCCGGCCCACGGCAGAGGCAGAGCTTCCTCGTCTCCGACCGCGAGTTTGGCGACTACACCATGGAGGTCGACGTCCGGATCGCCGTCGAGGGCAACTCCGGGATCCAGATCCGCAGCCACGTGGGCAAGGACGGGAAGCTGCGCGGCTACCAGGCCGAGATTGACCCCTCCCCGCGCAGCTGGTCCGCGGGCCTGTTTGACGAGGGTCGGCGCGCCTGGCTCGACGACCTCTCCGACAACAAGGCGGCCAGGGAGGCCTTCGACCTCGACGGCTGGAACCGTTACCGGATGGTCTGTGAGGGGCCCAGGGTTCGCACCTGGATCAACGGGGTCGCCGCGGCAGACCTGCTGGACGGCGAGGATCTCAGCGGCTCCATCGCCTTCCAGATCCACGGCGGGGACGACGACATCGAGATCCACTGGCGGGATCCCCGCGTCGAGGACCGGGGCCGGCACGACTGGGTCGCCCAGGACCCCGCGGCCCGCTGCGCCCTCGGCGGCGCGCCGGGCGCACGCGCCACGATCCTCGGCGAGGACGTCGAGCTTCGGCTCGTGGACGCCGACGGCGCTGTGCTGACCCGGGTTGATCTCTCGGCCAGGAAGGGCTGGAAAGCCGGTTCGATGAACCGCGTCACCGTCCTGCTGGCTCCCGATCGCGCTGCGGTTCAACTCGGCGACCGGACCACTGTCGAGGTGGCGGTGGAGGGCGTCGAGGCTCTCGAGTTCCACTCGGACTCCCGGTCACTGGAGGTCCGCTCCCTCACGCTCTGCGAGCGCGCCACCCACTGAGGCTACGCGCGGCTCGATCTCTCCTCGCGCGGCTCAGCCGTCCAGCTCGGCCGCCGTCATCGGCTTGACCCGGTCGCCCGCAGCCTCGCGGACCCGCTGGACCGTCCCGAGCGTCACCGGCTCGACGCCGTTGCCCCAGGAGCGGCGGATGTAGGTGAGCACGTCCGCGAGGTCCTCGTCCTGCCCCTCGAAGCGGGGCATCTCGAGGTTCCAGGTGCGGCCCTCGATCTTCAGGGGGCCCTCGAGACCGTGCATGAGGATCTGCACGAGACGATCCTCGTCGCCCACCGCGTAGGTGGTCCCGCGCAGGGTCGGCGCCTTGCCGTCCTGTCCCCCGCCGTGGCTCTGGTGGCAGGTCGCGCAGACGTTCTCGTACACGGTCCTGCCGCGCTCGTATTGGGCGGTCTCCGCGACGGTCAGGTCGCGGGGGAGCTCGACCTCCACCGCGCCGGGCTTGCCGGGCCACGTGCAACCCTCGTCGACCTTGCTCGCCGCAGCAGGACGCGGCGCGCCGGCGTCCACGACGTTGGCCGCGAAGTAGGCGGGCATGGCACGCAGCGGCAAGGGCAGGCGCTCACCGCGGGGCCCCTTGCGGCGGGTCTCCATGAGGCCGTCCAGCATCGGCTTGCTCCACCACTCCGCCGGCGGCGCCAGCGCGAGGTCCACGATGAGCTCCACGTTCTCCTGCAGCTTCTCCCTGCCCACGCAGGCAGCGAGGGCCCTCAGTAGGTCCTTGCGCCCCGAGAGCTCCGTGGCCCACGCCGGTCGCAGCGCGAGCTCGAGGAGGAAGTCCGCCTCCCTGAACTGGAGGCCGGAGATCACCGCCGAGCGCTCGAGGCTCGAAGAGGCGTCCGCTGACATGCGCACCGCGAACAGCTCGAGCACGTCGGCCTGATCCGACGCGCCGAGCGCCAGCAGGCCGTGGAGCCGGGCGCGCGCGTCTCCGTCCTCGAGGGCCACAGCCGCGACGTCCCCCAGGAGTTCGCTGCCCTCAAGGTCCA
>OCVR010002376.1_pt1 | contig 14134 bp, 12 predicted proteins | sample 1539091 | NCBI WGS metagenome assembly OCVR01 (sample SAMEA3355530, study PRJEB22509) | marine metagenome | biome: marine; feature: coastal ocean; material: water | place: USA | collected 2010-08-07 | depth 16 m | reverse complement strand
TTCAATAACTTACTAACCAGCGCTACTCAAAAATCAATCGAAAAGAAACTAGGTACTATTGTTGATGGAATAAGCTTAGTTATTGAACTTGGAGAAACTAATGGAAGCACCCTCTCCAATAAAGAAGCCAATAAATTAGAGCAAGAACAAAAACAAACTGAAGACCAATTTCTTAGTGATGATGGCCTCAAAGAACTAGAAAACGCGTTCAACTCAAAGGTTGACAAAAAATCAATTAAATCTTTAAAGGAGTCTAACAATGTTTAAAGGTGGCATGGTCGAAATGATGAAAAAAGCAAAACAAATGCAAGAAGATATGAAATCGGCACAAGAGGAAATTAAATTAATCTCTTGTCGCGGTGAGTCAGCTTCAGGTGCTATTAAAATTGACTTAAATGGAGATTATAAAGTTACAAATATTGAGCTTGATAATTCTTTATTGTCAGATAAAGAAATGCTTGGTGACTTAATAATGATGGCAATCAATGATGCGTCCTCTCAAGTCAGCACAATATCCAAAGAAAAAATGAAAAATGTAACTGGCGGATTAAACTTACCTTTTTAAATATTCACTAGAGAATTACTATGATCGAAAAACTTAATAAAGCCTTTAGTAAGCTTCCAGGTGTCGGCTCTAAAACCGCACAAAGGTTTATTTATCACCTCTTAGAGAGAGATAGGCTGGGAGGTCTAGAGCTTGCTGTAGCCTTAACCGAAGCCATGGAAAATGTTAAAAACTGTGAAAAATGCAGAACTCTGACTGAAAAAACCGTGTGCGACATATGTTCAAATTATTCTCGTGATGACTCTCAACTATGCATTGTTGAAACGCCTTCAGACATTAACGTAATAGAGCAGAGTGGCGTCTATTCAGGGAAATACTTTGTTCTTAGTGGATACCTTTCACCTATCGATGGGATTGGCGCTGCAGAACTTGGTCTGGATGATCTTGAAGATCTACTCAGTATTAATAAAGTCAACGAAATAATTTTAGCAACTAATGCTACTATTGAGGGAGAAGTGACCGCTCACTACATTCATAACTTAGCCAAGAAATATCAAATCAAAACCACCAGAATAGCTCACGGTATCCCTCTTGGAGGGGAACTTGAATATACAGATATAAACACTATTGCTCATGCACTTTCTGGCCGAAAAGACTATGATTAAATAACAAATAAAGTCTTCAAATTATTTGTTATTAAGCATTGATTTTTTTTATATATTTAATATTAAGGCTTACTAAACTAAGCGTTAAATTATTGATAGATATTGTATAATGCTAAAGTTTTATCCGCCATATCACCTTTATGGAAAAAACATACAACCCAGAACTAATCGAAGCAAAATATCGTGATGTTTGGGAGCAAGGTGATCTCTTCTCTTCAAAATCAAATTCAAATAGTGAAAATGCGTACAGCATTGTCCTGCCTCCACCCAATGTAACAGGAAGTCTACATATGGGGCATGCTTTCCAGCACACTATCATGGATGTTTATACTCGTTACCATCGTAGTAAAGGTGATCAAACTTTATGGCAGCCGGGTACAGATCACGCTGGTATCGCAACCCAAATGGTTGTTGAAAGGCAGCTTAGTCGTGAAAATATTTCTCGCCATGACCTTGGCCGTGACCAATTTACTGAAAAAGTTTGGGACTGGAAACAAAAATCTGGAGGTACCATTACTACCCAAATGAGACGACTTGGGGCTTCTGTTGACTGGGAAAGAGAACGCTTCACAATGGACAAGCAGCTTTCTAAAGCAGTTCAAAAGGTTTTTATAGATCTTTACAATGAAGATTTAATCTATCGAGGCAAAAGACTAGTTAACTGGGACCCTGTTCTTTTAACTGCAGTTTCTGACTTAGAAGTAATCAGCACTGAAGAGCAAGGATTTTTATGGCATATTAAATATCATGTTGCTGACTCTGATGAGATTTTAGTTGTTGCCACAACCAGACCCGAAACAATGCTTGGAGATAGTGCTGTAGCGGTTCATCCGGATGATTCTCGCTATCATCATCTAATTGGAAAAGTGATAAACTTACCTCTCTCTAATAGGCAAATTCCAATTATTGCAGATGACTATGTCGACATGGAGTTTGGAACAGGGTGTGTAAAAATTACCCCAGCGCATGATTTCAATGACTATGAAATTGGACAAAGACACAACCTTGAAATTATTAACATACTAACTGATGACGCTAAAATTAATGAAAATGCGCCGAAAGTATATCAAAACCTAGATCGTTTTGAGGCGCGCAAAATCATTGTTAATGACCTAGAAAATCAAAATTTAGTAGATAAAATTGATAGTCATACCCTTATGGTTCCTAGAGGAGACAGGACCAACAGTATTATTGAGCCCTACCTGACAGATCAATGGTTTGTTAAAGTACAACCTTTAGCAAAACCTGCAATTGATGCAGTTAAAAATGGAGATATTCGTTTTGTTCCTGAGAACTGGAGCAAAACCTATTTTAATTGGATGGAAAACATTGAAGATTGGTGTATTTCGCGTCAAATTTGGTGGGGACATCGAATACCAGCCTGGTATGACAAAAATGGAAAAATCTATGTAGCAAATAATCTCAAAGAGGCTCAAATGCAAGCTGGAAATGGGGTAGAGTTAATTCAAGATGAAGACGTTCTAGATACATGGTTCTCTTCAGCATTATGGCCTTTTTCAACCCTTGGTTGGCCAGAAAAGACACCTGAACTGTCTCGCTTTTATCCTACAAGTGTCTTAGTCACTGGATTTGATATTATATTTTTCTGGGTCGCTAGAATGATAATGTTTGGACTAAAGTTTGCTGGAGACGTTCCCTTTAAGGATATCTATATTACTGGCTTAATAAAAGATGGGCATGGTGAAAAAATGAGCAAATCTAAGGGTAATGTTCTAGACCCAATTGACCTAATAGACGGTATTAGCTTAGACGATCTTCTTGAAAAAAGAACGCAAGGTATGATGCAACCTAAGCTTGCTGAAAAAATAAAAAAACAAACCAAAAAAGAATTTTCTAATGGAATTCCAGCATTCGGAACAGATGCAGTAAGATTCACCTTTACAGCGTTGGCCTCTTTTGGGCGAGACATTAAGTTCGACTTAAAAAGAGTCGAAGGATACCGAAACTTCTGCAACAAACTTTGGAACGCCTCTCGATTTGTCTTGATGAACCTTGAATCTCAATCAGTTGACTTTAGTGCAGAGTTGTCAATTCCAGATAAGTGGATACTGTCCAGACTTCAGCGCACTAAAATTGAAGTTGAGAAACATTTATCTGATTATCGACTCGACTTAATGAGTCAAACTCTTTATGAGTTTGTATGGCATGATTATTGCGACTGGTATTTAGAGCTTTCAAAGCCACTATTAGAAAATAAAAAAACTCAGCCAGGATGTGAAGCAACTCTATTTAAAGTTCTTTCCGAAACGCTAATACTTCTTCATCCGATCATCCCTTTCATTACTGAAGAGATTTTTGAACAGTGCCAAGGATTAATTAATAACTCTACAGAAAGGCTTATTTCTCAATCATTCCCAGAAACTGACTCATCGTTGATTGATTCAAAAGCTGAATCAGAGATAGTCTGGCTAAAAGAATTTATATTAGGCATCAGACAGATCAGAGGTGAAATGAATATAGCACCTGGTAAGCCTCTTCCCTGCTTTGTTCAAGACCTTAATAAGTTAGATAAAACTTACATTAAAAATAATGAGTCAATAATTTTTACGCTCGCAAAATTACAAAGTATTGAGTTACTATCAAAAGGTGATGAAGAGCCTGAGTCTGCAATTGCACTGGTTGGTAAAATGAAAATATTGATACCATTAGCAGGACTGATTGATAAAGATCAAGAAATATCAAGGCTCAATAAGGAAATTGAAAAATTAAATAAACTACAACAACAATTCTCAGGAAAGCTCAGTAACAAAAAATTTATTTCGGGTGCTCCTGATGCAGTTGTTGAAAAAGAAAAAGCGAAGCTTTCTTTGGTTGAACAAGCGCTAGATGATCTAGAAGTCCAATTAAATAAAATATCTTCACTATGAAACTAATTAGTGTTGTTCAAAAAAACATAAAGAAAACACTTTTAATTTTGTAAGCGATATACAATGAATATCAATAATACTATGAATCAATATAAAGCCTTAAGTTTAATACTCTTGATGATGGCCTATAAGGTTAGTGCAGAATCGATTGTTTATATTACAGACGAAGTAGATATTCCTATTAGAACAAATAAAAGCACCAAAAGTGAAATTATCCGTTTGATGCCTACAGGTAGTGAGCTTTCGATTTTACAGAGTACAGAAGATGGCTGGACACAGATTAAAATGGGTGACTCATTCGGCTGGATTCTGACCGCTTTTGTTTCTAGTAGCCCTCCAGCAAGAGATCAATTAAAAAAATTAACTCGTACATATAATGCCAATAAACTATTAATATCTAAATTAGCAAGCGAAAAAGAAGTTCTTGAAAATCAATTTTTATCTGCTAAAGAAGAAAATGCAGCTCTTTTAATTCAAAGTTCAAAATCACAGGCAGAAAAGGAGCATATTGAAGAGATTTATCAAGACGCACTCAAACTTGAACATGAAAATGAAAAGCTTATTCAGGAATCTTTACAACTTAAAGCTGAGTTGCAATTAGCTGAAAATAATACACAGATTCAACGAGACTCAAGCTCTAGAAACTGGTTTATAGTTGGCGCTATTGTGTTATTCTTTGGCATGGTTATAGGCTTTATTCTGCCTGGCCTTTTTAACAGAAAACGTTACTAATACATTAGGAGTACTGTATGAAAGAATTAAAAAAGGCTCTCACTTTCGATGACATTTTATTAGTGCCTGCGCACTCCTCTATTCTCCCAAAAGAAGTCAACTTAACGTCTAAACTTACTAAAAAAATTACTTTAAATACACCTATTATTTCAGCTGCAATGGATACCGTTACTGAGGGCAAGCTTGCTATTGCAATTGCTCAAGAAGGTGGTATGGGCATTATTCATAAAAACATGTCTATCACTTCCCAAGCCAAAGAGGTAAGGAAGGTAAAGCGCTTTGAATCTGGAATTATTAGAGACCCTATAAGTATTGAGCCTAGTGCTACCATAAAAGATGTTTTTGATTTACAGTCTCAACATGGCATATCAGCACTACCAGTTGTATCAAAAAATATTTTAGTTGGACTTATTACTAGTCGAGATGTTTTATTTGAAACTCGTCTTGATGAGCTCGTTGAAAACGTTATGACACCTCAAAAAAGTTTAATAACTGTTAGCGAAGGTGCTTCAATGGATACAGTTCGAAAACTTCTTCAAAAGCATCGAATAGAAAGAGTTTTAGTTACTGATAAAAGCTTTAAGTTAGGTGGCATGATTACGGTAAGCGATATTAAGAAGACTAGTGACTTCCCTAAAGCAGCAAAAGATGATCAAGAACGATTAATTGTTGGAGCTGCTGTTGGTGTTGGAAAAGGAACCACAGAGAGAATAAGTGCACTTGTTAAGGCCGGTGTAGATGTAGTAGTAATCGATACTGCTCATGGTCACTCACAAGGCGTTATTGACCGAGTCAAAAAAACCAAAAAAGACTTCCCTAATCTTGAAATTATTGCAGGAAATATTGCAACCGCTCAGGCTGCACTAGATCTTGCTAAGGCTGGTGCTGACTGCGTTAAAGTCGGAATTGGTCCAGGAAGTATTTGTACCACTCGAATTGTAGCTGGTGTTGGTGTTCCTCAGTTTAGCGCAATTTCCGACGTTGCAGATGCACTTAAAGACACAAACATTACTGTTATCGCAGATGGGGGTATCCGTTTTTCTGGCGACGCTTCAAAAGCCTTCGCTGCCGGTGCTCATAGTGTAATGATTGGTTCAATGCTTGCTGGAACTGAAGAGTCACCCGGCGAAATCGAACTCTTCCAAGGAAGATCCTATAAGGCCTATAGAGGTATGGGATCATTAGGCGCAATGGGTCAAGCACATGGCTCATCCGATCGATACTTTCAAGCTGAACTAGCAGCAGAAAAACTCGTCCCAGAAGGTATAGAGGGAAGAGTACCTTTTAAGGGTTCTATTAGACCTATTATTCACCAAATTGTTGGTGGAATTCGCTCCTCAATGGGCTATACGGGCTGCAAGGACTTAAAGGCAATGCGAACTAAAGCAGAATTTGTTCAGGTTACAGCTGCAGGAATGACCGAATCTCATGTTCATGATGTAGCAATCACTAAGGAAGCACCAAACTATCATCAATAGAAGTTTTTAGGTGTCGTCTGAAGTTTTAAATATAGAAGGATTCTTTTTGTAGCCTGGCTTAGCAAGAATTTCTAAATAAAATGACTTCAGGTTCTCCGCCTCAGCTTCGCTAATACATTTACTTATTTCTGAAGCTAGAATAATCTCAGCTTTAGCTTCTGTAGGGCCAAATTTACAATCAAAATCCCAATAATCAACACCATCAGGTAGTGATTTTCTTTTCTCTCTTTTTAGGTACTTTTTAACATCACGTCTTACAGCCTCTATAAGTCTTGCTGGCTTAATTTTTGGATGGGTTAATTGAAATGTTTTTTTCATTATGTTTATCTTTTATTCCTTAAAAAGAGATGTATTTTAATTAAACTAAATATAAATAGCTTAAAAATTAAATTACTTTGACAACGCAATATATTCCTTTGACATTTTTCTTAGTCATATAGTCGCTTTTTCTAATTTCTAAAATTTTCCATATATTGGTAGACTCTAAATTCTTAATTTTTGAGTCAAAGCCATATGAATCATAAACGCCTTCGTTGACAGTAAAACAAATTATTCCACCAGATTTAACAATCCGAGCCAACTCACCAAGACGATCAGAGCCAACATGTCCATGAGTAAAAACACCAACACAAAGAGCTGCATCATAACTTTTAGATTTAAATGGCAGGGATTCATTTAAGTTTCCTAAAAAAAGAGTTTTATAACCTCTTCCATAAGCAATATCAATCATTTCCTGAGAAATATCAATACCATCAAAATTTATAAATCCACTCTTTTTAAGTTCTTGTCCAACTAAACCTGTTCCACAACCAACGTCTACTATTTTTAGCTTCTTATCCTTAACGAATTCTTGAAAAATTTGAACAGCTGTAGGCTGTGAAACTGTCCCCAATAAATCGTCATTATCTTTATCATACAGTGCAGCCCATTTCTGATAAACGGTTATTAACTCACCCTCATTTTTTTTCTGAGATAGATCCAACTTGTCATAGAATTTCAATCCTTTTTGATTTGTACTCATCTTCTTTTTTAATTTAGCTTTCCATAAAAAGTCATTCTAGCTGACTCTGATAATTGAATCCCAGGCGCTGAATTATATGCCAAGACTGATAGAATTCTGACTCTATTGCCTTTTGTTGGGGTTACTCTGTGAACTGCGTTACGACCTCGAAATAACACAAGAGAGCCAGAATCCATAGAAAGAATATTTGGAGAAAATTTATCATCTAAAAGATCACTCACACCTTCGTAATTCATAACATTATTATCAGAGTCTCTAAAATCACGAATATATTCAAAAGAACCCCCTTCATTGGGTTTTTGTATTAACAAAGTAATAGCAAAAGAAGAATTATCAAAATGCCAACCCAGTTCTTGTCCTTCATTAGCATAATGTATATTTATCGAAGATAAATTATCATCATATTTATAAAGTGCCTTCTCATCAAGAACTGAACAAAGAAAGTCTTTAAACTTCTCTGAATCATAAAGAGTTCTTAATGGTGAGTGAATAGGTACTTGATTATCGGTAATACAGCCCTTCGAAGAAACCACTGTTCTATTGCGTGCATGATTTAATGAGAGCGATTCATCAGAAGGCTCTAAATAAACATTATGGTTATTGGTACAGTAATATGCAAGGTGTTCTTGATCTTTTGCCTCACTTAATATCGAATCAATAGCGCTAGAGTGAAGAAAATCTTTGAGAACTAAAACACCCTCTAAATCAAGAATTTCTTTGCACTTTGACCTATAACTTTCATTTTCGATTGGATGCTTTAAATCATCAATCACACTAGACAATTTAATTGAAATTTTATTTGTACTATTAGCCATGACAAAGTTAATTATATACATTTAAAAAAATCATATTTTTAATGCGCTTAACAAGATCATCATAGATAATAAACTAATTAATTAAAAAATAGTTATGATTCATTTTGGAAATATTTCTCAAAAACAATTTCTTCAAGAGTACTGGCAAAAAAAACCACTTCTAATAAAGAATGCTCTACCAAATTTCATCTGCCCATTATCTCCAGAAGAGCTTGCTGGATTGTCTTGTGAAGAAGAATTTGAATCTAGACTTGTTACTGGATCAACAAATAACAATATATGGAAGATTACGAATGGACCTTTTGATGAAACTACATTTTCTGAGTTACCAAAAAAAGAGTGGACTCTTCTAGTACAAGGTGTTGACCGTTATATTGAAGATATCTATCACCTTGTTAATGAATTTGATTTTATCCCTCGATGGCGCTTCGATGATGTAATGATCTCTTATGCTACATCAGGTGGTAGTGTTGGTCCACATTATGATTATTATGATGTTTTTTTGCTTCAAGGTTTAGGCAAAAGGCGATGGATGATAAGCACACAAGACTGTAATCTAGAGAATTATTTAAGTGATACTCCACTAAGAATAATGAAAAACTTTAATGAAGAACTTGTATGGGAGGCCGAACCAGGCGATATTGTTTATATACCTCCTAAAATTGCGCATCATGGAGTTAGTCTCGATGATGAATGCTTAACACTTTCAATTGGCTACCGATCCTATTCAATTAATGAAATGTCTGAAGCACTTGACCTACCCCAAAAAAGTGAATCCAATATATATTTTAAAGATCCAATATGGGATTCAAATCAACAATCTGCTGAAATACCTCAAATAGCAATCGATGCGGTTAAGATTTTTTTAAAAACCAAAAGTCTCCCTGATGATTACTTTGGGTGCTTTGTAACTAAACTCGACTCTGAAGATGACAAAAAATTTAATGAGGTAATTGCATCATATAAACAGGATCAAATTCATACTGGTGTTATTTATGAGCTAAAACCTCTTTGTAGAATTGCCTACCAACACTCTAACGAAGGATTATTAGTGTTTGTTAATGGTGAGGTTTTTAACAACAGCAATATCGAGGATGAAATAATTATTGATTTTTGTAACACAAAAAAAATATCAACTAATAAAAAAAATTGGATTCTAGCAAAAAGACTTTCATCACTATTTCTTATTCAAGAACATCAACTTTAAATAACTAAAACAGGCGAGCTAATAACTTTGACAATGAATCCACCAACAACTTTGCATTGTCCTGGGTAAAGACCAAAGGAGGTTTAATTTTAATAACATTATTATGTGGCCCATCAGTACTGAGAAGTATGCCAAGTTCTTTCATTTTATCAGTAATCAACTTTGCCTTTTCTGTTGCCGGTTTCAGGGTTTTTCTGTCTTCAACCAATTCGATTCCAATAAATAATCCAGCGCCTCGAACATCGCCAATCAATGAAAATTTATCTTTTAATAAACACAACTCTGAGAACAAATAATTTCCTACATTTAGGGCATTCTGCTGCAACCCCTCCTGTTCGATTACATTGAGAACAGAGAGTCCAATTGCACAAGAAACTGGGTTGCCACCAAAAGAATTGAAATACTCCATGCCATTATTAAAGAAGCTTGCTATTTCAGCTGTGGTCACAACAGCTGCTATAGGGTGGCCGTTACCCAGCGGTTTGCCAATTGTGACGATGTCCGGGATGACTTCTTGTGTCTCAAACCCCCAATAGGCAGAGCCCACTCTGCCCAAACCCACCTGAACCTCATCACTGATACAAACTCCAGAGGACGCCCTTATCCGTTTATACGACTCCGCTAAAAAATCATTTGGTAACGGGATTTGCCCACCACAACCTAACATCGATTCAGCCATAAAGGTTGAACCCCCACCGTGCTTATTAATTGCCTCCTGAACCGCTTGGGCATATTGTTTCCCCGCCGTTTTTGGGTTATTAAATTCACCCCTGAATAAGTCTGGCATCGGAACAACTTCAACATGTTTTGACTTTCCCTGCCCACCCTTACCATTAAATTTATAAGGACTGATATTGATTAGAGAGTCGGTGTTTCCGTGGTAGGCGTGATCTAGGACAATTGTGCTATCATTGCCCGTATATGCTCTGGCCATTCTTAAAGCCAGCTCGTTCGCCTCACTACCCGAATTTACAAAATGACAAATGGACAAGGGTTTGGGTAATTTTCTGCAAAGCTTCTCAGCCAACTCAACAATATTATCATGCAGGTAGCGAGTGTTAGTATTTAATAGTTGATTCTGCTCGTGAGCCGCCTGGATAACAGCAGGATGGCAATGCCCAACATGACTGATATTATTAACACAATCTAAATACTCCTTGCCTTTTTCATCATACAAATATTGCCCCTTCCCCCTGAGTATTTTTAGTGGCTCTGAATAAGCCAGAGAGAGTGACGGACCCAGGTGTTTTTTTCTCAACTTCAATGTATTTTTTTTGGATTTCACTTTTTAATATATTTTAAAATTACTTAATTCTTTGTCAGCAAAATTTTTCAGAAATGTCCATGCGTATGGCTCAGTAACAGAAATATACTTGTTTTCAGGAAATAGTTTTTTTCGGTAGTTCGCTGTTACCACGCTAAAACACGCGCGTACACAAACAAGATGAATGAGTGACTCAATTTCTTCGTCTCTTAATGGATAAACTGATTGAAATCCCTGCACAACCGACTTGATCTTCGTCTCAGGCTCTGCTTCTTCTAGAATAAGATAAGTGATGGCAACCGCTAATTCGCTTGCTAAAAAAGTATGCGCCATATCACCAAAATCAATAACGCCAGATATGTGGCCATTGTCATTTAGAAGTACATTGTAATCATTGCCATCATTATGAATATACTGGGTGCGTAAATATTTTTCATTCGGCACAATGTTTAACTGATAATTTGCAATAAAATGACGCACTACAGCTTTATCAGACTCACTCTCAATATAGTCTAAATGACTTTTCAAAAAGTCAATATTTCTAACATCCCATATCCATTTACGCTTTAAATCCGGATAACCAAACTCTCGAAAAGCAACGTCCAACTTACCCAGAAATGCGCCAAATTCTTCCAATAAGAAAGACTCAGGATTCTCAATGTCCTTTATAAAGTGTCCTGCTAAAAAAGATTGTAGGCGAATAAAACAGCCATTATGCCGACTAATAAATTTACCACCTACAGTCTGAATCGTGCTTGGTACTTGTATGGAGGAATCAAAGTTGGCAATATGCTTCAAACTAGCGACCTGTAACTTAATGAGCTCAACATCCTCCGCCGGATTTGAAATCTTTAATACAAATTCCTTGCCATCTTCACGTTTCAAATAAAAATTCTGATCTCGCTCACTATCCAAGACTTTAACTGAGACTTCAAAACCGTATAAAGTTTTTGCTATTTGGTGGGCTTCAGACGGGCTAAATCTTGATGGGGGAAAAGATATAACTGACATAAGTATTAAGTTACCAAAAAAAAGTAAAGCCAGTAAAGCTGAATAAATACTGACAATTGTATCAACCTCTAGCCATGGGCTACGAAAACAATACCTCAACAAAACATTTGCAGCTTTACATTAGCGCATATATCGCCTTAGTGTACTTGATTGTCATTAGTTAATTAACATATATATAGATATGATTTAGGGGATAATTCGCAGGGTTTTATGGATTTTGGTAAGTTTTATCTCAAGCATACCTTTAGGGTATGTTTTATATAAAGCTTATTGCGTTAAACCATAAAACACTTTTTATTTTATTGGAGTAACACAATGGACATGAATATAGTTCAAAAGAGCTTTACATTTGGCAACAGCCAAATTACATTTGAAACAGGAAGAATTGCTCGCCAAGCCCATGGAGCTGTTTTTGCAACCATGGATGATACGCAAGTACTAGTTAGCGTTGTTGGCGCAAAAGAAGCCAGAGCAGGCCAATCCTTCTTTCCGCTTTCAGTAGATTACATTGAAAAAACTTATGCTGCAGGTAAAATTCCTGGCGGCTTCCTTAAAAGAGAGGGACGCCCTAGTGAAAAAGAAACACTAACTTCACGCCTAATTGACCGCCCTATTCGTCCGCTATTTCCAAATGGCTACATGAATGAAGTCCAAGTAATGATTCAGGTTATATCTGCTAATAAGAACGTAGACCCTGATATGTTAGCTATGATTGCAACTTCAGCCGCTCTAGCTATATCAGGTGTTCCATTTAAAGGCCCAATTGGTGCTGCACGTGTTGGATTTCAAGATGGTAGTTACATCATTAACCCGACATACTCAGATCTTCAAACATCAGAACTGGATATGGTTGTTGCTGGCACTAAAGATGCTGTCCTAATGGTTGAATCAGAAGCTAGCGAGCTTTCAGAAGAGGTAATGCTTGGGGCTGTTATGTTTGCACATGAGCAATTCCAAGTAGTAATTGACAGTGTCGCTGAGTTTGCTAAAGAGGTAGGAATCTCACCTCGCGAATGGGTTGCTCCAGAAGATAATGAATCTCTATTTTCATCTATTAAGTCTAAATTTGGAAACCAGATTTCTGAGGCTTACCAAACAGTTGATAAGATGGAGCGCCAAGAAAAAATGGGTGAAATCAAAGATGCAGCCCTTGAAGAATTTATTAGTGATGATGATTCGACGAATGAAGATGAAGTTAAAAATTACATCAAAAAAATTGAAAAATCAACGGTAAGAGAACGTATCCTTGCTGGCGAACCAAGAATCGATGGAAGAGACAGCTCAACTGTTCGTGAGTTAGCAATAGAAACAGGCGTCCTGGAAAATACACATGGATCAGCTCTTTTTACGCGAGGTGAAACTCAAGCACTTGTTGTTACAACCTTAGGTTCAAAGAGAGACGCACAACTTATTGAAAAACTTGAAACAAATGACCGTATTGAAGACCATTTTATGCTTCATTACAACTTCCCTCCTTATTGTGTTGGTGAAACTGGACGCGTAATGGGAGTTAAGCGCCGTGAAGTTGGGCATGGTCGATTAGCTCGTAGAGGAATAGCTGCATGTCTACCTAGTCTTGAGGAGTTTCCTTATACCATTCGAATCGTCTCAGAAATAACCGAATCCAATGGCTCTAGCTCTATGGCAAGTGTTTGTGGCTCTTCACTTGCACTGATGGATGCAGGAGTACCAATAAAAGCTCCAGTCGCAGGAATTGCTATGGGTCTTGTTAAGGATGTTGATCGATTTACTGTGCTAACTGATATTCTTGGCGATGAAGATCACCTTGGCGATATGGACTTTAAAGTTGCAGGAACGTCAAAAGGTATTAATGCGCTTCAAATGGATATAAAAATTGATGGTATCACTGAAGACATTATGTCTATCGCACTTAAGCAAGCAAAAGATGCAAGACTTAATATTCTTGGTCAAATGAACCAAGTTATTTCTGAACCTAATGCGGCATCGAAGAATGCGCCTAAAACTAAAGTTATAAAAATCCCGACTGACAAAATTCGTGATGTTATTGGTAAGGGTGGTGAAACCATTAGAGGTATTGTTGCTCAGTCAGGTGCTAGCGTTGATGTTGATGATGATGGAAACGTTAATGTTTTTGCTAACGATACTGAAAGTTTTGAGAAGGCAGTGCAAATGGTTAAAGACGTTACCGCAGTCCCAGAAGTCAATAAAGTTTATATGGGTAAAGTTGCTAAAATTGTCGAGTTTGGTGCCTTTGTAACAATCATGCCAAATCAAGATGGGCTTTTACATATTTCAGAAATTGCTCATGAAAGAGTAGAAAAAGTTGAAGATCATTTAAAAGAAGGACAAGAACTAGAGGTTAAGGTTCTTGGAGTTGATAGAGGTCGGATTAAACTTTCACGCAAGGTTTTAATAGACAAGTAGTCAGTTAAAAGCCACCGAAAGGTGGCTTTTTTATTTAATTTCTCATAATTATGTCAGAAAAAAAAATTGTAGAGTTAGAAGAGAAAATAGCACATCTTCAAAATATGCTCGATGATCTTAATATGGTTGTTTTTCGTCAAGG
>OCVR010002352.1_pt1 | contig 14210 bp, 13 predicted proteins | sample 1539091 | NCBI WGS metagenome assembly OCVR01 (sample SAMEA3355530, study PRJEB22509) | marine metagenome | biome: marine; feature: coastal ocean; material: water | place: USA | collected 2010-08-07 | depth 16 m | reverse complement strand
GGCGCGTCAGGATCTAGCTCCAATAGAGCTGCTCTTTGTTTTAGCAGCTCAAACTTTTGGATCAAATCCATAAAATCTTCATCAAAGTATCTCATGGGAGATACCTTGAATAATACTCAGTCATTTGACGACTAAGATCTTGCACTCTCTTCTCGTCTATCAGACTCATTAGCTTCAAAAGCTCGATATAATGCTTTCGTTGCTTCTGAGGGGTCGACAGAAGAAATTCCACTACGATACTTTTGGGAGTAGGGATATCTAACTCCCCGCACCCCTTGGGGAATGCTCCCATTGACTTTTGATGGAGCATCTCTATGCTCCGGTCCAAACCCCGTTTCCTTCCTATCTTCATTTTCGATCCTTTCCGCCAGCGCGGTTAGTTTTGGAAAGGCTAGTGCAATAAGCCCTTCCATCCCAGGTTTTGATTGCAGTGATTGAATTTTCACTGCATGGTTGTGAATATCCTCAAGGCCGGCATGAACCACGCCTTGAATCCTTTCATAGGTCTGCTTGTCAGCAAGACCTTTAACGACTTCATTAAAAGTAGGCATTATGCTTTCTTCTCCTAGAGGCAGGTGATGATAAAATGGCCAAGAAATATGACCATTATTTTTGCGTATAGGATGTCAGCGTTCAAACTGACTCTTCTTCATTAGGGGTGGCTGACAGAACTTCTTCGACTTGTTGACGCCGCTCTTCTGCTTTTTCCTTCAGAGCAGCTATTGACTCCATGAGCTTGGTATGCAGCGAGTTTGCAGCGTCAGGGCAATACAACATTGCCACCACTATAAACCCAATCCACGCAAATGGGATCAAACAGAATAAAAAGAAGAATTGTAAAAGCTCTCCAATGTTGAAGAACTTCCACAGGACTATTGCGCCTAGAAGCGCAAGCCCCACCTTTACAATGGGGTTTTGTAAAGGTTTCTCCATTATTTCAACTCCTCCTTAACCTTACTAAGGCTCTCGATGAGTGCCTCTTTGATATTATCAGAGAGTACCATTTGTTTAGGCAGCTCTTCCTTGACATCTCGGGTCTGTTTGCGTTTGAGCGCCTCCTTGTTTGAGGTACCCAGGTACGCATAGTACCCTTTGTATCCGTCGTTTTCACGACAGGTGTCGAATGAGATGTTAGCGTCGCCAATTGCAGCTTCAATAGCTGCACGGAAACGAGTCTCCAAAAGGAAACCCGACGCATACTCCCCCTCATTCTTCAGAGCCCGGGTCGCTTTTGCGAGCGAGTTCTTCCGAACTCGTACACAAGATACGTTACTCCACATGTAGTGGAGATAAAATGTTTCCTTCATCGCTGCAGGGAGTGCAGCGAAGACTTGTTGGTGGGCGGGGACGAAGTTTTTTCCGTCTAGGCTGCAGGGCCTAGACAGTCGGGGGTCTAGCTCTTTTTTGTCGAGCATTTCAGAAGTAACATCATGCATACTTTCTTTTCCTTTCGTTTGTCTCTTCACGACAACTAAAAGTTGTCTGGCAGCTTATGGTTACTGCGACTCAAATTTAGATAGGTGCACGTTTCCTATCAACAAAAGTGCTTTGAGTTTCGAGGGCCTCCCGGCCCAGTGCTTTTATTCCTTGCCCTCACACCCGCAGTGAGGGCATTGCCACCATTTCCCATCTGTGTAGCACCACAAATGGCAGTTAGGACATTGATCCATTTTTCCTCCTCCTTTAAAAATTATAGTGAGTAGGCATCGGTGGTAACGGTTATCGTTACCACTGGTGTCTGGCTCGGCTGGTTAACCACTTAATGGCTTTCTGAAGCTCACTCCCTTCCTCTTTGAGCATATGATCTAAGTGACCAATGCTCAGGGAAGCGTTGGGGAGACAAGTTAGTTTGTTTGCTAACTTGTAGGATAAGAAAGCGAGCTCCTTCTCCAGCTCCAATTCCACTCCTCCTGCTTCACAGCTATCATAAATAGCTGCAAAGCAAAGCACCAAGTACCGCTCTATAAGGCGGTACTCCATATCTAGGATTTCTCCTAGAGAGTCTTCAGCTTTTGGCTGAAGTTCAAAGAAGATGTCTAGCTCGTCTTTAAGGGACGAGACGTCTTTGTGACTGGGCGAGGTTTTTGTCCTCGCCAACAGCTTGGGGTTCTCTCGCAGGAACAAGAGCAACTCTTGTTCCTGCGGGCTACCCGTCTCTTTTAGGCTTAGGGTGAGCCCCAGGAGGGCCTTCGTTAAGAGGCCTTCTTCCTCCTCGAGCTCTTTGAAGGCTTGCAGGAGCCATTCGACCCCTTCCACCCTCAGATCTATTTCGTACAGCATACACCTCCTAAGGTGGGTCTTTAAAACTTCAAACGCTACATGCGTATAGAAGAGGGAGGATGACCAAGTCCCCCGCTTTTTGATAAGATTAGTTTCTTCACCCCTAAGTAGAGGCAAAGAAAAACGCATAAAGAAAAAGGCTAGCTCTCTCTCTTCACACTAATGAGTACAAGCAGCGACAAACTTACTTCATCTCATTTTGACTAGGATATACCTAGTCTAGATAGATGGCAGTTATACTGTGCGGCAGTCACAAGAGTGATCAAACTCTAGTGCTCCCATTTTACACCTGGGCGGTGTTGCTATATGTACGTCCTCCTGCATCACAATGTGATGCAGGAGTCTAGAGACCTAGCAAGTCTTACTAGAAAACGTTTCCATTGAAACGTCCGAGGTACAAAAAGCCTCTGTGTAATGAGAGACTAAAACCCATGATCCGGAGTCGAACCGAATTACCAAGGCAGAGAGTTACAGCTCCCTGATAGTTCAAATGATTCACTGACTGTAATCAGCTTCACAATGAACCTAAAAAACCCTGGCAACACCAAGTTAGGGCGCAAGACCTTATAAAGATCAACTCTATATATCAATATCAACAACCAATTATTGATACATAGAATAAATCCCATAAGAAACGTTCATCTCTAAATGCACGATACACTTAATAACTAGAGTCGGAGACGAACAACGACAACTCTAGGCTAGCCTCTTGCTAGCGCCCAACGCATTTCCCGTTGGATGGACCAGCCAGTCCCGTAAGACTGACTGGAGATGGGCGTGGAGCCAAAACCTAAGTCTTGACCCCACAAGTGGTGGCTCTTTACGCCTATCTTGTCGGTTTATTAAACCAACTAATAGCTTCCTTCTGGCTTCCACCTTGATCTTCCAGAAGCTATAGCTTTAGACCCCAGGGAAACCCTCTGGAAAGGTTTTCACTAGGTTCTTTTTTGTTTGCGAGTACTCTCGCATGCAGTCTAGCTAATCTGCATAGTTGCTATCTTTTAACTACCTTTTGAGTAGTCGAGGTCAGCACTTTCTTTAAACCTCTGTCATTCTTCCAGGCTACTTTTCCACTTTCGCCTATCCGCAACCTTTACGGTATCGGATTGTTACTTGCTCTTCAGCAAGCACACTTACACTTTACCCCCTTAACTAGTGTAGGGGCTTTGCATAAGCGGGTACATCTCCATTCAGTAATTTGTATGAAGAATAACCCAATCACCTCAGCTAGTATAACAAGACTAACTTCAGCGAATTTTTTTTCAAAGAGGTTTATTCCCCTAGGGGGTCTCCCCCCCTTTACGGTTTGCACACAAAGTGCTCCCGAGAAACGACCGAAGTCGAATTGTTCCTCACATTCCTGGATGCAGCGCTATGCATACAATCCTTTAATCCTAAGGGAAGGTGCTCTGGACACTTGGTTATAATCTTAAGGGCTTAAACCAAGTAATTACCCTGCTCATTTTAAAGACTTGAGCTTGTCTCGTCTCGTCACAACTGTGTATAAAACACTACTGCTTGAGACTAGGAGTTATATATTGTTAACCCGATTTTCTCCGGGAGAGGGACTAGCCCTCCTCCTCATCCTCATCGAGCTCTTCGAGCTCTTCACGAGAAGAAAGAGTTATTTGGCTACTTGCCTCAGGCTCCGCACTTCGAGCCTTTTGCGAGACAGAGACAACGACCTCATACTGGTCAACGAGATCAGTGAAATCACCAACCTCCCGGAGAAATGCGAGGGCGGTAACCAACTCGCCAACTGAAGAGCTTAGTAGCTCCCCGATTTCTGACTTCTGCGACACCGTATGCCTTGCGGCAATACGGTTGGAGCTGGACCAGGTGCGTGCAGAACCATCTGCTTGCACCATTGAGCCCCCCGACTTAATGTTGAAATCTAATGCCATTTTTCACCTCCTCAGTGAACGGCTGGGCTTGTCTTACTGCAGGATGCAATGAAAGAAACCACTTGGTATGATTATAAAAACCACACTAAGCTTCATACGGTCACAATCACTTTGCGACACTTCGCATCTGCGCTTGCGCACCACCCCACTGGGTGGCGGAGTCGGCACTCCGGCGGAGTGTTAGTAACGCAGTTTTTAGGAGTCGTGTCGGGAGCTAGTTTAAAAAGCATACTCAAAGCACTAGCATTTAACTTTGAATACTCTTGTAAAGGTGAAGCGGTTATACGTCATGTTTGAGCGTAAGACTAAGCAAGCACATGGTGTAAAAACTTACTTAGAATATGGCAGCATTATCTAGCGACAGCTCTCCCTCAACTTAATGCTGAGGAAAGTTTAGGAGAGCTTAGTTTTCCTCTTCAAGCTCACTCTCGCCAACTGAAGTGCTGAAAACAGCCTCAATCTCTGGGGCTGGAGGAATTGCAACTTCCTCTTCAGGAGTTCCCTCCTCGAGGTCACTATCCTCTTCGTCTACTCCTGCTTCTTCAGAAGTAGAAGCAGGGACGATGACCATAATCGCTGAGCTGTCTACTGAGAGGTAGACAGCTTCGAAACCCTGAGGGCACGACTGAGCCGTACATCCTGACTTCCAGAAGAAGATTGCATCTCCTACTGCAAGCCCTTGCGGAATCCGCCCATCTGCAAAGGCCTTAGGGCTGAAGAAAGTTTCAGTCTCCCAACCTTCAGGGCAGGCTGTATTGCCACGATTGGACATTATGGTTGCCCATTCTGTCCTTTGGGTGGTGGTCACCTTAAGCGGGCAGCGCTTCTTATTTCCAGACTCTGAGCGGCTGCGGTATGCTGCAGAGTCATTCGATCCACCGATGTGAATCACAGCAGAAGCACCAGCCTCTAGAGTGATCGCATGCACCGAGCCGATCGAACAGTTTTCAAACTTAATCATTTTAACTCCTAGATTAAGTAAATTCTGATGGAGTTATTCTCATCAGGGGTCTAAGCTGACCCGACCAGTATTTACAAGTAGTTGCGCTGAACTACTACCTAGTTGACTACTCTAGGCTACTGGTTTCGACCGCTGCTAAGCGGTGCGCGTTTTCGTTTTAGTTTTCTTCCTCAACATCGCAGTCGTCAACTTCGATGATAAGCTTCCGTCTTGGAGTAGGGCTTTCCTCTTCAGGTCTATTGACTTGAGCTTTGAAGATCTCCTCTACAATCTTCATTACAGTCTCTTTGTCAAAGACCTTTGCTCGCAGTGGGCGAACATAATGAGTTTGACCAACAGACCACCCTTGATGATCCCCTAACCCTCCGAAGAGGTCTCGAAGACCACTGACACTTGTAGCAGCCCAACTACGGGCAACAGGTGTCACAAAATCCCGTTTAGCAGGATTCTCAAGGTTTTCCTCAGTTAGCAGCTCGAGCTGGTACTGCACTGAAGATAGCCCAAGGCAGCCCAGGATTGCTTTATGCTCAGTGAGCTTAGCATTCTGAATCTGCTGCTTGGTGTTCTCGTTGTCGTACCTTAGCTCGATGGCCCTCATGATTGCAGCTCTAGGGGCGAGTAGCCCTTGCTCTGCAATCATGAGGTCTGCGTTAGGGCCATAACCCACAGAGTTGAGGTAGCTCTGTTTTACATTCCCTGTTGCGGCATTGAACCACGGTAGGGGTTGCTTGACTTTAGCCTTCGAGCGACCTGACCCACTTAGTTGGGAGTGGCCTCCATCGCGACCCTTAGTTGGGTAATCAAACCCAAACACCGCTTTCCACTGAGCTGCAGACACCCGGAATGGATAGATTTTGAAGTCTACCAAACCTAGGGTGCTCAAGAGGCTCCACATCTTTGACGACATGAAGAATCCAAGCTTATCTGTTGGGGTCGCGAGCTTGTTATTGGCTCCGAACAGATAAGGCAGCCTAACCGTGATTCCGTAGCTCCCTGACTCACCCTTCAAGCTGTAATTGAATAGGTGAGGAACAAGGAACCTATTGATGGTCTCTTGTGCTGTAGCGATCTTCCCACCAGCCAGAGCGCCCTTCAAGAATGTGACCCTGTAAGACTCAAGGCTTTGGCAACCTGCCAAAGCTTTCGCATAGTGCTGGGCATGGTAAGCCATACCAACTGCAAAGTTGATCCGAGGGTCAAGGTGCGCCATCAACCAGCGAAGGAAGACGGCATTGGCATACTTAGGCGATGCAACCCCACCCTCCTTTTTGGAGGAGGGCAAGTTCTGAATCCCAAGACGATACGTCATGGCATCAAAGAAGCACCATCTAGCCACACTATAACGACCACCTGCTCTTCCCTCTTGGCAAAGCAGATACATCCCATTGGTGGATAGTTTACCACTTAGCATGTCATGGAAGAGCTCGCCACTGAAAGCAGGCGGTACGTCAAACTTCACAGCTGACTTGAACCACCTTGACGAAACTTGGAAAGCTCCATGCTCGTCTACAAACTCCGCACCATCAGTGTCTTTCAAGTAAGTCTCGTTGTAGACCGACTTGTGAACCATGGCGGCGACATAAGCAGTCTTGTTGAGGCCATGCTCAGGGTGTTTTTTGGTGCCCCAATCGAACCACTGCGAGTGCCACAAGCGAGAGCGAGCAGCACCAGTGATTGGCCTCAAGGTCGCGAGGATCTTGCGCTGAAAGCGTGAAGTGAGAATTAGCTCCAGAATAAACTGAAGGTCCTCACTCAGCACTAACCCAAGCTCCTCCTCATCAACCGAGTCGACGATCTCGAGAACGGCCTGCCTGCGCTGCTTGTGCTTAGCACCAGTCCAAGTGTCAAGCACCGCTTCTTGGATCAACCCTCTCAACGAGACTTTCGCAGCAATCACCTGCCTGGTCCTATCCTCCGAGAAGGTAGGCATGTGGTGCATGTTGACTGTCGAGCCGTCGCCCAAAGTGACAGTTTCTGCAAGCAGATTGCCTCTCTGGATAGTCTCTTCGGTCAAATCGTAGACCAACCCAAGTACGGGCCAGACCGAGTCTGCTAACCACTCAGCCGTCTTGAGGTTTGTGGAATTCTCGTAAGATTTCCTAACCATCATAACGAATTTTATCATGGCAGCATGGTTCGGCCCACCCTGTGGAAAACCACTCCCACTGACTGTGACACCTAGTAGCCCAGCATCTACAATCTTAGGGAATCCCCATCGCCTTACCGCAGTCCGAAGAGCACGGTTTTCTTCGCTACTCCAAATAGGAGCAAGGCGAATGGTGAGATTTTCGGCTCTCTCAAGCTCCACAACCCAATCATCCGAGTCGACCCCCTCGGGACAGGATTTCGTGAAACCTTCTGTGCCTCGAATGAGATTTACCTTGATGGCATTCTCGATGGCACCAACCGCCTTTTTGTTGGAGCCCTTAGCTCCGAATTTGGCAAGAGTTACCATTGAGGCATAAACACTGCGGAACATGGCCTGAGCCACGACCTTGCGCTTTTCAGCTGACCAGTTGGAGTCGTTGCTGAAAAGCTTGTTGAAGACTTGACCCATAGTCATGCTTTTACCGTTCATAACGAACTGCATTTTGGCTGCTAGACCATCTGTTTCAACCCGATGATGGTCGAACATTTCACGCATGATGCGCTTCATGGCCGACGCATCCTTGGGAGTGTCCCCCTGCATGAACTCCGACTCAGCAACCTCTTTCCTCTCCTTGCTGGTAAGCTCAGAGAAGATTCGGTACATGCCAACCCAAGCATTCGGGAGGAACTTGATCGAAAAGGTTTCCTCCTTTACCTGACCTTGGTGGAGGTAGCGATGCTTAGACTCAATCCCACCAAAAGCTTCGCTCTCCAACTCCTGGGTCCAGAAATCAGCAAGAGCATCAAGCGGAGAACCACCATTTATGCCAGCAGCCTCTTTGACTCTGGCAAACTCGCTGATAGCCAAACCCCAGATAGTGCGGATACCACCAGAAGGTTCACCAACGACTTCTTCGAGGTTTGCTCCCTTTTTCCAGGTAATGAGATCCTCTGTCATCACCCAAGAGTCTTGGCCCTTCTCAAGGCCAGCCCCAGCCGACATGGCAATGAAGGTGTAGAAAGCCTCGACGCCTTCGTCTGCCAGGGTTTTACTCCCAGCTTCCATCGCTGACATTTCCTCTTTGCCGAAGATTACTCGGTCATTAAGGAAGTCATAGTCAAAGATGATGCTATTGAGAACCCACGCAGCCCAGTGAGAGAGCACACGCTCATTATACATGAGCCCTTCCTCGTAGGCGTTAATACCCATAGACATCTTAGAAGACATCGTCCAGATGATCTCTTCCTTGCCCAGTATTTCGTAGTGAGCTCCCTCTTGTCCTGGAGGGATGAGAGCCTCAGCCTGATCTCCGTCAGACTTGAAAAGGCGAGCCGAAGCCCACTTCAACAAGCTCTGAGGAGGGTAGATCCGTTTCTGCATATCAATCGCCGTTTGGCCCATCAACAGCAGGTAAGCAAACCATGCTGCTGTTTTCTGGTTGTCCCAAACGATTTGAGGACCGTCCTCATTATCCTGAATCGACCATCCTAGTCTAGCTAGAGGAATGGTCGTGAGGTTATAAATTAACCCCACTGGGCCTTGACCATTCTTCGCAGCGCAAAGAAGGTTGGCACACTTCATGTAACTCTTGAAGTTTTTGTCCTTTTTCCCTGCTGCAAGACCAGCCCTTGCCACTTCCAGCCAGGACTGATTGTCGAAGCTGGGGTCGATCTGAACCCCATCTCCAGCAATCTCCAAACGAGGGAGAGGGAGATTCTTTGCAAGGCTCTCTACTTCCTTGACGATGGCAACGATGGTGAGATCATAAGACCAGAAGTTCTTATCACCATCACTGTCACCACGAAGACGACCGAACTGATCATCATGCGAGATGATCTTACAGCCAATCTTAACGAATGGCAGGCTGCTTTTGATCGCAGTCAAGACAAGCTTGACCCTCTCGGCGTCTCCACCACACTTTTGACCAAGTGCTTTGAGGAACTTCCCCGTATCGCCCTTAATGATGTCTTGGTCAGCAGACTCCTCTTCGGAGAGAATGCCTAGGACCACATGGTTGTAGAGGCGAGCTACCTGTGCAGGGCTGATATTCTTCATCGCGATTAACGACTCGAAACCCTGCTGAGGATACCTTGAGTCTGCTGACCAGGCAGCTTTGTTTCCAAGGCCATCATGGTCTGCAGAGCGGGGTGGCTTGTGGATAGCCCAACCTGCAGGCATATCCTCCATCTCGAGAACATAGTCACTGTCCATAGAGAGCCCACCCCCATAAATGAGGCGAGACATGCCTTTGCCCGAAATGGACTTGAGCATGTTTATGACGCCTAGAGCGTTGCGGGGGATGGCTCGGAGCCCACGATACCTCTTAGTGAGGTTATCCTTGAGGGCTTCCTCAAAGTCATCACTCATATATTGAATGAGCTTCTTAGCTATCTTACCTTTAAGTGCTTCTTCATGTTTCGCAAGCAAAGTTGCATGAAGAAGCTGGATGGTCTGCCATCCAAGGCTAGCCTTCCCAGCGAACTGCTCCGCGATTACGAAGCTGATGAAGTTTCCTCCATCTACTGTTGTAACCTTCTTGCCGTCCGCTAGGTTTTTACAGACCTTTTTCAACTCAGCTTTCGCCATGTTGTTAGTGTCCATAAAGAACCCAGCTTGATACTGAGTTCCATCTACTTCAACGATCGGACAGTTGCCATTGAAGACATCAGTCTCCTTCAGCTTCTCCCAAAGGTCCATGTCTACCCACTCAGCTTCGCCAGTGGTGACATTCTTGATGATCTTCGCCTGGACCATCAAGCCCTTGAGGAGTCCGAAGACCATGTTACCCCAAGTCCATAGCTCTTTCGGTGAGCTAATGAAACGAACTTGGAACGCGAGGGACGAGATTCCCTCTAGGCCCTGCGTCACAAATGACGCACCATCCGTTCCTACTCCCATCTCCCTAAGGGAGACGAAGTGAACGGGTATGTCCTTGGAGATGAACTCGAGGACGGGGCTGGTCGTGTAGGACCTGCCATACGAACGAGTGTCTTTAGCTGTCTTACAGACAGATAAGATCCACTCGTTATACTCCTTATCGTCGCCTAGCTTGACGAAGACGCCTGGCCCAGCAGGAACATAGCCAACACTACGCATGGATGCCACAATGTCTGCGGGTGATGCATCACGGAACTCCGTGAAGATCACATCTTCCGGTCCAACCTGCCAAGAGCTAAAGCCCTTCTCGACTCGCCGAGCATTAATCTCGGCAAGCTGCTGGATGATGGCAGCGTTCCAATATCCGCTAGCCTTCAGAGTGACTTTTGGGGCCTTTGCCTTCTTCTTGGCATTTAAGCCTTGAAGACTATGCCCCGGCTGAGAACCATGAGCTTCTCCCGTAACCATCAAGGTTGGGAAGAGTTGGTACCCAGCTGCAAGCTCTACCTTGCGGTTGAACTTAGCTATAGACTTCAAGACTTTTCGAGAGAGTCTACTCCCGGCATTAGCCGCTTCACCGTCCTTGTAGGAAACGCCCTCTGGGAGAACACTAGGTGCAGTAGCCACAGCAATTGCAACAAAGCTTTCGTCGCCAGAAAGGGCAAGCGCCGCAACAGCAGCAACTGCAAGTGCGAATCTTTTGCGAGAGGCAGAGACACTGCTACCTTTTTCAATTGCACTAATTACCGCACCAATCTCGTTGAGAGAGAAGTGGGCGCGACGATTTTCGCTGAGACCTAATGCTGCATCCATCTCTCGAGAGAGGACGATGTTGTTTCGCACCCAGGCAAAAGGTGCAGCGACAATCGCAGCAGTTAACACAAGGCATAATGCTATGCCTAAACCAGCCATCGGAGCTATCGAAAGTTTAGGCATAACGCAACCTTCGATAAAAATTACCGGAGCGTAAACAACGCCATTCCGACGCCACCTGCCTTTCCTCCAGCGCCATGCCGCTCTCCATCGCCATTGATGCTTTTGTGTTGCAGCTTTTGACTTAGACTCTTCCACCTGCTTGGGCTCAATAACCACAAGGAGATCGTTCTTCTCTGGAGCCGAAACTCCTGGTTGCCGTGAGGGGTCTACAGCTTTTGGCTGAGCCTCCTCTTTTATAAAGCTTTTGGCACCCATAATAACGTCAGCTACGTGAGCAGCTAAAACGTCATAGGCAGGAGCCTGGGTGCCTTCGATGGCAGCACCCACGGCCTCATACGCCACAATGGCGTAGAGGCTGAAAAGGCCGAACAAGAATAAACCGAGAATCCGGTTCATCCGTCACCTTCCTTTCAGAAGATTTTGTATCGAGTTATTTCCTATGCAATATGCAGTAGGCGAGTTGTCGACACTGGTTGTTGTAACTCCTAGGACCTATTTGAGGTATAGAAACCTCGTAAAAGGGAAATAAAAGAAATTAAAAAGCTAGAAACAAAAAAGCAGCAAAACAAAAAAGCCCCCAACTCCCGTGATAGCGGGAAGGGGGCTAATTCTTAGCTTTGGAACATATGCCAGTCGCCTGGCGGTAAGCTCCAATTATAAATATTTGACCACTCGTCTAGCGACAAGTAGTCCACTGGACAGCCAAGGCTGTCCAGTTTGACAGCTACGGCTAGGCCGCCATCGCCCCACCAATAGATCCTGTCCTGAACCATTCGACCCCCGCCCCATAGAGCGCGTTCCTCACGCGCCTTCCTTCCAGGCATGCAGCCTGGCCGGAGATAGGCCCATGTGTATTTTCTCTCGTTCTCGTTTCTGACGAGAGAAAGGATGGCCTCCTCCATCTCAAAGCGAGAGGAGTAGACCTCCTTCTCACAAACCCACCCCAACTTAGTGAGGTAGACCTCCTTCCTGAAGAAGAAGGAGGAAGATTTGACTTTTAATTTGCGGCCACACTTAAGTGTAATCATAGACGCTGCCTTTGCAAACTCCAATAGATTTAAAATGCTTTGTTTTCGTGTAGCTGCACGGGAGTTTATCTTTCATTAAAAAAACAAAAAAGCAGCAAAAGCAAAAAAGCCCTCAACCCCAATCAGAAAACTACTTTCTGACTGGAGTTAGGGCCCTCCAAACCTCGGCCTGCCTTTTGAAGGCATGCCACTGCTTGTGGAGCTGGGCCCCGACCTTATAGCCCCTCTTCCCCCATACCCACACTCCCGCCTCCCTGTGAGGTAGGATTCCCCTACTGTAAAGGGGCTCCTTGTCAGGGAACCCTCTACAAGAAAGGATGCCAACTTCCTTCCTTCCCACCCCAGCGTAGCTTAAGTAGCTACCACCATCGAAGGTGTCCTCACCACCCTCGACCCCACCATGGCCGATAAGGAGTACATCCTCATCAGTCATGGTAACTACGGCCTTCAGTAAGGCCTCTCTGCCCCCCCCATAAGGACAAACCCTAACTCCCTCTGCCTTGAGAAGGGCTACCCCCGAAGGGTCGGTTTCAACCGACCCTTCTGAGATTAGGACCTGGCATTTAAGCCAAGTCCCGAGCATATTCCAATCCTCTACCTCCCCTTCTTGGCAGGAGGTCAGGAGGAGAAGGATGAGGGTAAAATTAACAAAACGCATAATGCGCTCCTATCTAGGGGGCTATGCCCCCGGTAAAAACAATGAGATTGCCAACACAGCAATCTCTATTAAAGCGAAAGAAAAAAGCCCCCAACTCCCGTGATAGCGGGAAGGGGGCAAGAGGTTACCTGAGAAGACGTTTTAACGCCTCCTCTCTCTCACGGGCTGAACAGCCTGTGAGAGTCCCCTCAAAGACTTTCCCCGAAGGGAAGGTCTTCACCCCACCTTCTACCCGGCAGGAAGAGGTGGTAGTATCCTCGACAAACTTGTCGAGGATATTGGGGCACACAGCTACATTGTAGCTGCTGCCCCTGCTGCAGGTATCGGCTGCAATGTCGCGAACGACACCGCAGCCAGTGAGGCCAGTTAGGCATAGGAGGAAGAATAGGTTACGCATGATGCGCTCCTATATGTGTACGACCGGTTTGAAGGGTCAGACCAACGTGTACACTTGGTATGGTAAGTGTTGATCTACTAAAAGAAAAAAGCCCCCAAATCCCGTGATAGCGGGAAGGGGGCTTTCTTACTTAGAGATCCGCCTCCTCCCTTAAGAGGTCCGGATCGCTAAGAAAGCATGTTTCACCCTCCACCCTCACCTTGGCCGTCCAATAGGACGTATAGTCACCCTCGGTGAGGGTAAAGTATACAAAGACTACTGTATTATAGTCTTTGTAGCTCGATAGATTAACCTGGGCGCCAGGCGCCCAGGCCTCGATAGCCTTGATTAAAATAGTACGCATGATGCGCTCCAATCTGGGGGGCTATGCCCCCGGTAAGTGTAAACGAGTCATCACCAAACAAAAAAGCCCCTCCGGTTAAGGAGGGGCTAGGGGATATGATTATGCTCGAGAGGCCAAGATGGCCTCTATAAGGAGGATCATATCCCGGTGGAGGCGAACCTCCTCCCAGAAGGCTGCAATCTGCCTCTTGGAGAGGCAATCCGCAGAGAGAGAGGGAGTAAGAAGGATCTTAAGATCCTTCTTATAGAGGTCGAGGTAGAGGTTAAGAAGGGGGGTTGACCAAGTTGTGAGACAACGCATGATGCGCTCCGATCTGCTTTTAAGGTCTGTGCTGACCAAGGGGTTGTACTAAGCAGCGGGACCCGGGGTGGGCACCCAACAATAAAACTGCTAAAGTACTATTAATATAAATACCCCCAAACATATTTTATATGTTATTACCCCCCATATAGAACCCCAATATTTTTTATCTATTTTTTTCACCCCAATAGGGCTTTTGATAAATTACTACCTCTATATATCATCCTCCCCCAAATGCTCTTAAGCTAGAGCAACCCTCCCCCAATATACCCCCCTTTTTATACAGAAAAAATCGGCCGCTTTTAAAAACCCTAAAATTGAAAATTTTAATTAGACATAAAATTTATAGGCTCAGCGGATTCTTTTGAGATCTCTCTGGCTATCAGGTACTCACTCTGGATTCCATATAGGTAGTTTAGCCTTGAAGCGACGTATGT
>OCVR010002351.1_pt1 | contig 14213 bp, 11 predicted proteins | sample 1539091 | NCBI WGS metagenome assembly OCVR01 (sample SAMEA3355530, study PRJEB22509) | marine metagenome | biome: marine; feature: coastal ocean; material: water | place: USA | collected 2010-08-07 | depth 16 m | reverse complement strand
GAAGGCGTCGGTCCAGGAGCCCTCTGGCCAGGAGCCCTCTGCCCCGGAAGACGTCAGCAAGGAGGCCAGCAGCGGTGGGGTATCGCTCTCGCCCGCGGACTCTTCGGTCGCGACTCAGGATTCGGATTCAGCGGGCGCTGGCATGCCGCCGCTCGACCATGAACCCGACCCTGTGGTGGACGGCCCTTCCCGCTCCGCGGACGCCGGTGGCCTCTCTCTCGCCGCGATCCCCGGTTGGATTGGGGGCCTCGTGGGCGCCCTGCGTGCTCGCTTGCTGAGCAAGCGGCCCAGGGTGGCGATGCCCACCCCGAAGAAGAGCGAGCCCAAGGTCCTCGGTGAGGCCCTTGTTCAGGGGGAGACGGAGGGGGTCTCCCATGATGAGGCGGCCGCCCTGGCGCCCGACGGCAACACCCTGGCTTACATGGAGGAGGTCTGGCGCAACGCCTCGGCGAGCCTCCCGCAGGTGGAGCCGATTCCGTCTTCGCCCTACCCCGAGGACCCTCGGCTCAAGGGCGAGATTCCCCAGGGAACGACGCCCCTGGGGGGGGCGGTGGCCGCGCGCCCGGTGCCCTCCGACGCGGAGGTGCCTGCCCCCGCGCCCGCAGCCATGCAGCAGGAAGCGGCCCCGTTCGACGACGTGGCCCCCTTCGACCTGGTGGACGATGAGGAGTCGGTCGCGATGGACGCTGACGGAGGCCACGTTGGCCCCGAGGCGTTGACCAAGGACCTCCCTCGCGGCGTCGCCCCGTTGGAGGCGGAGGAGGCACAGATCCCGCTTCCAAGGCCGCCGGCGTCATGGGAGAGCGGCTTCGAGGAGGAGACGATCCCCGAGGTGGACGGGGCCTGGACCCGTGCCGGTGCGGATGAGACCCCGGAGGAGGACCTGACGGGGAGCTCGGTCGAGATCGCCGCGCAGGACGCGGCGGAGAGCTTCGCCGAGGACACCGCTGAGAGCTCCGTTGGGCCGGACGCCGACCGGGAACACGGTCTGGAAGCCTCCGCGGAAGTGCCGACGACGGTTGAGGAGGCGCTCACGCAGGCCGCTGATTCACCTGAGGCGACGGACGCCGCAGGAGAGTTAGAGGAAGCCGACAACGCGCCTGGCCCCGATCTCTCGACATGGGAACGGGAAGCGGAGCCTGAGGACCTGAGCGAGGACTCCCCCGAAGAGGAGGCCTCCGATGGCGAGGAGTTGGCCGAAGAGGACTCAGAAGAGGACTCAGAGGAGGACTCAGAAGAGGAGTCTGCCGAGTACGAGTACGTCGACGAGGACGGTAACCCGATCGACATCGAATCCCTCGAGGACGGTGAATACGAGGTCGTGGACGAGGACGACTACGAAGCTGCCGAGCTCGAAGAAGACGAAGACGAGGCCGCCGAGCTCGACGAGGACGAAGACGCCGAGCTCGAGGAAGAAGACGACGAAGACGACGAAGACGACGAGGACGAGGGATCCGAATACGAGGAGGTCTCCGACGAGGAGGGCCTTGTAGAAGACGAGACCGAGCAAGGGCTTGAGGAGGCCGCTGCGAACGCTGAGGTCGACGAGGGCGATCCTGCCCTCGAGGTTGATGATGAGGATGAGTACGAGGAGGCCTCCGAGGAGGAATCCGTCGTCCTCGAGCCCCAGTCGCCGCCGTCAGGGACCTCTTCGGACTCCGAGCGGCTCCTCAAGGCGGGCCGCGTCCTCGTGCGACAGGGCCGAGTGGCGGTCTCGGTCCTCCAGCAGGAGCTGGACATGGAGTTCGATGAGGCCTGCCAACTTCTGGATCAGCTTCAGGCGGAGGGCCTGATCGGCCCGTACAAGGGGGGGAAGAAGCGTGATATCCTCCTGAGCGAAGAGGAGTGGGAGAACCACTTCGCCCATTCCTGATCTGACCTCTGCTCCCCTTGACAGTTCGACCCGCTGACCGTGTAGCCCTGATCCACCTCGGGTGTGCCAGGAACCTGATCGACTCCGAGCTGATCCTCGGTCGGATGGCGGAGGAAGGGCTCGTCGTCACGGGCGACCCGGCGGAGGCGCACACCGTCGTCCTGAACACCTGCTCCTTCATCGGCCCTGCGAGGGAGGAGAGCCACGGCGCGATCCGTGACCTCGTGGAGCGCAAGCAGTCAGGCGAGCTCGGCGCCGTGGTCGTGGCGGGCTGCCTGGTCCAGCGCTACCGCCGGACCCTGGAACGCCAGTATCCGGACGTGGACATGTTCGCTGAGATCAGCGACTACCGCGCGCTCGCCCGGAACATCCGCAGCATGTCCGAGGGGGAGAAGCACCAGCGCTACCTCGAGGGCCCCGGGCTCCGGGAGCCGCTCCGTGAGGGCGCCCGGCTCCTCGCCACGCCGGGCAGCTATGCCTATCTTCGGATCTCCCACGGCTGCGATCACACGTGCTCCTTCTGCGCCATCCCGTCGATCCGCGGGCCCCATCGCTCGAAGCGTCCCGCCGCTGTCCTTGAGGAAGCGGAGGAGCTGATCGGCGCGGGCGTCAAGGAGCTCGTCATCGTCGCGGAGGACTCGACTGCCTGGGGGCGCGACCTGGGCACCGAACTCCCCGCCCTCGTGGAGTCCCTCGCGGACCTCGACGGTGACACTCGGCTGCGCGTGATGTACGCGTATCCGAACCGCTTCCCCTGGGACCTCGCTCCCCTGCTCGCGGAGCACCCCAAGGTGGTGCCCTACCTCGACATCCCCGTCCAGCACGCCGCGACGCCCGTGTTGCGGGCCATGCGCCGCGCAGGCAGCGGCGATCAGGTCCGCCGGACGTTGGACCGCCTGCGTACCGAGGTACCCGACCTGACGCTGCGGACCACGGTGCTGCTCGGCTTCCCCGGGGAGACGGACGAGGACGCCGCGGAGGTCGTCGACCTCATCCGTGAGTTCGGGCTCTCCCGCGTCGGCGCGTTCACCTACTCCCCCGAGGAGGGCACCCCGGGCTTCGGTCTCGAGGGAAGCGTTCCGGAGGAGGTGGCCATGGCCCGTCGGGATGCGGTGCTCGCCGAGCGAGACGCCCAGCTGGCCAAGACCCAGTCCGGCGCCATCGGGACGGAGGTCGAGGTCCTCGTGGACGAGCCGCCTGACCCTGACGGAGGCGTCATCGTCGGCCGCTCGGTCCATGACGCGCCAGAGGTCGACATGGTCACCTTCGCTGCGGCACCTGACGCCGCGGTCGGGGACCGAATCCGGGTGCGCATCGAGGCCACCGACGAGGAGCACAACTGGATCGGCACCCAGGTCACCGGAGACGAATCATGACCCCTGCGGACCGCGACGGCGTCTTCGCCCACTGGCCGAATCGGATCACCATGATCCGCTTCGCCGGGTCCCTGGTCCTGTTCGCCATCTTCGCGGTCTGGGGTGACGTGTCCGCGGAGCAGATCGAGCAGGGGCGGGCCCCGTTCCTCGTGGCCTTCTGGCTCTTCGTGGTCGTCGCGGCCACCGACTACCTCGACGGCTACCTCGCCCGCCGGGATCAGATCATCACGGCCTTCGGCCGCATCGCCGACCCCTTCACGGACAAGGTCCTGATCCTCGGGTCCATGGTCTACCTGTGCGTCATGCCCTGGTCCGCCGACCGTCTCCCGGCGACCTACGTGGTGGTGATCCTCGCCCGGGAGTTCCTGGTCACCGGGCTGCGCGGCTACATCGAGAGCCTCGGGCGCGAGTTCCCCGCGGACGGCTTCGGCAAGATCAAGATGATCGTGCAGAGCGTCGCGGTGGGCGGCCTGATCTGGCTCGAGGCCTTCCCCTGGGGGGACTGGTGGCTCAACTTCTGGGACGTGGTCGTCCGGGGACTCGTCCTGCTGACCCTGGTGACCACCATCGGCTCTGGAATCACCTACTGCCTTCGGACGCGTGACATCCTCAGTGAGGTCGACGCTTGACCGCAGAGGGCACCCGGTGGACCCCGAAGGCGATCGTCTGCATGGGCGTCTCCTCCTTCGGCGGGCTCGGCCTGGCGCCGGTTGCGCCGGGGACCTTCGGGACCCTCGGTGGCGTGCTGATCGCCTGGCTCCTCTCGGGGACCCCGAACTTCCTGGTCTCCGCGCTCGTCGCGGCGCTGGTCCTCTACGTCCTCGGGCGCGCCGTGGCTCCCTGGGCCGAGGCCCACGCGGGTAAGGACCCGGGCTTCTTCGTGGTGGATGAGGTGATCGGGTACCTGGTGACGGTGGCCTGGGTGGGGGGGCCGACCCTGCTCTCGCTCTTTGTCGCGTTCGTGGTCTTCCGCTTCTTCGATATCGCCAAGCCCCCTCCGGTGAAGCGCTTCGAGCGGATCCCCGGCGGCGACGGGATCCTGCTGGACGACGTGGTCGCGGGCCTCTACGGGCTCGGCGTCATGGCGTTGCTGCGTACCTTCCTGCTGGAGCCCAGCGCCTGGACTCTCGAGGCCGACGGTGGGGGTGTGGTGGGTTCCTTGGCGGCCTTCAGCGCGCGGCTCCTCTGATGGCGGGTCAGCGTGAGGACGCGGGACGGGAGCGCAGCGGTTCGCGGGGCGTGGGCCTGAAGATCGCGCCGCGCTTCGTCGTGGCGATGATGATCCCCCTGACCCTCGTCCTCGTGGTCTTCTCGTATCTGATGCTCGGGGCGACCAGCGAGATCCTCGAGACGGCGGTCGACGACGCCCGTGACGAGGCGGCGGTGGCGCTGGCGCAGCACCAGGACGGCGACCTGCCCTTCATTCAGACCAACCTGGACGCGGTCCGGGTGGTACCCGGCCTCCTCCGGGGTCGCGTGACCTTCACCTCGGAGAACCGAGGTGGTGAGGACGGCTACGCTTACTTTCGGGAGTCGCAGGTCGAGAACAAGATCGTTGGCGTGACCGCCGCCACGGCGGTGGATGACGACCCGCTGGCCAAGCTCTATGGCCTCATCTTCGCCCTGACCATGATCGTGCTGATGGTCGCCGCCGCGGTGGCTGTTGGCGTCGCCAATCGTGTGAGCCAGCCGATCACGTCGCTCGTGGACGATGTTCGGGCGATTGCCAATGGCAATCTGACCCACAGGGTGCGGGCCCAGGGCGGTGGAGAGGTGGCGCTCCTCGCCGGGGCCATGGACCGTATGACGGACTCCCTGCGCGAGGCGCGTGACGCGGAGATGGAGCTCTCGGTCAGGGAGCGCGAGCGGGAGGTCGCGCTCGAGGTCCAGGAGGCCCTGCGGCCCACCGACATCCCCGTCCCCGAGGGGTACGACGTGGCCTCGGAGCACGTGGGGTCGGCGGAGCCGGGTGGAGACTTCCACGACTTTGTCGAGGCCGAGGATGGACGCCTCATCTTCTTCGCCTGCGACGTGAGCGGGACGGGGGTCCCCGGGGCCCTGGTCGGAGCCATGGCGCGCGCCTACCTCAAGACGGCCTTCCGCAAGGGGGGTGCGCTCGAGGACGTGCTGAAGGATGTCAACCGCGTCCTCGCGCGTGAGGTGCGTCGGGGCATGTTCGTGACCGTCCTCGCGGCGGCGCTGGATCATGAGCGCCACGAACTGGAGGTCGTGTCCGCCGGCCACAAGCTCCCGCTCGTTCACTGGTCCCGCGGAGAGAACGTCATCCGGGCGATCCAGCCCGACGGCATCGCCCTCGGGTTCGACCGTGGGCCGGTCTTCGACCGGAGCATCTCCGCCAGACAGATTCAGCTGGCCCCGGGCGACCGAGTCGCGCTCGCGGGGACCGGGGCTGTCCGGGTGACCTCGGTGGAGGGCGCGGAGATCGGGGAGAAGCGCTTCTACAAGCTCTTCCTGCGCAACGCCGACGAGGACACGGAGGTGGTCCTGGACGGGATCCTGACCGCGCTGGAGGCCTTCGCCGACGAGGAGCCGTTCCCCGCAGATGTGTCCATCATCGTGCTCGGAAGGGACCCCGAAGGCGCCGCCTGAGGGCAGCGCTTCCTCGAATCGAGCCCGGGCGCTGCGAGGCCACGGAGGGAATGGTGCGGCTCCGGTGAGCCGGGGGTATCGTCAGGGCCGGGCGGTGCAGGATGGGTCGAGGACAGAGCAGGAGCAATGAACTGGGGGCGACGAAGAAGGTGGATGGCCTCTTCGGTCCCGAGCTCGTGCGTGAGCCCGAGCGGCGCCGTCCGTCAGGCTCTCGCTCGCCAGCCTCCAAGTCTTCAGCTTCCAAGTCTTCTGGGCCCAAGGCCCCGAAGGCGAAGCTCTTCGCCGAGGTGGCCCTGAACCGGCCCATGCGGCGCGAGTACACGTACGCGGTCCCTGCCGAGCTGGAGGAGCGCGTCGAGGCGGGGGTGAGAGTGGTGGTGTCCTTCTCCGGGCGGCGCGAGATCGCGGTCGTCGTCGCCACCCGGAAGAACACGGACGTTCCGGCGGGCCGCCTCAAGCCCATCGCCGAGGTGCTCGACTCCGAGCCGGTCCTCGACCAGCACCTGCTCGACCTCACGCGGTGGATGGCCGACTACTACGCGTGCTCCTGGGGGGAGGCGCTGGCCGCAGTGCTCCCGGCCGCGCTGAAGCGCGAGGGGGGCCGCCGGACGGTGGTGGTCGTATCACCGGCAGAGGGCGTGGATGAGTCGCGGCTCGCGGAGCTCGAGGGCGTGGCGAACGCAAAGCAGCACCGGGTGCTGCGGACCCTGCTCGAGGCGCGGGGGCCGATCGCCCGCGTGGACGTCATCAAGAAGCTCAACGTGACCGACGCCCCGATCCGCACGCTGGTCAAGAAGGGGCTCGCCGTGCTCGAGCACGTGGTGGCTGCCCCTGATGATCTGCTCTCCGGCGAGCGCGAGGCGCGGCCGCGCCACGCCCAACTCACGGAGGATCAGGGGACCGCGGTGGAGCGGCTGACCGAAGCCCTGGATCAAGGGAGCTTCTGCACAGCGCTCCTCCACGGCGTCACGGGCAGCGGCAAGACGGAGGTCTACCTGCGCCTGATCGAGGCCGCCCTCGAGCGCGGCAAGGGCGCCATCGTGCTCGTGCCTGAGATCGCCCTCACGCCCCAGACCGTCGGGTGGTTCCTGGACCGCTTCGGGGCCGTGGCGGTCCTGCACAGCGGGATGACGGACGTCCAGCGCCTCGACATGTGGCAGCGGGTCCGGCGCGGCGACGCGCGGGTCGTCGTGGGCGCCCGGTCGGCGATCTTCGCGCCGGTCAAGGACCTGGGTGTCATCGTCGTGGACGAGGAGCACGAGCCCTCCTACAAGCAGGGCAGCGTGCCCCGCTACCACGCTCGAGACGTGGCGGTCCTGCGCGCGAAGCACGCCGACGCGGTCTGCGTTCTCGGGAGCGCCACGCCGTCGCTGGAGAGCTGGCGGAACGCGACCCTGGGCCGCTACGAGCTTCTCCAACTCCGCGCCAGAGCCTCGGGCCGACCGCTCCCCGATGTCGAGGTGGTGGACATGCGCGGCGAGCGCGATGAGCGCGGCAAGCCGCGGCTGTTCTCGCGCCGGCTCGAGCAGCTGTTGCGTGAGACCATCGCGCGCTCCGAGCAGGTCATCCTCTTCATCAACCGGCGCGGCTTCGCGCCGGTCCTGTGGTGCCAGGAGTGCGGCGAGACCCTGCGCTGTGAGGATTGCGACGTGGCGATGACCTGGCACAAGCGGCACGAGCGGATGGTGTGCCACTCCTGCTGCCGGGAGATCGAGGTGCCGCGCGCGTGCCCCGCTTGCACCGCTCCGGCCCTGCGCTTCCTCGGCGCCGGTTCCCAGCGGGTGGAGGAGATCCTGCGCGTGCTGTGTCCCCACGCCAAGGTGGGGCGCATGGACTCGGACACGATGCTGCGGCGGGAGGACTATGAGGAGACCCTCTCGGCCTTCGGGCGGGGAGAGCTGGACGTGCTGGTGGGGACCCAGATGATCGCCAAGGGGCTCGACTTCCCGAAGGTCACCCTGGTGGGCATCGTCTCGGCGGACGCCTCCCTTCATCAGCCTGACTTCCGCGCCGCCGAGCGCACCTTCCAGCTGGTGAGCCAGGTCTCGGGTCGTGCGGGCCGGGCGGACCTGCCCGGGCACATCGTGGTGCAGACCACCTCGGTGGAGGAGCCCTCCATCCGGCACGCGGCGCGCCACGACTTCGAGTCCTTCGCTCTCGAGGAGGACCGGGCGCGAGCCGAGCTGGGCTATCCGCCATACCGACGTCTGCTGCGGGTCGTCTGGGAGGACGAGGAGGAGGCGCGGGCGAAGGACGCCGCGGCCAGGGCCGCTGCGATCCTCCGCGAGGCGCTCGGGGAGCACAAGGTGGACGTGCTGGGCCCTGCCCCTGCTCCCATGGCGCTCCTCCGCGGCCGCCATCGCTGGCACCTGCTGCTGAAGGCGCCCCTCTCAGGACAGGGACTCTCTCGGGCGAGGGCGATCCTCGCGGATCTTCAGACCCAGCGTCCACGCATGGCCATCGACGTGGACCCCGCCTCGATGATGTGAGGCGTGCCCCGGTCCCGGGGCACGGAGCGTGAGGGCGGGGGGGGCGCGAAGAGGCGGCGCCCCACCCGAGGTCTCAGGAGCTGCAGGAGAGCGTCGAGCAGCCGGCCCTGTGGCGAGCCCACTCGGGCCGTCGAGCCGCGAACTCGTCTCGTCCGGGCTGATCCTCGTACGGTCGTCGCAGGACCTCGAGGAGCTCGGTGACCCCGGTCGGGTCGCCCTTCGCCGCGCGGTCGATGGCGAGCTGCGCGAGGTAATTGCGCAGGACATAGCGGGGGTTCGCCCCGTCCATGCGCGCGCGCCTCGGGCCGTCCTCCACACCGAGCGCTTCGAGCCGGCTCCGATAGGACCCCAGCCACGCCTCGAGCGCGGTGACGGTTTCCCCGTCGAACCCGTCGCCGTAGGAGGCTCGCGCGAGCGCCGAGACCGCGTCGCCCCCGAGCGGGCCGGCGAGCTCACGGAAGAAGATCGTCATGTCCGTCTCCTGGAGCTCGAGGATCCTGAAGAGGTCCACGGCGAGGGGGCCATCTCGCTCCTCGTCGAACTCGGGCAGGCCCAGCTTCGACGCCAACATGCCCGTCCACGCCTCGGTGTAGATGGCCTGGAAGCCGTCCACGGCCTCCTGTAGCGCCTCGACGTCTCCGACCAGCGGCACCACGGCGCTGGCGAGGCGCGTCAGGTTCCAGTGGGCGATCTGGTGCTGGTTGCCGAAGCGGTAGCGCTTGCCCTGGGCGTCGGTGGTGTTGGGCGTCCACCCGGGGTCGTAGCCCTCCAACCAGCCGTAGGGGCCGTAGTCGATGGTCTCGCCCAGGATCGACATGTTGTCGGTGTTCATCACGCCGTGGACGAAGCCGACGCGCATCCAGTGGGCGACCATGACGGCGGTGGTGCGCACGACCTCCCGGACCCAGGCGACGTAGGTCTCGGCGGGGATGGCGGTCCCTGCAGGCGGAGCGTTCAGCTCGGGGAACGAGGTACGGATCACGTGGTCCGCCAGCGACCGCAAGAGGACCTCATCGCCCCGCGAGGCCGGGAGCTCGAAGCTGCCGAAGCGCACGAAGGAACGCGCCACCCGGCAGACGACCGCGCCGGGTTCGAGCTTCGCGTTGCCGTCGTAGAACATGTCCCGCATCACCTGATCCCCGGTGGTGACGAGGCTCAGGGCCCGCGTGGTCGGGACCCCGAGATGGAACATGGCCTCGCTGCAGAGGAACTCGCGCACGGAGGAGCGGAGCACCGCGAGCCCGTCGGCTCGGCGCGAGTAGGGGGTCATGCCGGCTCCCTTGAGCTGGAGCGTCCAGCCCGCTCCCTTCGGCCCTCGGATCTCACCCAGGTTGATCGCCCGGCCATCGCCGAGCTGGCCGGCCCAGTGACCGAACTGGTGTCCCCCGTAGGCCATGGCGAAGGGGTCCATCCCAGGCACCAATGCGTTGCCGCCGAAGACGCGGGCGAAGTCTTCTCCCTCAAGCTCCGACGGATCGAGCCCGATCAGGGTGGCGCACTCCCGGGAGCCCGCGATCAGCTTGGGAGCGGCGACGGCCGTGGGGGAGACCCGCGAGTACAGGGCGCCGGTCACCTCGCGCGGGCGCGTGGTGGTCTCGGGGTCCGCCGGGAGGTCCCTGGTGAACCGGTTCTGGAATTCGAGGTCGAGGAGGGTCTTCACGATGGTCTACGTGGCTGGTGGGTCCTCATACCTAGGCCATCCCAGCGTCACGCGCTGTGAATGGACCGGGGAATCGGCGACGAGATGGTGGGCGGTCCAACGTGAGGCAGGCGGCGAGATACGCGCCAGACCTCGGCTTCGGCCTCGCGCATCGCTCCTTCTTCGGGCGCTGGGGCAGGTCTCGGCGTCCGGGGCAGACCTCGGCGCCGGGCCCCTCCGCGGGGTCCTGCCGTGGGGTCCTGCCGTGGGGTCCTGTCGGTCGGGGGCGTACGAAGAAGCCCCGGTGCGTCGGGAGACGTCAACCGGGGCTCTTCAAGCGGGGGCGGCTTGGCCGTGCGCGCTCAGGTGACGCGCATCCAGAGCTTGCGGCAGAAGGTCGACACGTTGGACTTATCCCGCGAGATCATCCCATCTGACTCGGAGGTGACGTTCGTCTCCGAGGAGGGGATGCCGTCCGGGCCCGAGACCGTGATCGAGATCTTCGAGGTGCCGCCGAGGAAGCCGTTGGCCTTGGAGACGTGCACGGTGCAGCTCTCCTCATCGCAGGACTGCACCTCCCATCCCGGCAGGTCCTCGAGCAACTCGATCACCGTGCCGAAGACCCCCCCCTTGCTGGAGGGGACGGCCACGGGTTGGAGCCACTTGTCCGAGGCATCCGTGCTGGTCGCGAAGCGCCCCATGGAACTGATCCGCCCCGGAGGGCTCAGCCCTCGAGCTTGTTGACGTGACGGCTGAGCTGGGACTTGGTCCGCGCAGCCGCGTTGTCATGGATGATGTTCTTCTTGGCGGCCTTGTCGACGCGCTTGAAGGCCTCGGTCATGCCGGCCTTCGCCTCGTCGGCGGAGTCGGACTGCAGGACCTTCTTGACGGCCGAACGCATGGAGGTACGGACGGTCTTGTTGGCCAGACGACGGGCGTCGTCGGTGACCATGCGCTTCTTAGCTTGCTTGGTGTTGGGCATCTGATTTCAGTTCGCGCCGGCGTGGCGCTTGGTGTTCGGGGCGTCCCCTCTCAGGGACGTTGGATGAGGCTCGTGGCGGCAGGAGAACAGAGGCAACCGCGGTTCAGCGCAGCTGCTCCATCTTCTTGGCGACGTCTCGGAAGCTCACGTCGACCTCGTACACACGTGTGTAAAGCGTTCGAGCTCGCTCGAGGTCGCCCGCTTCTTCCGAAAGAGCGGCGAGACTATACAGGATCTCTCGCCGGCGCTGGTCGTTCTCCCCCATCCCCTCCAGGGCCTTCTCATACTCGTTGGCGGCGAGGTCGCGGAATCCCTTGGTCTCGAAGCACTTCGCGAGCAGAAGTCGGGCCTCAAGGGCCTTCCTGGGGTCTGAGAGGGCCTTCTGGAGCTCGGAGGCGGCCGCGTCCGGGTCACCCTGACGCAGCAGCTCTTGGCCGAGCTGGACCCTGAGGGCCGCGTCGCCCGGGTGGATCGCGAGGCGCCGCTGGATCTCGGCGACCTCGTGGGCCCGTAGCTTGGCCTCGATTCGGTCGGCCTTCTCCTGATCCCCGAGCTTGTCGGCCTTGGCGAGGGACCGCTTCAGGGCCTTGCCGCGCATGGCGCCGACCCGCTCCTCGAGATCGCGGTCTCCCTTACGGTAGGAGAGCGCGCGCTCGAGGACGTCGAGCGCGGCCTCGGGGTCGCGCAGCTTCTCATGGACCTCGGCAAGCTGGACCATGACGTCCACGTTGGTGGTGTCCTCGGCGAACTTGGACTCGAGTCGATCGCGGTCGGCCTCGAGCTCTTCGGGCGTGCGGTGCAGGCGTCGGCTCTGTTCGAGCTCGCGGGTTTGCTCCACGTCCACGAGCTGCTCCCGGCTGTGTTCGACGCTGTCGAACCTTGAGCTCTGGATGGCCGCCTCGGCGGCGAGGTCCTTGCGCGCCTTGAGAGCGTCACGGTCGCGGGGATCGGCCTCGAGGGCGCGCTCGTAGAACGCGAGCGCCTTGATGGGGTCCCCTGTGCGGGCCATCATGGCGCCAGCCCGCTTGAGGCCCTGGGCGTTCTTGGGGTCGATTTGTGCGATGAACTCGTAGACGGCGAGGGCCGACCGGAAGTGCCCCGCCGACTCGAGGGAGGTCCCCAGCAGCATGTTGGCCTCCACGTCGAGCGGGGCGGCCTTCAGATAGCTCTCGCAGGCCTTGGCCGCGGCGTCGAACTTGGACGCCTTTGCGAGGCCCTTGGCGGCGGTGAGCGAGCTGGCGCCCTTCACGAGCTTCATGAAACGCCCCGACTTCTTGATGTCGTGGCGCGCCTTCAGCGCGCTGCGGAGCCCGGACCTGGCCTCGCCGATGTCAGCGTCGATCTCCAGGATCTGCTGGTAGAGCTCGATGGCGAAGTCGTAGTTACGGCGTCGCGCGGCCTCTTCGGCCTTTTGGATGTGTTTTGAGTAGTCCACGGATCGAATGCGAAAGCCGCCCAGCGGCACGGGAACGGACCTATCTTAGTGGCATACCGCGGCGCGTAGCGGCGGCAACCCTCCCTCGTTGAACACCATGTCCGAGCCCCGGAGCTTCGAAGTCGTCCTGTTCCCCGATCCCGTTCTCCGGAAGGAGGCCGCGGAGGTCGTCTCGTTTGACGACGATCTGAGATCGATCGTGGACGGAATGTTCGCCCGCATGTTCGAGAGCCAAGGGGTCGGCCTGGCCGCCCCCCAGGTGGGCCTCTCCAGCCGGATCTTCGTCCTCAATGACGAAGGGGACGTCGAGAAGCCGGATCGGAACCTCGCGCTCATCAACCCGACGATCAAGACCCTCAAGGGGGACAAGGTCCGCTTCGAGGAGGGATGCTTGTCCCTGCCGGGGGTCCACTGTGATGTCACCCGCCCGGACAAGTGCCTGGTCCACGCCTACGACGTGGAGGGCAAGGCCTTTGAGATGGAGGCCGAGGGGTTCGTCTCGCGGATCATCCAACACGAGTACGACCACCTACAGGGCGTGCTCCTGGTGGACCGCATGACCCCGAGCGACAAGATGCGCAACCGCGCGGCTGTCGAGGATTTGAAGGCGCAGTACCGCGCCGACCGCTCCTGAGCCGTGCCCCACCGCCTCCGAGTCAGCCGATCTGTCGATGGCCTCGAACCCAGCGCTCAAGGAGCGGTGACGAGCGTTGGGGTCTTCGATGGGGTTCATCTGGGCCACCAGTCGATCCTGGAGGCGAACGTGGCCCGGGCCGGCTTGCTCGGTGCGGAGCCCACGGTGGTGACCTTCGCGCAGCACCCCAAGGCGGTCCTGCTGGGACGGGCACCCCGGACCCTCACGACCCTCGAGCACAAGCTCGCGCTCCTGTGGCGCGCGGGCATCCGTCACGTGGTGGTGCTGACCTTCAACGAGGAGCTCCGTGACACGACGGCGGACGACTTCAGCGAGCGCATCCTCGAGCGGGGGTTGGGCACCCGGGGCTTCGTGCTGGGCTTTGACAGCAAGTTCGGGAAGGACCGCCTGGGCGGTCCAGCCTCCCTGGAGGCCCGAGGCCACGACGTCGAGATGGCGCCAAAGGTCATGCTGGGCCAGCGCGCGGTCTCTAGCACTGTGATCCGCGAGTCGGTGGAGCTCGGCGACCTGGCCGGCGCGAGCCGGATGCTGGGGCGACCGGTCACCATCTACGGTGAGGTCGTCATGGGGGAGGCCCTTGGCCGGCGCCTTGGCTTCCCCACGGCGAACCTCGACCTTCTTCACGAGCTGCGGCCCCCGGAGGGGGTCTACGCCTGTCGCGCTCACGTGGTCCCGCCACCCTCGGAGGGCGGCGCCCCCGACCCGCGCGAGCGGGTGGGGAGCTTCGATGCGGTGGCCAACATCGGCCGGCGACCCACGGTCGCGACCGAGGGCGCAGGGCCCCTCGTGGAGGTTCACCTGCTCGACTTCGAAGGGGACCTCTACGGCCAGCGCATCGAGCTCGAGTTCGCGGAGCGGCTGCGGGCGGAGGTGAAGTTCGGGAGCCTCGACGAGCTCCAGGCGGCGATCACCGCTGACGTGGAGCGCGCGCGGGCGGTCCTCTCCAGGGGCTGAAGGAGCGGCTCGCTCCCCTCGTCAGCGCCTGAGGCCCTCCACGAGGGGCCACGCCCTCGCCGGAGCCGCTCTGCCTCGCCCTGGATCCAGGCTCAGCCGCGCGCTCTGTTCAGCCGTCTCCCTGCACCAGCTTCAGCTTCGCTCCTGGCTCGGACAGGGCCCTGGTGCGGCTGAGGCTGAGCCGGGGGCGTCGGCTCAGC
>OCVR010002321.1_pt1 | contig 14330 bp, 9 predicted proteins | sample 1539091 | NCBI WGS metagenome assembly OCVR01 (sample SAMEA3355530, study PRJEB22509) | marine metagenome | biome: marine; feature: coastal ocean; material: water | place: USA | collected 2010-08-07 | depth 16 m | reverse complement strand
TTGGATAGGCCATTCTACAAATTGCCTTGATTTGTGCGTTATATAAGAGTATGATAATTCTCACCACAACGGCTGCGGCTCAAACCCTTTCGGTCATTCCGAGGGAATATGACAATAGTGAGTTTGCAATGTCTATTAGAGATGACCAAACTAATGTGGAAGTGGTCTACAATTCTAACACAGGCGTAACAAATGGAAACTATCTACAATTCAGCAAGGCGTTCTTTCCTGTATTGGTTGAAGGTCATTTTTTTGATTTGCGACTTTATATTGACTCGGACACTTGGCAAACCAATAGCAATTTTTGGAATATGTATGACGTTATTTGGAATTTAGCAGCCGACCACATCAATGACATCTTTCGTGATAAGATTTTTTGTACCGACCAAACTATAGACGAGTCGGAAAATGACTACTACAAATTGGATGAAGGCCAATATGTTGAATATGATGGTTACATAAATAATGAAACGCTTGACGAAGGCGTACCTGAAACTTACATTGAATACAACGGTTCGGATAATACTTATACAGTACGATGAAAAAACAAGAGAGAAACAACAAGGGGCAATTCAAAAAGGTTTCAAAAACCTCAGAATTTGGATTTGTAAACTTAAGCACCTATACCAGTCCTGAAATCAAAGAAGTTTCTGGCAAAGATTACATTGAGTATGGAGCGGACAACAACTACTTTCAATATCTCATTGATCGCTATAATGGAAGCCCAACAAACAACGCAGCCATCAATGGAATTAGTCAAGCTATTTATGGCAAAGGACTGAACGCTACAGACGCAAACAGAAAGCCTAACGAGTATGCTCATATGGTGTCTTTGTTTAAGAAGGACGTTGTAAGAAAGTTATGCTATGACCTGAAGCTAATGGGTCAGTGTGCGGTTCAGGTTATTTATTCCAAAGACAGAAGGTCTATTGCTCAACTTGAGCATATGCCTATTGAAACATTGCGTGCAGAAAAATGCAACGAAGACGGTGAAGTTCCTGCCTACTATTATTTCAAAGATTGGCCAAATATCAAGCGCAGCGATGTGCCTCTAAGAATCCCAGCTTTTGGACTATCCAAAGAGAACATTGAGATTCTGTACATCAAGCCCTACAAGGCTGGGTTCTATTACTACTCTCCTGTTGATTATCAGGGAGGTTTGCAGTATGCGGAATTAGAGGAAGAAGTAAGCAATTATCATCTAAATAACATACTTAACGGCCTGAGTCCCAGTATGTTAATCAACTTCAACAACGGAACGCCAAACCAGCAAGAAAGGCAGTTGATTGAGAATAAGATTGCACAAAAGTTCTCAGGGACAAGCAATGCGGGAAAGTTCATTTTGGCTTTTAATGACAACAAAGAGAGTCAAGCCGAAATCACTCCTGTTCAATTAAGTGATGCACATAACCAATATGAATTTCTTAGTTCGGAATCGTCATCTAAGATTCAGGTTGCTCATCGGATAGTTTCGCCATTCCTGCTGGGCATTCGTTCAGCAACTGGCTTCTCAAGTAATGCCGAAGAAATTAAAAATTCTTCTTTATTGATGGACAATACCGTTATTAGACCTTTTCAGGAACTTTTGATTGATTCCTTTGACCAGATACTTGCTTACAACAATATAGCCTTAAACCTATACTTCACGACCTTACAGCCGCTTGAATTTACAGAGGTAGATAGCGACATTCAAGACAAGGAAGATATTGAAGAAGAAACTGGGGTTGAAATGTCTAATCAATCACCTGAATTTCTATCTGATGAAGATGGTGCATCTATATTAGAGAACCTTCAAGGCGAAGTAATGTCAGAGGACTGGATTGTTGTGGATGAACTTGAAGATGAACAAGACATTAGCGATGAGGATTGGGCAACTATTTGCATCGCAGAAAAGAAGTCATTGTTGCAGAAACTGAAGGACGAGATTACATCAAAGCCAAATGGCTTTAGCTATTTAGACAGCAAGAATTACAAGGTGCGTTACAAATATGCAGTTGGATCAAGGAAGCCATTGAAAGATGGTAATGAACCACGCACTTTCTGTAAAAATATGATGAATCTTTCCGCAGGGGGTACGGTCTACAGATTGGAAGGTATTGATGCAGCAAGCAGGGCAGGAGTCAATAGTCAATTGGGACACGAAGGCCAAGCCTATGACCTGTTCAAGTTTAAGGGTGGGGTCTATTGCCGTCACAAATGGGTCAGGGTTTTGTACCGTTTAGAAAGCAACACCGAGCCTTCAAAGAACTTGAAAAACTACAAGCGAACAAGGACTATCCCAGCCTCGTATCTTAAAAACCCAAGAGGAACGGCAGAGTCAAAAATAGCACCTATCAATATGCCCAATCAAGGACATTATCCTGGAGTAAAATAGAAACAATGGCAACAGTATTATTCATCAACCGCACCGATTTAGTCCGAAACTCCATTATGGATGGGAATGTGGACACAGACAAGTTCATTCAGTTCATCAAACTGGCACAAGAAATTCATATCCAAAACTACCTTGGAACTCAGATGTACGATGGCCTGACGGCAGCCCTTGTCGCAGGAATTGATTTGCCCGCAAACGCCCGATGGAAAACCCTACTGAATGACTACGTTGTCCCGATGCTTATATGGTTCAGTCAAGTAGATTACATTCCATTTGCAAGCTATCAAATACGCAATGGCGGTATGTACAAGCATCGTTCTGAAAATTCGGAAAGTGTTTCCAAAGAGGAAGTTGACTACCTCGTTGAGAAGGCAAGGACAAATGCCGAATGGTACTCACGAAGGTTCATTGACTATATGTCGTTCAACGAAACCTTGTTCCCCGAATACACATCCAACAGCAATGATGACTTATACCCATCATATGATGCAACATTCAACGGATGGGTTCTGTAAAGAAGGAATATAAGGTTAAGAAGGTCAACATTGAGAAATTGAAAGCCTTTATCAGAAAAAATAAGAACAAAAAAATCAAAAAGCGCACCAATGGCAACTCTATTTAACACCAAAATATCTGCGACATACCCAGCCCTTCTAAAGACGGTTGACAATCTTGCGTTGACTGCGGCATTAAAGGAGTTGACTGATGGGTCTGGTAATCAGTCTGGTCTTTATTTAAATACGGCTGGTGATTTTAAAGTTACCGCTATACTTGAGTGGGGGTCATTAAAGGACACCGCCACAGGTGTGGTCATCACTCAGTTCGTCACAGCCGCAGATGGCATTGAGAATTTTGACAATGACACCACAATACCGACCAGTGCTGCGGTGAAATTGTACGTTGACAACAATACAATGCCAGACCTAACAGGAATGGTCACAAGTGTTGGTGCTGTCACAACGGTTGTCACCAACGCAAACCTGACAGGAGAGGTGACTTCTGTGGGTAATGCCACTACGGTGTTAAATTCAGCCGTCATTGGAAAGGTACTGACTGGCTTCTCAAGTGCAGCAGGAGTTGTTGCAGCTACCGATAGTATTCTTGAAGCAGTTGAAAAGATTGACGGCAATGAAGCGGCTAATCTTGCTTTGATAAACACCAACACCACCAACATCTCGTCAAACGACACAGACATTGCCACCAACACAAGCAGCATTAGCACCATAAATTCAACGGCTGAGTTCTTAGTTAACAAGGGTGTGGCTAACGGCTACGTCCCATTGGATTCTGGAGGCAAGATTTTGGAAACATACTTGCCAGCTTCAATCATTGGGCAAATAAGCTACCAAGGCACTTGGAACGCTAACACAAACACTCCAACACTTCCAACCGCTACCACGGTACAGGGTGACTATTATATTGTTGACGTTGCAGGCACTTACAATAGCATTGATTTCAATGTTGGTGACTGGGTAATCTCAAATGGCGTTGAGTGGCAAAAGGTTGACAACACGGATGCCGTCACCACTGTTTTTGGAAGATTAGGAAATGTGGTTGCTGTGGAAGCAGATTACAGTTCTTTCTATCCAACACTCACAGGATTGGATGCTTTAATAACAGCGAACTCATCTGTCACCGCTAACACGGCCAAAGTTGGGATCACCACAGGCCAAGCCTCTGAGATTACTGCAAACACCGCAAAGACTGGAATCACATCGGCACAAGCCAGCGAGATTACAGCGAACACCGCAAAGGTGGGCATTACAACATCGCAAGCGGATGCAATTGTAGTGAACACAAGCAAGGTTGGAATCACCCCGACTCAGGCAAGTGACATCACAGCCAACAATGCCAAAGTCAGTAACATTGTTCAAACTTCCGTCACAGGAAATGCGGGAACAGTAACCAATGGAGTGTACACTACTGGCACGCAAACCATAGGGGGAGTCAAGACTTTCAGTTCTCAGCCCAAAGCCCCAACCCCTGCAACATCTAATGATTCCACGTCCGTAGCAACAACGGCATACGTTAAGAATCAGGGGTACACTAATAACACTGGCACGACAACCGCAAGTAACACCCAAACCTTTACAAACAAAAGCGGCAACATTAGTCAATGGACAAATGATGCAGGGTATTTAACCAGCACACCAGGTGGCGACATTACAGGCGTAACCGCAGGGGATGGTCTATCGGGAGGCGGCACTTCAGGCACTGTAACCTTGACCAATATAGACAAGGGTTCGTCACAAAATATCTTCAAGAACATTGCCGTAAGTGGACAAAGCAGTGTAGTCGCTGACAGCAACAATGACACCTTGACTTTTGTGGGTGCTGGTGGTATGACAATCACTACGAATGCTGCAACGGACACCATCACCTTCAACCCTAATGATGACAACACCAACAATTATGTGGACGGTGGCACTTATGCATCAGGCACACTAACATTAAGCAGAAGCGGCTTAGGCGATGTTGCAGTAACAGGTTTCCCCACCAACAATAGTCAGTTGACTAACGGTGCGGGCTACGTTACCACAAGCGGGAATACCATCATAGGTACGGACTCCAACATTGTTACATCAGGGGCAACGGTCATTGATGACATCTTTATGACAGATGGTGTTATCACTTCACACACGGTAAGAACATTAACATTGGCCAATCTCGGCTACACAGGGGCAACAAACGCAAACTACATTACTAACAACAACCAGCTTACCAATGGCGAGGGGTATGTAACAAGTTCGGGTGTGACAGCGATTGGGGTCACTTCACCTGTAACATCAAGCGGTGGTACGACTCCAACTATTGGGGTAACTACATCAGCAGTTAACGCAAGTTCAAGCGACCTTGCAACTGGGGCGCAGATTCAGACGGCCATTAACACGGCAACCACAGGAGTATTGACTTACAAGGGTACTTGGAATGCTAACACTAACACGCCAACTCTGACATCTGGTTCAGGAACGACTGGCGAGTATTACATAGTAAGTGTTGCAGGCTCAACAAACCTTGATGGAATAACTGATTGGGCATTGGGCGATTGGGCGGTTTTCTCTGACCTTGCAACCGATGCGTGGCAAAAGATTGACAATTCTGCCGTTGGCAATGTAACTGGCACAGGAGTCAATAACCGCTTAGCCATTTGGGATGGTACTGGTGCAATAGATTCTGACGCTGGCATATATACAAGCGGCAGCGTTATCTATTCAGATGGCGGCAACGCTACTGAATGGAACTCACACACTTCCAACACAGGAACAATCACTGAGGTAACGGTAGGGACTGGACTAAGTGGAGGCGGTACTTCGGGTAGCATCAACTTGGTTAACACTGCTCCCAACATTGTACAAACAAGTGTAACTGGAAACGCTGGAACTGTCACAAACGGAGTATACACCAACACCGTTCAAAGTTTGATCACCAACAACACTGCTGTTTTAGCCAATACTGCCAAGGTTAGCAACATCGTTCAGACAAGTGTGACAGGCAATGCTGGCACGGTTACAAACGGAGTGTACACGACAACGGTTCAATCACTTATTACAAACAACTCTGCCGTCTTAGCTAACACAGCAAAGGTTAGTAATATCGTTCAAACGACTGTAAGCGGTAACGCAGGCACGGTGACGAATGGGGTCTATACTACGGGGACTCAGACTATCGGAGGGGCTAAAACATTCAGCACAACACCAGTGGTGGGAACTGTGGCAACCGCTAATGATTCAACATCTGCTGCTTCAACGGCTTGGGTCAAGAATCAAGGTTACTTAACAAGCACACCTGGTGGGGATATTACTGGGGTCACTGCTGGCACTGGGCTTAGTGGAGGAGGCACTTCTGGAACTGTCACTTTAGACATTGATAGCACTGTTGCAACTTTAAGCGGCACTCAAACCTTTACTAACAAGTCTGGTGACATATCGCAATGGACGAATGATGCTGGTTACTTAACAAGCGCAGGGGACATTACTGGTGTACTTGCAGGAACTAATTTGACTGGTGGCGGTACAACTGGAACGGTGACGTTGAATATGGCCGCAGGAGGGGTTGGCGCGGGAACGTATGGCTCCACTTCAAACGGCACTAAAGTGGACGAAATTACCGTTGATGCATACGGTAGGGTCACTTCAATTACCACAGGCGCAACTGGTTCTTCAGATTTAGCAATTGGCACTACTGCTTCAACTGCTATGGCTGGTAACACAACAACCATCTCGTCTGCTCAAGCGAGTGCGATAACTGCGAACACGGACAAGGTAGGCATCACAAGTAGTCAGGCAAGTGCTATCACAGCAAATACAGCTAAGACTGGCATCACTTCAAGCCAAGCAAGCGCAATCACGGCCAACACGGCAAAGGTGGGTATTACATCAGGCCAAGCATCTGCCATAACTGCGAACACTGCGAAGACAGGAATTACATCGGGTCAGGCATCAGCGATCACGGCCAATACGGCCAAGATAGGAATCACATCTTCACAGGCGAGCGCAATCACTGCTAACACCTCCAAGGTTGGTATCACTTCAAGTCAGGCATCAGAGATAACAGCTAACACTGCGAAGGTCAGCAACATTGTCCAGACAACTATCACTGGCAATGCTGGTTCTGCCACAACACTTGAAACGGCACGAACAATCGCTGGGGTTTCATTTGATGGGTCGGCCAACATATCTCTCAACAACAGTAACATCACCAATGGGGCTGGATATACAACGAACACAGGCACAACCACACCAAGCAACACGCAGACCTTTACCAATAAGAGTGGTAATATCTCGCAATGGACTAACGATGCTGGCTATTTAACAAGTGCTGGCGATATTACAGGAGTAACGGCAGGCACGGGATTAAGCGGTGGCGGCACAACAGGCAACGTGACCCTTACTTTAGATTTAGGGGAGTTGGCAGTAGGCGGCACATTGGTGGCAACTGATTACCTTATTTCGGAGAATGGCGGAGTTGATAGCAGACAGCTAATTTCGTCCATTCCTCTTAGCATCTTCAACAACAACAGTGGCTGGACATCAAACACAGGTACAACCACCGCATCCAACACGCAAACGTTTACCAATAAGTCTGGTAATATCAGCCAATGGACGAATAACTCAGGGTTCACGACAAATACTGGTACAACAACTGCAAGCAACAGTCAGACGTTTACTAATAAAGGGGGAAACATTAGCCAATGGACTAATGACTCGGGGTATGTGACATCATCGGGCGGTTCAATGTCATCTTGGATTCTCAAGGAAGGCAATGGAACTGAAACGGCAACAGTCACCGATGGAGAAACTGTAACATTTGCACAAGGCACAGGTATCCAATCGGAGTTGACATCAACTTCAGGCGGAGGTACTTTAACCATCACCAACACTGCTCCCAATATCGTACAGACCACGGTGTCGGGTAACGCAGGAAGCGCAACTGTGCTTCAGACTGCAAGAACGATTGCTGGAGTTTCATTCAATGGCAGTGCAAATATCTCGTTGAACAATAATGCGATAACTAACGGAGCAGGATATACGACCAACACAGGAACGGTTACCTCTATTTCTACTGGCGCAGGGCTTGACGGTTCATTCACCACATCGGGAACTATCACATTGGATTTGTCTGAGTTGACAGATATGACGGCAGCTATGACTGCAACGGATGAGTTCATTGTTTTGGATAGTGGTGCTGAAAGAAGGAAAGCCGCAGGGGAAATTGGCAACAGCATATTCAATAACACTGCTGGCTACACAACCAACACAGGAACTACGACAGCGAGCAACAGTCAAACTTTTACGAACAAGAGTGGTAACATTAGCCAGTGGACGAACAATTCAGGTTACACCACCAACGTAGGTGACATAACAGGTGTGACTGCTGGCACTAACCTAACTGGAGGTGGTACTTCGGGCAGCGTTACTTTGAATATGGCAACTGGCGGTGCTGGTGCTGCAACTTACGGTTCTACATCTAACAGTAATAAGATTGACCAAATCACCCTTGATGCTTACGGTAGAGTAACTGCGGTTGCTACTGGTGCGACTGGTCAGGTTAACACGGTTCAAGATGATGGTGGGTCTACAATAAACGTGAGTGGTTCGGCAACGTCACGAACAGTTTCCGCTTTAACGGCTGCCGTGAGTTCAGGCTCATCTGCTTTAGCTACAGGGGCGCAGATTCAAACTGCAATTGATAGTGCAACTACTGGTGTGTTGACATATCAAGGTACTTGGAATGCAAGCACTAACTCTCCCTCATTGTCATCGGGGTCAGGAACACCTGGATACTATTACATTGTTAGTGTTGCTGGTTCAACCAATCTTGATGGTATCACGGACTGGGCGGTTGGTGACTGGGCTGTGTTCTCAGATTTGGCTACTGATGCTTGGCAGAAGATTGACAACACCCAAGTTGGTAACGTCACTGGTTCAGGCGCAACCAACAGATTGGCCATATGGAACGGCACTTCAGCTATTGATTCTGATTCTGATTTCTATGTGGATGCTGACACTCTATTCACTGACAACTTAGAGGCATCGGGCAACGTGAGTTGGTCAGGTGGTAGTTCACAAGAGTCTAACTCTGCGTATGACAATATGATCACTGGATTTAGTGATTCAGGCACGTCAACCAAAACACTTACTCTTACGCAACAAGATGGTGGCACTTTAACTACATCATTTAGTATTCCTCAAGGCGATATTACTGGCATCACCGCAGGCACAGGTATTTCAGGAGGCGGTACATCAGGAACGGTAACTATCACAAACAGCGCACCAAACATTGTCCAAACGACAGTGTCGGGCAACGCAGGCACAGCTACCAAATTACAAACGGCAAGGACAATTGCAGGGGTATCATTTGACGGCAGCGCAAACATTTCACTCAACAACAACGCCATCACAAATGGCGCAGGATACACGACCAATGTTGGTGACATTACTAATGTAACGGCTGGCACTAATCTAAACGGTGGTGGTGCATCAGGTTCGGTCACTTTGAATTTGGATTCAGCCATTGAATTAACCTCAGTTGCCATAGGTTCAACAGTTACACTTTCAGAATCAGGTGACAGGCCAGACTTGCTTTACATAAACAGTTCAACGTCAACTTGGGGTGGCCTTCAGATAGGTAACACATCAGACGAGTTCCTTTTCTCCCTTATGGGTGATGGGACACAAGGCGGTATTTATGATGACCAAAATTCTGATTGGATTCTTCAGTGGACTGAAAACGCAGGAGTTCAACTGAGATACGATGGTGGAACAAGACTTGTCACTACAAACGGGGGTGTATCTGTTACTGGCTCTATAACAACATCAGGCGATATAACTGTATCTGGAGGGGACATTGTGTTAGGTGGAACAGGAAGGATTCAGGGCATTGACACTGTATCAGCTGGCTCTGATGCTGCAAGCAAGGATTATGTTGATACTGCGGTTGCTGGCGTTCCAGTTGGTGACATCACAGGGGTTACGGCAGGAAGCGGCCTCTCAGGTGGGGGAACAAGTGGCACGGTGACATTAGTAAACACGGCCCCTAACATTGTCCAGACTACTGTGACAGGAAACGCAGGGACAGCGACAGCACTTCAGACTGCGAGAACGATTGCGGGTGTATCATTTGACGGTACATCTAACATCTCGCTGAACAACAATGCCATTTCAAACGGTGCTGGTTACACTACAAATACAGGCACAACGACAGCATCAAATAGTCAGACGTTCACCAACAAAGGTGGCAACATTTCACAGTGGACAAACAACTCAGGTTACACTACTAATGTGGGTGACATCACTGCTGTAACTGCTGGCACAGGATTAACTGGTGGTGGTACTTCGGGTGGCGTAACTGTTAACGTGGACTATGCAGGGTCAGGAAACCTTGTGGATGGCGCAGGAGCAGGCTCAACAATAACCACGCTTGACAAGATTCTGTATGAAGATAACACTGACACAACGGTCAAAGAGATTGCAATATCAAGTCTTGTAGCATTAGCACCCCAAGGGGACATCACTGGCATTACTGTAGGTACTGGGCTATCAGGCGGAGGCACGAGTGGAACTGTTAATTTGGTCAACACCGCACCTAACATTGTTCAGACCACAGTTTCAGGTAATGCTGGCAGTGCAACAGTATTGCAAACAGCAAGGACAATCGCTGGTGTAAGTTTCAACGGCTCGGCCAACATCTCGCTAAACAATAGCAACATAACAAACGGTGCAGGGTATACAACAGCCACTGGTACTATGTCATCTTGGACTATCAAAGAGGGCAACGGTACTGAGTCAACGTCTGTCACTAATGGTGAAACATTAACGCTCGCACAGGGTAATGGCATCACATCAGAGATGACATCTACCTCAAGCGGTGGTACAATAACCATTACGAACACCAAACCAAACATTGTTCAAACAACAGTAAGCGGCAATGCGGGTACGGCTACAACGCTACAAACTGCGAGAACTATTGCAGGCGTATCGTTCAATGGATCAGCTAACATATCGCTGAACAATAACGCTATTACTAATGGCGCAGGGTACATCACTTCTGCATCATTACCAACGGTGAACAATTCTACTGTCACAGTCAACACAGGTACAGGGCTTGATGGAGCAACATCGTTTACGCTGAACCAATCTTCTGCAAAAACAATATCACTATCCTTAGACCTGAATGAATTAAGCGTATCAGGTACATTGGTTGGAACTGATAACCTTGTTGTTGTGGACGGTTCATCAAGTCGCAAGACCCAAATATCCACTATCCCCCTTAGCATATTCAACAACAATTCGGGATGGACTTCTAATACAGGAACGACAACTGCTTCTAACTCGCAGACGTTCACGAACAAGGGAGGAAATATCAGTCAATGGACTAACAACTCTGGGTACACCACTAACACAGGCGATATCACAGCCGTTAATACTGGCACTGGTTTGTCAGGAGGTGGCACTTCGGGGTCAGTCACGATAGTAAATACTGCGCCTAACATTGTCCAAACAACGGTTACTGGTTCATCGGGTTCGTGTACAGGTAACGCTGCAACGGTAACGAATGGAGCATACACCAATGTCGCTAACAATTTTACAACCACTCAAAAGATAACAGAGAGTGAGCCTAAGTTGCGATTGAAATCTTCAAGCAGCCCATCGTTGCAGGCGGGGATTATGACTCAAGTTGGCGGTCAGTTGCTGGGCTTTGGTACTAACTACAGCCAAATCGGCAGCCGAGATAGTTCAAAAGTGGGTGGCTTCTTTAGAATTGACACAAGGACTGGTTACGAATCTCAGTTCTTTACAGTTCAAAGGATTCCAGCTTCGGGTTCGGAGACTATTATTTTCAAACTTAGCTCCACTGGTGATGTCATTGCTTCGGGCAACGTCACTGCATACTCGGATGAAAGGCTAAAGTCCGACATCAAGACCATTGACAATGCGATGGATAAAGTGAACGCACTTAGAGGTGTGACCTTTACCAAAGACGGAGAGCGTGGCTTGGGAGTTGTCGCACAGGAAGTTGAGAAGGTATTGCCCGAAGTGGTTATTGATGGGGACTACAAGTCTGTTGCTTATGGCAATATGGTAGGGGTCTTGATTGAAGCTATGAAAGAACAGAACGCAAAGATTGAAAGATTGGAAGGGCTTGTTGAATTAATGTTGAAAGACAAATAGTATGGCAGTTCCATCATCGGGTACTTTGACAATGCTGGGCATCGCACAGGAAAGAAAGTATGGCACATATGGGTCAGGCACTATTTCCTACGCTATACTTATGACAGACTTAATTAATGGTGGCGGCAGCAATAGTTTCCCTGCGTTGAATACCCTCAGTCCTTCTAAGCCAAACACATCCACACCTCACGCAATGAATGAGTGGTATGGCTATGACCAAGACTATGAGCAGTGGCGTTCTTTTGATATATTTCAAGGCGAAAGTTGGGAAGATCCAGGAGAGGCTTGCAACAGTGGAGAGGGTGATGATATGACACTCTATTACGACAACGGTGCAACAGGCACTGGCGTTGCTTGCCCCCCTACTGGTGTGACTATTTATGAGGACAGTGATTTGTCTGCTGTTTTTGATGGCCAAAATATGTGGTGGCATTCCACTTCTTGCGGAAGGACATATCATATCACTGACACAGGTGACCTTGATGACCTTGCTGGATGCTAAAAAATACTATCTTTACTATCTAATTAATTAATAATAAAAAAATGTCAAAAATTTCAAAAGAAGAATTAAAAAAACTTCAAGACCAAGAGCAGAAGAAAGGTGCAATCTTGCACGATATGGGTTTGCTTGAAACGCAGAAACACGCATTGGCTCATATGTACGCTGATGAGGTTTCTAATCAAGAAGCAAGCAAGACTGAACTGGAGGAAAAGTATGGGAAAATCAATATTTCTTTAAAAGATGGAACATATGAGATTGTAGCAGATGAAGAAGATAAGTGATCATATCTCTTATAAGGAAGCCACTCACTCCGCTTATGCCAAGCAGAAAGGCATCGCCAACAAACCATTAGCATCAAGCATAAAGAATATGGAGCGTTTGGCTGAAAAGGTCTTTGAACCTTTAAGGGAGTGGGTGGGCGGCCCTATACGAGTGAACAGTATGTTTAGGTCACCTGAATTAAACAAAGCAATCAAAGGTGCTTGGTTCTCACAGCACTTGCAAGGGCGAGCAATGGACATAACGTCTATGGGTGGGAAAACAAATCTTGAGATGTTTCACTACATAAAAGACAACCTTGACTTTGACCAACTCATATGGGAATTTGGCGTTGAGCCTAAGTGGCTTCACGTTTCATATAAAAGCAAGAAGGACAACAGAAAGCAAGTTCTTATCACTCAACGGGCAGGCAAATACTATGTCTGGTCTGATTGTAAAAATTGCTAAGATGCCTATACCAAAAAAGAAAGATGGGGAGAAGCAGACGGATTTTATGATTCGTTGCGTTCCCATTATGATGAAAGAATACGACAAATCACAAGCCATTGCAATATGCTTTGATGCTTACAAAAACAATAACAAATGAAATACGACTCCCAATTACTACTCATCAACTTTGGTTCCATTAGTATTTCAATGACGAACATTGATGTGGCCTTAAAAATTATCCTCTTAACAGTAACCATCGGGTACACGCTTCAAAAGTGGTATCTTCAAAATAAAAACAAATAATGGCCAAAAAGAAACTATCTGCAACCAAGGTTGCTAAATTTCTGAAAAAGACAGCACCAGCAGTTCTTGACATACTTGGTGACATCACGCCTGATGCGGGTGTTTTTAAGGTCGTTAAAGAACTTATTGTCAAAGATGTTGTTATGCCTCCAAAGGATAAGGAAACAGCCTTAGAGTTGCTTAAAATGGATGTAATGGCAATGAAGGAAGTTTCCAAACGCTGGACTTCAGATATGAAATCAGATTCTTTCTTGAGCAAGAACATACGACCCTTTACGTTGTTATTTCTGACCGTGTCTATGGTGCTTTTGATTGTGCTTGATTCTTTAAGTTTTAACTTTGGCGTGTCAAGCGAATGGATTGACCTATTGAAATCACTTCTGATAACAGTCTATGTGGCTTACTTTGGCTCCCGTGGAGTAGAGAAGTTCAAGGCTCTTGGCGGTTAGTGCCAAACGATAATGATGCCCTGATTTTCATCTATTGGGACGATGAACCCCCCCTTAATTTAAAAACCACACCCCAAAAAATGGATAACTCCAATAGCTTTGCTGATTTCGTTGACGAACTAACCAACTCACCCGCCAACGCCAATGCTTGTTCAATTGATAATGATGATTGCGAAGCCTGTGGGTCATAGCATATAGGGCAAATCACTTTACTTTTTGATTATTTCTTGACCAGAATAATGATTTTGATATAAATCTAAGAAAGTCATCACTTGACTATTTTAAAAAGTTTAAAGTTATTACTTAAATTTCACAACTCAAAG
>OCVR010002315.1_pt1 | contig 14356 bp, 25 predicted proteins | sample 1539091 | NCBI WGS metagenome assembly OCVR01 (sample SAMEA3355530, study PRJEB22509) | marine metagenome | biome: marine; feature: coastal ocean; material: water | place: USA | collected 2010-08-07 | depth 16 m | reverse complement strand
TTTAGGTTCTGGAAGATGTTTCTTACAGGTGAGATTGATAGACTACCTTAATCAAACACAAGTCTTGTGAACGATAACCTGTTTCTGTGTAGGCTTTAACGGCTTGCCACAACAAGGACAGTATGAGTGAAATGATATGGTAGGTGGCTTTGTAAACTTCATTCTATTATTCCCTGTCTTTTCAAAGTCAAAAGAAACATATCAAGCAAATGAGTCGGCACACGTTCCTGACATTCTGAAAGCGTAGGCAGTTCACCTCTTTTGACTTCTCTGATATAACCTTCCATTTCGTCATGGCATACGATACACATTATTCTAAGGTTGTCTTTGTTGGCAAGCACCTCGTTCATCAGTGTCGCATAATATTGTATGCGACCAGTTGTATCATTGGAAAAGGAAGTGTACTTTACAGAGTCGCCTGTATATTTTAAATGGTGTATAGTTAATACTGAAGTGGTTACCTCATTACAACAGTCACAACTGACATTACCAAACTCGTTAAACACATACTGTTTGACTTTCAATAATGTATTATCCATCAGTTACCATTCCTTTCAAATTCGCCCCTGTGCACAACAGCAACGTGTTCCGCAACTATTTCAACTCTTTCACTGCTAAAGCCACAGGTGGCACAACGGTATAAACTCAATCCCAGTCCTTTTCCAAATGGCGTTTGAGATCGTCCATCGTGTACTTGCGGTTATCAGACTTTCGCACCCATTTCTTGCGATAATATCTTCTATGGAAACATGATTGGCAAACCTTTGTACCCTTATCGTACACTAGGTATAGAACAGTTTCAAGACAGTCGTAGCAGATTTTGTTATACATTACCAGTAATTCACCGTTCCCTTTTCCTCTTGTATGAGGGTTAAAAAATGTGGCTGTGTGGCTGACCACTTGTTGTTCTTGAACTTTAGCCTGCCCTTGATCCATTTAATTTCAATGCCCTTATGGTTATACACCAAGTCATGGAACCATGCTTGGTCTGTCTTTGCTGGCAATAACATGACAGTTCTGTTGCCGTACTCTGATTCTTCCAAAGCCTTTGCAACAAACTCTTTCAACAATGTGTAAGGTGGGTTTACAAAGTTAAAGTCCTTCCATGATATAACCAAGCCGTCCGTACCGTCAACTGGACACGGATCAAACATCATCTTCTTCTCAATGCCCCATGTTTCCAAGATCATGTCATAAACTCTGTCAGGTGTTACATGGGTGTCTGACTTTGCTGGTGGCATATAACTCATATCGAATACGCCTTTTCCCACCGCTTATCCTTAGCGGTCTTGCTTCTGTAATGCGGATTCTTTCTAGTTGTCATATTACATTCCTCACACTGTTGGTTATCCTTAGACTGCCACAAGTCACATGGTGCACAGTAACTATGCGTTTCGTATGAGATATAACCGCCCCCCTTAATTCTCATCATTCAATCCCTCTGTTACTTCCTCACTAGCCTGCACTGGTTCGTCCAAACTGGCGTCCAGTTTCTTATGAAGTCGGTAAATCTTAGGCTTTAGGTCATAGTGTCCAGCCAGTTGTTCCAAAGTTATAACCTTCTTCTGTCTGGACTTTTCAAGGTATTTCATGGCGTGTTGTACTGACTTGCCCCATACAAGCTTGCCTTCTATGTACATTGACAGTCTTAATGCAGTCATAAAACTGCCTTTGCCAACAGCCTTCTCGGCTGACGCACAAAAGTCGGCTATTGATATTTCAGGATCTAGGTTCTCACCGCCTGTGGCAGTAGAGCATTTTGAACAAACTGGATCTTGCCACTGTCTAGTAGGTGCAATTATCTGTCTGAGTGAACTCTCGTTCCAGAACAATACAGGAATGAACGGTTTTCGGTAGTCATACTTGAACATAGGCTTGTCCTTAGCCATTGGCTGGAACCAAGCCTTGTTAGTTACTGCGTCATGTCTTTGAGCCTTGAACCGCTTGATCTTAAAAGAATACTTTGTACCGAACATCTTTTCCATGTTCTCGTTCTCTGAGGAATCTACCGTTGTAATATACTTGAAATCAGCCGACCTGAGATATTTGTCCAAACCCATAGAATAGTGATAATTCATCATTACGATAATCTTGACGTCCTTACCGCCCTGCAAGTGTCTGATAGTGGTTACTGCGGATTTTACCATCTCTATCTGTTGTCTGTTGGCATTTGCACCCATGAACGACACATCGTCAAATATGAGAATATAGTTGACAGACTCTAACTTTGCAAGGGTTTTCTCAAAGTTCAACAAGTCGTCCTTGTACAGGATTTTAATGTTATACGGTATGTCTGCATACTTGTGCACTGCATGGGCTATGGACTGGGATAACGTGGATTTCCCACTGTGCATTGATCCAATGAGTCCTATTCTGCATACATCGATTTCAGCCGAGAAATTGATAACTTCTCTTATGGTTGCAAGAAATGACTGTGACCTGATAAAAGGAACACCCTTCCATGTAGAAGTTACAGGTATGCCCCTGTTGCCTGACGGCAAGTTGACTTTTTTTGTAGTTCGGGTTATAACCACTACTTGCCACTTTCCTTATCATCTAATGAGAAATTTATCTGACTGATATCATCATCATTATTACCTTTCTTCCAGTTATCATCTCTGAATTTACCCATCTTGAACTCTAGTTCGCCAAGTATAAGCCAGCCCCATCTTTCAATCTCTATGTTAAATCTCATACGATCCATGAGTCCGTTAGTCCTTGTTGGCGGTTCAGGTACAACACCCAAAAAAGTTGGATTTTGTAATACTGTTTGTGATATTCTAGTATTGTCTAATTGATTCAATTTATGACATTTTATACAATCCCATACTTTATTAGTATTATGTCCATGTAACAGTAATTGCATGGCATTTGGTAATAATTCAAAAACTCTGATATGTTCTTTCTCTATGTCTTGTTCACAGTGGTTACAATGATATGTTGTTTCGGCTTTGGCTTGTTCGTTATAGTCAGGCGAAGATATGATCACCTGATACTCGGCTGGAAGTAACGCATTAATGGCAACTATACAGCCGTGCATGATATTGTAATCTCTTCCCTTCAAAGCCATAATGGCTTCAGTACGGTACTTAATGTACGCTGTATTAATATCTGGAAGTCGTGCTTGTGGCATAGTTACCCTATAATTGTACAAATATCCTTTCTTATAAGATTTTGTACAAAAAAGTCGGTCGCAAGGTTATAACCGAAAAAAAAATCTGAAATCTCAAATTTGCCCTTTATATAACGCCTAGACTCAGGCACGAAAACGATATTCGTCATGGCTCTAGGCACGAAGTCAAAATATTTTGCTTGATTTTGTCAAAGTCGTATTTTGGGCACGGATTTTGAAGCCGTACCGTAAAAAAAAGTAACATACCTCACTGTTTCACTTAGTCACGAAATAACGATAATCAGAGCATATTTGCAGACTTTGAAAAATTCACGTTTTTGTCTGATATGTCATGTTTTTAGTTACCACTAGAGATAATTTATGGCACTAGATACTGGCACTAGAGCCAATTTATGGCACTAGGTATAACCATTTAATGACACTTAACAATGAATTAAGTTATACTGTATCTTATTCTAAGATCTTAGAATAGTATAACCTGACATGGTTAACCAGTGATATTTTGTAGGTTAACGGTTAACCAGTGAAATTTTTTAGGTTAACGAACTATTCAAAAAATTTCAAAAAAATTTTTTCATTGAATTTCTTGAAAGTTATACACCACCAAAAAAGTGTCAAGTATAGTTGACCTAGCAGTCATATATGTTTGGCTCATATACAGTAGCATAATCTAATTTGACTAATTTGTAATAATTTATTCACTATGAAGAAATTCTAAAAAAGTAATAATTGTGACTAGATTTTTACTATTCGAGCTATTCAATATATGCTCTATTAGATATGAGATAATTTAAGAAAATTAATCTAAGATAACCATGATCTTATTCTCAGATCCTAGAATAAGTATTGAAAAGGTGGTGGTTATACAGTGATTTACCTAGGTAAAATGAGTCATTCTCATTCTAGATAATGAGAACAAGTTATCTAAAAAATAAATTAAAAAAAATCACTAAGTCCACAACTCGTGCCTAGCTAGGCGTGAATGTTTCTAAACTCGAAAAATGAAATATGTTTTAATCATAGTATAACATTACATTGGTTTTTATAACCAATTATATCATCTTATAGTACCTAAGCGGATCGGAAACCGTTGGCTCTTTGAGCCAAAAAAAAGCACGGCTAAAACTTCAAAAATTCCAATCACGGAAATTTTGCTCTAGTTGAGAATTAAGGTTTTAGGAAATTGTGACGATGGGAATAGGTGAGACACCTTGAGCATTATGAGTACCACTGAGTATCAGAATTTGTTAAATCTGAAAAAGGAAATATAACCCACGTAAAAAATCACGGCTTAGTGAAATTTAGTAAATTGAGCCAGTCAAGCGTTTAACGCAAAACTGGAAATCAAAAAGAAAAATGAAGGATTAAGAGTTATCACAAAAAATCAAAGGTAAATCTAAAAAGCAAATTTTCAACGGTTGAATAACAAAGTATAACTTTGAAAAAAAACCAATATTGAGTAATCACTGTTTTAGAGTATAACGAAAAAAACAACTTCTAAAAATTATTTTTTATCATGGAACAAACTATCCAAGATAGATTAATCCTACTTTCTAAAGAAGGTAGAATTGATTTACCAACTATGCAATTATTTTTTAAGTTTGAATAATTGTAAAATCCATCTGACGAGATAAATCCCTTAGTGCTTTTGTTAGGATTTTTCGAAATAAAAAAAATTAACTTTTCTTTTATCATGGAAAAAATACGATATCATAACATCTTACATACTGAAAAAATCAGAAAGTTAAATCAAGAATTAATTTTAAGCCATGAGGATTTAATTGATTTATCTTATTGTGTAGATGATGAAGAGTTAGATTATTTGATTGACTTATACAAAAATCACCCAATAGTCAAAAGACCAAAAAAAATTGAGTCTTATGATTTCAATAAATCAAAACAAATAGAATTCTGAAAAACTAAGCATAGACAGATCAAGAGTTTAAACTGATACAGTCCGATAAGTGACTGTATTATTTGCAATACTTTTGGTTTGGTGCAAATGGTCAACAGACAAAATATTATAGATTCATTCTATAATTACGAATCAAAAAAGGGCGGTAATTATCATACAGACGGCAAAACTTTTTTCTTGCATGGTAATGCGATCGCACGACATAACGAGGGATCTATTCAGATTTCTTTAAGTGGATGGAATAGTCAGACAACAAAAGTTGCATTAAACAATTTCAACTTTTGTAATATCAAAACGATCAAAGGTGAATTAACTTTGAACGGTAAAAAAATTAATTCCAACGACTGGTACGATTTAGAATGAATCAAATTCCAGAGCACATAAGAAAAACTAAAAGATTTAGATTTTTCATAAAGCCAATTTGCGTAAGTGCGGTTATATTTTTAATTATAACCTACAAAATTTTTGGTAAAAAAATCTTAGTCAAAAAAACCATCTGATGAGTCTTTGAAAATTAAGACGAAACAAAAATTATTTTTTTGTCATGGAAAATTTAACAAAAAAAGAAATTCCAGAGTACATAATAAAAGCAGTAGAAATCGCAAATAGATCGGGCACTGGTGCAATAATTATCATCGATGAGGATTTATTTGGAAATTTTAAAAAAGCATAACTGACGATCTCTTATTGAGTGAAATCAAAAACCATTTTTTTATTTTGATATTATGCAAAAAATGAATAACGCATTATTAGAAAGTTTTCTAAGTGAAAACGTAAAAAAAGGATCTCAAAAAGTCTGGAGATCAAACATCAAAAAAATCATCATTATGCAAGATGAGAATACAGAAATCGAATTTTTAAACGATTTAATCTCTAAAGCGAAAAATGATCCAAGATGGGATTTACAGGATTCGACATGGCACACAATAGAAAAAAATACAAATTCTTTTCTAAGTTGGCTGAATAATCAAAGTCCAAAAATTGAAATTGTAGAGGAAGTTGTAGAGGAAAAAGTTGAATCTTCGGAATCAATCAAAGAAGGATTAAGACAAAAACAAGAAGCATTAAAAATTTCTTGTGAACGTCAAGCACTTTTGGAAAAAGAAGCAAAAGAGGAATCCGCAAGATTAGAAGCCGTACTTGAAAAAGAAGCTGAGGAATTTGCACAAAAAGAAGCAATAAGAAAAGAGGAAGCTTCAAAAAAACGACTAGAGCAACTATTCGGAAATTTTGAAAGTGAGGAAATTCCAGAGCACTATATGCCGTTTGATATGGAAGCTCACAGACAAAAAACAAAGACACCATACTTTGAGCAAAAAAACGAATGGAAAAAAATTATCTCAGCGATAAGAGCTGGAAAGCATATAATCGCAACTGGTCACGCAGGCACTGGGAAAACAGAAGTCAGTATTAATTCTGCTGAATTTCTCAAAGGCTATCACTTCAAAGTAGGTGCCACCAGTGCAACAAAATTGATCGACTTGATCGGATCAAAAACGATTAACAAAAATCAAGAAGTCAAATTGTTAGCTGGTGTAGTGACTCAGGCAATACTAACCGCTAACAAAACTGGTGAATGGGTTATACTCACAATAGATGAGATAAATTGTCTAAGTGAGAAAATCCAAAAAATCCTCAACGGACTTTGTGACGGTACAAGATTTTTAGATTTGCCCGAAGGCAGATTAAAAATCAATTCAGGTGCGAAAATCGTTATCTTCGGCACGATGAATAATGGGTACAATGGCACAAATTCTGTAAATATTGAATTGAAAGACAGATTCGTATTTCAGAAATTCAATAACCTACCTGACAAGATTTTGCACAAAATCTTTGAACCATATAATGCTGATATGGAATTGGAAAAGAAGGTTATACAATTAGCAAAAGAGATCGAGAAATCCCAAAAAGGATTAGAGTCTAATCCTTTAGGTGACGATGCTCGATTTACCACACGTTCAATGAAAACCTTCTTTGAACTTCACGAGCAATTTGTGATGGACAAAATCCCTAATGCAATAGATGAAGCATTGGAAATGTGTGTAGTAGAAAAATTTGACGATGAGTCTGATCAGAAAACTGTTAGACAAATTATCAAAAGAATTTTCTAAATCCATCTGATGAGTATAATCCTAAGTGGTTATACGAAACAAGTTGAGATATTTTTTTACTTGTAATGGAAATTTCAAAACTAGAAAAAGAATTGGTGCTTATGTCACCAAAACCAATTTACATAAAACAGACAATGCACAAAGTAAAAGTCAACGAAGTTTTATCTCGAAGCATTGAGAGAACTTTGAAAAAAATCAAAGGACGAATCGACTCTGAATTATCCGAAGTCGGACAATTAGAGGAAGATGAATATATCAAATTCAGAATAGATCGAAAAGCAAAAACAATTAACTCTTTAGAATTTTTTGAAGAGGAAATTGAAACGGTTGGATTAGATGTAGTATGTCTAATTGATTGTAGCGGATCAATGAGAGATGTACAAAAACAAATGAGGAATATAACCGCAACAATAATCAGAGCACTTGAAAAATGTGACTTTGTAAATTTCAAAGTGCTAGCCTTTTCAGGTCACGCAAAAAAATATCAGGGTTATCTTGACGAGATAAAAACAGTGCACGAAGCTGGAAGAATCCAAGCTAACGATTCATGTGACTGTGAAGTTTGTACAAAAGAACCACTTCCTCACTACCATGACATTCATAATTTGGCAGTAGATGAAGCTTGCAGAATCTTGAAAAAATCAGACGCAAGCAAAAAACTAATGCTTATGGTAACTGATGGATTTCCAGAAATCAATCACAATGGTTATAGAGTCGATCCTGAAATAAGAACTAGTCTTTTCAAAAAATCGATTCAACAATGTCACAACAATGACATTGAAACCTTTGCGTTATTCTATACGCATATTTCTCACACTGTAAAAATAATGCGTGAGATATTCAAAGGAAATCTTTATCAGACTGCGGACTTTAGCGATGTTGAAACAAACTTTGTTAAGAAATTGATAAAGACCGTTGACAGAATGAATGACTAAACCATAACTGATGAGGGTTTAATACCCGAAACAATTTTTTTGTCTTATGGAAAAAACAATAGAAGATCAAATCATAGACAGTATTGTGCACGACTGTATAAATGCACAAAATAAAATCAAAGAAGGTGACTTTGTGCGTGGAAAACAATTCCTAGAAAATGGAATTTATAACGCACAATACTTACTAAGGAAACTAGATGAAAATCTAGAAAAAGAATTTCTTCAATCAATGGTTGAAGAGGAATTGAAAAATGAATAGAGCAATCAATATCGTCAACATTATTGGACTTGAAAAATTCGATGGTGATAACTATTGGTTAAGACCTTTCCACAACGGAAGAGAAAACGGTATGGCAATAGTCGTACCAGCTAAAGGGTTATACAAGAATAAAATAATCGCCTTTGCAGAACACCGCAACGATGATAGTGTAACCTCTATCTATGTTGGTGATCAAAGCCAGTTTTCTGACGATGGAACTTTGTTTCCTTCTGATGAAACCATGTGGTATTGTGCAAAAAATATATCAAGTGCAATAATCAAAATCCAAGATGAGATGAAAGGCTCAATAACTCGAAGGTGTATAACCATTGAGTGAGCACTTGGATAACCTCATGCAAGAAGAGTCTAAAAAAATCGCCTTGCAAATGTACGATGAATTGAAACTAGATTTTCAATTCAAGAACATTGATCTTGCAAATCAGATTCAAGCAGACTTGTATGAAGTCGTCAAGAAACATTCCGAACGAGAAAATCTAAGCGGAAAAGAGATAGGTAAAATTGTAAAACAGTTTTACCTCAACGTCTTGGCACAGATAGCAAATGTAAATCTTGAACAGGACTTGAAAGAGCAAAAAGAAAGTGCACAAAAAGATCTTAGATGATCAGTAGAATCAAATAGGGTTATCCCTTTTGACTACAAATGGTCAATGAAGAAACAGCCCATGCAGTCGATATGGTATTTTCGACTTTGGTTAGATCCATGAAATCACATGGAAAGAAAAATCTAACCTCAGAAGATCTTAACACATTGGCAAACATGGCTATGAAAGATAAGAAAACTGACGTATCAGCAGGCGACAAAAAAGTTGTACAATTTGTTTTACAAGCTTTGTCAAATTCCATGAGTGAACATGAAGAGAATAGTATAACCGTTCCTCAACTGGAAGCACTGTTGAAAATCAACAAGGAAATAAAATAAAATGGAACGTACCATAATTCCAAAAGACTGTTGCCTATGTGACGTCTGTAACGCACAACTTACAGACGAGAAATTCATAGCAACGTCTGACAGTTGGTGGCATGAAGGTTGGTTATACTGTGCTAAATGTAAAGCAGAGTATAACCCATCTATGCCACTGGTGATGGTCATAAAGAAAGGTGATGATATTTCTCACACCGATCTTGCAAAGCCGATGATTTTTGAATCATTCGACTAATCCATCTGACGAGTATAATCCAAAGGGTTATACGAAACCTTAATTTTTTTTGGTCATGGAACATAAAAACAGAATACAACAATTCATGCACTGTGGAAAGTGTCTTGAAGAATTAGACAGACTACAACGAGAAGATGAAGAAAAATATCTTCCAATATCACCTAGAGCCTTTGCAGAAATTGAAGTAGGCTTTACAAAAAAAGGCTTTCAAATTTGGTGCAAACGACATGAGATCAATATTGCAGACTTTGATCTTATGGGAAATAAGGTGGCGGTTATACAATGAGTACGATAGAAAAAGTTATCTATCGTATAGAAATTCCTACGGAAGATATGGTTGAGGGATTGCCAACAAAACTAAACCGATTCTTAAATGAATTAGGTTATGATTTTGAGATAATCGACTCAGAGGGATTTGAGGAAGATTGACAGAGCAACAAGCAGACACCTGTGATATGTGTCACAAAAAAGAAAAAGAAAATCCCGACATGGAAATCTGGAGCTGTTATACTCTTTGTACAAAATGTGCAGACAGAGTTTCAGAATATATAACCTGTCAAGAACCATAACTGATGAGGGTTTAATACCCGAAACAATTTTTTTGTCTTATGGAAAAATCAATAGAACAGATCAAAGGAATACCACCAAGTTTTGACAACGTGGTCTTGGACATTGAGTCAAGTTATATGACTCTTGCAGAGATACAAGATCACACCGACAATGATGGTGGACGATGGGAAGGCAACACATTTGTCTGGACTAACCCTGAATACAGAACCGAAGAGGGTGAATCCGTTGGCGGTGAACGTATGGTTGAATCATTCGACTTCAAATATAACCTACCTGATGAGTCCTGAATGGACGAAACAATTTTTTTGTCGTGGGTAATAACCTAAAGTCCGACAAAGTTGATGAGAGTTCGGAAGTCAAAACGTCAACAAACACAACAGTATTAGACTTGAATGAAAGCCTAGATGAGAATATGTCAATATGGTATGACAAAGACGATGAAGATCGAATGTGGATCTATGTCGACATACTTGAAAAAGGTATAACCATGACAATGAGTTACTGGGAATTTCAAAGTTTTGTACAGAACCTAGAGATGGCAAACTTCAAAATCTCAAAAGTCAAAGAGATTGAAATTGAAGAGTCATGCGACTGTGACAAGTGCGTAGAAAAAAGAAAAGGTCAGTAGAATCAAATAGGGTATAACCTATTTGACTACAAATGACAAACAAGAATATGGAAAAGATATACGACATGGCTTGTAACCAACTAGATCAGACAAGAAGTTCATACGCAGTATTGGAATCATTGAAAAATGGTTTTAATGACGGATTGATTTTTAAAATCCAATGCGACATGGACGAGTCTTATGAGGAAGCTAAAGTCTTAGTAACTATGTTAGAAGATGAGCTCCCAAACAGAGGTAGCAACTAATGGAAGCATACTGTTTCAGGTGTAAGAAAAGTTATACCGAATACCCTGCCTTATCCAGAAGGGATAACTCAACAGATATCTGTTCAAGATGTGGCAACGAAGAAGCCTTGAACGACTTTGCGAAATTGGATAACATTCCAATAGAAAATCTCATAGTCGAAAAAGAGTTCCATGAGAAAATTGGTGCAGACTATCAGGTATGGCTTGAATGGAAACACAGTTTAGAGAAAGAGGAATCCAATGACTGAGCCCGACATAAACGGACGTCACAGGCTTGAAATTCATATCAAGTTTGCAGGCGACTGGTTGACAATGGCTGAGATGGATAACGTGCATAACGAGGAATTGTTAAGATCCATAAAATTTCTGTCAAAAAGACTTACCGATGGAATGGAACCATTTTATCGGGGCGAAGGACTTGGCGAATTAGTAGCTGGTACGCTTGACAAGAACGGTATGCTAAAAGGCAGTGAGCCTACAACAACCTTTGGTGATTGATTGCGTTATATCAAAAAATATTCCGTAAAAGAATGGAATAGATTTGACATTGACACACAAGAAATACTTTGTACAAAATATAATGTCACGTTGACAGACTTTCTTACAGTTGACGAGATAAAAATAGCAAAGAAAAAAGCCACAAGGGAAAAACAGATCAGAGTGATCAAAAGAATAGGTCACATAGGGGGGGTAATTGCCTTACAAAGTTATCTAGCATTGAAGGCTTACAACTCAAAGCCAGTCAAGAAAAGAAAAAGAAAAAGAAAGTCAAAAAAAGACGATCCCTTGTTCGGCTTGACAGGGAAAAGTTAATACCAGTCGATACCCATAAGTTAATTCTTAGGGTACGACAGATGGTAAAGAAAACTTATTCACATTATCCTAATCTTAAAAGATTAGGCAAACAAATTCCGCTTAGCGGATATGCCATAAGTCATACGAATAGAAATATTCCAGTTGATGATATAACCGAGTTAATCGGCTATGACATACTAGAGCCATTTTTTGCTCGAAGGATTGAAGGGAAAAAAATACAATCCCGTATTCGTAATGAAAGATTGACAGAAAAAAGAAGGCTTGAAACAGCAGAGAAATTCTTTGCACAATTTACTGAATCTCAAAAAGAGCACTATGATAAATTTGTCATAGAGTATAACACACTTTTTGACAACCAAGAATTTGCAAAGGCAAAAAGAAAACTTAGTGTATTTAGAACATGGTTATACCTTGAAAGATACCCTGAGAAAAAAGCAGAACGTAGGGAACAAAGTAAGAATCGTGCAAAGGGAATAGCAAAATCTCTCAAAGAATGTTCCCATGTGGAATGTAATTTGTGCAATATGATATTGGAAAACAACCCAAATCAAAAACGCAGACACGCAACCTTTCACAGTACGGCACAGCGTGACGGTAGAAACACAACACAGGGGCGAGTAGTCTGGAAGCCAAGCGAGGGTTATACCAAATGAAGTGCAAACTTTGTGGCAAGACAACACAGTCTGGAACCAAAAACAGAGTACACTCATGGGTTCATTCACAGCACTGTCCACAGTGTCACTACTTGGGATTCAGAACCGCATACTCAAACTTTGGAAACCAACACAAGAAGAGGAATGGAAATGGTAATGGTGTGTAAGGGCAAGTGTGAAGATCCAATATACGAGCCACGAAAACTGGTTCGTTTTTTGGAAACGTCACCATACGTCAAGTGTACTAGATGTTGTATCTACCTAAAGTATGAAGGGTTATACTGTCCATGTTGTGGGATCAGAGTTTCCAAACGTGCCAAAAATTCCATATCGAGAAGAAGATTATGAGGTGCAGAACTTGTGGAAAATCTCAAAAGATAGGCAAAAAAAGGCACTGTTGGGAAGCCAGTAATCAGTGTGCACTTTGTCACTATCTAGGGAAGAGGTCAACTGGTCGAGGTTATATAGTTTCTTAGGTAATCAAAATCGTTGACTAAAAAATATCATCGTTGTAAAAAATGTAGAACTAACGATCCTACTTCTTCTTAGACTTTTTTTTGTAAGTCTTTGGAATGTTTCTTTTGTAAGCCTTACGGCAGTGACCTTTAACCGAAGTCATACTATTTCTTTCTCTTTGGCTTTGCCTTGAAGTGAGGTTTTACTTTAGTATGTCCTTTGTTATGTGCTTTGTTTCCTTTTTTAAACGGCATTATAATTTGTACAAAAAGGTTATACTATTTAAAAATAGTGTAACCTACCATGCTTCCTTGACAGTTTCAAGCGTGGCTTTTAAATAGTGATCAACGGTCATGCTTGGCTTTGCGTGCCTAAGTTGTTTTGATATAACTGGTATTGACGAAGCCTTTTCACCATACATTCCACTTAGCATATCTTTACCGACAGTTTTTCTAAAGATGTGTAACTTTGTTTTTTCACCTGAATCTTTTTCATGTACTTGCCAAGCCTGAATGTCAAGATCCTTACCCATTCTTTGTAGCCATACCCAAGCGGTACCATAGGATAACCCATCAAACAGTCTGCCACTTTCCTTAGTGTCTAGCCAGTCACCCAGTTCGCTTATGAAAATATTTGGTATGTGAGCATAGTCAGCCTTTTTTGTTTTTGTCTTACCAAGAAATATTTCTCTGTCAGATAGGTTAAAACTTTCTTTCTTTAGATAAATTCCTTCACTTGGTCGTAACGCACAGTAGTATAATATTCGTAACAGCATAACAACGTCCTCGTCATTCCATTTTCTTATACCAAGTTGAGGAATATAATCTTGGATTCTTTGAAAAGTTTCAGGGGAAATATAATTTATTTTATCTTGCATTAGAATACTCTAGCTTTTTTACCATGCTTACATTTTGTCTTGCCACAAGCTGGACAACGTTTGCCAGTTGATACTTTGTGATTGGTTACACCATAACCATAGTCAGATCCCATAGGCATATCAGCATACACCTATACTGTTAAGATATAACCCAAATGAAACACCAACGGCACCGCCCATAACGCCATAGAATATTAATAATTTTTTAAGTTTAGAACGTTTAACTTGAACCAAGTCTTGTGCTGGTTTAATATCAGAATCCCATCTTCCCATATTGGTTATACTAATTGAGGTTATATTTAAGGCTTAAAAACCGTATGGTTTATCCGTACACTTTAGTATTTAAGTACCGTAAATTAAGGTACGTCTTTGAATCCATGATCAACCTCAAGTGTATCAGGTGCTTGGAATTTATCGTTACTGCAATCGTCAGCGTATAACTTGTGAAGTTTGATATGTTGATCTTCAGTCAGATCATTATGGTTTGGATAGCCATAGTTATCAACACTTAGCATATAGTATAATATTTTTTCACAGTTCCACGAATGGAAAAATTCCATCTCTTGTTCGTTGATAGTCC
>OCVR010002311.1_pt1 | contig 14377 bp, 13 predicted proteins | sample 1539091 | NCBI WGS metagenome assembly OCVR01 (sample SAMEA3355530, study PRJEB22509) | marine metagenome | biome: marine; feature: coastal ocean; material: water | place: USA | collected 2010-08-07 | depth 16 m | reverse complement strand
GCCTCAAAATAACGCCTGGTACGGATTCCAACTCCACCTCAATCCGTATTCGCGGCATCGGGTCCGTGGGCACTAACGTCGGCATCGACCCCAGTGTCGGAACATTTATCGACGGTGTTTACCAGGGTCGCGCCGGTATGAGTATCGGCGACCTGATCGATATCGAGCGTATCGAAATCCTGCGCGGCCCCCAGGGAACGCTTTACGGCAAGAATACCGCCGCCGGCGCAATCAGTATTATCACCAAGGCACCCTCACCCGAAGCGCTAGCGGCTGAGGTAGAACTGCAGTACAACACAGACGAACGAGCAGAGGTGCATGCCATGGTGAACGTACCCTTCGGTGACACGGGCCACGCCATGCGGCTGACAGGTTATGCCATCGACGGAGACCACCTGTACGAAAATACCTACAACAACGAAGATTTGAATAACGCAAACAAGTGGGGAGTGAAGTCCCGCATCCTGTTCGACGGCGATACCAATCCCGACCGCAGACTGGGCGAATTCCTCTTCACCATGGATTACACCAAGGAAGACACCGATTGCTGCGCACTCGCTGTCATAGACTACGATGGACTCTCTACACTGAACACACCCAGCCTTAATGCAGCCTCTGCCGCGCTCTCTGCACAACTGGGTAACAATGCCCAAGGCAACCCGATACTGGAGTGGCACTCCTTCGAGGACTCCGAGGGTTTCCTTCCTCCCAGCGCAAACGCCTTTGACGACGACAATTACTGGGTGAATGCTGAAATCAGTAACGAAGTGACCATTGGCGGCGCAGCGCTGGAGTGGAACAGAGACCTGTCCAACGAAAACACCCTTACGTTCATTAATGCCTGGCGTCACTACGAGTCGAACAGTGCCTACGACGGGGACTTTACCGCTTACGATGCTGTCACTGGCTCCCAGGACATCGATTTTGACCAATATTCGTCAGAGTTCCGCATTACCTCCCCCGGCGGCGAAACCTTTGATTACCAGGCCGGCCTGTACGCGTTTTATTCCAAAATGGATTCGCAGGGCACGTTCCGCCAGGCGGTTCCGCTCGTGACGAACATTAACGTCGGTGGGTTCCCTCTCAGTAATCTCTTTCCCGACGGCACACTCAACACCGATGACAACATTTATAAAACCACCAGCTATGCTGCCTTCGGGCAACTGATCTGGAACATTACCGACAATTTTAATACCACGTTCGGATTGCGTTACACCTACGAAAGAAAGGAGCGGGACGGCTCGCAGATCACTACGCCTGTTTCGGTAATCGATATCCCGCCCGTCGCAGGGCCCGACGTATACTACGACGAAGCCCGCAACGATGATGACTGGTCACCCACGATCATCGCCCGCTACTTTGTTACAGCAGACATCATGACTTACGCCAGCATCAGCCGTGGTTTCAAATCCGGCGGATTCAACCAGCGCCGTGAGCTGGAGGGCCGCAACGGTGAGTTCGATCCCGAGACGTCCACGAACTACGAAATTGGCTGGAAAAGCTCTACAGAGAACCGCCGCCTGCAATTCAACGGTTCCCTTTACTTCACCAACTACGATGATTTTCAGGCTCAAGCCTTCGATGGCAATAACCTGACGGTGACCAACGCAGGCTCAATGGAGAGCTACGGTGTAGAACTGGATGCTGTCTTTGTGCCCATGGCTGATATGGTCGCGGGAGCCGCCATCGGATATAACAAAGCAGAATATCAGGATTTCGACAATGGGCAGTGCACCATCCAACAGAGTTTTAACTATTACTTCGTCGAGCTGGATGCACAGGGCGGTGTTCCCGGAACAGCCGTTCCCGCCTGTACCCAAGATCTTGCCGGTAAGGCCATCGACAATGCACCCGAGTGGACGGTCAGCAGTTATGTGCAGTACGAGCATGACCTGACCGCTGACCTGTTTGGCAAGGTGCGTGTAGAACATAACTACATTGACAGTTTTTACCTCGACCAAGACCTTGATCCCAATCTGGAAAATGACTCGGTCAATCTGCTAAACCTGCGCTTTACCCTGAGCAACATGGAACAGACCTGGGAAGCGGCGATCTGGGGGCAGAATTTGCTCGATGAGGAGTATTACGCCTTCGGCCTGGATATCCCCGTGATGGGTGGTTACGCAGGCGTTGTAGCTCCAGGTGAACTGTACGGCATCACACTGCGGCTTTACTATTAGGCCCGTTGCCCAGCAGCGAGACGCGATTCATACTCGTGACACACCGGCGACGAGCCAGTCGCTTAAATAACAATGGAGCGATGTAGTATGTCCGAAGAAGCGATCATCTCTACTGACCAGCGCTCTGGACGCGTTGCGCCGCCCAATACAGCGGGGTTCTACGCGAACTGGGGACCACAGGCGTGGATAGACATGTGGATGTCGAACACGATGCTGGTAAAAAAAGCCATGCCAATCGTTAGTCACACCTTCGTCCCCATTCTTCGTCTATCCGGAGACAAAGAGCAGGTAGACAGGGATTACGATGAAATTAAGTCGCGCCGCGAAATTATCCGTTGGAACGACTCACCGCGGGAAAAGTGGCGCAAGCGTTATGGCAACTTCGTCCGTGAGGCCGAATGGGCACTGCTCGAGCTGCGAAAATACTACAGCCAGAAGCAGTTCGAAGAAATAGTGATTGGCACCTCTGTTGCACTGTCCTACGAAACATCGGCTGATTTTCTCAACATGATGAACAGCATGTCCGATAAAAATGCCAAGAAAGCCGCCAAGGCTTCGAATGATGGCCCCAAAAAGCCAAGCCGCTGGAGTAGGTTCATGTTTGAAACCTTCAATCCGGCACACTGGCTCACCGGTCCTGCGACCATCACGCAATTCGATCCAGCCCAGGGATTGACCGAAATGTTTATCCCCGAATGCGGGTGGCACACCTGCGGCCCTGCTGATCGCCTCCCTAATCCCAACGCGCTGCCGGAAGAGGGCTGCCTACACATCTGCAAAGGGCCCTTCGAGGCTTTATTTAAAGGTGAGGGAGGCGGATTGAAGATGGAGTTTGAGCCCCATCTTCCTGAGACTTCCTGTACTGTTCGCATGAGCTGGCAGACCAACTAGGGCCCGATGTTCGCTCAACTCAAGGAATTCCTCTCCACGCAGTGCAACGTTATGCAACTGCGACAGGAGGTTGCAGCGCTGCGTAAAAGGAATGTTCGTCTGGAATCGCAAAATGAAAGCATGCGACAAGGTATGCGTCGCTGCGTGACGTGCGAGTACCGACTCGACGTCAAGTCACGCCAGGGGAACGCACCTGTGCTGGACAAAGGCGGTGCAGGACACAAACAGGCCTGACGAATTCTTAAACTGACTATTACTACCACGAGGTAAACCATGTCCGTCATCTTAGTTACCGGCGCCAGCACTGGCATCGGGCAGGAAACCGCCCTGCACTTCTCCCGTCAGGGCCACGACGTATATGCCTCGGTGCGCAATCCGGCAACGGCGACCGAACTGAAAGAAAAAATCGTCGAGGAAAAACTGTCCGCTAAAATTATACGCCTGGATCTGGTAAAGCCCGACACGATTAAAGAGGCTGTTGCTGAAATCGTCAGGGACAGTGGCCAGCTTGATGTACTGATTGCCAACGCCGGAATCGGTGCAGGGTCTTCTGTTGAAGAGACAGCACTGGACACGGTGCGGGAAATTTTTGAGACCAACTACTTCGGTAACGTAAGCCTGCTGCAGGCAGTCACTCCGATCATGCGCCAGCAGCAATCAGGACACATTATCATGGTGGGTTCGCTGGCCGGTCGCTACGCGGCAGGCTGCCACGCCCACTACTCTGCCTCCAAGTGGGCCATGGAAGGGCTGTGCGAGTCACTTGCCCAGGAAATGGCAGAGTTCAATGCACGGGTCACTATTATCGAGCCCGGCTGCGTGGTGACCCCTATGTGGACCAAAGTAGAGGCCTCTGATACACCGCCACTCTATCCTGAGAACGTCAAACGCCTGGTGAGGTTCTTCGAATTTGGACTGGGTCGGCCCGCTATGCCCAGTGACGTGGCGGATGCCATTGAGAACGCAATCACCGACGACAAAGCGCCCTTCCGTATTCCGGTGGGCAAGGACGCAGTGGAAGTAACATCTGGCAGGACGAAGGCGGGCGATGAGGCATGGGTTAGCATGCTCTGCCGGGACAACTACGACAACTTCGCCGATGGCTGGAAGGATATCATCGGTGTCGAGTATTACCGGGACTGACAGCAGTCTGCGGACAGTGGCCTAGAGCTTTGCCAGTACCTTGCATTGAGAGGTCGGCGTCTTGAGCGCTTCAAACGCCTGTGGCAGCTCCTCCAGTGAAATAATGTCGGTAATCATCGGCGCCACGTCGATACGCTGGTTCGCCAACATCGCTACCGAAGTTTCAAAGTCGTCCAGCGTGTAGGCTATGGCGAACTGAATATTCAGCTCTTTTACCAGTCCAAAGAAAGGCATGATTGCATCCGGCTGTTCGCAGACACCCACGGGGATAATCTTGCTGCCGTAGGGCGCAATCTCGATACACTGCTGCAAAAGGCCTGGTGCTCCCACACACTCGAAAATCACATCGGGCGGCCCACCGGCCACGTCAATGAACTGCTCGAGCAAGTCTTCCGCCCCCTTTTTGATATCGGGCTTGATCACCCCTGTTGCCCCCATCTTGCGAGCTAATTCAACACGGACCTCTGCAAGCTCACTGACAATAATGTCCCGCGCGCCAAAGAAGTGGCACCACTGAGCAACTGTCAGGCCAATAGGACCCGCGCCAATGATCAAAATACGACTCCCCGCCTTCACATCGGCAATACGCACCGCGTGAATGCCTACTGCAAGAGGTTCCACCAGCGCCGCAGTCTGCAGATCCAAACTATCGGGCAGGCGCACGCTTTCACGGCTACCTGTCGTCACATACTCCGCAAAGCCGCCCTGGTCATTCACCCCGGACACTTTCTTTTCCTCGCATTCAAAAAAGCGACCCGCTGCACACGGCAGGCAGGTGCCGCAGGCGATAAACGGCAGTGCACAAATACGATCTCCGACTTCCCAATCGCCGTCGGCCTCCGGGCCTACCTCGGCGATTTCTCCAACATATTCGTGTCCGAGAATCTGGCCACAGCAGGCGGTGGTCAGACCTTCTCGGGTGGCGTGGAGGTCTGTGCCACAAACTCCGCAGTAGCTCACTTTTAGCACAAGTTCCGAGGGGGCCGGCGTGGGATCATCGACAATCTCAACGTCAAGGGGTTTGCCTACTTCCTTAAAAACTGCAGCCTTCATCACCTGACCTCGCATTCACGCCCATGACGGGGAAAATTCTAGTGTAATTAGCGCCGACGCACTGTCTAAAAGGCCTTAAAAAGCGGCCTGGCACAGCGCATCTGTGGTTGCCCACCCTATCGGATAGAAAATAAACAGTCAAATCTGATTGTTTTTTTACAGGCGGTTTGATAACTTGCTTTTCAAACTGAAACGGCACGGTGGGACGCCTGACTCAGTGGCTTTCGGGGCCTACCCGTCTCTTGGCCGGCGCACACTAATACAGTCACAATGGAGAACAGCATGGATCTCGGATTATCTGGAAAAAAAGCAATCGTCACCGGCTCCACCCGCGGCATCGGCCGCGCTATCGCCAACCTGCTCGCGGATGAGGGCGCAGACATCGCCATCTGCTCGCGCAACCAGGAGGAAGTCGACAGTGCCGTTTCCGAGCTTGGCGCCAAAGGTGTCAAGGTGACCGGTGCAGTCGTCGACGTAGCTGACAAGGACGCCTACCAGGCCTGGGTGGCCGCTGCGGCCGGCGAGCTGGGCGGTATCGATATCTTTGTACCGAACGTCAGTGCCGGTGGCGGCAACATGAGCGAAGAAGGTTGGGAAAATGCCTTAAACGTTGACGTCTTTGGCACCACCCGCGGAATCGAGGCGGCTATGCCATTTTTGGAAAAGTCAGATGCTGCGTCTATCGTGATCATCTCCAGCACCGCTGGTGTTGAGACCTTTATGGGCCCTCAACCCTACAATGCTATTAAAGGGGCGCTGGTCATACACGGCAAACAATTGAGCCAGGCTCTCGCAGCCACTGGTATTCGAGTCAACTGTGTGTCCCCCGGCCCGATCTTCATTGAGGGCGGCGCCTGGGAATTCATCAAGGAAAACATGTCCGACCTCTATGAAGGCACGCTGGCCCAAATTCCCCAGGGCCGCTTTGGCACCGCCGAGGAAATCGCTAACGCGGTTGCTTTCCTCGCAAGCCCCGCTGCGAGCCTGATCACCGGAGTGAATCTGGTCGCGGATGGCGGCTTCACAAAGCGGGTACAGCTATAAAATGAGTAAGTCGGACCGCATAGACGTATACCTCGTGGCCGGGGGTAAGTATCACAATATTGACTACGCCCGGTTGGAAATTCTCAAACTGCTCGCGGAGCAATCCCGAATCAAGGTGCAGGTGGGTAGCGATTACAGCGATATCACCGCTATCTGTGATAGTGATTTCCTGATTACCTACACCTGCGATGTCATTCCCTCCGAGTCAGAGACAAAACGCCTGATCGAGTTTGTGGACAGTGGCAAAAAATGGTTTGCCCTGCATGGTACTAACTCGATACTGCGCTTTCTTGAGCCCGCCGAGGATGGCAGTATGCGGGTGGACTGTCCCGAAGAGAATACGCCATTCATGGAAGTCCTCGGTAGCCAGTTCATGTCCCATCCCCCTATCCAGCCTTACCAGGTGCACGCTACAGAACCGGATCATCCGCTGGTAAAAAACATCCCCACGTTTACCGTGGATGATGAAATGTACCTGTGCAAGATGCACGGGGAGCACCAAACGCTTATGCACTGCGTCTGGGACGGTCCTGTCGAAGGCTTCGTGAGGGACGATTGGCAAAAAGGTACGGACATACAGCCTGTTCTTTACATTCACCCCTACGGTAAGGGCCAGGTGCTGTACTTTACTCTTGGCCACTGCCGCGGAAAGTACGATATGCAGCCACTGGTAGAGGAGTACCCGGTGCCTGAGGAGGGGGCCTGGAAAAGCGACGAGTTCTACGAGGTATTACGTCGCGGAATTGTATGGGCGATGGAAGCGGCCTGAAAACCAAACTTGAGTTGATATCATGAATCTGAATTTCACAGAGGAAGAACTGGCTTTTCAACAAGACGTACGCCAGTTTCTGCAGGAAAATCTGCCACAACATATTGTCGACGGTACTGCCAATAACGGCAGCGTGTTCGTTGAGACCGACATCGCACTTGAATGGCAGGCCATTCTGGTAGACAAAGGCTGGGCCGTACCCCAGTGGCCGACCGAGCATGGCGGCACAGGTTGGTCACCCACTCAGAAGTATATCTTTAGCAGGGAGTGCTACCAAGCGGGCGCACCCATGCTCATTCCTCTCGGATTGTTAATGCTTGCACCGGTTATCATGGCATTTGGCACAGAGGAACAGAAAGCAGAATACCTGCCAAAAATTCTCAGCGGCGAGCACTATTGGTGCCAGGGCTACTCGGAACCGAGCGCAGGTTCAGACCTGGCCAGTCTGAAGCTGAAGGCGGACGCCGATGGCGATGACTATATCGTCAACGGCTCTAAAATTTGGACGACTCATGCGCATCTCGCTGATCATATTTTTTGCCTGGTCAGAACAGATAACAGTGTCAAACCGCAGGCCGGTATCAGCTTCCTGCTAATCGACATGGATACCGACGGGGTTACCGTAGAACCAATCATCACCATGGCTGGCGATCACGAGGTCAATCAGGTCTTTTTCGATAATGTTCGAGTGCCTCAATCGAATCGTATCGGTGAAGAAAATCAAGGCTGGTCCTATGCCAAGTACCTCCTCGAGTTTGAGCGTGGCGGCGGTTTCAGCGCCCACCGTATTCGTCACGAGATTAACGGGTTGCGCGAACTGATGCGTGATGCCAGTAGAAACAATCCACACTTTGACAGTAGCCACGACCTCGAGCGAAGAGTCTCCCGGGTTGAGATCGATCTAAAGGCGCTGGAGATTACTGAATTACGCATCCTGTCCTCGGTCAGCGGTGGCGGTAACCCTGGCCCCGAGTCCTCCATTATGAAGCTATCTGCAGTCCGCCTTGAACAGGAAGTGAACGAGATGGCGGTCGAAGTGCTGGGCTACACCGGCTTTGAGATGAACCCGATTCCCGAGGGGAATCCGGTGCGTGCGGATTACATCAGCTCGGTCGTCCCGCGGTACCTCAATAACAGGGCCGCGTCGATCTTTGGCGGATCACAGGAAGTACAAAGAAACATTATCGCCAAAATGGTTCTCGGGCTGTAACGTTGCGTGTGTGTAGCGCGCACGTGATAGCAGATACGCCTACCAAGGATATACATTCACAAGCAGCCATGACACTGCGGGAGAGAGGCAATGCAGCGGCAACACCTGGTTGAAGAAGTAAAGATTCTGCTGGATCTTGTCGCGCGGAACACCACCACGCTGGCCGACAGCGTGATGGAAATCGATGTCAGTGAGTACACGGACCCCGCTTTATTCGAGCGTGAAAAAATCGAACTTTTTCGTAACTATCCGCAGTTTGCAGGTCCCAGCTGCATACTCCCCGAGCCGGGAGATTACTTTGCATTCGACGATACGGGTATTCCTATACTCATAGTCAGGCAAGATGACGCCAGCCTGAAAGCATTTGTAAATATCTGCTCCCACCGCGGTGCCCCTCTCAATGAATGCGATCATGGCAAGGCAAAGAAAGGGCGCATGTTTTCATGTCCCTATCATGGCTGGAGTTACGATCTGGAGGGGAAATTGATTGGCGTACCATTTGGCAACGAGGGGTTTGACTCCATCGATCGCGATTCGCTCGGCCTGCGAACACTGGATGTGCAGGAAAAATATGGCATGATATTTGTGATGCCCAATCCCGATATGACCTTTAATATAGACGAAGTTCTGGGCGGCATTCAGGAGCGCTTGTCAGGCTTTGGCTTCGAAGACCATTACTATCTGGGTGCAAAACAGGTTTTCACTAATTTCAGCTGGAAGCTCAATATGGACACCTTCCACGAGTACTATCACTTCGAATTCTTACACCCCGAATCTATTGCCACCATGGCCTACAGCAATACGGCCCACTACAAGCAATACGAACGCAATCACTCCATGGGCTCACCATCACTGGCCATTAATGAACTCAAGGACATCCCGGAGGATCAGTGGGAGCCAAGGGAATACAGCTCCTACGTTAACTTCATATTTCCCAACACCGTGATCTTTGTCGTGAACGACCACTTTCAGACCTGGCGCGTCTATCCCATCGCTCCCGACCGCTCTGTGGTCTATCACAGTATGTTTTTGCCAGCAGAGCCTGAAACATCTGAGGAACGGCAAGGCTATGAAGAATACTTCCAGATGATTAATGATGTCGCTGTTGCGGAGGACTACTCACTGGTAGACAAGATCAACCGGGGGCTCCAGGCAGGTATAGAGCGCAAAGTCCTGGTGGGCCGCAATGAGCCGGGGGTACAAAACATGCATCGACAGCTGCACGATGTGTTGTCCTAGCACTATCGAGCGATCCGTCACCATTCAGTGCTGGCTAACATAATACTCAACCCAGTCATGAAAGTGCTGCACGCGCACCTCGTCCTCATTCAGAACGGCACATTCAAAACCCCTTGAATGCATACCTGCCTGCATATCCGCCAGATAGTAGATATCCTGGTCCAGTGTGATCGTCAGTGTGTGTTTCTCCGCAATCACATCAGCCGCTGTAAACACCTCGTGTTGTGGCCTTTCGTCATCGATAGACGCCACCAGGCTGGGATTTAAGGTCAATTTACGTTTCAGGTCACAGCCCTGCTCCCGGGGAATGCTAATAGTCCATTTGTCAAAATAGCAGCGGTCAGGATCGGTAGCATCGGGCCGGGGGCCATAAACCCAAACCTCCTCCGCGGTAATGGTCATAAACGTGTTGGGGAAGATATCGTATTGCCAGACATCGGTTATCTGGCTGTCGCTAAATTCCGAATAATCAAACCCCAGCTCCGGACCCAGTTCCCGCTTACGCGCCTGCACTGCCTTTCGAATGTCGGCCACTCGACCCGTAAATTCCGCTGGGTCCATCCCGAGTGACCTCAGCGCCATTACGAGGTGTTCTGGTGTCTCCTCCGGTGTCGGGTAGCGAGAGTTGGTCACAAAACCTTCGACCATGGTCGCGGAATGCCCATAAGGCCAGAGCACGTTTTCGGAGTTACAGCAGTCGACAAAACTTGCGTGCTGGGGGTGTATAAAGTCGACATGGTATTGCTCGAGAAAATTGTCTCTCACGGTTTTCCAGTTTGCATCGAGGTGAACGGTCTGATGCTTCGCAAGAACCATTCTTTCAAAATGGTAAGGCTCAAGATTTTGCATAATAGAACCAAGATAATCCTCAAGCGAAGCCGCGTCAGGATCCATATTGATCCAAATCAGCCCAGCCCACACCGCAAGCTTCACGGGTTTTAGCGAGCGCTGAGATCTGTCAACTTCAGGGCAGAACCGCTGCTCGTCTGGAATCTCCCGTAAGACTCCGTCAAGGCCGTAGCGCCAGCCGTGGTAGGGGCATACGACGTGCTGTATCGAGCCGCTCTCACTGGTAAAAATCCGGTTGCCGCGGTGCTGACAAACATTATAAAACGCCCGGATATCACCCTGCTCATCTTTTAAAACTACAACTGACTCTCGTCCGAGGTGGTAGACAAAATAATCGCCACTGTCCTCCAGGTCTGAAACAAGGCCCGAAAATAACCAACAGCGGGTCCAGATACTCTCCCATTCAGCCTGTCGCGCAGCATCCGATATATAGTCTCGCTTATCCAGAGTCGCTCTGGTCACAGTACGCGGTGCCATTCCATCAGAAAAAGTTTCTTCAACTGTAGTCTGTGGCATGAATATACGTCCTAGGAATCTGAGACAAGAATAATATCGTCACCTGCCACCCTGATTGGAAAGGTGTCAATCTGTGTCGACGCGGGTCGCGTCAGTGCGCTACCGTCCCTAACATCAAATGCAGCCCCGTGCAGGGGGCACAGTATTTTTTGCCCCTTCAGTTTTCCTTCACAAAGGCGCGCAGCGGCATGACTACACAAATTATCCACCGCGAAAAAACCCTCCTTGGTGTGACAAATCAATATTTCTCTGCCGTCTACCTCAACACACAGTGTCTTACCGGGATCAATATCCCGGACGGAAGCAAGGCGATGAGCCGATTTATTGTCCAATGGCTATTCTCCTGTTTCAGGCATGAATTCATCCAGCGTCAAGTGCACGCGACGAATCCTCGCTTCCTGATAATTACCCAATGTAAGGCCGGTCTTGCGACTGGTCTTGAACCCTTTCTGCTGCAGATCGAGATTACCTGTGTCTTCATCATAGACGGGGGCTAACCAACCCAGCTCTTTAACTTCGGTATAGGACTGCTCTACATCGAGAAAATGAGGTTCGGGTGGCTCTGGATGCGGCTCCCCCTCGGGTAACGGCTCGAGTATGAAGAGATCAAAAATACTGCTTTCGACGTCTTCTCCATTCGGGCGAAAACGATACACCATAGGCACATTGATACCTGCGAAAAAAAACATGTTGGGAAACAGGTGATATTCTATAGAGTCCAGCATCAGACATTCGCTGACCTCGGAGAAATCGATGCCGAGACTCTCGCCGAAATAGTCTCGCAGTTTTTGTGCCGCAATCTCCCGGGCGGAACCGCCCTCGGGAACCGCACCATATTCAAGATTAAATACGCTAAGGAATGCCAACTGCTCGTCCTCCGTCAGCGCGGGTCTCCGCCATTTATCTCCGGGATAATCCTGCAGGGATTCCGGGCTGTAATTTCCAATATTATGGATAAATCGGCTGACGTACTTGCCGAACACATCGTACTGGGTATTTCCTCCATTGGGGGAATCATGCGTTTCAAAATTATGGTAGGCCTCCATGAACGCCTCCTGAGCCGCCTTCCAGTTCGCAGGTAGCGTCTTCTGCACATGCACCTTGATTCGACGGCGCTCGAGAGGGAAATGTTGGAAGTGCTGGGGCAGAATATCCAGGTAACTTGCCAGAGGCTTCGCGTCCAGATCAAGATTGATAAAAACGAACCCTCCCCAAAGTTCGCAGTTGACGGCCTGCAGGTCATGCGTCTCGTTGCAGACATGGGGGAAATCCCAGCGACCTGGAATATTTCGGATAGAGCCGTCCAGCTCCCAGGACCAGCCGTGGAATGGGCAGGTAAAAGCAGCGCCATAGCCACTGCCCTGCCCTCCCAGGATACGAGTACCCCGGTGCGTACAGGAGTTCAGGAAGGCCTGTATGGTGTCGGGTTTGGAACGAACCACGATGATCGAGTAGGGACCGATATCATAGGTATAGGTATCCCCCACGTCGGGCAGGTGTTCCTCGCGGCAGGCCCACTGCCAACTGCGGGACCATAATTCGCGCACCTCGCGCTGGAAATAGGATTCCGAGGTATACCTTTCGAAGGGGATATCGCCATCCCCGAGGAATTCATACTGACTATCCAGTAACGGATCGGGCGGCGTTATACTATCGGCTGACAGGGTGTCCAGTACGCTAGGGCCGCTGGCCCTGGCCTGCCCCGGAATTGGTTTTTGCTGTTTTGGCATAGCGATGTGACACTCTCCGGATGCATGGACGCGATAGACATGGGTAGCGCCCTGATAATACAATCAGGTCTGCTTGTTTTTTTAAGTATGTACGCCTTCGCACCTGCAATGCAAGTGCGTGGTGTCTTTTTGAACAGAACAGAGACTCATTACATGCCAGGTGAAAACAGTAATATCTCCATAATGCACCAGACCGCAGACCGCCTCGCCATCGCAGACACGCTCTATCTGCACAGTCGAGGATTGGATCGCCTCGATGCGGCGGTACTTCGCGACGCGTACTGGCCCGAGTCTGAGGTTGACTATGGCAGCTATAAGGGCAATGCCCACGTCTTCGCTGAGTTGGTGATAGGCGCCCTGTCACAACAATACGAGCTGACTCGACACAGCCTGAGCAATACGCTGATAGAGTTGTCAGGCAGCTCAGCTCTCTGCGAAAGCTGCGTTCACGCGGGCCACCTGCTGCCGGGCGCCAAGGAAGAGTTATTGTTTTACGGACGCTACCTCGACAAAATGGAAAAACGCAGTAACCAGTGGAAAATTCTGCATCGGCAAGTCGTGGTCGACTGGATCAAGCGCCATGCGGTTGTCGACGAGCGCAACAGCGACGCCTTCGATGCTTTGGCCAAAGGGGCGCGTCGAGATAGCGACCCGCTATACTCTTTTCTTACATCAGGAGAAACATAAGCATGGGCGACAAGATTCAAGCGCTGGTTGATAAGCAGGAAATCTACGAGCTCTCCTGCCGGTATATGCGCGGACTGGATCGTTTAGACGAAAATCTACTGCGTGATGTTTTTTTCGATGATGCGTGGTGCGACTACGGCTTTACAGAGGGCACTGCAGGCGAATTTATAAAGTTTGCCCTGAGTGCGCTTCAGGATCATCACGCTAATCAGCACATGATCGGCAATGTACTGATTGAGCTGGAAGGTGACGAGGCCTATGGCGAAATTTATTTTCATGCCTATCACAAGATCAAGGCAGAGACGGGAACGGGTTTTGAGGAGGTCGTTATTGCTGGCCGTTACCTCGACCGTTATGAGAAACGTGACGGGGTCTGGAAATTCGCCTACCGTAGCGAAATAGTCGACTGGAGCAGGACCCAGCCCGCAGTAGACAGCTACTTTGATATGGCGCCAGACTGTTACCGGGGTGGTCGCCAAAACGACCGTGTCTACCAGCGCACTGATCGTCGTCGTAGCTAGGCTATAACATGCAACACGGCAACTATGAGGTCGACCTCAAACAAAAAATCAATTGGCATGTGATCCGCATCATATGGCCCTATCTCATGGAACATCGGGCCAGAGTATATGTGGCTCTCGGCTGCCTGATCCTAGCCAAGCTAGCCAATGTAGTCGGTCCGTTTATACTCAAATATATTGTCGATGCACTGGAAACAGACGGCAGTAAACTTATTGCGGTGCCGATGACGCTGGTTTTCATATACGGCTTCGCCCGGTTCGCTAATGTGTTGCTGGGTGAGCTACGCGACACAGTATTCGGGCGCGTTACCGAGCGGGCAATGCGAAAGCTCGGGCTCTCCGTATTCGTGCACCTGCACAATCTTGATCTCGAATTTCACCTGAACCGACGCACAGGAGGTCTATCGCGGGACATCGAAAGAGGCACCACAGGAATCAGTTTCCTGATGCGATTTTTCATTTTTAATATCGTGCCTACCTTCATAGAAATTTTTCTGGTCGTGGGAATCCTTTTGTACAACTATGGCTGGGGCTTCGCATTAATC
>OCVR010002306.1_pt1 | contig 14409 bp, 24 predicted proteins | sample 1539091 | NCBI WGS metagenome assembly OCVR01 (sample SAMEA3355530, study PRJEB22509) | marine metagenome | biome: marine; feature: coastal ocean; material: water | place: USA | collected 2010-08-07 | depth 16 m | reverse complement strand
GTTTTCTTGACTTTTAATATAGTATCGTGTATAATATAGATATTAACTGAACAAAGAGGTTTCTTAGTGCGTGAATCTATTGTAGCAATTATATTCTTACCTGTTATGCTTATGTTTTTGGTGGGCTTCTATATCTTAATAGGAATTGGTTGGGCTTTAATCTTAGTAGTCGGTATGATAAAAGGTACTATTGATTTTTTGAGAACGATTGATTATGGTATGTCATATGAGATAAAAACTAAACGAAAGAAGATAAAATGAATAGATGGAAGAGAAAGAGTTAATCAAGAGAATTAAAAAAATAGGCGGAGAGAGGAAAAGAAATTAATATGATTTATATAATGATACTAGTTGGTCTAGCGTATACAATCCATATAGAAAAACTATTACCAACAAAGACAAAGGAATTGATTACACATGATACATAAAACAAATTGGCAAAAGACGTTACAAGACCCATTGAAATTCAAATCGAATTCGAATCAGAGTTGGTCGGTCCAAAACCAATGGGATTGGACAGTAGCACACAGTGAATATCATTTTGATGATACTATACAAGACCAAGAAGGTGAATGGTTTAAAGTATTAGGTCGATTTGAAGGCGATTTTAAAGAAGAAAGCGATAGACTAATTAAAGAATCGAAAACAGTGTGGGTATCCCCCGTTCAATATTCTTATAAGAACGAAGACGAAGTGACTATGTTAGAACAAGAAGAGTATGACATTGCCCAAGGTGATGATGACCCTAATAGGGTCATATTAACTAACATGACTGACGATTTAACAGATTATCCTATGCTTACTAAAATGAATAATTCATTTGGTGTATTAGGAGAATATGACGGTCCTTTTAAATCTAAAAGTCATGTTCAGTTGCCTGGTCAAATGTTTAACTTACATATTGACAAACTATGGGAAATATGTGAAGAAGACCCAGAACAAATATGTCGTATCACAATTTTATTAGAAGATTGGAGACCAGGACAGTTTTATATGTATGGCAACTACATCTATGAAAGATGGAAAGCAGGAGAGGCTCATATATTTGATTGGGCTAATGTACCACATGCAACAGCAAATGCGAGTAATTATCCAAGACCTACATTACAGATTACAGGGTTGAAATCTGATTTGACAAGAGAGATTATTGAAAACGGTTCCAGTGATGTTATCTGGAAGATATAAGTGGACAGTAAAGTAAAAAGTGTCGTTAAGACTATTATCAACAAAGACAACAGGAGAAAATAATATTGAAACAAAATAATATTGCCTGGATGCCCATTGACATTCCTAAATTTCAATTTTCAGATGAGGTAATCAACGATTATATATCATCGCGAGGTACAAAAGTAGTTCCTCCGTCAGCAACAGCGTTCGATGCCGACCATCTGATAAAAGACCAAATAGAAATCAATGATTTAAGTGCTAATTATAAATTGCTACTGTCTCATATTAGAAAACATTTGCCTTACAAAGAATTACATATAGTTAGAATACATAATATGCATAAACTTGGAAATCTCCATATGGACTATGGTTGGACAGAAAAACGGTCTAATATGGATGATTACAAAAACTGTGTATTAAATGAACCATGTGGATATAGAATACTATTGCGTGGAGATAATAGTGGATCTTTAATGGTAGAATCAAATGAAGGAATGGTTAATGTCACTCAACCGAAAGAGTCTGATTGTTATGTGTTAGGTCACACTGATGTACTGCATAGTAATGTGTTTTTTGATTCTAATCGTTATGTGGTTTTCATACATGGCACTGTAGACAAAGAACAACATGAAAATTTAATACAACGAAGCGTAACCAAGTATAATAACAGTATAATATTGAGAGGAGATATACAACATACTAAAGGAAAGCATGTATATACGAGGAGCGAGTATGAACGTTTGCACAATTCCAAGTAAAATAGAAAATTAAAAATAAAGAGTAAATGAAATAAAGGCAACTACTAAAGGAGAGACAATATGATTAAACTATTTACAACGGCGATACCGATTTGGTATCTTTACGCAACCATAATTGCTTGTATTTGTTTCAGCGTAGGATTCGTTGATGGATATACAAGTGTATTTTTAGGAGTATAAGACATGGCATTTGAAATATATAAAATGGGCAAACTAAGTGACAGACTAGAGGAAGAAGCATATCAATGGGTTTCTTATCAGATACAAGAAACATATGGGCTTGAACTAACAAAGAATGAGTATGGTTATGAACAAGATGTTGTTGAAGTTATGACTAAAGACCACGTCAATGAGATAGAAGAATACTTAGATACTACTTATAAGGATAAGTTGTGGATAGAACCATATGCTAACACCGCCCTCAATAGCATTGTTGATAGATGGCGTGATGAGAATGATGTTTGGGACACAGCAGTTTCTGAAGTGGATAAACTAACACCAAAGAAAGAAGATGGTGACGAGATAATGCCTGATGGTTATCCTAAAACGTTTAAGGTAACATAATTAATGAATAATCCCATAATCGTCATTAATGTTAATATGGCGTCAAAGGGACATCAAATTGGCAGATTAATTAGTTCGTGCGATAATGTTTTATGGTACAATCATAAAGATAATGGTGAACATCCGTGGTTGCCGTGTGATGGTATATTAAATTCAGAATTAAATAAGTTTCATTTTGATAGAAGATTTGACGATAACACTACAATACCACCAGCATTAGATTTCGCTAGACGCAGTGGATTTACAGAAGAGTACCCAGATATATCTTATGACCGATGTCAAGATGGACAAAATCTTTTATATGTAACGCATAGTAAATTAGATGAGGCACGTGATTATTTTAAAGGTAAACATATAGTAGTCCTAGATAAAAATCCAGAAAGGTTTTTTGAAACTTCGTGGAACTATAAAGTAGGTAGAACTAAAGAAAGAATTAATCGATTATATACAGAAGAACAAATAGTATCAATGCTAAGTAGTACCTTAGAAAATTATAGAGAACATATGAATTCAGATGATTTCGTTATAGGTTCAATTGATGATTTACTTGATGAAGATTACTTTAATATTTTGTGTGAACGATTTAATTTAATTTTTAACGAAGATGAATATAATAAAGTGAAAGAGTTTTTGGAGACAAAATGATGACAAGAAATATGTATTTGGCAGGAGTAATTAAAACAGGTGAACCCTTTTTAGTTGAGAATAATATTAAATTAAGAAAGACTGCCGACATTGAGGGTAATATTGGTAAAATAATTCGTGTGGGAACTATGAACGATGAAGATTTTGATTACGATATTGGTTCATTAATCGCAATTGATGATGTGAGTTTAGTTATTAGGTCATTAAAATCAGGTGATTTAAAGGCTTATGATTTAAATTGCACTAATTCGGGTTTATATAAAGGAACAATTGAAGTATGAAGGAGAAGAAAAAATGAAGAAAAAAGAACCATCATTAGAAGATGCCTTCGATGCAATCGTTGAGGGATTAAAAATTCTTACAAAAGTAGCAGTTGCACCATTATCAAATGTGATAGAAGGTGGAAATCGTGATAAACCTAAGAAAGAAAAGAAAAAGCCTAAAAAGAAAAAGTTATGATGGACAAATATGAAGTAGCAAAAACAATTGGCGAAGAATTTAATTATCCTTGGCAAGAAGAGACTAATTGTTTCGATGGATTCCCCGAGGTATTAAAAAACGAAGATGGAACAGATGTTGAAGGATGTGATTGGTATATGGGCGAAGGTAAAAATGATTTTGGCACCTTTATTGATATAGAAGTTGATATGACACCAGAACTACGTGAAGCCGCACAGCATTGGTGTGGCGAAATGCGTTTTGATGAAGATGAGTTTGGAAATTACTTGCAAGTCGATTACGATACAGCAGATATTATGTATGAAATATGTAATAATCCAGACCCTTTAGAAGAAATGGAGTTAACTCAAGAACGATTTGAAGAAATCCTATCACATCAAGATATGTATTCTGGTCGCATTTTGAATGATGGTGGATGGTCTGATGATCCAATGGGACCCGAACCAAGCGATGAAGAACTAGATAAATTTGATGACTGGTGGCTTGAGAATGCAGTTTGTGACCACATACAAATACTTTTAAAGTCTCAGACACATTTAAGACAACTAGCAGAGGGTTGTGAAGAATTTAATAAGGAAAAGAAGAATTAAAAAATATGAATTATCATATCGGATATTGGGGAGGTACATGCGGTGATATATTAAGAGGTCTAATTGTATCTGGACTAAAAGATATTAAAACTGAATTCGATGATAATAAATTGTGGGTAAAGTATAATAATTGGAGACCTGTTATTGAAATTTCTGATACTGGAAAAATAGATACAGTTGGTCCGATGGATATAGAAGGAGATAGATATAGAGCAATAGAACTGGGAGATCTAATAGAAGAAAAAATAAATCAAGTAAAATTTTATTTTCTTAAATGTGATGAAGATGTAGAAAAGTTTCAAAAATATCTTTATGATTATGCAAGTACTAAAGTTGAGGGTGGCTTAATGTCAATACTTAATGGCATACGTAGTGAGACGAGTATTTCAGCAGGACACGAACATATAAACTTTATACATACATTTGGTGGATTAAAAGAATTTCAAACTCATATAGAAGATTTTAGAAAAAATGATAAAGTAATATATATCACAATAAATTCTATTGCAGAAGCAGAACAACGTTGGATTAATAATTCTAAAAAGAATTTATTAGATAATGAATTTTGCTCTCTTCTAGACGATGAAACAGAACAACAAAATCATTTAGAAGAACATATTAAAATTTATAATATCGTAAATACAGAGAAACGAAAAAAAGATATTATATTACCTATGAAATATATCTATAAAAAAGAATATTTGCGTAATTTTTTAAGAAATGAATTCGAATGGAATGATAGATGTTACGATGTGTTATATGATGCTTGGTATGACAAACAAACAAAATCTAAGAAAATTATGGATGAACAAGAAGGAGATAAAACATGATTGAAACTTTACTATTAAACACCCTGGCAATTCTTGCCATTTCGGGAACAGCAATAGCGGCCACAGAAACTGAATTAACACTCAATGCCGGTAACATAGAGACAGGAAGAATGATGTATGTTAATATGGGTTGTGCTAGTTGTCACGGCAACGATGCATACGGCACAGAAATGGACCTTGGAACTGGATTCCCTGCTTTAAGAGGATTAGATAAAGACTACATCATAAAGCAATTAGAAGATTTTCAATCGGGCGAACGACAGGATCCTACTATGAACGCAATGGCGCCAATGGTAGAAGGATTTGAAAAGGATATCGCAGAATATTTGACAAGTTTAAGTACCGAAGACACCGTAGAATTAGAAGTTACTGCCCAAATTAATTAGATGAGAAGATAACTTATGGGAAAAAGAAAAACAACGACACTTCTTGAGTCGCTAATAGTGTTCGGTATCATTACAATCGTATATGGAGTTTTCATAATATACTTTTCATAATAATTCACAGAATGTATGTACATAAATAAGTTATATTATATACAATTGGAAATTAAATAAATGTGGAACGTACAGATAGGTGATGTTACAGAAATAGATTTAGAATGTACTACATTCTGTAACTTAAAATGTCCAGAGTGTAATCGTACAACAGACAAAGACGTAATATCGTCTATATTAAATACTAGCCATATAACTTTAGAGAATTGTAGAACTTGGTTCAAGCCAACGGAACTTACTAGTCTCAAAGAAATTAGATTTTGCGGTGCAATAGACGAAGCACTTATGAACCCGGAACTAACTGATATATTAGACTTCTTTTTAGACGAATTTAAAATTAAATACATAGATATAAGAACAAACGGTTCAGTTCGGTCTACTGAATGGTGGTCTAATTTTGTAAATCATTTACCATCTAACCATATCATAGTATTTGGATTAGACGGACTAGAAGATACAAATCATATTTATCGCGTTGGTGCTAAGTGGGAAAAGATAATAAACAATGCTAAGGCGTTTATTGATGCTGGAGGCATTGCTTCTTGGCAATTTATAGAATTTGAACATAACAAACATCAAATAGAAGAAGCAAAACAACTTGCTAAAGAACTTGGTTTTAAAGAATTTCGATTAGTATCTTCTACTCGTCCTACTATGACAGAAAGTCTTGAACATATACGAAAAGATAATAAAGTATCAGCACGTTCAAACAGAGTGCCGGAAAAGAAAGAAGTTATTTTATCAGATAAAAAGGAATCCGAAGAAGAAACTATGGTTCCGTGTTCAACATCCAAACCAAAAAAACCAGTACAAGAACTTGTACTAATTAGAAAGAAAACTAAAAAACAAAAAACTGTAATACGTTGCGAAAATCAAGGGCACGGTAATGGAAATAGAATATTAGTTAATGCATTATCACAAGTTGTGCCTTGTTGTTTTCTTAATGGATATTTTCATCAACCATATGCTCACAATAAAAATCCTGAAAACATTACTAAACCAGCATTTAGTTTTTATGAAGACCCAAGATTGGCTAAATTATTGCGTGAATACGGAGATAGCGAAAACGAATTAACAGCAATGTCTTTAGAACATCATACATTAAAAGAAGTATTAGCAGGAGAATTTTTTGCCGAGATACAAGACTCCTGGACAACAAATGATCCAATAGAAAGATGTTTAGAAGTGTGTGGAAAAGCCATTAAAGATGAAATCAATGAGGAGTTTTTTGAATAAATGAAAAAGTATCTAGTATTGTATACTCCGGGATTGTGTGGAACTTTCCTAACTTGGTTAATAAATCAACACAATAATTTCCCACTATACCACGGTAACATGAAAAAATATACAAATGATTTAGATGAAGTTAAAACATTAGATATTGCCTGTTCAGGTGGTGATTGGTTTATCAATAAACATATATCAAAAGATTCTGATTATTATATGGATATTGACCAAAACGGAGAAAGAGAATGGGTTAATACTAATCTCGATAAAGGAGAATCTTTGTTAATCTGGTCATTTGAAGAAAATAGACGTATTCGTCCGATTGACGAAAGAAACAATGAATCTTTTACAAAAGATTGTGTAAAAATAAATCCAAATCATAATCTGGTAAACGATGACCATGTCTCATTAGGTATGGACTACGTTGATAAAGAACTATTTAAACGTGTAACAGATGATATGCAGCCAGAAAAGATAATAGTTCCGATATATAATTCATCAGATGAAACTCTTGTAAAAAGATGGGCAATCTTTCGACAATATCATAAGAAAGATTGTGATAATTTTGCATACTGGATAAGGATTTGGAACGAATGGAGTGATTATTTAGTACAAGATAATCCATATGGAAACAATGTTCATTATGTTGATATAGAAAAATTAACATCGGGTGACAACGATGAATACTTAAAACTTTGTGAAGCAATAGATGAAACTCCGATAGATAATATACAAGAAGATATTACAGCATATAGAAATATATTATCTGAAGTTGCAGAACAGTATGATAGGATAAATAAATGAAAAAGTATTCTAAATTTAATCATAACAAAATGAGAATGCCATATGCGTATTGGCTAGAACGATACAAGGGTAAATTAATTGATGATATTACTCTTATGGAACACAAAATTTATCATAGACAATTCAAAGCATGGCAAATAGGTAACATGGAGAAGGTATTCTAATGTGGGATAGTATAGAAAAGATTCCTAGAGTACAGATAGAGTTAACTAATTATTGTAATGCTCGATGTAATATGTGCGAGAGAGAACAAGTACATAACGGAGATATAGAAGGTGTGCATCTTAATAATAGATTCTTGACCTTAAAAGAAATTGAGAAAGCCTTCTCTGGTGATTGGAATATATTGTCTAAAGTAGCATTTATTGGTAACGTAGATGAACCTACAATAAATCCAGAGATATTCGAAATAATAGAATTCTTTCAAAAGAAATTTCGTGGACGTAATTTGATGACTATTGCTACTAATGGTGGCGCTAGAGATGAAGAGTTTTGGTCAAAAATGGGAAAAGTTGCTTCTGAACACAAAGGCCACTTTTCTGTTGTATTCGGCATAGACGGACTAGAAGATACTAATCACTTATATAGAAAGAATGTTAAATGGGATATACTTCAACGGAATTTTCGTGCATATGTATCTGCTGGCGGTATCGCCGATTGGCAGTTCATACCCTTTTCTTGGAATGAACACCAAATAGATGATGCAAGAGAATTTGCAAAGAAAGAGGGATTTTCACAATTTACTATTTTGGGTTCAATAAGAGGTGAAAAAGCATGATAGTATGTGAAGCAAAACAAAACTCAGAGATGGCAATTGATAACTTGCCCGAGGGTGGATCTGTGTATCTCTCGCACCAAGGATATGTTACTCCTTGTTGTTGGCAAGGAACTCTCATCTCATTAAGAACAATATGGAAAGAGAGTGGATTAGACCCAAAACTTCATAATATAAATCACTATTCAATACAAGAGATATTAGATGGACCCGTATTTAAATGGATAGAAGACCAATGGACTGCCACTAATTCCACTGAAACAAAAAAAGTATGTCAAAAGAAATGTGAACGCGGACAGTATGATAAACCAGATTCAATAATATCGTTAACAGAAGTTTAATACAAATTAGTTTCATTTTTGATATATAAGTGCGTAGTTTATATTAACATTGTATAAATAAGTTATGATGAAGATGCGGGTGAGCCAAACGACCGCACAAAAAAGCGTAGGAAATATAACATTTAATCCTGTCGGGTTTAGAGGAGACATTTACAAAGTGACATCAATAAAAGAATTACTAGAAAAAATTAAAGAGAGAATTTTATCTAGAACATCTAAAGAAATTCATAGACCAAGTCCTTTGCCAGCAATGAGTCCGTTTGCGATAGATTATCCAATTACAAAACAAGACTTAGATGCTATCGCCCCCGAAGTAGATGTCGAAGACGAAAAGATGAACGAGATTCGCAAAGCAGGCTTTTAACACAAATGAAAAAAGACACTCATCCCCCTTATAAGAACATTACTGTTGTGTGTAGTTGTGGTGCTACATTCGAAACACGGTCAACCCTCACAAAAGAGAAAATGAATTTAGATGTATGTTCTAAATGCCATCCATTCTTCACGGGTCAGTCTAGGGTTATGGACACTGCAGGACGGGTTGAGAAGTTCAACACTCGATATAAAGCATTCAAAAGAAAATAAAACATGAGTAATATTAAAATAGATTCTTAATAGTGTCTATTAATAATTAGTTTATTGGTAATATACTGTTCAATATAATCTTTCCAACTATTACAACAAAATAAATCTTTTGAAGTCAATGCTTTGGTGTTCAATGCTTTGATTAATCTATTATATTCAGAATCTTTATACATAAGCAATCTCCCCACGTCAATAAACTCTAATTTAATATCAGGATGCCTATTATTCAATCGTTCATCTCTAAAGTCTTTGTATGGATTTCCTTTTTTGTGACCAGTATCATATATGTAATCGTTTATCATTCTATATTGTTTGTTGAACTCATAAGTAGCAAGTTTCACATCAAATCCATCTAAGTGTTCCCAACTCTTTATCATTCTATCACGAAAATGTAGATGAATATAAGGAATGATAATTGTGGTTACATGATGTTGAGTGAGTCTACCGTGATCCTTCAACAACATATTCGTAGTTAATAGAATTTTTGTGTTGTTTGGTTCGTCAAAGGCTGGATGTATCTTAATGAATGACGAAAGAAATTCTCCAGCAGTAGTTAGATATGAACAAAACTGAATTGCATAAACCTCTCTCATACTATTATTTATAGTGAATTCTTTAAGAAATAGACACTGATATATTGAGAAATAGTCGATAAATATTGTATATGAAATGGCTAAAACGATTATTCTGTCCTAAACAAAAACCAGTGCGTAAATTCGCAAGAACACCTAGTCGCAAGAGTAATATGTTGCCCACCAATTATCCACCCAAGTATGGCAGATAAATAGAGTAGAGCAATCATTGTTATTAGGAGAAGATATGAAAGCGTGGGAATTTTTAAATGAAGCAGGCGCAAGTGCAGAAAGGCAAGAGAATGGTTTTGTAAAGTCAATTACAGATGCCATTGCTAGTAATGACGGCAAACCTGTCAATTTAATAGCAGGCGCAACAACTATTGATGGTGTAACTGAGGCAGTAAAGTATATGGGTAGAGCAAACTCGGGTTCAGAACCATATACAGATATTGTACTTAAAACAACTAATGGTGATTTAAATCTTTCAATGAAAGGTCCATCAGCACCCTCATTAGCAGGTGGCGGGCTTAGTGGTATTCAAGCGATTATTCCAAATGTTGGTGAAAACTTTTTTACTGCCGCTTATAATAATCTATTAGATAAGGGTTATAAAGCAGGAGATAAGATTCCAGATACAGTAGGAAAACTAAACGATAAAGATAAAATGTTGCTTGTTGTTGGAACAACAGCAATGGGTGGTCCTATTGATTTTATGTATATTGGTCCAATGGATGTCACACATGAACAAAATGATGATACAGTAACAGTTAATGGTTCTTTATATACATCAAAGTACTATGCAGAAAATAAAGATTTATATTTTAGATTACGTGCTAGACGTAAAGACCAAACATTTAACCCAGAAGCAAAATATAAGAATAATATACCTAAAATTTATGGTAAATCTCCATCTAAAGGAGATAGTGCAGGTAGACTTGTAATTACAGACAGTCCATCTCCTAAAGCATTATTAATAGTATTTTAAAAAGATATAAATTGGTTGAATTAACATACAAAATATGATATAATATAAAGAATATAGGAGAAAGCAAATGGCATATTCAGGAAAAGTGTTAGACCACTACAATAACCCTCGTAATGTAGGAAAATTTGACCCAAAGGTTGATTCAGTAGGTACTGGAATGGTCGGAGCACCAGCATGTGGTGATGTAATGAAACTCCAAATTAAAGTTAAAGATAACATCATTGAAGATGTTGTATTTAAAACATATGGATGCGGAAGTGCTATTGCTAGTTCAAGTATGGTAACTGAAATGATTAAAGGCATGACTTTAGAAGAAGCAGGCGAAGTTAAAAATATGGATATCGTAGAAGAACTTGCTTTGCCTCCAGTTAAAGTACATTGTAGTGTGTTGGCTGAAGATGCAATCAAGGCAGCAATCGCTGATTACAAAAAGAAACATTAAATGATAACGATAACTGATATTGGTGCTGAAAGAGTAAATCATTTTTTAGAAAGCAGACAATCTGGATTAGGCATAAGAGTTAAAATAACAACTACCGGATGTTCTGGATATGCGTATGGAATTGAATTTGTTGACGAAACAAATGATGATGATACTATATTTGAATCAAACGGAACAACTATTGTTGTTGATAATAAATCACTACTAATGATTGACGGCACAGAACTAGATTACAAAACAGAGGGCGTTAATGCCGGATTCACATTTAATAATCCTCTTGAAGGCTCGACTTGTGGATGTGGGGAATCATTCACCCTTTGATAATTAACGAGGAAAATTATGTTATACGCAAACGGATGTAGTTTCACATACGGCACAGGCTTAGCACTCAAAGACAAAGCGTGGCCTTTTATGTTGGCTAAGAAACTTGGAATAAAGAAAAAAGATGTAACAACTGACGCAGAACGAGGAATAAGTAATCAATATATTGTTAGGCACACAATTACTGTTGTGTCTGAACTACTTGCTAATGGTAAAAAACCATTCGTAGCAATTGGCTTAACTGCGCCAAATCGAAAAGAACATTTCATTGAAAAAGATAATATATTAGTACATAATATACCATCCCATGAATATCACGGCAACATCAGACTTGATGAGAAGACAAATAATGATTTAAAATTGTTCAACTCATTATACATGAAACATTTTTGGTCACCAGTATACGATTTCCATAACTATCTAATTCAAGTAATGACATTACAAAATTTTTGTATCGCCAATGACCTAGAATACATTCTATTTAATAGTCTTAATTTAACACCTAACTTAATTGAACCTACCAACTTCACTGAATTATGTGAACAAGCAGATATGAACGATGTACTATCACAACTAAATATGGATTGTATATACGAAGACCAAACATTCTTTACTTATATGTACGATAAGAAAATGTTCTTTCCAGTAGAAGGAGATGAACGTTATATGCATCCAAACACAGAGGCTCATAGTGATTGGGCTGATGTCTTGTTTGCTGATATTGAAAACACAAGAGGTATGAAGAAATGAAAAAGATATTAAAAAAGATATGGCGGACTCTAATTTACCCTTGGACATGGTTCAAGCAAGAACGTGCAATGAAAAAACGTTTAGAGGAATTAAAGAAACGTGACCCATTCATATACAAATAACTATAAGGAGAAAATAAATGAAAAGATTGTTCGTTAAAAGCAAACTACATAGGGCCAAAGTAACTGGCGCTGTCTTAGATTACGTCGGCTCAATTAGTATATGTCCAGCATTAATGAAGACTGCTGATTTACTTGAGTGGGAATTTGTGCATGTAAACAATCTTTCCAACGGCGCACATTGGGAAACATATGTTATTCCAGGAGACCCAGGTGAGATTTGTCTTAATGGACCACCAAGTAGACATTTTCAAAAAAATGATTTAGTTGTTGTCTTTAATTTAATAGAATTAGAAGAAGGCGAGAGTGCAACACATAAGACTGTGTTTGTTGATGATGACAATATATACACAGAGTGTAAAGAAGGAATTATTAAATCATGAAAGCCAATGGGCTTAGTAGTAGTTGGAATAGGATACACACTTGATTTCCACAAACAATAATACGATTGTATTAGGAATAGGCGGTGCGTTAAATCATGATGCATCTGTTAGTATAGTTCAAGGAAACGATATCAAGTTCGCAGGACATGCCGAACGCTATTCTAAAATTAAAAACGACCCACTTCTAAACACAGAACTACTCCGTGATGCTCTTCAATATGGCACACCAGATGTCATTGCTTGGTATGAAAATCCATACAAAAAGAAGACACGACAGTTATATGCTGGACAATATCAAACAGCATTTGATATGGATGAGTTGCCAAAAAGATACTTACAACAGTTTCCAGAGTTGAAAGGTATACCAATCGAATACCAATCACATCATTACACTCATGCTGCCAGTGGATATTTTACGAGTGGATTCACTCACGCGGCGATTGTAGTAATAGATAGTATTGGTGAATGGGAAACACTAACAATATGGCAAGGCTCTGGTTCTACTTTAAGTAAAATGTATTCACAAAAATATCCACACAGTCTCGGACTATTCTACAGTGCAATGACTCAAAGATTAGGATTAAAAGCAAATGAAGATGAATATATTCTTATGGGAATGGCCGCATACGGAAATGCAGAGCGGGACTATAAGGGTAAACCGTTATATGTTCAACTTAAGAATGCAATCGGTATCACGGGTGATACAGGGTCATCCTGGAAAAATAAAAACACATTATCTTTTGGAAAGAATTTACACAGAGGATGTAACTGGCTTTTCCCAGATTTGACTACTGAGCAAGATATGTTTGACTTAGCGGCAGCCACTCAATACCTTTATGAGATGATGTTTGACCGAGTAATTAAACTAGCGAAAGAGTTATATCATGGAACAAATCTAGTGTTGATGGGTGGATGTGCGTTGAATTGTGTAGCAAACAGCAACATAACTGACAACTATGGATTCACTGACATCTGGATAATGCCCAATCCTGGCGACTCAGGAAGTTGTATAGGAGTAGCACAAAAATACAGCAACGATTGGTCATTAGATTGGAAAACACCATATCTTGGTTATAACATTGAAGGTGATTATCCAGTTGAAAAGGCATTAGAAACATTGTTAACTGGTGAAATATGTGGCATTGCAAATGGTAAAGCAGAGTTTGGTCCAAGAGCGTTGGGCAATCGTACTCTAACAGCAGACCCAAGGGGACCAGCAGTTAAAGATAAAATGAATGAGATTAAACACAGACAGAAGTTCAGACCGTTTGCTCCGATGATATTAGAAGAGGATGTACACGAATACTTTGAAATGCCTAAGAATGTAACACAGTCTCCCTACATGCAGTTTGTAGCAAAATGTAAGTTTCCAAAGGAGTTTCCAGCGATTGTGCATGTTGATAATACTAGTAGAGTACAAACAGTAAATCAATTACAACATCCAGATTTATATCGATTATTGTCTAATTTCAAAGAAGAAACTGGCTGTCCAATGCTAGTTAACACCTCACTAAATATAAAAGGGAAACCAATAGTAAATGACGAGCAAGATGCTATTGATTTTTCTAAACATTATAACGTAAAAGTCTTTA
>OCVR010002299.1_pt1 | contig 14449 bp, 10 predicted proteins | sample 1539091 | NCBI WGS metagenome assembly OCVR01 (sample SAMEA3355530, study PRJEB22509) | marine metagenome | biome: marine; feature: coastal ocean; material: water | place: USA | collected 2010-08-07 | depth 16 m | reverse complement strand
AGGTCTATGATCGTCAAACGAGTCAGTCGACTGAGGTGACAACGGATTTAACCTATGAATACATCCCAAGGATGACATGGTCACCATTGAATGAGCTCATCATCACCACAATGAATCGCCATCAAGACAGCCTGTGGCTTAACGCCTTCGCTATGGAGGACGACCGTTGGTCGTCATCGCTACTGCTAACGGAAACCGATGCCGCCTACACAGGGGCAGACCACAATCTCACGTTCTTGGCGGATGGCCGATTCCTTTGGACCTCTGAGCGAAGTGGGTTCAACCACCTCTACCTCTACAGTGCAAATGGCAAGCGAAACAAGGCATTAACCAAGGGCAATTATGAGGTAAGCAGCATGTACGGCGTGGACGCCAAGCGGGGCCATGTATACTACCAAGCCGGTGCTGTCACGCCTTCTCAACGCGAAGTCTACCGCGTGCGCTTGGGCGGTGGCAAGGCTGTGAAAATCAGCAATCAACCCGGGTGGAACAGTGCCTCTTTTTCAAGCACCTTTGACCGATTCATCCTCACCCATTCAGATGCCAATAACCCCTCCACAGTTTCTCTGCACGACAGCAAGGGCAAGACCCTGAGGGTGCTTGAGGACAATGCAAAACTCAAAGCCACCATGGCGGGATTCCAACGTTCACCCAAGACCTTCTTTACCATGGAAGCTGCGAATGGGCAAAATCTTCCAGCATGGGAAATAAAGCCTTTGCACTTCGACTCAAGCAAGCAATACCCTGTACTAATGTTCCAATACAGCGGTCCCGGCTCGCAACAGGTCACTGATCGCTTCGGTGGCTTGAACGATTTCTGGTACCAATCATTGGCTGCTGAAGGTTATTGGATTGTTTGCGTGGATGGACGCGGAACAGGTGCTCAAGGCAGGGATTTCACCAAATCCACGTATTTGAACTTAGGTAAGCTTGAAGTAGAGGATCAGATTGCTGCTGCGCAAACCCTAGCTAATCATCCCAACATTGATGGGGGTCGCATCGGTATTTGGGGATGGAGTTACGGTGGATTCATGTCTGCCAACTGCCTGTTCCGTGGCGCTGATGTTTTCTCCATGGCTGTTGCTGTTGCCCCTGTTAGCAACTGGCGCTTCTATGACAACATCTACACGGAGCGCTACATGCGAACACCCCAAGAAAACAGCGACAACTACGATGCCTGGTGCCCACTCGGTCATGCAGACAAGTTGGAAGGTAAATTCTTGCTGGTGCATGGCACCGGTGATGACAATGTGCATGTGCAAAACAGCATGCGCCTTGCTGAGGCACTGATTCAAAGCAACAAGGACTTCGATTACATGGTCTACCCTGACAAAAACCATGGCATCTATGGCGGGATGACCCGCATTCACTTGTTCACCAAAATCACAAAATTCATTCACGACTACTTATGATTGGTTTAAAAACCTATCTTCGGGCCCTTCAGGCTTGACAAGCTCACAAATCACTTAAATCAACACCATGTCAACAAATACAGAAAACGGCTTCTTGGGCCACCCTAAGGGTCTCATGACCTTGTTCTTTTCAGAAATGTGGGAGCGAACGTGCTACTATGGCATGCGAGTGCTTTTGGTTCTATACCTCACCAAATCCTTGTTGATGGGTGATGCAGAGGCCAGCCTACTTTATGGTGCTTACACCGCATTGATCTATGCCGCACCGGTATTGGGCGGTCGATTAGCTGACCGGTACCTCGGTTACCGAATGGCCATTCTTGTCGGTGCCATCTTGATGGTCATTGGTGAGTTTTTGATCATTGGTGGCGGTGAATCCTTTCTGGTCTACGGCATGGGTGCTTTGATTTTAGGTAATGGGTACTTCAAGGCAAACATTTCAACCATTGTCGGCAAGCTCTACCAGGACGATGACCCTCGCCGAGATTCTGGCTTTACCATCTTTTACATTGGCATCAACATTGGTGCCCTGTTGGCAACCACTGTCGTGGCCTATGTTGGTGAGACCTACGGCTTTGACAAAGGTTTTGCCCTTGCTGGTATTGGCATGTTGCTTGGCCTCTTTATTTTCTGGTCGGGACGTGACAAATACAAAAATGCAGCTGGATTGGAAGTGACTGAAGAAGGCATGGAGCGTGTTGGGCCCTTTCGCAAGTACCAAGCGGTGATGCTGGGTTCATTGGCTTTGATCCCCTTAGCTACCCTGTTAATTCGCAAAAATACCTTCACGATTGGTGAAGGTGCAGACGCATGGGACTTCCCTTTGATGACCATCTTACTTATCGCCCTATTCATTGGTGTTGCTGTTAGCCTGATCAAGGCTGGCATCAAAGAAGGTCACATCTGGCGAGATCGCATGATTGCCTTGGTGATATTTATGTTGATCAACACCGTATTCTGGGCAGCATTTGAGCAGGCTGGCACCTCATTGACCCTCTTTGCTGACCGCAACGTGGATCGCTTTGTTGGAGGCTGGGAAATGCCCGCGTCCAACACCCAGTTCTTTAACCCCTTCTTCATCATCATTTTTGGCGTGATTTTCTCTGCCATGTGGGTGAAGTTGAGCAAGATTGGCAAAAACCCAAGCATCCCTATGAAGTTTGCCTATGGTATTTTCCAATTGGGATTAGGTTTCCTTGTGACCTTGATTGGCCTTGAGTTTGCAGAAGATTTCAAGGTGCCATTGTTGACATTGGTTTTCCTTTATATGCTTCACACAACGGGTGAACTATTCTTGAGTCCCATTGGTCTATCCATGGTGACCAAGTTGTCGCCAAAATCCATTGCTGGAACAGCCATGGGTGGCTGGTTCCTCAGCTTTGCAATGGCCAACTATGCAGCAGGTTACATTGCCACCTTCACAGGCGGTGAGTCTGGTGAAGTCTTGAGCTTGGAGGAAGGCTTGATTAAATACACAGAAATATTCTCAACCATTGGCTTTGCATTGGTTGCCTTTGCCATCTTCATTGCCCTATTGCGCAAGCCACTCAACAGCTTGATGCATGGTGTTGAGTAATCCCTGAAAGACTTAACTTTAAGGACCGGTTGAGCAACCTGCTTATCCGGTCCTTTTTTTATGCCCAATCCCCTCCCTCATCGCAAGCCCATCTCCCCTTCTTTCTGGGAAATGGACATGGAACTTTCGCTCACCAAACATGCCAGTAATCGACCCCGAAAGGTTGATTTGTTCATTGTTGGAACAGGATTAACTGGGCTGTCTGTTGCACTAAGGGCCATGCACCACAACCCTTCGATGAAAATCATTGTGGTGGATCAACTCCCCATCAATCAGACCTTAGCCAGCACACGCAATGCTGGGTTTGCTTGCTTTGGCTCCCCCACTGAGCTCCTGGATGACATCAAAAACCATGGGAAAAATCAAGCCATTAAACGCGTACACCAAAGGCAGGAAGGATTAAACTATTGGAATCAAAAGGTGGGCGCTCAAGCCATGGACTACCATGCTTGCGATGGCATGGAAGTTTTCACCAACCAAGAGACCGCTGCTTACCATCAAGCCTGTGACGCCATTGAGTCTCTCAATGACTTGGTTGGTCGAGCCTGCTACCACACTGCGCAAGCGCCTGGGTCTTTTCACCATGCCATTCGCATTCAAGGTGAGGGCAGCTTGCATCCAGGTAAGTTGAGAAAGGCCCTGATTAATCAATTGCTTCAAGGCGGTGTTGCATTCCTTGACAACTTCACCTGCCCACCTAAGGCTGAATGGCTTCAAGATGACAAGGGCTGGAACATCTCCGATAGCAATCATCCGATTCATGCAAAAAAAGTAGTCATTGCAAGCAATGCCGGAAGCAAGCAGCTATTCCCTTCATTGAATGTGGTAGCTGCTCGAGGACAGCTGCTGATGACTGAAGTCATTGACAACATGCCATACCCCGGCATTTACCATGCAGACAAAGGTTTCATGTACTTCAAGCAGTGGCAAGGACGACTCATCCTCGGTGGCGGGCGAAACCTGTTCCAATCAGAAGAAAACAGCACATCAACCCAGGTGACTGCAAACATCCAAGGGCATTTAGATGACTACCTCAACCATCAGCTATTTCCTAACAATGCCATCGCAGTCAGCCATCGGTGGGCTGGCAGCATGGCTTTTGGTGAACAAGGAGAGAAAACCCCCATCATACAAGTGATGGATCAAGGTGTGGTTGTGGCATGTCGACTAGGTGGCATGGGCCTGGCATTGGCCCCAATGGTTGCAAAGGAAGCACTGACATTGCTTGACCTTGACGCCTGAAAATGACAAAGGCGAATGCCGTAGCATTCGCCTTCCCACTTTCGTAGCACTCCGTAGAGCTGTCTTCAGATAGTATTTCCTCAATTGCTCGAGTACTTTAGAGTCTGTTTCACCTCTCGTACAATCTGAGTTTGACACCTTCATTACGGCTTACTCTTGCGAGCTCACTGGCCTCTATTCCAAGACCTGGCAATGACTGTATCGTTTGTGTTGGACCTTCCACGACCTCATGAGTGATCACAACAACAGGAGTAGCCTTTTCAGGTAGCTTCAGCACCTAAGTCCTTCAGCCTGGTTGTGTAAACTTGCGTCTCAACAACCCCATTCCTTCGAAGTCAACTCTTGCGAGCAAGAAACACTTCTTTCAAAGGCTTCTCAGTTGCCATCTCACCGAGGTGATACAGCTTCCTAACTTCTGTTTGAATGAACCCTTTCAGGTTCCTTGCATGCCTTTCGGCTTACAAACTTGAACGGCTACTTACGCGGTCATTCAACATTCAATGAACATGATTCCGAAGAAAAAACGGGTTCCATCTTGCGACTTCCTCTGTCTCAGGCTTTCCGCACTTGCATGCTTTCTGCCTCATGTTCTTCAACTGAGTATCTTGCGATCATGACTTCCCTTGCAGTTGGTCATCGAACAGTCACTAATTAAAGCATCTGATCCCTCAATCGTCGGCCCTGAATCACATCTAAAAGATGTTTCTTCAAGTGTTACCTTGTCCTTGTGTTGCCACAATTTCGTTGGTAACCCGATCCACACTCTTCATCCCTTTCGCTCTGAAAAGCCAGCAGTTGATCAATACCATCTGCTGTTTGTGTTTGATAAATGTAGCCTTTTTTTTCATTGTTCATAGGTTTGTTAATAACTAAGTTATTTTTTTTTATTACTAATTATATTATTGATTTTTAGGTAGTTAAAGTTCATGCATTTTACTTGTTTGAACATGTATCGATCATTTATCTGAAAAATGAAACCTGTACCTTTGCCTTCTTAACCGACATATCATGAAGAACAAGCATATCTCTTTACTTATTTTACTTGCTGCCTGCGGATTGGCATTCATCTCCAATCCCTCAGAAGCAGATCACCGCAGTTATCGCAAAAGCCTCATGGGAACAAATATCCTGGAACAATTGATTGGTTCTGCGCTGAATTATCAGATGACCTATTCAGATTATGGGCTATTTAGTGTCGCAAGCAATGACTTGAATGCAGAAGATGCCCTCATTCAGCTAGATGATGTTGATCCTCTTGTAACGGTTGGAGTGTTTGGTCGTGTCATCGTGCTAAGCGGACCAGAAGGCAGCAATCAACAATAATCTTGCAGACGTAAACCTGCAACCATAAGGTGAAGTGCCCCCTTATCAATGCCTCCTGTTCATGATACCTGCATAGTATCACACTTTAGCATACCTGAGTTTTACTACCTTAGTGCCACTATCTTAAAATCACATACATGAAAAATTACCTTCTTTTATTCATTCTCACTTTTGCCTTTGCTTCTTGCTCTGAATGCTGTCAAACCGCTGAAGCTCCATCAAATGGCTTTACATCAACTGAGGGAGAACTCGTTACAATGGGAAGTCAAGAATCAGTTGACGTATTTTTAACCATTGATCAAGCTTGGCAGGCTAGAGATTATGATGTAATTAAATCCCTGGTTGCTGAAGACGCAGAATTAGTTAGAGAAAACGGTGAAGTTTTAATTGGCGGACAAGCTTTTGCTGACATGATAGAAGCTGATTATCAAGAATCTGTTGTTCAGAATGGAGAAGAATGGGGATGGACTATTAATTACGCTTTTTCTGTTAAACCAACCGGCACTGATAAGCCAAGAGGAGAATATGTGAATGCACGGTTCACGGGTACAAGTGGCGTATACGAAGAGTGGTATCAAATTGAAAATGGAAAGCTAATCTCTTGGCACCAAACAAAAAGAGAATTAACAAAAGTAGAAGACTAGTAACATACACTTTGCCTACTACTTGGCATCATCGATGGGACCCCTGCTTCGGTAGGGGTCTTTTTTTGTGCCAGACTTTTCGGTTTCATTGCGGCACTCAACCTTCATGAATAACAGATGCTCACCGCTTCACAGGAGCTAGCATGACTAAGCCACGGTCATGTGTTATTTTTCTTCAGGGTCAAAGCTTAGGCTTAGGCTGTTAACGCAATACCTTAGTTTCGTTTCTGTTGGCCCATCATCAAACACATGCCCGAGGTGTCCGCCGCATTTGGTGCACAGTATCTCCGTTCTGACCATTCCACCACTGACGTCACGTATTTCTGTTATGGCCCCTTCTCTAACCTCTTTATCAAAGCTGGGCCACCCACAATGGGCATCAAATTTTGATGAGGATTCAAACAATTCAGTGCCACAGCCGGAACAGCTATAAATCCCTCGTTTGACGTGTTGATCAAACTCGCCAGTACCAGGATATTCTGTTCCTTTTTGACGAAGAATCCTAAATTTTTCAGGACCTAACTCCTTGAGCCATTGAGATTCATCTTTAACTATTTCAGGCTTGAAATCAGACATTTTAGCAATTGTTTGAGATTGGCATTGAATAATGGAAAAAAATAGCAGTGACCCGAGAATGTAATTTTTCATTAGAATGGGTGAGACATGGTTATGCTATCAAATCTAACCGAGGTTGCATAAAAATAACCAAGTCCAAATACCGTTGTGTCATCTTGCCTTCTAATATTACCAATTTGCGGGCTGTAAGGCACACTAAACAAACCACCATTATTTACGTTCCCGCTCATGATTTCTAGGAATTTGTATAGCTGAGGCGATGCCGTTCGTGTCTCATAAACAATTTTAATTAACGTATCCCTGTAGACCGTATAGGGAGGACCAATAAAGTTTAATCTAGCAATCCGCTGTCCCTCAATGTACTCATCGTCATTGTATAAATTGATACTGGCGGGTAAACTTACCTCTGTCTGTTGAGGATCAAAAGGTCCTGCCTGTCCATTGGGCGCATATATTTTAGTCGTAGCATATGACTTTACCCAGTAACCATTCCCTTTACCTACAGGGTCGTCAAAGAATTGGTATGGGCTATAATATGCAGAATCTACATCTGCGTAATTTACCGTATCATCCAAATTGAAGTCATAGTACACGCTATCCCCTTCAAGGATGGGAAACAGGGGAAACACCAATGTGAATGGTGCCTTGCACTCATCTAAAGTGCTTTCCCACACACCTGAGGCTTCGCCATAGGTTGGTGGAATAACTACTTCTATGCGATAACTGTGAGATGGCAAGCTCTTAAAAGCTACTTCCCCATAACGTCCGCCACTTTCTTCTGTCAATGCACCCATTAAAGAGTCACCATCAAACAGTTGGATGCTTGCCCCTACAATTCCCTGAAGCGCTCCATTGTCTAAGTATGGGTTGCTTAACTTTAATTCCACATAAGTACCAAGAGTATCTACGTTGGTTACAGCTCCGCTGATGCTAACAGCAGATGAGCTATTATAAACATCAGTTCTAACACGATCTGTAACGTCAGTTTCACATGAAGTGAATGCAATGGCCGTAGCCGCAATGAGTGCAATTTTTTTCATGTTCTATTAAAAGTTTAAATTATATGTTATGGATGGAATGGCTGTTGCGAAAATGCTAAGCTGTGTAGCCTTTGTCTCTCCAGTTGCATTACCGTTATTGTCAACCACCTCTTCAAAAAAGATGCTGAATGCATTCTTGCGTGCATAGGCATTGTAAACACCAAAATTCCAGCTCCCCTCCCAATTTCGGTCTTTTTTGTTAGGTATTCTTACGTCCATACTCAAGTCCAAGCGATGATATGCTGGTGTTCTATTGTTATTCCTTGTTAAGGAGAATGGGTAAAGTATGCCCTCAAAATCAGTCTTAGATTCAGGGTAAGTGTATGGCTTACCTGTTTGATAAATCAACGACCCTGAGAAGCTAATGTTTGGTTTCCACGCATAAGCTGCAACCACTGCAATATCATGTGGTTTATCTTGAGCAGCTGAATACCATTGACCAAAGTTGATCCATTCATCAGGGGTTGCACCCATGTCTACTTGAAGTTCTGAACGACTAAAAGTATAAGCAATCCAACCTGTCAATGCACCAACCTTTTTGTCTAACTGAACCTCTAAGCCATAGCTTCGCCCACGACCAGTCATCAAATCAACTTCGATGTTATCTGTACCTGTAGGTTGCGCACCGTTTTTATAATCAACCAGGTCGCGCATGCTCTTGTAGTAGGTCTCAAGGCTCAATTGCCATTCGCCATTTTTAAAATTTCGGTTTACACCTATGGCAACTTGATCAGCCGTACCGGGTTTGATGTATTGTCCTGCTGGTCTCCAAGTGTCAATTGGCAACGAAGAGGTTGTGTTTGAGATCAAGTGTATGTACTGGCGCATACGGTTATAACTAAGTTTCACCGAACTGTTTTCAGAGCTTCTATAGTTAATTGCTAAACGTGGCTCTATGCCTTGAAGCCCCTCAAATGCTGATATGATATCACCGCTGCTATAGCTTGTTGTATCAATGATCCTTTCGTTGCGATAAGTACCTGCACTTGTAGGGTTATAGTTGACTACATCACGGGCGCCAATATTGTAAAATGAGCTGTAGCGCAAGCCACCACGTACAGTTAACCGGTTGTTTATCTTCCAGTTGTCTTCAATGTAAAAAGATGGTTCAACTGCATATTCATTTTGCAGTTCTATTGAAATATCTGCAATTGCGCTATCTATAAAATCAGCCCTTACACTGAAGGGCTCGAAATCATAAACCGTAGCTTCAGCGCCAAAGTTGACTTGGTGCTTAGCATTAGGGAACCAGCTGAAAGCTACCTTATTTGATTGGTTATTGATGTATGCAACATTATCAATTTTTGCCGTTGGGAAGTCAAATCCTATCGCATAATCATAATCTGAATAGATTGAACTTACATTCAAAAACAGTTTGTCGTTGATTAGGTAATTCCATCGACCAGTCAACCCTAAATTACCCCAGTTGAAACGCACAAGTCCAGGAACGCCAAAGGCATCCTTTCCATAATATGCACTTAAAAATAAACGGCTCTTGTCATTGAACTTGTAATTCACTTTTGCATTTAGGTCGTAAAAATTAGCAACGATCGTATTGATGTCATCATCCGGTGACAAGCGAAGAAGCAAATCTTGATATGACCTTCTGCCTGCTATCATAAAGCTTGCTTTGTCTTTAACTAAGGGCCCTTCAAACATAACGCGAGAAGATAGAAGGCCTAGACCAATAGTTCCACCGTACTCTTTTGTGTTACCTTCTTTCTGGTGAACGTCCAAGACTGATGAAAGTCTACCGCCAAATACAGCTGGAACTCCACCCTTGTAAAGTTTCAAATCGCTAACAGCATCACCATTGAATACTGAGAAAAAACCGAAAATATGAGAACTATTGTATACCGGAGCTTGGTCTAAAAGAATCAAGTTTTGATCTGTTTTTCCACCACGAACGTTAAACCCACTTGCACCTTCTCCAACTGTAGTGACACCAGGAAGAAGCGTTATAGATCTGATGACATCAAATTCACCTAAAAATTGTGGAATGGCTTTAATTTGCTTAGAAGTCAGCTGAGTTGTAGACATTTCTGCACTGTTCAGGTTTTCGTCTAACCTCTTTGCAGTAACCTGAACCTCAACCAATTGATTTGCAGATTCCTTCATTTCAAAGTTGAAGGTTTCGCTAGAAGTGAGATTTATTTTCTTAATGATAGTCTCGTAACCGATATAGCTAACTGTAAAGGTTTGTTGACCTGCAGGAATCGTAAGAGAGTAGAAACCGTAGACATTGGTTACCGTTCCTTGGCGGTCCTGGTTGACAATTGGAACACTAATTAGCTCTTCTCCGGTGGCAGCATCTCGCATGTAACCACTGATGGTAACATTCTGTGCTGTAATCGACGCACTTAGTAGAAAGCTGAATATGGCAAGCCAGTTTTTCATGTTGAGAAAGTTTAGCACCTTAAAAGATTCAGTAGTTTGATTTTTCATCGTTATTATTAGCAGTAAATGCAGAAGGTCTTGTGAGATTTATAAGGGCGAACTATTTACTAATACCATGCCAGATGTTTTTTTGTTTAACAAAAGTAATTAAACAATAAACAAAAACAATACATAGATGCATAAATAATCCATTTAAAGCTAAAAAAAGACCTCCAATTTCTTGGAAGTCTTTCAGTTACTGTGTCGGGATGACAGGACTTGAACCTGCGACCACACGCCCCCCAGGCGTGTACTCTACCACCTGAGCTACATCCCGATGAAGGTCGGCAAATATAAGCTATGACTGTTGAGAAAAAGCAATGATTCATTGCTGTCATCAATGCTTTGACTTTTACATTTGTCCCCATGGAACAACACGATTGCCTCATCATTGGCTCTGGACCTGCAGGATACACTGCAGCTATTTACGCTTCACGCGCTGACCTCAATCCCATCATGTATGTGGGGCTTCAGCCTGGTGGGCAATTGACAACAACAACAGAGGTAGACAACTTCCCTGGCTACCCCGAGGGAACAGATGGCAATGCCATGATGGATGACCTCAAGAAGCAGGCAGAAAGGTTTGGCACTGATGTGCGTTGGGGAATGGTCACAGAAGTTGACTTTGCTAACAAAGCAGGAGACTACCACACCCTAACCATTGATGGTGAGACAAAGATTCAAGCAAAAACTGTCATCATATCAACCGGTGCAACAGCAAAATACTTGGGATTGCCTTCCGAGGAAAAGTTCATGGGCTTTGGCGTAAGTGCCTGCGCTGTCTGTGATGGGTTCTTTTACAAAGGGCAAGAGGTTGTGGTGGTAGGAGCTGGAGACACAGCAGCTGAAGAAGCTACCTACCTAGCGAAAATCTGTCCCAAGGTTACCCTACTTGTTCGACGTGATCAAATGCGTGCATCGAAAGCCATGCAAAACCGTGTACTGAACACCAATAACATTGAGATCAAGTGGAACACTGAAACCGTTGAAATACAGGGGGGTCAATCAGTTGAAACGGTTGTAGTAAAAAACACCCTGACGGGCGAAATTGAAAACATTGCCGCAAGCGGCTTCTTTGTAGCCATTGGGCATAAGCCTAACACGGACATCTTCAAGGGCATCCTTGACATGGACGAAACGGGCTACCTCACTCCAACCTTGGGCAAAACAGCCACCAACAAACCTGGTGTTTTTGCAGCAGGCGACGTGGCTGACAAGGTCTACCGACAGGCCGTCACGGCTGCAGGAACTGGCTGCATGGCTGCCTTGGAAAGCGAACGCTACCTATCTGAGTTTCATTAGCTCAGTCAGGTAGTATTCGAATAATTTATGTGACCGTTGCTCTTGAAGCGCTAGTAGCGGCTACTACCTCCACCGCCACGGTAACCACCGCCGCCGCCACCGCCACGGTAACCACCGCCGCCGCCACGATTTCCGCCACCGCCACGGTAACCACCGCTGCCGCCACGATTTCCGCCACCACCACTGCGGTTTCCGCCACGGTAGCCTCCGCCTCTGCGATTGCGGTTGCCGCCATCTCTGTCTCTAGATTCTCTGCCGACATGATGCTCTACAGCATCAAGCTTGATTTCAATACCTTCCCACTTAGCGCCTTCAATCTCTTCTTTGATTTTGTCAACTGCCGTTTTTGGAACTGTGAAATACCCATGAGCTGGGGCTACATTCACACCTTGCACATCAAAGTCACCCAATCCAGCTGACTCACGAACAAAGTCTTTAAGCAAGGGCCAAGAGAATCCAGCTTTCTCACCTAAGTTGATCCAGAATCGTTGCTCATCTTCTCGACCTCCTCTGCTATGGTTGCCACGTTCACCCCTTTCGCCGCGATCAGGACGATCTTTTCTTCCGCCTTGAGCGGGTGCATTTAGATCCAAATCGGTATGCTCTGCATAGTGACGGAAAAGGGTTTCAAATTCCGCAGATAAGAAATGCTCAATGATCTCCGCTTTCTTCAATGACTTAAACATAGGAACAACGGTCTCAATGAATGGTGCGATGACTTCCTTGCCTTTGTCCTGTTTAACAACACGATCAGCAAAATTAATCAACTGACCCGTTACCACATCTTGGCGTGAAGGGAAATCATGCTGTGGAATTTTTCGTCCGATTTGACGCTCAAGAATGTTGATTTTTCTTGACTCAGTCGGGGTCAACAGAGCCCATGACTCACCTACCTTGCCAGCACGACCTGTGCGACCAGAACGGTGGGTGTAGACTTCTTTATCCTTTGGCATCCTGAAGTGGACAACATGGGTGATGTCTTGCACATCAATACCCCTTGCAGCAACATCCGTGCAAACCAAGTAACGAATCTGCTTGTTACGGAATGCATGCATGACCAAGTCACGCTGTTGCTGAGAAAGTTCACCATGCAATGCAGCTGAGGTGTAGCCATCACCAATGAGTTGTTCAGACAATTCCCTTGTTTCAACCCTGGTCGGACAAAAGATCATGCCATAGAAACCTGGCGCGCTATCAAGCAAACGGCGCAATCCAGCGTATCGACGATCGCGATGTGTCACGAATAATTTATGTTCAACGGAGGTGGTCGCTTCATTGCGGCCACTGATCATCACCTTCAAAGGATTCTCCATGAAGTCTTTGATGATGCGCTCAATCTCTCTTGGCAATGTGGCAGAAAACAACCATGTGGCAGAATCCTCTCTCACTTGACCTAGTATTTCACGAACATCATCCAAGAAACCCATGTTCAACATCTCATCTGACTCATCCAAAACCACGGTTTCAACCTGGCTTAAGTCCATAGCACGTCGAGCAATCAAGTCCTTCAAACGCCCTGGTGTAGCAACAACTATGTCTACACCTCGCTTCAAGGATTGAATCTGATCCCTTACCGATGATCCGCCATAAGCAGCCATGATACGAATTTGCGGCATGTGCGCTGCATACTTCTCCATTTCGCCTGTAATCTGAACACAGAGCTCACGGGTTGGAGAAAGAATCAGCCCTTTGGGTTTTTTGTTTCCTCCCGCATCCACTAAATGGTGTAACATCGGAAGGCCAAAGGCGGCAGTCTTGCCTGTGCCTGTTTGTGCCAAGGCTAGCATGTCCCTGCCTCCTTCGAGGAGTTCGGGGATGGCTTTTGCTTGAACGGGTGTGGCCTCGGTGAAGCCTAAGTCGGTTACGGCCTGAACCAATGGTTCTGCTAGGCCTAAATCTGAAAAAGTGGTCATGGTAAAATATTTAAAAAAGCGTACAGCTGTATAAGCCGGATTCTGTTCACGCCTCACGGCGTGTCCCTGTCATTCCTCTAGGCGGCATGTCACCATGACGCTCTATCTGCCTACCCGCCAGGTCGAACGAACCGTTCTCAAACCCTAGCCTACATGGCATTTCATCCCGCGAGGTTTACCTAGCTGAAGCAGTTACCTGCTCCACTGGTGAGCTCTTACCTCACCTTTTCACCCTTACCAAATCGACTCGTACGAGGCCGATGGCGGTCTACCTTTCTGCGGCACTATCTATCGACCCAGCCCGAAGGCTGTGCCGCCTTCCTGTTAGGAAGCGCGGTGCTCTGTGATGTCCGGACTTTCCTCTTCATGATAAATCGTGAAGCGACAAGGCCAGCTATACGCGGCGCAAAGGTACTCTTTTGTCGTCAACTCCTATTGTCTGGACTGAAAACCACTTCTGAACCCCATGCTTCACGCCGGGAAACAATACGCCATTGTCCTGTCTGCTTAAGGAAACGATCAATGGCAGCTTTCAGCTTTCCTTGCCCAACACCATGGTTGATTAACACCCTTTGGCTATTTGATCTTCTGGCCAACAGCAAAGATTGCTTCAAGCAGGCCAACTGATGTGCCATTGGCTCCAACCCCTGATTCAAGCTAGGCAAAGCTGATAAATGCAAATCTATAACGTACAATTCAGGGTCTTTAGATGGCTTGGGGGCTTGCTTGGTTTTTTCTGTCAGATTTGGCGCGGGAAGTTCTCCATAATCCAATGGCTGCTTCAACATCACACTCGATTGAGGGAATTGCAACAGCATGTCATCAACAGATAGCGTTACTGCTTCCCCATCAATGGCTACAATTTTCCCTTGCTCTACACCGTCAATGATGACACCATGGTCTCCAATCTTCATGATCACAAGATAAAAAAAGCCCCCGGCGCAAACCGGGGGCTTCTTGAATTAAAAAACTAAAGCTTACTGAA
>OCVR010002297.1_pt1 | contig 14454 bp, 10 predicted proteins | sample 1539091 | NCBI WGS metagenome assembly OCVR01 (sample SAMEA3355530, study PRJEB22509) | marine metagenome | biome: marine; feature: coastal ocean; material: water | place: USA | collected 2010-08-07 | depth 16 m | reverse complement strand
AGTATCCAAAACAGTTTCCAAATTATAGTTTCGGTCTTACAGGAGATGGGCAATGGCGATATTTTCAGACTCCTAGTCCGGGACAGTCAAATTTTGGAGATGAGTTTGTTGGGAAAGCTGATGCTCCTAATTTCAGTCAAAAGGGTGGTTTTTATGATAGCGCGCTTGCGGTGACGCTTAGCTCGATGACGCCAGGGGCGACAATCCGCTACACCACTGATGGGAGTGAGCCGACGCTTGAGAATGGGAGTGACTATACCCTGCCGCTTTCGCTCAGTCCGATCAATTCACGACGTGGACACGTCATTCGAGCTCGTTCATTTCGCGATGGTTTCATCGCTTCAAATATCAAAACTAATACCTTCTTGATTAATCAAGATCCACGAGTCCGGACTGGTCCGGCTTTAGTTTATGCAGGTGATCCTGAGCGTGCTCTTTATGATCCATTCGGGGTGTTGGCGATTAATGGGGGATCATATCCTAATAGGCAATGGCGACCCTCTGGTAAGACTGATTATAATAATGTCATAAATCGCGGGCGTGCCTATGAGCGCCCGATTCATGCTGAATATTATTTTCAAGATGGGACTGCAGGTTTCCGATCAGACGTAGGGCTGAGAATTGCCGCTAGTTCGTATTCTCGCCCTAGGATGCAGTTGACCCAGACATCAGCTTCACCTTGGCCTGATTCAGCGGTTCAGAAGCCTTCGTTCAACCTATACTTCCGCGATGACTATGGGAACCCATCGGTAAGTCTTCCTTTGAACGGTCCAGCGCGGACCTTTAGCGGATATGAAAGATTTCGGATTCGGGCAGGAAAAAATGATATTCGTAATCCCTTCATTATCGATGAGTTGTTTCGTCGTCTTAGCTCAGATATGGGGAATGGTGCGAGTCTTGGCGTTATCAATAGCCTTTACGTGAATGGCAGTCTTAAAGGATATTACAATATGGTAGAGCGTCTCCGTGAACCATTTTTCAGGTCATTGCACAGTGCTAATGACGGTGCCCAATGGGACGTTCTTCAGTATGAGGGAAATGATAATATTGCGGAAGGTGATAAGACGGCTTGGGACGATATGATTAGTCGTTTAAATGCAGCCATAACTACCCAGAACTGGGAAAAGGTGCTTGAGGTGGCGGACGTCGAAAATATGGCGAATTACTACCTTCTTAATATTTACGGAGCCACATGGGATTGGCCCCATAATAATTGGGTCGCTGCCAAAGAGCGATCATCTGAGGGTCGGTATCGGCTTTATGTTTGGGATGCCGAAGGCGCTATGAATAATGCCGGGAATCGCCCGGTTTCTCAGGAGATGATTCGTAATTATATCGTGGGCACTTCCACAGGTCAGAATGGTCAGACTGGGACGCGAGGGGAGCTGCGTGATCTATGGCGGGGTCTCAATCGATGGGAGGAATTTCGATTATTGTTTGCTGACCAGATTCAGAAACACCTTTTTAATGGTGGGATTTTGGATGATAGGGATCAGTCGAATTCTCATATCCGAAAACGCTTTGACGGGTTGAAAGGTGAATTTGAGAGCTTACTTCGCTTGATCGAAAATCAGGCTGTTGACACGGGTAAAGTTCTTCGGTGGATCAATCCTTCGATCGGTCGGCGTCGATACCTTTTTGGTCCAGTGCGTCAAGATTTTCGCGATAATAATCTATGGCCTGAAATTGCGCCACCTACCTTTAGTCAGTTTGGAGGAACAGTGTCCGAAGGATATCCGCTGCTTATTACTAATGACGATACTAAGCTCTACTATACCACTGATGGATCGGATCCGAGGATGCTAGGAGGCACTCCCAATCCGAATGCAATCTCGCAAACTGGGGGTCTACAGGAAGAGATGTTGATTGAGGAAGGATCGATTTGGAAACACAACGCCACAAATGGAAATTTGGGAACAGAGTGGCGCTTGTTAAACTACGATGATAGTGAATGGCAAAGTGGTGCGGCTCCTCTCGGATATGGCGGGATTTCAAGTGGTGGTGTGACGATTAAAATTGAAACTGAGGTGAATAGTGCGCGTCCACGGCAACCGACCAGCTATTTCCGTAAAGCTTTTAAAATTGATGATCCTGCGGCATACCTTTCTCTTTCGGCGAACCTTCTAGTTGACGGGGGAATCGTGATTTTTGTGAACGGTATAGAGGCCTTTCGTGGATCTAATTTGCCCACTCAAACGGATTATTCGACCGTCCCGACGTCTGATACGGATGATGGGAATGAGGCTGATTATCGAGCCTATCCGATTGACCCAAATCTTCTAGTGAGCGGCTCAAATATAATCGTGATCGAACTCCATAATTCCCCAGGCAATAGTGACATGGCTTTGGATATTGGGTTGAGAGGTGAGCGCGCTGCCAATGGGAATCTGCCATTTTTCGTGAATGAGCCAATTACGGTGAAGGCTCGTAGTTTTAAAAATGGTAAATGGAGCGCGGTCACTTCATCTCGCTTTACAGTCGATTCGGTGCCAGCGACCTCTCAGAATTTAGCAGTTTCTGAGATGCTCTATAATCCGGTCGGAGCAAATCAGGCCGAGGCTAATGCTGGTTTTGATGATGGTGATTTTTTTGAGTTCATTCGCTTGGTGAATTTCTCACAGGAAAATATTGATCTGAGTTCGGTTCGCCTCACTGATGGTATTATTTTTGATTTTTCTGAGTCCCTTATTCGTGTTCTTGGCCCGGGAGAGAAACTTCTTCTAGTTAAGAGCATCGACGCCTTCCGTATCCGTTTCGGAACTGATTTTGATGGACTGATTGCCGGTGAATATTCGGGCCAGCTTTCGAATGGTGGAGAACAGCTGAGGATAATTGGGCAGGAGGATTCTGTCATTCATGAGTTTTCCTATAATAATTCTTCGCCGTGGCCTGATCTTTCTAATCTCGATGGATATTCCATTCAAATCATTGATCGAGCGGGCGATCATGGTGAACCAGCTAACTGGAAGATTTCGGGTTCTCAAGGTGGCTCTCCCGGTGGGCGGCTGGATTTTTCTTCATGGCAGGCCGCTGTCTTTTCGGGGGCAGATTTGCTGAATCCTACAATTTCTAGTGAGAATTCCGACCCTGACGGTGATGGTTGGAGTAATTTCTTTGAGTTTGCCTTAGGTTCACTTCCTCGTGATTCAGCCAGCTCGCCTGGGAAGCTAGCCAGTGAAATCAGGGAGATCGATGGTGAGAGCTACCTCACCGTGACTATTACTCGCGCCCCCGGAGAGAGAGCGGCTAGGGTGGCCGCACAAGTGAGTGGCGATCTTTCTAGTTGGACCGATGAAGGGGTCTTAGTGCTTCCCGAGTTAATTTCTGAAGACGGCTCAGTGACTTCTACCTATCGTCACCCGCTATCGATTGGGAAGGGCGATGCTTACCTCCGCCTCAAGGCGATTTCGGAGTAGGTGTTACCGATCCAGTGAGATCGCTTCGGCGTAAGCGAGTTCACCAGTTCTGCCATTATAATATTGAAAAATTATTTGTGGGTGGGGGTAGGCGACCAAGCGTTTATTTCCCAGTTTTTGAGGCATATTAAAGACATTGTTCACTTGGACGACACAGAAGTAGGGGTAAAGCCGCTGGAGTCTTTCGAGGTCGGGAAGGATGTAAGAGCTCCAGCGGATGTCGCATTTGCGCGGACCCCAGTCGAAGATGCCAGTAGCGGGCCGATTCATTTCGTCATTCTTGGGGACGTGATTCACACTATTGTGCGGGCCACAACAGAACTCCCATACATTGTCAGTAATTTTGATGGCGAAGCTATTGTGGAGGTCTCCGGTCATAACAAAAACTTTTTTCCCGAGCTTGTCCCACTCGTTAATCAATTGTTCGCGTTCATCCAGAAAGCCGGTCCACGCTTCTTCTTTGTTTTTAGCGGCTTCAAAGCCACCCGCGCCACTGTGAGGAATCATAAAGGGGACAGTGGAGGTGAGGAAAAAGAAATCAGCATCACTTTCCTTCATCGATTTGAGTAGCCACTCGCGTTGTGTCTTTCCAAGCATGGAGACTCCTTCCTTACCGCGATTTGCTACGTCGTGCATGTCTCTTGAGCCCCGGGTGTCGAGGAGAAAGAATTCGCAATTGGCGACGCGAAATTTCCCAAAGGAACTTCGTCCGATTGAGTAAGTGACTTCATCGCTTACCTTTGCTGGCATGTGGAGCTCCAGGGTGTGGGCGTCGATGACTTTGGTTATTTGGTAAACATAGGAATTCTTATGCCCATCGTCGTTGTCAAACTTAAGGTTGTTGACACCAGCTTCGGGAGTGCCCCAGTGAACGTGAAGCGTCCCCATCCTATCAATTGGGAGTTTCGTGAAATCGGTGGAAGAATCGACGAGGAGCTTACTTCCCGCGGTCATTTTTCCACGGGCAGCGTGGACCCTGCGGGAATGTTCTACGGGGTTGGCCCAGCCAAGGTAGTCGAACCAAGCCCGGGTTCCGATATCGCGAAATACGGTTCGGCGGTGACGTTTGCCAATTTCGGCTGAGCCCCAAATATCGTTTACGAGCTCGTGATCATCGAAGGTGAAATAGCTGGGAACGTTACGATGCCACTGAGCTAGTTCATTTCCCCGACTGAGGTAGAGTTTGTAGTTTTCCCAGACCCCGACGATTGAGGGCATAGTTTTCACGGTGGGTGGCAGGGCATCTTGTCCTTGAATGAGGCGCCACGCTTCGGATGGGTATGTGCGGAGCTCCTCGTAAAGCCAGTCACCATTCATAATGTGGAAGTGAGTTTTATCAGCCCAGTCTTGATTGAGGTTTTCGTAGACTGGTGAGCGGTGGCCGATTCCGTGAAGCGGGTTTTGGTTTGCACAGGATCCGACTTCAAATCGGAAGTTGAAGAGGCCTTTTGGATTATGTTTGGGGTTTCGGCTTTCTTCCGCCGAGGGCAAGGTTAAGAAAGTCCCAGGAAGGCCGTGAGGATTGTCTTTTACGAAAATCTGGTAGTGGTAGCGGGTATCTCCTTTGAGACCTATCAAATTAGCAACGCCAGTGTTGTCTCGATCGATCTCGGTTTTTGCGGGAAGGGTAGAATGAGCCAATTGAGACGGCTCCGTTCCAAATTTCACAATAAACTCGCCGGGTTCAGAAGTCCGGCCCCAAACGGCGACTGAGCTACTGGTTGGTTTCCCCAGCATCGGGCCGTGGGTGAGCCTGATGGGGTCTCGATAGGCTTGAGCTTGCAGAAATAGGGTGATGGTAAGAAGTGAAACGAGTTTCAACATATCGATAGGGTGACAGATTAAGGACAGAATGCACCGAGATTTCGATGTCGACATAATCTTGCCCGTTGCACGGGAGACGGGTAGTTTTGCGATATGGCATTCACGGTGGCCAAAGCATTTGACCTTATTTCGGTGGCTCACGAGCGTGGACGACTTGCGCATGCTTTTTTGGTGACAGGCGCTAAGGGCGGCGGGAAGGAAGATTTGGCCGCAAAGATGGCGCACCTTCTCAATGGTAAGCAGGATGAGGGAGATGATCTTTGGGGAGATCCTGTTGAGGTTGAGGCTCCTCTACTTGCTGAACAAGAAGGAGAATATATCCGCGTGGTCCGTCCTCGGTCCAAGTCCCGAAAGATTGCGGTGGATGATATTCGTGCTCTTGAAAAGATGATGAACCAATCATCCCCTGAGGGGACATGGAAGATTGGGGTGATTGTAGACGCCGATAGGATGGGCGACTCAGCAGCCAATGCTTTTTTAAAGACCTTAGAAGAACCTCCTCGCGAAAGTATTCTACTTTTACTCTCAAGCGAACCCGAGAAGTTACTTGCCACTATTTGGTCGCGTTGTGTTCATATTGCATTGGCGGCGACACCGGGGGCCGAAAGGCCGGAGCAGGTAGAGCGGATCTTGCCACTTCTGGAAAGTGTTACCCGGGACGGGATTGGTGAATTAGAAACAGGCTTAGCCGTCAAAGCAGGGCTCGAAAATCTGCTCCGCGACCGCAAGGTTGAAATCGAAAGGGGATATGCCGCCTTGTTGAAGGAAGACAAGGTGAAGTATCAAAAGATTGTTGATTCGAAGTGGATAGACGATCGGGAAAAAATGTATTTAGCGCAAGCTTCTGCAGATTACTTGGGAGAGCGGGCTCTGATGATTGAGACTATCCATGCTTGGGTTGGTGATTTACTCCGTTTGAAGGCCGGTGGCGAAGGTCTGGAGTTTCCTGAGCATGAAGAGGTGATGAAAAAAGCGGTGGAGGATGAAGATTTAGACGTGCTTTTGCGACGGGTTGCGGCCATGGAAGAGCTGCGACGCTTATTGGAAACAAATGTCGTGGAAGCGCTCGCACTTGAGGTTTCCTTGATGAATACCTTTGGAAAGATTACCGCATGAAAAGAGATAAGTCATTTGTCGACCATATCCGCGTTCACTGTCGTGCCGGGAATGGTGGACACGGAGCGGTAAGTTTTCGTAAAGAAAAATTTGTCCCCCGAGGAGGCCCCGATGGTGGTGATGGTGGGAATGGTGGCAAAGTGAAGTTGATAGTCGATGGGAACACCGACAATCTTCGTAATTTCCATTACGACCCGAAGCTGTATGCAGAAGATGGAGCCCATGGGCAAAGTTGGAAGCGGCATGGACGAGACGGGAAAACTAAGATTGGGCGGGTTCCTCCTGGAACGGTTATTTATCGTAGCCCAGCCTTTGATGTTCAGGAAGCGGTTGAGATGGAGCGGAGCGAGGAAGGGGTTGATCTTGTTCCGGTATGCGATTTGACTGAGGAAGGGCAGGAGTTTGTTTTGCTGGAGCCGGGGAAGGGCGGACGAGGAAACTTTCATTTTCGGAGCGCTACGAATCAGGTCCCACAGGAGCGAGAGCTCGGAACCGAAGGAGATCAGGGAGTCTTTTACTTCGAACTTCGGAGAATCGCAGATGTTGGTTTGGTTGGATTTCCAAACGCTGGAAAATCGACTCTCCTGGGAAAGATTTCAGCGAAACAGCCCAAGGTTGCATCGTATCCATTCACGACATTAACTCCCCAAATCGGTGTCGTGACTCTCGATGGTCAGAAGCGGTGTACGGTTGCTGATATTCCAGGGTTGATTGAGGGGGCCCATGATAATCGTGGACTTGGTCATGAATTTTTGCGCCACATTACTCGCTGTCGGGTGTTGCTTTTTGTGGTCGATATTCCGGGAAGCGAGCTCCGTGATCCGATCGAGGATATCCAAACCTTGCGAACCGAGATCAAACTGTACGACGAAGATCTAGCAAAATTCCCATGGATGGTTGTTGCCAACAAGATGGATCTTGAGGGTGCCGAAGAGAACCTTGGGATCTTTAAGAATCGGTTTCCTAAGATTCCAATCGTTCCGATTTCAGCAATGGAAGGTGAGGGGCTAGATGAGCTGAAGGAAGAGATGTCTCGGATTCTCGATTCGAGTGATGAGTGATCTGCTTTTCGTTTATGGAGCCCTGCGGAAAGGAGCTTCGAACGACTGGCGGATGGAGGGCGCCCGCTGTTTGGGATCGGTCGAAGTGCCAGGAACGCTGGTAAAGATTGACTGGTATCCGGGGCTAGTTTTAAAAGGGGACACCCGAGTGAAGGGCGAGGTTTACGAAATTGGGCCGGAGTTACTCAAACAACTCGATAAATTTGAGGGGATGGGTTCTCAAAATGAGGTGGAAGATGAGTATCACCGAATCCGAACTGACGTTTTGTTAAACCAGAGGCCTACAAAAGTTTGGATTTATGAATGGTTGAAAGGAATCGAAGATTACGAAGTCGTCCATTCAGGAGATTGGCTGTCGGCTATGGAATCTGATTCTTAAACCATAAAAGCTAGTTAACCGAACTTTGATAGGTGTTTCACGGAGTCAAAATATTAAGCTTCTTTTGCTTCGTCGAGACGAGGGTGTTCGTTGAGAAGATCTTTCCGGTTGAGCCCTTTGCCTCGGTTCATTTTATCCATTTCACGTAGCGTGGCTTCCATCCCGTGAACGGCGGCGAGGACGTCAAGAGTATGGCCGGTCTCGGAAATCGTGTGCATATTACGAATTGGGAATCCGATAGAGGTAGCAGCACTGTCAACTCCAGCAAGGGAAGCAGCCATGGCGTCGGTCCCTGTGTCGCGACCAGCGAAGTCAATCTGATAGGGGATGGTAGCTTTTCGGCAGGCCTTTTCAATAATGCTGTTGATATAGGCACTAGTGATGGAGCCGTTGGTGAGGCTGAATCCTTTTCCCATACTGAGATTGTTCATTCGCTTTGCCGAAAGGCCGGGTGCCGCGTCATAGTCGTGATTGACGTCGGCTCCGATAAGGATATCTGGCTTCATTTCCCCGGCAATGGCAGCGGCTCCCATGCGTCCGATTTCTTCGTGCGTGGCGATGGTGTGAAGAACTCGAATGTTTTTGAGAGGTTTTTTGGCAAGAAGCTTTGCAAGCTCTGCAACCATGAAGCAGCCGAGTCCGTTGTCTAGGTAAGCACCGTAAAAAGTATCCTCGGTGAAGCCCTTGCGGATAGGGCGATTCAAAATGATGGGGTCGCCAGGACGGATTCCGAGAGCTTCGACGCGCTCCTTACATTTTTCGCCATGCAGTTGGAGTTCGAGAAAAAGCATGTCTCCCTTAATTCCCTTGTCTCCAGTTCGTTGAGCGGGTTCGGAGAAGTGGATGGCGCCTAGAGCCTCGATTGTGCCTCCTTCGATGACGCGATATTGGCCAGGTTTCTTTGGCTTTTGAGAGAAAAGTTTTACTTCGTGGCCAATGAGCGTGCAGGGGAGAAACGAGTCACTGTTCACCCATATTTTTCCGTCGCTGCCGATGCTGCGGACCTGAAGGCGGATCTTGTCGGCGTGCCCGATAAACATGACTGATGGTTTTTCATCATCGCCTGGGTGAGTATCTAGAACGATACCAGCATTTCCTTTGAATTGTTGGACTGCCCAGGACTTCGGTTTGATTTTATCGAAAGTCGGTTTTATTACGCCATAGCTCATTGCTCCCTCAAGTCCAATGGGACTGGGAGCGGCAAGAATTTCACGCATAAAGTCAAATTGCTTTTTAGGCATTGGCTTAGCCCATGGTGCTGTTCTTTGGGCGGCGGCTTTGTTTTTTAAAGTCATGGGTTGATACATAGGGCTGATTGAATGGAAGGGCAAAATCTTATCTGTGGATTTTGATGACTACTCTTACGGTCATTAACTAATCGATGGAGATCAATTGAATCCCTAGAATTCGAGGGTTAAGCGTCAAAAAATAAAATCCAATTCCCAAGCTTTGATGCCAAAAAAAATCCGGCCTCATCCCTTGGGATAGGCCGGATCTGAGATAAGATTAAGATTACTTGCTTCCAAGGTAGTCGGAAACACCCTGATGGTCTGCGGTCATTGCTTCCTCACCTTTTTGCCAATCCATGGGGCAAACCTCGCCGTGTTCTTCAAAGTGCTGTAAAGCATCAATGGTCCGAAGGCATTCCGCGATAGAACGACCAAGGGGCATATCGTTGACGACTTGGTGGCGAACTTTCCCGTCCAGATCTATGAGGAAAAGTCCGCGGTAGGCTACGAGTTCACCTTCGACGGCAATATTACCTTCTTCATCGATCATTTCTTCACCTGCAAGGACGTCGTAAGCTTCGGATATCGTCTTGTTGATATCAGCAACAAGTGGGTAGGTGACTCCCTGAATGCCACCCTTATTCTTGGGGGTATTGAGCCAGGCCCAGTGGGAGAATTCGGAATCAGTTGAGCAGCCAACAACCGCAACGTTCCGGGTCTCGAATTCAGCGATCTCTTCCTGAAAGCGGTGGAGCTCGGTAGGGCAGACGAAAGTGAAATCCTTTGGGTAGAAGAATAAGACGACATACTTTTCACCTAGATATTGTTCCAAAGAGAAGGAATCGATGATGTTATCACCTTGCACGGCTTTCGCTGTGAAGGTCGGGGCTTTTTTTCCAATCAAGACAGACATGGTAGTGGGTTGGATCTTTTGATCCGTGGATTGGACTTAGGACGTGAAATGGGTTCCGTCAAGCCACGGACTTCATGAATTTAGTGACTCGCGGGTTTTTCAGTCTCCGAGTTGTGGGGAAAAGGGCGGCTAAAGTTCCTCTTCCTCTCCTTCGGCCCCTTCTGGAACAGGAGGTAAGAGGTCTTCCCGCTCGAGAAGAAGTGGAATGGAGAGGTCGTCGAGAAGATCATTGGAGGTTCGGTTTATGACTCCTACCAGTGGAATAATGCGGTCAAGTTCGGCAATCGTGCAATGAACCATCGATGAAATGATATCTGCATCGTAGACTTCTTTGTCAAAAAGATTGGTGATGCGAAAGACGACAAGATTCCGATCGAAATCGTATTCGAAGTTACCGAGAGTCAATTGCTTGTTAGCCCTCATGATAAGCTCTAGTGCTAGTGGCATCCGCTCCTCATCGAATGTCATGGGGGATTCGGCAACAACGGCGAGGGAATTCAGGTTTGGGAAGGCCTGGGCGTGGAGATGAATATGAGTGTGATGGGCCTCAAATGCTGATGTGACGACCTCGCGGTTTTCGATCTGTTCACAATGCCACCCCTGTTTGCCGAAGGCGTCGATGACCGAGTGAAGTTGTCTGGATATTGCCATGTGCGGCGAAGATGGAAGGGGCGCGAGGGAATGGGAAGAAATTTGTAGATCAAAGAGAAATTTTTGGGAGGTGGTTTGTTATTGGACCTTGGTGAAAGGCTTCCCAAAAGCCGAGACGTGTGATCTGGGCGTAGGAGCGAATGAACGGAAATGATGATTTTCGATTGGGAATCGGGCTATTGAAATTTGATGATCAACTTAACAGTTAGGCCAAATTAAGACCTTTGGAGTCGACTTTTAGTGGTGACAAACTTGATCCGCTAAGTTTTTCTAGGGCTGTGAAGCTCACCCCGGCTCTTCTTTTAGGAATGCGACTTGGACTCTAAATTGAGTCTGAAGTCGCTGTTTTTCTTTGGGCCATTTTCCATCACCCGTCAATTGATCGGACTTTTCCAAGGGCAGACATTTTCCTCCTAGCGGAGTCCGTGCGTTTCCTTGTTGATTGAACAACGAGAAAATGAAATCTGAATCCATTAGCAAATATCGTCCGTTCCCGGCAGTGGCCCTTGCCGACCGGACTTGGCCTGATCGTCTTATTACCGAGGCACCAACCTGGTGTTCCGTCGACTTGCGCGACGGGAATCAGGCTCTTCCCATCCCTATGAGTGTGGAGGAGAAGCTGGAGATGTTTGATCTCCTCGTGAAGGTGGGGTTCAAGGAAATCGAGATCGGGTTCCCGTCAGCAAGTGATACTGAGTTTTGCTTCATGCGCCGATTGATCGAAGAAGATCGAATCCCGGAGGATGTGACGGTCCAGGTTTTAGTGCAAACTCGTCGACATTTAATCGAACGGACTTTCGAAGCCATCAAGGGAGCTCGTCGTGTTATAGTCCACATTTATAATTCTACGAGCACTCTCCAGCGTCGAGTTACTTTTGGTGATGCTTCGCGAGAAGATATTAAAGCGATCGCCGTTACTGGAGCAGAAGTGGTTAAAGAACTCGTGCCGACCCTTCCTACTACTGAGATTGTTCTGCAATATTCGCCAGAAAGCTTTTCTGACACCGAACTCGATTTCGCGCTTGAGTGCTGTGAAGCAGTGATCGAAGTCTGGCAGCCAACTACGGAAAAGAAACTTATCTTAAACCTCCCGGCGACGGTTGAATGGGCAACTCCGAATGTCCATGCTGACCAGATTGAGTGGATGTGCCGCAAGGTTTCAAAACGTGAGTCGGTGATTATTTCTCTCCATACTCATAACGATCGAGGCACAGGTGTGGCCTCGACCGAGCTTGGCCTGATGGCTGGAGCAGATCGAGTCGAAGGGACACTTTTTGGGAATGGTGAGAGAACTGGTAATCTTGATATCGTGATCGTGGCCTTGAATATGAACAGCCATGGAATCGAGACTGGATTGGACTTCTCAAATCTTTCGAGCCTCCGTGAAGTCTACGAGCGGACTACTCGAATGACTGTTCCTGATCGGCAGCCTTATGCGGGGGAGTTGGTTTTCACCGCCTTTTCGGGCAGTCATCAGGATGCTATTAAGAAAGGCTTAGATCGGCGTGAAAAAGATGGGGACGAAAAATGGGGTGTCCCTTATTTGACGATCGATCCGCATGATATTGGGAGGAGTTATGAGGCAATCGTAAGAATTAATTCTCAGTCTGGAAAAGGTGGAGTAGCCTATATTCTTGATCAGGAGCATGGGTATGATCTTCCAAAGACGATGCATCCTCAGGTCGGTAAGCGGATTTATGATCTTGCGGATCAGAGAGGTGAGGAGCTCTCTGCTAAAGAGGTAGGAGATCTCTTTTTTACTGAGTTTGTAAATGTGAATTCCCATTTAATGCTGAAGGATTATGAATTGGATTATCATAGTGCTGAGCGTGGTGAATTGGCCTGTAAGGCGGTCATTGAAATTGATGGCGAGAGTAAGATCGTAGAGGGTGTTGGAAATGGTCCCATCAATGCTTTTGTACAAGGGTTTGAAGAAACTGGACTTAAAGATTTCACGTTGACCGATTATCGTTCTCATGCGGTAAGAGGAGGCTCGAGCTCTGATGCAGCAGCGTATGTGCAACTTCGTAAGGATGATGGCACCATTCTCTGGGGAGTAGGTTGTGATCCATCCATTGAAATGGCTGGGGTGAAAGCACTGGTTTGTGCTTGGAATCTGCTCCGGTAAGCCCAGAGAAACTTAAAATCTCGGGGAGAGATCACATCTTTAAAAATTCGGGGTTGCGGTGGCTTCTGATTTTCTGTTCGGGAGGCGTTTTTCTTTGTTTACTAGTAAATAAAAATGTTAAAAAAACTGCATTTAAGTTGACGGATAGCCGATTTGCTGTTTTTCTAGCACCGCAATGAATTTGAAAGTCGCTGTCCGTGTTATCTCCTACGCGCTATTTTTGATGGGGTTTCTTTCGAGTTGTTCTGTTTCAACTGAAATGCCAAACGCTGACCTACCTCTACCTGTAGCTGAGAATGTCTCACCAGCTTATTCTCCCCTTACGACTGGTGTTTCTTCGGAGGAGACTAGTAACAACAAAGAGCGCACTGGGATTGCGACGGGTTGGGGAAAAGAAATTGAATCACCGATTGGTTACACAGATTTTAAGAGGGCAATGGCTAAGCCGAAATATGTTTCTTTGATTCGCTATAATGATAGCGATGGTGCTCGTGAAATGGGGGTGGATCGACGGACGAGCGGAGGTGGGATGCAAAAGACGGCCGGAGGGATGCTGGAATGGGGATTACATAGCGGGTGGTCGATGCTGGATAATTATTGGTGGCGTGGGGCCCGTTTTGTCATCGGCAAGAAGGGTCGAGACTACAAACTTAAGGTTAAAAATCTCAGTGACGCTCGCTTGGAAGTTGTTCTTACGGTCGATGGTCTTGACGTTATTGACGGGAAGGCTGGATCAACAAAAAAACGTGGTTACATCATTGGCGCTGGTGAAATTCTTGAAGTGAAAGGTTTTCGAATCAGCCATGAAAAAGTGGCTACTTTCCGCTTCTCATCAGTGAATTCATCTTATGCTAATCTTCGTCATGGACGAACTCGCAATGTTGGGGTTGTTGGTTTAGCCCTTTTCACGGAAAAAGGAAAAGAGCCTGGGACTGAAATTCGGGCGCGGCAAGGAGCGCGACCATTTGCAGAGGCTCCCATGATTCGGGCGCGTGACTAAAAACAACTCTTATGAAAAAACTGATAACTACCCTCGCACTGGGATTCATTGTTCTCGGATTGGCTAGCTGCTGTTCAACTGAAACAGCGCTCTCTGTTATTCCGGAAGGTCCCGTCGTTATTGAAAAATAGCGTTTGGAAAACGCCTTGAAATAGCCAAGCCGTTCGTGTGCGATCTCTTGCACTCGGACGGCTTTTTTTCAGAAAATGATGACCTCTATGAGTCAAACCTCTTGGTCAGGCTTAAATTTTGAAGCTTGAAGGGACTAGATTAAATTTGTCTAGAGCGATTCTAGCGTGAGCCTTTTCTGGGTGGACAGGTTCGACTGCGCGGTTTTTCCTTTTCAGGCTATTTTCTGCTGGAGGAATGCGTGGTTCCTTATTTGCCATTTTGCATTTCAGATATCTGATTATGCAGATTCTTGTTTTCGGCCATTGTGGCCTCTAGCTTGGTCCTAAGTTGGTCATATTCACTTTTGCTAATCATTCCGGTGGATTCTTGACGGGCCAGTTCAAGTTGATTCTGAAGTTCCACTGCGCGATTAGCATTGATGCGGTATTGATCCCTTTCTATACGAAGCTCAGCATTCGTAGCAGCAAGAACCGAAGCATCAGCTTGGGCTGCGCGGAGAGCTGCTGCATCACTGGCACTCGAGTTCACCAGGCGAGCTAGGGAATCGGTATCACTCTTGATCTGAAAAACGAGAGCCTGTGGGTCTTCTGAGACCCCGGCGAAGC
>OCVR010002293.1_pt1 | contig 14475 bp, 9 predicted proteins | sample 1539091 | NCBI WGS metagenome assembly OCVR01 (sample SAMEA3355530, study PRJEB22509) | marine metagenome | biome: marine; feature: coastal ocean; material: water | place: USA | collected 2010-08-07 | depth 16 m | reverse complement strand
TATATAAATATTCTATTCTTTTTTCTATTTGCAATCCCTTGTGCCCAGTCGCAGCTCACGGGTACGATTACTAGCGAAATTGGTGATACGCTCCCTTATGCTTCTGTATATGTAGAAGGTACAGCCCAGGGCACGATAGCCAATGAAAACGGTGCGTATAACTTAGAATTAGCAAAAGGAACTTATAGTATCGTATATCAATACATCGGATATGAAAAAGTAGTGCATAAAATCACTATCAATGGTGTTTCTCAATCTAATGATGTGATACTTAAAGAGATTGCTTATCAAATGAATGATATACTCATCGCGGCAAATGCAGAAGATCCAGCTTACGCTATTATTAGAAAAGCCATCAAGAATAGAGATAAAAATAAGAATCTTATACAATCCTATACTGCCAATATATATGTCAAAGGGAATGTCAAGATGTTCGATGCGCCGGAAAGTATATTTGGCCAAGATATCGGAAATTTAGATGGTATATTAGATGATTCTACAAGGCAAGGAATCATATATCTGTCAGAGTCTCAGTCTAAAATTACTTTCGAAAGACCTGATAAGATAAAAGAAGAAATGTATAGCTCCATTGTCAGTGGAAGTGATAATGGTCTCAATGCGAATCAGTTTAGCAATGCACGATTTGACTTTTATGAAGAGTATCAGGAATTTAATAGAAGTATGATAACGCCTTTAGCAAACAATGCCCTGGACTATTATAAATTTAAACTATTGGGGACTAGCTATGATACCAATGGAAAATTGGTTAATAAAATAAAAGTAATTCCCAAGTCTGATTATCAACCTACCTTTTTTGGTATGATTTACATCTATGAAAATAGTTGGGGCCTCCATAGTATAGATCTCAAATACACTGGTAAATCGGTTAAGCTAAAGTTCTTTGATACTATTGGAGTGAAGCAGATATTCGTTTCTTTGAATGGATTTGATGGTCATCCATTGATATCGCAAACAATGGAATTTTCTGCGAATATGTTTGGCTTCAAAATAGGTGGCTCATTTAATTATATCTTCTCTGATTATAAACTTAATGAGCAGGTGGCAGATGGTACTTTTACCGCCGAGCTATTTAGTATGAATAAAGATGCAATAGTTAGAGATAGTGCTTTCTGGGAAGATGTCCGACCTATACCATTGACCGCCGAAGAAAAGATAGATTATATACGTAAAGATTCATTGAAGCAAATATGGGAATCAAAGCCATATCTAGATTCTTTGGATAGAGCCAATAATAAATTTAAATGGTCAGATGTACTCTTTGGCTACGATTATGATAAGACGTTTGGCAAAAGACATTATAGCTATAAAAGTCCACTGAGTACTTATCAATTCAATGCGGTGGAAGGTCATACTTTGTCAGTAGCTTTCGAAGCGAGGATTTATGACAATACAGAAAATAAGCATCTCAAAATTAATCCTTTAATTCGCTATGGATTTGCAGATAAAAAGATCAAAGCATCTGTGAATCTAAGGTATCGATTTGATCGTAAAAATTATGGAAACGCTTTTCTTGGAGGAGGACGTGAGTACAGTCAGCTAGATAATCGTAATCCGGTGATGTCGAATATCAATTCGTTGTATAGTTTGTTTTCTAAAAGTAACCTTCTGCACTTGTATGAAAAAAGATATGTGAGTGCCAAAGTCACAAGAGAAGTATCTAATGGAATCTATCTCATACCATTTGTCAATTATGAAAATCGTCGACCATTGAATAATAATTCGGATTATAGTTGGAGTGAAGACGATTATACGTATAGGCCTAATGATGTTATCGGAAAAGACGAATTTGAGTCTCTGTATTTCTTAGAAAATCATGATGCAGTAACTCTAGGTACAAAATTTGTTTGGTATCCAGGGCAAAAATATATGTCGTTTCCAGCTTTTAAAAGTCGTATGCAAAGTGGTGCGCCCAGGTTTCAAATTGGTTATACCCTGGGCTTGAATGATGTATCATACAACAAATTAGAAATTCAAATTTTGGACAAAAAAGTGAACACAAATTTATTTGGATACAGTTCATACTTAATAGAAGGCGGCATGTTTTTTTCTGATGAATCGGTAGCATTTCCTGACTTATTTCATTTCCGAGGTAACGAGACTTTCATCAACTACTCTAGTAGTAATCTAGGCAATTTTAAGTTGATGCCTCAGTATGTGTATAGCACCACTGAAAATTTTGGAACTGTATTTTTTGAGCATCATTTTGATGGTTATATCTTGGATCGCATTCCATTATTCAGAAATATGGGCGCCAATATAATTGTAGGTGGTAATGCATTGGTATACAAAGATCAATACTACTACGAATATTCAGTAGGATTAGAAGGTATTAGTATTGGACCTTTCACATTATTTAGAATGGACTATGCTTGGGCGAAAGACAAATACGGAATCAGCGATCATGGTTTTATTTTAGGTCTGAGTCAGATATTTGAATAAAACTTTGTTGATCATCATAATTCCGTTATTACATAATTATTGCTGCTTGATAATTCAAGAAGCTTGGTGAATACAAAAATTTCGAGAAGGTTTATTATCAGTACCAATGTCTCTATCCCATGGTTCCCTTTACCAATCCGCCATCTACACTTATAGTTTGTCCGGTGATAAACGAAGACTTTTCAGATAATAACCATATTGCTAGGGAAGCCAAGTTTTCTGGATTTCCTAATTTACTCATCTTCGTTTCAGATTCATATTGTTGTTGAGCTTGTGCTTGAGTGATTCCTAAAAGCATAGATTTATGGGAAAACAATCGCTCCATCGCTGGTGTGGCGTGATATCCTGGTGCTAATATATTGAGCGTGATTCCTTTGTCTGCAATTTCTTGAGAAAGTGTTTTTACAAATCCTACTACGGCTAATCTAAGTGAGTTACTCAAAACTAGATTTTCTACTGGCTGTTTGACACTCACGCTTTCGATGTATAGTATACGACCATATTGTTGATCGACAAACTTGTCCAAAAGTATTTTTGTGAATTTCACTTTCCAACGTAAAATACTTGCGTAAGAATCGTCCCAATCATCCATTTCTGTAGTAACAAATGATTTGGCAGGTGGACCGCCAGCATTCATAAGTACACCATCTAGTCTGCGGAGACCCAGTGTGCAAATGATCTCAGACATTGTAGCATCTGTAGTTATATCTCCAGCTACGGTTTCTACTTGATCTGGATAGGCTGATTTTAGTTTATTAAGTTTTTCCTCACCTCTAGCATTGAGTATTACATGTGCACCTTCGTCGATGAGCGTTATAGCGATAGCTCTACCAAATCCACTAGTGGCACCAGTAACTACGAATAGTTTTCCTTCTAATTTTAGATTCATTAAAGTAATTTTTCTAGAAAATGAAATATTTCTTTTTCAACGATATCATAGGCATTGTCAACCTTGAATATAGATTCAATCTTGTCTAGCACCTCTTGCTTTCTATCTGACGTAGGGTAGTGAATACCTTTATATGCCATGATCGTTTCAAGTGCCTCAAAGTCACTCATCTTATCAAAGATGGCATAGATCTTTTCATAGGTAGTGATACTCACAGATTTGATAATAGTAGCTTTTTCTTTAGGAGTAAACTCTTCATTTACATTAGCTGCATATAATAATGTAATGCAGATAAATTCGTCAAAGCTTAAATTATCTTTCATAGTATGGATATTAATATTAATTTCTATTCAAAATTGATACAAAAATATAGATTTCTAAATTTTTGTATGATTTATAAATCTTAGTAATTCTTGATGTTTAGTGAAGTCAAAAGTTAAATCTATTAGATATTTTGTTTGCTTTAGTTAGTCAATCAGTCTCACGATTCTGATACAGTGGGAATTTGGTTTACCTAGACGGCACCTATACACCGATTGGGGTTGCCCGCGTGATGTGTCTCTTTGGTGCATTGTTTGAGTAATGTAGCTGTATCGTAACCGAATTAAAAGATCCTTCAGTAGACACAAGTGAAATGAAGATATCCTTAACAATACTACTTTATTTATTATTCTTAAATAACACTCAATTCTTTACCAACTTTTGTAAATGCTTCTACACATTTATCGATTTGATCGAATGAATGTCCAGCACTAATTTGTGTTCTAATCCGTGCTTTTTCTTGGGGTACTACAGGATAGAAAAAACCTATCACATATATTCCTTCTTCCAAAAGCATATTAGCAAATTTCTGAGAAAGAGGCGCATCATATAACATAACCGGAACGATAGCATGCGTACCTTCTACTATATCAAAACCAGCAGCTACCATCTTAGATCTAAATCTTGCAGTATTTTCAGCTAGTTTATCTCTAAGCTCTGTAGATTCTGTCAATATATCCAATACTTTCAATGATGCTCCTACAATTGCTGGGGCCAATGTATTAGAAAATAAATAAGGTCTAGATCGCTGACGAAGCATAGACACTATCTCTTTGCTAGCAGCAGTAAATCCACCCGACGCTCCACCAAGCGCTTTGCCAAATGTACCTGTGATAATATCTACTCTTCCAAAAGCACCGCAATGCTCTGAACTTCCTCTTCCAGTCTTACCTGTAAATCCTGTAGCATGACAATCGTCGACCATAGTCAATGCACCGTACTTCTCTGCAAGATCACATATTTTATCTATCTGAGCAATTACTCCATCCATGCTAAATACACCGTCGGTAGCGATCATAATACGTCGAGCGCCAGACTCTTGAGCTTCCTTAAGCTTAGTCTCTAAATCTGACATATCGTTACTAATATATCTGAATCTTTTCGCCTTGCATAATCTTATCCCATCAATGATGGACGCATGATTAAGTGTATCAGATATGATCGCATCTTCTGCAGTAAGTAATGGCTCAAATAATCCACCATTGGCATCGAATGCCGCAGCATAGAGTATTGCATCCTCTGTACCTACAAACGTTGAAATCTTTTGCTCTAACTCCTTGTGGATATCTTGAGTCCCACAAATAAATCTTACCGAAGACATACCAAATCCATGTGAATCAATGGCAGTTTTTGCTGCTTCGATAATCTCTGGTTGGGATGACAATCCTAGATAATTATTAGCACAAAAGTTAAGTACCTGATGACCTTTGTCTGTTCCTATTTTAGAGCTCTGAGGAGTTACAATAATTCTCTCTTCTTTAAAGAGACCATCTTTTTTAATCTGATCTAATTCTGCTTGTATCGCCTTATTTATACTCTCTGACATTTTCTGTTTTTTCTTTATTCGATTAAGTAAGTTTTCTTCTACTGTCTGCAGTATAGCATTCTTACATTAACTTCCAACTGAATACTGCATTCTCAGATTCTTAATCATATCTACCGACATAGCATCTAGATCATATTCTTCTTTCCAGTTCCAATCTCTACGAGCCATACCATCATCTATAGATTCAATCCAACTCGCAGCGATATCTTGTCTGTGGTCAGGCTCATAACTAATTTTGAAATCTGGAATTATTTTACGAATACTTTCTGCAATCTCTGACGGAGTAAAACTCATCGCGGACAAGTTATAACTAGTTCTAATATTCAGATTATTTTTGTCTGCTTGCATAAGCTTTATCGTGGCTCTTATTGCATCCGGCATATACATCATAGGTAATCTAGTTTCTTCTGCAAGAAAACAGACATACTCTTCACTTTTGACAGCAGCGTGATATATTTCTACTGCATAATCAGTAGTGCCACCACTAGGCAAAGATTGATAACCAATAATACCCGGATATCTTACTGATCTTATATCTGTACCATACCTATCGTGATAATAATTAGACCAAAGTTCCCCTGAGGATTTGCTGATGCCATACACAGTACTTGGCATCAAGGGAACATGTTGCGATGTATTTTCTCTGGGTGTGGTAGTTCCAAATACTGCAATGCTACTTGGAAAAAACAATTTATCTAATTGAAACTTCTCAGCAAGCTCAAGTATAGTTAGATAACCATCTAAATTTACCTTCCAGGTTTTCATTGGGTTAAACTCACCGCTTGCTGATAGTATCGCTGCCATATGATATACTTGCGTGATTTTGTGTTCCTCTACGATCTCGTGTAATCTTGTGACATTCATGATATCTAGAAACTCATATGGTTCATTATCCAATATGTCCACAGTAGATATATCAGTCGACAGTACATTGTCTTTGCCGTGTAGTATACGAAGTTCTGAAGCTAATACTCTTCCGAGCTGGCCATTGGCACCAGTGATAAGAATTTTGTCTTTACTCATTTAGTTTGTTATATACCACACAAGATAGTTCTTCCCACAATAATATCTAAGAACTTTGAATATTAACTTTTTCAATGTATCGTGACTGATAAACAGCTTATTATTTGAGTTTGTAGCTATCTCAAAGCATTTAAAATATTAATTAGTTTTAGTCATTATAATTAGGAACTTCCCTCAAAAACTTAGCTTTCTTGTTTCCTTTATCGATTGCACAACAATATGTTTGTACACCGTTGGTTACCAATAGATAAGGTGCATTGAGCGTAATGTTATATCTAGATGCTTGATCTAACACTGATTGATTGATAGTCTCTTTATGTGACTTGCATTCAATGAGTAAATAGGGCTTTATATCTTGATCGTAGACTATGATATCGTATCTTTTGCTTTGACCAAATACTTTGAGTGACTTTTCAACTTGAATTCTTGAGATAGGATAATCTAGCTTCTGTGTGAGGTATAGAATAAGTAACTGCCTTACTAGTTCCTCCGGTTGAGGTACGAGGTACTTCTTTCTTAAAGGATCCCATATAAACTTAGTATTACCCTTAGATCTTACTTTTAATTGCGATCGAAACTCATGTAGATTGATATCTATCATAAGGCATATTTCGTAGTTACATTTGATGGACTATGCACATATGAAGCCAAATACTTTTCTAGACTAATGTGATCAAGCGCATCTTCAGTGTTGACAGAAATTACTGTATATCCAGCTGAAGACATGCATTGAATCACTAATCTTTGCCAAATATAATGCTCTATTAGCCGCACATTGAGCATATCATCATACACAAGCAGAATCTTCTCTTTGCCCTCTTCTAGTATGCTTCCTTTGATCAGATCTGATTCAGACTCTCCTTTAAGTTCATTGATTTTGGCGTTTGCGAATAATCGTAGTATCTCTTCATTATCTGTGTAGTCCAAAAAAGATATTATATTAAGTGACTTTGTTTGGAAGGTTCTGATTTTTGCTTTTGAGGCAACCACAGCTTCAGCCAATTGATTTGCTTGCTTACTTTTGTTGTAATAATCCAATGTAACCATCGGTTTTATATTCTCTAAAGTCTTATCGTTTAATATGATTGAAGACCTCTGGGCAGTATCACTTATATTACTCAATATATAGTGAGCACCATCAAATGTCACCGTATAATCTCCGTTATACATAGTATCTGCTACAAGCTTAACAGAACTCCAATCTATAACAGCATTAAACGCTTTGTATGCTTCGAATAGAGCATGAGAATCATTTGTTGTCGGTATTCCTTTGTCCCTCACATAATTCTTCCACTTCTGTATTTCTATATACTTTAATTGATCCTGGAGGTCCGACGAATCTAGCGTAGTCAGTATATTTAAAAGTGATTTATCCTCAATTGTTGTGGTCTCGTAGAATTTTCTCCAAGCGATATAATCGCCCTCATCGGCTATCCAATATTTGCAAAAGTAGAGTTGATGCAACAAGTCTTCTACTTGTATGATTTGCTTTTCGTAGCTGAGTGGATTATTTGATATATTAACAATGACAAGACCGTTTTGGTTAATGTCTCTTAGAACCGCTCTAAGTCTTTTCATGGCTTCTTGCATAAGCATGGATTGATGATTCCGACTATTAAACCTTCTACTATGCCTCGCTAGATATTTTACCGTCACACTTTCCCAATTGTTTACAGCAAACATTGCCAGCTTAGAAATATCACCATTATACTCCTTTGGCAAATCAGCAGTTAAAAATCCGATCTTTCGTCTAATCTGTTCAAGATCTGTTGCAGTCTGATTATGCTGATAGTTGACCAAATACTGTTTAAGCCGCTTTTTGATACCCAGTATACGTGACTTTTCTTCTTCGATGATTTCATTGAGACCTTTTTGTAAATCATTGTAAATCTCGTTTACTGTTTTGATCCACATGGCCAAATCGAAAGACAAAGATTCATCTATCGATGTTGTATAGAAAATGTGTTGCATTGGATCTATCTCGAAGTACCTATCCCAGGTTCTCTTATAATTAGATAGTAAGGTAGACATTTCTATATTACGATTAGATAGTCCAAGACGAATACCTTTCAATCTACCATCAACATCAACCTTATCAGTTAAATTTTGGCCAAAGGATCGAAGTACAGCCAAATATTGATGTCTGATAGCCTTCTCAGCTTTCGGATAGCAAGAATCGTAATTATTTTTTATCTGGTCCAAAGCGAGGGAATATGACTCTGACAGCCTTTTTACATCTTGCAATCCTTCTGGCTGTGAGTGTCTCTCTTTGTAATTTTGTAAATTTCTAAGAACAAGCGGATTACAGCAAAAGGTTATTTCTGTTCCTTTATTCAATAGATTTATTATTTCTATCAGACTATTGATACTTGTGGAGCGGACCTCTATTTGGTCACCAGATTCTAACCGTTTTAAAGCAAGAAGTTGAGTGGGAGAGAGATGCTCTGTTGGTAAAGGGTGAATCATAAGTTGGTTATAAATGACAAATATATTATTATTAAGATATATGTATTTAATTTGATTGTAAGAATTAATGCCTTCGAAAGTTGTGATACGTCTTAAGGGGGACGCGGTGGCATATATCGCTCTTGATTAAACAATATCTGCTTTATGTAGAACTTATATTAATCAAATAATATAATAGCGTATATTATATATATTGGCGTAATATTTGACTTCTTACTAATGATTTCATGTGCTCCTGTCAAATTAGTAGGAAAATCATTCTATGGATTGATAACAACATTGTATTTTTGTTCGGATAGTAATATGATGCAGTTATTTCACCTTTATTGGTCGAAGAAATACTAGTAAATATTCTGACAGCATAGTTAGTGAGTAAGAATCTCACTGACTTCCTAAATAATCTAATTTGGATGGATCCAGCGAAGTATGATACGTTACTACCAAAAGAGAAACAAAGAACTAGTCGAGTTAGATAGAATCCAAGAAGAAACTTGGATTGACATAAGAGTACCATTTGATCAGGGAGAGCTAGAGAAACTAGCCAACGATCTTGATGTACCTCTTGATTACTTTACAGATTCGCTGGATGTGGATGAAAGGTCGCGTTACGAGAGAGAGGACGAGGTTGAACTTGTAATTATAAATACTCCTGTAGCTAATGATGATAACAGAGATAGTGATCCCATATATATAACGGTTCCTATTGGAATAGTATTAACCAAAGGTCATATCATCACCTTGACTTCCAAAGATGATACGGTATTAGAGAAATTTACCACTAATAAAGTGAAGAACTTTGTTCCATCAGATCGAAAAAAATTTATCCTGCAGATATTTGAGCAAAACGTATTGGACTATTTATATAGACTCAAGCAACTCAATCTCAAGCGAAACTTGATCGAACAGAGCCTCTATGAAAGTAGTAGTGATAAAGAACTCAGACAATTACTTAGGATAGAGAAGAGTCTTGTCTACTTTGTGAACAGTCTCAATGCTAACGAACTGCTCAATCTTAAGATGAAAAGAACCGATTTTTTGCAAATCAGGGATCTGGAGTATCATACAGACCTATTCGAAGATATCATAATTGATAATGGACAAGCACTTGAAGTAGCGAATGTACATACCAATATATTGAGCAGTACGATGGACGCCTATGCCTCAATTATATCTAACAATATGAATATTTTTATCCATCGTCTGACAATCATAACGATCATCTTGATGGTACCCACTTTAGTAGCCTCATTCTATGGTATGAATCTCAAGTATTTACCTTTGCAGGATACTGAATATGCCTTTGTAATTATTATATTAGTAAGTATAGCATTAGGAATCGGTATTATATGGTTTTTCAAAAGAAGAAAACACTTCTGATAAAATTACTACATACGTTTTACTCTCATTACTAGTTAGTTAGCTATCTAGTCGCAAGAGTTATTAACAAAAAGACATATGATGATAATTTTTATTATGTTGACTACAAGGGAGTTATGTACCTTACCAACAGCGTGTTAATAACTTTTGACTTTTTTCATTTCATTCTCAAGGACATTTTACCCATATTTGTAACTGAGAACGACAGGATGGTTTTTTACCTTATCGTCCTATTTTCAACATCAATTGTAACTAATAGGCGTATATGTTAAATATTATATTTTTAAATAAAATATTTATCATTTCGACGGCATGACTTGGTCTTATCAACGAGATATTCATAATAGCATATCTTTAATATGAGTAGAGTAAAGAGAATATCTCATATCATGTGCTTTAGAATCAGGATGATGAAGATGATAAGCCACGATACTGTGGAACATACAAAGTGACAACGAGATTGACAACTATATACAAAATAAACCAATGAGTACACCCATCGAACCTATCTTAAGGGAAAATCCCAACAGATTCGTATTGTTTCCAATACAACATGACGACATCTGGAATTTTTACAAAAAATCAGAAGCATCATTTTGGACTGCCGAAGAAATAGATCTACATCAAGATCTTTCTGACTGGGAAAATAAACTTAATGATAATGAAAGACATTTTATTAAACATGTATTGGCATTTTTCGCAGCGAGTGATGGAATCGTTAACGAAAACTTAGCTGATAATATGGTGACTGACGTCCAATATACTGAAGCTAAATTCTTTTATGGATTTCAGATCATGATGGAGAATATCCACTCTGAGACATATTCACTATTAATAGATGCATATATTAAGGATAACGATGACAAGGATTACCTTTTCAATGCTATCGAACATATGCCTTGTGTCGCAAAAAAAGCAGATTGGGCACTGAGATGGATAGATAACGGATCTTTCGCTGAACGACTAATCGCATTCGCAGCAGTTGAAGGTATATTCTTCTCTGGATCATTTTGTTCTATTTTTTGGTTAAAGAAAAGAGGATTAATGCCAGGACTGACGTTCTCTAATGAGCTTATTAGTAGAGATGAAGGTATGCACTGTGATTTCGCATGCCTGTTATACAATGAGCACATCCAAAACAAACTAGACAAGTCTGTAATAGAGGGGATGATTACTGATTCGGTTGAGATCGAAAAAGAATTTGTGTCTGATGCACTTCCAGTGGGTCTTATCGGTATGAATGCTTTGCTTATGTGTCAGTACATCGAATTCGTAGCAGATAGACTTCTCGAATCTTTAGGAAATCCGAAGGTTTATAACGTTGAAAATCCATTCCCATGGATGGAATTAATATCTCTGCAAGGAAAAACCAATTTCTTTGAGAAGAGAGTAGGCGATTATCAAAAATCAGGAGTGATGGCTGATAAAGATAAACAGGTATTCTCCTTAGATGAAGATTTCTAGCCAGTACCTTTTTTCAAGTCTTCAGATGTTTCAAAATACAGATGAAGACTTACATTTTCTCTTTTGCAAGATAGGTTCGACTCTATTTTTTCATAACTAGCTTGAAAGGAGTTAAAGACATAATGGTAAACCCAAAAACTGGATCATTGTGACTAAAGCTAATTTCAACCTTCTTGTGGTAATAAAGCAAAAGGCTTTTTTAAGACAACTACACTATTTAATTTTCTAAACTCAATCCAATGCAAGTAGTAAAAAGAACTGGCAAAAAAGAATCTGTAAGTTTTGACAAAATCACAGCGAGAGTAAAAAAACTCTGCTATGGATTAGATAGTAATTTTGTAGATCCTACCGGTATCGCTATGAAAGTGATCCAAGGGCTATATGATGGTGTAAGTACGACTGAGTTGGATAACTTAGCCGCAGAGACTGCTGCTTCTATGGCGACTAATCACCCAGACTATGCTCAATTAGCTGCACGTATTTCTACATCGAATCTTCATAAGAATACAGATAAATCGTTTTCTAATACAATACAGAAATTATACGATTATATAGATCCTAAGACTGGAGAGAAAGCTGGTCTTATAGGTGACGAAACATTTAAAATTGTAATGGATAACAAAGCGAGAATTAATTCTGCTATTATCTATGATAGAGATTATAACTTTGATTTTTTCGGATTCAAAACGCTTGAAAGATCATACCTCCTAAGGTGTGATGGTAAAGTGGTGGAGCGTCCTCAGCATATGCTCATGAGAGCGGCAATAGGAATTCACGGTAGCGATATCGATTCTGCAATAGAAACCTACAACTACATGTCAGAGAAGTGGTTTATACATGCTACTCCTACTTTATTTAATGCAGGGACACCCAAGCCACAGTTATCTTCATGCTTCCTATTGACGATGACTGATGATAGCATCAGTGGAATATTCGAAACTTTAACAAGATGCGCTAAAATATCTCAATCAGCAGGTGGTATAGGTCTCAGTATTCACAACATAAGAGCAAAAGGATCATATATCAAAGGTACTGGGGGTACATCTAACGGTATTGTACCGATGCTGAAAGTATTTAACGATACCGCAAGATATGTAGATCAAGGTGGAGGTAAACGTAAAGGTGCCTTCGCAATGTACCTAGAACCTTGGCATGCAGATATCTACGATTTCCTAGATCTAAAGAAAAACCATGGTAAGGAAGAAATGAGAGCGAGAGATTTATTCTACGCAATGTGGGTTTCTGATTTATTTATGAAAAGAGTACAAGAAGGTGGAGATTGGTCATTATTCTGTCCAAACGAATGTCCAGGATTGGCAGATTGCCACGGAGCAGAATTCGAAGCTTTATATACAAGGTACGAAGAAGAGGGAAGAGCACGTAAGACGATAAAGGCACAAGAGCTTTGGTTCGCTATATTAGAATCTCAGATCGAAACTGGTACTCCTTATATCTTATATAAAGATGCAGCGAATGAAAAGTCAAATCAAAAAAACCTAGGTACTATAAAGTCATCTAACCTATGTACTGAGATCATGGAATATACTAGTCCAGACGAAGTGGCAGTATGTAACTTAGCTTCTATCTCATTACCGAAATTTGTGGATGTTGAAAATCAGAAATTCGACTTCGAAAAATTACATGAGGTGACTAGAGTCATCACTAAGAACCTTAATAAGATTATAGATGTAAATTACTACCCAGTAATAGAAGCTCAAAACTCTAACTTCCGTCACCGCCCGATCGGAATCGGGGTACAAGGATTAGCGGATGCGTATATGATGTTACGTATGCCATTTGATGGTGCAGAAGCGAAGCAACTCAACAAAGATATATTCGAGACTATCTATCATGGTTCTGTGACTGAGTCTAACGCGCTATCGGCAAAAGAAGGACCATACGAATCATTCAAGGGATCACCAGCGAGTAAAGGTATTTTACAGTTCGATATGTGGGGTGTGAAACCATCTGACAGATACGATTGGAAAAAGACAAAAGCAGACATCAAGAAAGATGGTATGCGTAACAGTCTACTTTTAGCACCTATGCCTACAGCATCTACATCGCAAATACTAGGAAACAATGAGTGTTTTGAGCCATATACATCTAACATATACTCCAGACGTACATTATCTGGTGAGTATGTAATCATTAATCGTCACCTACTCAACGATCTAATCAAGTTAGGCTTATGGGATGATGATATGAAGCAAAAATTAATGGCAGCCAACGGATCTATACAAGATTTCGATCTTCCTCAGGAAATAAAAGATCTCTACAAAACTGTATGGGAAATCAGCCAGAAAAACATAATTGATCAGTCAGCAGATAGAGGAGCATACATCTGTCAAAGTCAGAGTCTCAACCTATTTATAGAGAACCCTAACTTTGGCAAGCTGAGTTCAATGCACTTCTACGCATGGAAGGCAGGCCTGAAAACAGGTATGTATTATCTAAGGTCTAAAGCTGCTGTAGATCCTATCAAATTCACATTAGATAAGCAACACCAAAGAGTACAAGCAAGTGCTTCTGCCGGTGTAGTTGATCTAGCTGAAGATCAAGAGCCAGCAATAGAAAAAACTCCAGAACAAGTATTTCTAGAAGGTGAAGTGTGTACTATGGAAGATGGTTGCTTAAGCTGTGGATCGTAGGATTTAGCTGAGAGTTAAAATTACTTCAAAAGCCATCTAGTATTATTACTGGATGGCTTTTGTATGTTTAATATATTTAATTCTTGGACGGAGTATTTCGTTTACATCCATTAACAGTAAGTACACAAGTATTAGAACGATTCAGTTCCCTCATAAACTGTCTAGTAAACTAGGGTAGTGTTTCGAAGTACCTAGGTTGCCCTTTTTTGGTGATGATCTCAAATACAAGACTAGACTTCCCAGAACTAAATATTCCGGTCACCACAATAAATTTGTTG
>OCVR010002291.1_pt1 | contig 14477 bp, 7 predicted proteins | sample 1539091 | NCBI WGS metagenome assembly OCVR01 (sample SAMEA3355530, study PRJEB22509) | marine metagenome | biome: marine; feature: coastal ocean; material: water | place: USA | collected 2010-08-07 | depth 16 m | reverse complement strand
TCTGTTCCACTATTAACTACAATTACATTGAGAACCTGTACCGCAGCGTCATTGTTCTCCCAAGGGGCGTGGTAGCCGCCTGGTCGAGCGTGTTGGCTCCAGTATTGTTTGATGGAACCCTACCCGGGATCGCGCCTCCACCCGTAATGTAGTACTCGTCAGTGAGGTTTCGAGCGATCAGGCTGAACTCGTGTGCACCGTCAGCAGAGTAAACATTAATGGCAGCATCTGTGACCCAGAAAGAATCTTGCATGAACGGGTTCACGGTTGCCGTCCAAGCGTAGTCGTCAGTAAAACGGGCATCAGCAGACACGTTGTAACGCCAATTGTCTGTTAGTTCAGCGTCATACGTGAAGCCCACATAACCGGTAATGTCTGCACTACCAGCACCGTCTTCTCCTTTCAGATTTTCACCGGTTGCGTTGATGAAATCCTCGGAGTATCCCGTGTCAGTCCATGCCCACGCGGACCTGATGGTCAGACCATCGACGCTGGTATTCCAAAGCAGATCAAACTCTAAGCCCTCTGTTTCAAGCGCTGAGGCGTTGAATGTCGAGAATTGAATCGCTGTGGAATTGAACAGCTGAACTTGGAGGTCCGTGTATTCATAAGTGAAGATGGTCGCATTGAGTCGAAGTGAGTTGTTGAGAAAGTTTCCTTTCATACCTACTTCAAAGCCGTCTGCTTCCTCAGACTGGTAGACAAGAAATCCAAAATCACCATCTGGAGGGCTTAATGAAGCTGTGGGTAGGGCGCTGTTGTCGATTCCTCCTGATTTGAAACCTTCTTTATAGGCGGCGAAGACGCTAACGTCATCATTTAGATAGTAGTTGATAGCAATTTCCGGAGAGATGTTGTCATCTTCAAACTCGAGTCCGTCAATCAGTGGTGGAGCGCTGAAACTGCCCTGCAAGAACAGGTGAACGTAAGGGATTTCGATTTTGCCATCCTTTTCTTCGTCAGTGTAGCGAGCGCCGACAGTCAGCTCGGTTCTATCATTGATATCCCAATAGAGAGCCACAAAAGCCGAGAATACGTCCGTATCCAGGAAGTGGTGTTTATTGTAATCGTATCCGTTACCGGTGATGGGATCAGGCGCCAGGAGTCCAATATTTGCAGCATACTGATAGGCGTCAAACTCCTGCTCAATTTCCTGCATGAATAAACCTGCCTGGAAGTTAATGGCACCATCATAGTGGCTGTTGATACGAAATTCTTGAGAAAGACTTTCATAAAGATTGTTATGCAGCCCGCCGAAAACACCAGCGCCGTAACTGTAATCGTCGAGTTCCACGTGCTCGAGATCTACCCAGCCGGTGATGGATGTAAGCGTGTAGTTTTCATTGATGTCCCAGTCCATTTGCAATGAAATGAAATCGGTCTCTTGCTCAAGGCCCGGTTGGCCATCGTCATAGCCGAAGGGTAAACCAGCACGTAGTGCTGGGTTAAGACCAATCTTGGATGTATTACCATTGATTTTGCAATCATCAACGCCCTGGAAGAACACGGCGCCCAACACGACAGTCTGCTGGTGGGCACCTTCAGGGCAAAATTCTTCACTCCAGGCTGTACCGCCGCCCTCATTGTCAAACTCCGAGTAGTTGTACTTTAATCTGGCTTTGAAGTTGTCGGTAGGTTCCCAGACCAGCGTTAGACGCATGTTAGTTGATTCGTCTCCGTAGTACTTGCTGGCGCCATTAATTGCGGCGTTTGGGTCATTAGTGGCGGAGTAGTTTTCGAACAGTTCGTCGTTCTTTGACCCACCGATGGCCAGACGGGCACCAAAGGTATCTGAGATCGGGCCGGAGATGACCATTTCGTAAAAGGTGCCGTCGTATTCTGTTTCAATGCCGCCACCCAACTGGAATTCAAATTCATCACCAGGGTCATTCGTTGTAATTGAGACGACACCTGCGGTTGCGCTCTTACCGAAGTAGAGCGACTGAGGTCCTTTCAGTACCTCTAGCTGACGCATATCCAGATATGAGTTGTGGATAAACCGTCCGCGGTTAACAACGACACCGTCGAGGTTAATCGCAACCGAGTGGTCAAATGCAGCAGAAATAGAGCTAGACCCGATTCCACGAAGCCGCAGGCTGGAACCATTGCCGGATCCCCCTTGTGCAATGACCATGTTTGGTACCATTTTGGCAGCGTCAACAAGACTTGTGATGTTATATCGATCAAGGTCTGCTTCAGTCAGTGCCGCAATCGTCACGGGTACATCCTGAAGTGTTTCTGATTGTTGTCGGGCTGTTACGATAATTTCTTCCAGAACATCGCTGGATTCAGCGTAGACGGAAGCACTTAACAATAGTGCAACTGATAAGCCAAGTGCACGCGTCATGGCTTTCTTAAATAACTTCATTGATCTCCCCCCAAGGGCGTTATTGATGGGTGTCCAACCACTTAGAATAGATGGCCGACGGACCCAACTGTAGTTCAGGGTATTTCTTAGGTCAATCAGTTTATAGTATTTTTTGTAACGCGTTCTACTTTTTGTAGTTCGCCATCACCTGGTGCTGATCAGGGAAGTGGTCTCGTTGCAATCAGGCAGCTACAGGATTAAAACTGATTCGCTGGGTGTCATCACCTTGCAACAACACCAGGTGAAGTCGATCAGTCATGGTGCCGTATCGACACAACCTTCGGCTTCGCTCAATAGCATGAAGCAGGCGAGCCAGTCGGCTGTACAGTCGCTGCAATCTTCGATTACCAGTGATCCAGGAATGATGGCGAGTATTCTTGCGCTCCAAAATGATCCGGACATGCAGGCCGTGCTGAGCGACCCCGAATTGATGCGTGCCATTCAATCGTTTGACCTTGAAGCGTTGCAAAACAATCCGAAGATTCAACAGTTAATGAATAACTCGACAGTTCGGAAAATTCATCGGAACGTGGACTGACAAATTCAGGAAAAAAAAAGGCCACCTTTAGGTGGCCTTTCTTGTTACTTCCTCCGTTTCAAGCAAATCCATTGAAACAGAACACTACCTAGAGTCGGAACGTTGCCCTCAGAGTAATCTTACGGCCCTGGTTAACCCCTCGACCATTGTCCTCGAGCGCCGTTGCGTTCCCGCTGTAGTCGGGTTGGGTCCCAGGGATAGCACCTTCAGAGAACACAATCCGCTCATCGTCGAGATTCACGCCAGAAAGTGCGATTTCCCAGCGATCCGAGATTAGCCGCACCGATGCGTCATACATCCAGAAGCTGTCCTGCTTCCAGGCGAAACCTGGTGACCAGATGGTGGATACATCCTGGCAGCCCACAGCACCCCCAACGCCCGCATCGCAGTTCGGGTAGTCGGTAACGTAGTCGTCGCTGTAGCGTGCATCTGCGCTAAAACTCATCATCCAGTTGTCATTTAGAGGCACTTCCCAGGTGACACCTACATTTCCCGCAAGATCAGGGACATATTCACGCTTTTCCCCGTCGAGATTGTTGTCTCCTATGAAAAAGTCATCGGTGTACTCAGTGTCTGTAAAGGCCCAGGCTGCACGAAATGAGAGCCCCTCCACATCGGGGTACCATAAGGCGTCGAACTCAAGCCCTCTAGTGGTCAATTCACCGGCGTTTAACGTATTGAACTGAATGGCCTGGGAGTCGAACTGCTGAACTTGTAGGTCTTCATAGACATAGTTAAAGATGGTGGCATTGAGGCGCAGGCTACCGTCAAGTAGTAGTGCCTTCATCCCAACTTCAAAACCGTCTGCCTCCTCAGATTCATAGATAATGAAATCGTAGCTCTCAGCATTCGGGTCCAGCGATGCACTGGGCAGAACACTGTTGTCTACACCACCTGGCTTGTACCCAGCCTTGTAGGCGGCATAGAAGGTGTACTCATCGCTGGCATGCCAGGTGACAGCAAGTTCAGGCGATATGTTGTCATCTTCGAACTCGAGAGGCCCAATTTGGCTACCGGCAGGCAGAAAGCCTAATAGCAACTCACCGAAAAGATGCATTGAGACGATGTCAATCTTGCCCTCTCTTTCCACGTCCGTGTAGCGGGCGCCCGCTGTCACTTCGATGGTGTCACTGAGTTCCCAATAACCCGCAAGGAAAATCGAATAGGTCTCCGAGTCCAGTGTGTGGTCTTTCCGCCAGTCTGACCCGATACCAGTAATGGGATCCGGACCTAACAACCGGGTGATGTTCACAGCGTACTGGTCAGTATTGAACTCCTGGTGGGCATCCTCGTAGAAGAAGCCTGCCATGAAATTGAAAGAACCATCGAAGTCGCTGGCCAACCGGAATTCCTGGGTGAAACCTTCATAGATATTCTGCGACCAGGAGGCAAAGTAACCGAGTGCTTCAGTCGGTGTTCCCTGGGTAGCCGGGTCGCTGGGCGAACAGTAGCAGTACTGGCCAACGTCGTTGGTTTCCTGATCCAGCCATCCGGTAACCGAGGTCAGCTCGAGGGTATCGCTAAACTGCCAGTTGATCTCGAGGGAAGCCAGCAGCAGATCCTGGTCGAGGTAAGGTACCCCGCCGTTGCCACCTGGCACACCCACATAGCTGGGGGCCCAGGCATCCGCACGAGATGTTGTTCCATTGACTTCACAGTCCTCGTGTAATGTTGGACTCCGTCCGACAAATGCGCCCGAATTGTCCTGTGCGGTACCATCAACGCAGCGCCGTTCCGTGATAGAACCAGGACCATCGTTTTGGTAATTAGAATCATTCAGCTTGAACCGCATCTGCAGATTGTCAGCAGGATCCCACAACAGAGTCAGACGAAGGTTCTCCGACTCCTCAGTCAGGTCCTGAGCAGCCGCAAAGGGCGATGTATTCTCAAACAGTTTGTCCGTGTCCATCACACCCAGTGCCAATCGGGCGCCGAATGTATCGGTGATCGGTCCGGAAAGGATGAGCTCTGCATAAGTCGCTTCCGTCTCGCTTTCGTAGCCGGCTGATGCGATCACTTCCAGTTCATCACCAGGATCATTCGTGGTGACTGATAACACACCCGCGGTCGCACTTTTTCCGAAATAAAGAGCCTGTGGACCTTTCAATACCTCAACCTGGCCCATGTCCAGGTAGGCGTTGGCAATTATCCTGCCCGTGTTGGCGACCACACCGTCAAGGGCGACAGCCACGGAGTGATCAAACGCAGCGCTGATGGAGCTAGAGCCAATACCGCGCAAAAACAGGTTGGAGCCATTGCCGGATCCGCCCTGGTAAATATTGAAGGCTGGTACCAGATTGGACACATCTGCCAGGTTTTGGACATTGTATCGTGCCATATCTTCCCCAGAGAAGGCGGAAACTGTTACTGGTACATCCTGCAGTGTTTCGTCTTTTTGACGAGCCGAGACGATGATCTCTTCGATCTCTCTATCAGCGGCGTAGACCACCACTGGCAGCGAAGTAAGCGCGAGTATCATCGCGCTAATTACGCCACCGGAACGCATAGGTTTGTTAGTTAAATTCATTTTGTTCCCCCGAATTCAGTTGTTCGATTATCACGGTCACTTTTGGTGTGACCTGGACATTTACTTAGGAAGCTTAGAGGCGTACATGTGAAACTCCTCAAGGTTGAAGGGAATGTATATAATCATTCTTACTATTGCAATTATTATAACAATTAAATTATCCTGTTTTGCAAAAGAGGAGCACCCATTGTAAACAGTTATGCTATGTTCGCCTGATGTCCCTATTGTTGTGTAATTACAATCGTTTACCAGCCGATTGATGCTGAGCTCTAGTACACGGAATCATCTAGGTCACGTGTTGAGGAGTTTTTTGGAACACGTTCTATCAGTAATAATGAGCCTCAGCGCGGATATCAGACTGCTCTGACTGTTTTAGTTCGGCGTCTGGCAGGTAGTATCGATTTGAGGTATTTACCAGTATCAGAATTTCTGATGCCAGAAACCGTCTCCGGCGTCCCTTCCGCGAGAATTTCCCCACCAGCAGGTCCGCCATCGGGACCAAGGTCAATAATCCAGTCGGCAGTTTTGATCACGTCAAGGTTGTGTTCAATCACGGTGACCGAATTACCGGCATCAACCAGTCGATTCAGTACGCCTAGAAGCTTCTTCACATCGTCGAAGTGCAGACCGGTCGTTGGTTCATCCAGAATGTAGAAGGTCTTGCCGGTCGCTATCTTTGAGAGCTCTTTGGCGAGTTTGATCCTTTGTGCTTCGCCACCGGAGAGGGTTGAGGAGGGCTGCCCCATATGCAGGTAGTCTAGTCCCACGTCCACTAGCAGTCGCAGTTTGCTGACGATTCGTGGATGTTCAGAAAAGTGCTCAACAGCTTCGGCAACGGTGAGTTCCAAAATGTCGGCAATTGATTTGCCCTTATATTTCACTTCGAGCGTTGCATCATTAAATCGCTTGCCGTCACATTCGTCGCACTTAACATAAACGTCAGACAGGAAATGCATCTCGATTTTGCGGACACCGTCCCCCTGGCAGTCTTCGCACCGGCCGCCTTTGACGTTAAAAGAAAATCTGCCCGGTTTGTACCCTCGCATTCGGGATCCGGGAAGCTGAGAGAAGAACATGCGAATCTCGTCAAAAACCTTGATGTAGGTGACAGGGTTACTGCGCGGGGTTCTGCCGATAGGTTTTTGGTCGATTGCCACCACCTTATCCAGCTGTTTAAGCCCGGTAATGCGTGTGTGCTCCCCTACTTTTTGTGTGGATTGATGAAATTGCCTTGCAAGGGCTGGGTGCAGTATATCGTTTACAAGGCTTGATTTCCCCGCGCCGGAGACGCCTGTCACCGCTGTCATAATGCCTAATGGAAAGTCCACGTCGATGTTTTTCAGGTTATTTGCTGCAGCACCTTTGACTGAAATGTGTCCGACCGGGACACGCCTTTGATCAGCAATTTCAATTCGGCTTCTTTCTGACAGGTAGTTGCCAGTGATCGACTGTCTGTTTTTCTCAAGGCTCTTTGGCGTTCCGGCATGTACGATTTGTCCACCGAGAACTCCTGCTGCAGGACCGAAGTCGACGACGAAATCAGCGGCGCGGATGGTGTCTTCGTCGTGTTCAACCACAATAACAGTGTTGCCGATATCTCTCATTCGGCAGAGTGTGGCCAACAATTTTTCATTGTCCCTCTGGTGCAGGCCAATACTGGGTTCGTCCAGAATGTAAATAACACCGCTGAGTTCAGAACCTACCTGCGACGCGAGGCGAATACGCTGTGATTCCCCGCCACTCAAAGAAGGTCCCAGCCGGTCCAGGGAAAGGTAAGAAAGCCCAACTGAATTCAGGAAACCCAACCGGTTACAGATTTCCTTTAGCACTTCGGCGGCTATCTCTGCGGCTGCGCCCGGCAGTTTCAAGTGGTTAAAAAACTGGTAAGTTCGGTCTATCGTCCAGGAGGAAACATCAACGATGGTCGCGTCACCGACGCGAACGGCGGCGCTTTCCGCGCGCAGTCGGACCCCATCACAGGTGTGGCAGGGTGTGTTCGCAAGATATTGCGAATACCAGCGTTTCATTCCTTCAGAACGGGTGTTCCTAAATCGTCGCATTAACCGATTCAGTAATCCCTCGTATCGGGACATGCTGGTGCCATGGCTGCCCCAGTTGATCTTGTATCGTTTCTCGCCGGTGCCGAAAAGGAGTGTTTTCCGTTGTTTTTTTGTGAGCTTTCGCCAGGGCTTATCCAAAGGTACCTTAAGGTATTTGAACATCTGCCGATGGAACACAGCACCCATGGATTTTTTATCGTCATCAATCATGCCGACAGGTTTCAGCGCGCCCTGTTCTAAAGTCAGGTCTTTATCGGGAATGACAAGGTCCGGATCAAAGGCGACCTGTGTACCAAGACCATTACACTCGTGGCACATACCCTGGGGACTGTTAAATGAAAACGATTGCGGCATCAGCGCAGGAAACGAAATGCCGCAGTGACTGCAGGAAAACGACTCGGAAAATAATTGATCTTTCGAGCCTTCTTCGGCGGCAATTAAACTGCCGGCGCCGTACCGAAGTGCAGATTCGACACTTTCGGTCAATCGTTCTTCGACATCAGGTTTGATGACGATTCTGTCGACGACAGCCTCTACCGTGTGTTTTTTGCGCTTGTCGAGCGCTTCGATTTCATCGCTTCTTACCCACTCGCCATCGACTCTTAGTCGAACGAAACCCTGCAGGCGCGCATCTTCGATCATTTCGCGATGTTCGCCCTTGCGGTTAACAAGCAAAGGCACTAACAAATAAATACGGGAGCCTTTCCTCTTCAGTAGCTCCTGGGCAATACGCTGGGCGGTCTGTCCCTGCACCGGCTTACCGCATTCGTGGCAATGCTGATGCCCAACCCGCGCGTAGAGCACCCGCAGGTAATCGGAGATTTCGGTGATAGTGCCGACAGTGGATCTTGGGTTTCGGGAGGTGGTTTTTTGTTCGATGGAGATGGTCGGCGACAAACCTCTAATGGTGTCATATTTCGGTTTTTCCATCTGACCTAGAAACTGCCGCGCGTAAGCAGACAGTGATTCCACATAACGTCTTTGGCCTTCTGCATACAGAGTGTCAAAGGCCAGTGAAGACTTACCGGAGCCCGAGACGCCCGTTAATACAACCAGCTTTCGCTTCGGAATTTTGACTTCAACAGACTTCAGGTTGTGTTCCCGGGCGCCGCGGATAAGGATGTGATCAAGTTCTTCAGAAGCGGTTTTCATAGAGCCCTTATTATGGAAGCGAATCTCTTGTTAAGGTTTTTCCCGTGATGCCCGGGTTAAATCCGTATCGGACATCACCAATTTACAGCGTATCTGTGTTGTTCTTTGTGTGTCTTGGCCCTGTTTATACGGAAAGGTTATCTTAATTGGTACTCTTCCCATGCACTGTCGGTATAGACAAAATTAAAAGGTGTGTATCTATATAGAGTTTTTCTGGTCAGATCAACAAAGCGGCTGACGGCAGTATAGGGTAGTGCTCCTGAAACCGGGTGAATGATTATCCGCTAAAAGGTTGGTGTTCCGGCCAGCGTAGGCGATTAGATGCTGGTAGGAATAGCCAAGTAGCGCCGGGGGCTCTATTATTACCGTTCGTTGAAGTTGTAGAAGCCCTATGTCCAAAATCGTTACCGGTTGCCTGATTATCATTGGCAATGAAATCCTCTCTGGTAGAACCCAGGATACAAACCTGCAGCACCTGGCGACCGCATTGAACGAAGTCGGTGTGCGGCTGGTTCATGCCCGGGTTATTCCGGACGTAGAGGAAACGATTGTCTCGACCGTGAATGAATGTCGCCAGACCTACGATCATGTTTTCACAACAGGGGGTATTGGGCCGACTCACGATGATATTACGGCCGACTGTATTGCCAGGGCGTTCGGTGTGGAACTTTACATGCACCCTGAGATTGTCGAGATCCTTGAAAGAAGGGAAGCGCCGCCGGAGGTGATGGCATCCCGTATGCGTATGGCGCGTGTTCCCGAAGGGTCAGTACTGATCGAAAACCCGACGTTTGGTCCCCATGGTTTCCAAATTGAGAATGTCTATGTCATGGCCGGTGTCCCAATGGTGATGCAGGCGATGGCCAGTACGTTGACCAAAGAACGACTGAATGGCGGTGATCCGGTTCGATCGCGATCTATTGGCGCCTACCTGAGCGAGGGTCAGGTGGCGGTTCAACTCGGACAGATTCAGGACCAGCATCCCGGAGTCGACCTGGGCAGTTATCCGTTTTACAGACAGGAAGGTTATGGCACCAACCTGGTCATGCGGGGAACGGATGAGGCAGAACTCGATGTTATGCTCGAAGAAGTCAAAGCCATGATAGTTGGTTTTGGTGCAGAGCCTTTTGAATAATTGGGGCCCTAATTATTCCAGAGCTAAAGGGTTCTCACGGGATTGAGACCAGGTGAGTGCAAGTTACCCAACTTGCCACCGACTCGGGTTCAGTGGCCCAGCAATGGTATGTTCACCCCAGGCCCCATTTTCATTGAACTTTGAAACCCCTGGATTCAGGCTGCCCTTGTGGTGTGTCTGGCGTGCGTTGTAACGGGAAATACCCCCTTTGGAAACTACCGGCAATTGCGTTTTCAATCTAATAACTGCTCTGTTAACGTCCCTGTCTCTAAGACACTTATGTGATGAAAAATGGGTGTTCGACTCGAAAAACCCTGGTTAACGCTGGATCCGGAATTAGTCGCCAGACTGCCTGGTCAATTAGGTGTGTTTCAATTGGCGAACGAGAACCGTGAGGTTGTGTATATTGGGTTCGCCGGTGGGCAAAGCCTGTTTGGCTTGAAAGGAGAGTTGGGTAACTGGCTGGGCAGGTGGCCATTTTTTAGGATAGAGGTAAACATGGCTTACCGAACACGTTGCCGGGAATTGCTAATGGTTCATTTTTCGGACCATGGCGCTTATCCAACAGAAAATACAGCAAAGGAAACCGCTGGCCTGGGACGGTTGTCCGTAACAGCGGTGCCAACAATACCAATAAAGACAAAAGAGGGGGGCTAAGGTTGCAACTGCAACTCACCCAGGAACAGGACATGGTCGTGCGGATGGTCCGCCGGTTTGTGCGCGAAGAAATAGTGCCCCTTGAAATTAACCTTGACCCTGATACGGATCAGCTGCCGGAAGAAGATTCGCGTCGGCTAAAGGCGATAGTGCAGGATATGGGGCTCTTTGGTTTAGGCATTCCGAAGGAATATGGAGGGCCTGATCTAGACATGGTGACCCAGACCTTGATTTCGATGGAAATATCCCAGCACCGGGCTGGTTTGTATGCGCCTTGTTATGGGGTTTTTGGTGGTGCTGGTCTTGCACAGTTGTTCGAATCCAGTGACGTTCAGAAAGAAAACTATCTGTATCCGACACTGCGTGGCGAGAAGCGGGGATTCTTCGGGTTGACGGAGCCATCCGGCGGGTCTGATCCGGCACGGGCGATTCAAACTCGCGCTGTACGGGACGGCGATGACTGGGTTATCAATGGATCAAAAATATTTATTTCGGGTGCCGACCGTGCTGACTTTGGGTTGGTTTTTGCGAGGACATCTCCGGACAAGGGGCGGGGAGGGGTAACTTGTTTTATTGTGGACACGGATACCCCCGGGTTTCATGTCCGGCGTATTGTGCACACGCTGCGTTCCGCACATTACGCGACCGAGTTGCAATTCGAAGACATGCGGGTGCCACATGCGAATGTATTGGGTGAGGTTAACAAGGGTTTTGCTATCGCAAATGACCGTTTGTCCAGGCAACGTATCCCTTATAGTGCCGGGTGCATTGGCGTCGCTATTAAAGCGCATGAAATGGCGTTGGAGTACTCAAAGATTCGCGAGACATTTGGTGCGACTTTATCCTCCCGTCAGTCGATTCAGTGGATGCTGGTCGATAATGAAATAGATATCCAGCAAGCCAAATGGGCGACGCTTGAGGCGGCAGACCTTGCAGACAGGGGCGAGCCTTTCAGGAAACAGGCAGCGATGGCGAAGCTGGTCTCTACAGAAGGTGCATCGAGAGTCGTGGACAGGTCGATGCAGATCCATGGGGGATATGGTGTTACGAAGGATTTTCCATTTGAACGCTGGTATCGAGAGATGAGAATCCGCAGGATTGGTGAGGGACCATCAGAAGTGCAACGCCACATTATCGCCCGGGATATTCTCGGAAGTTCACTAAGGTAGTTTTTTGTGATTGAAAGCCCCGGTATTTCTCCTTTACTTGCCCTTGCCGGCATCGGTTTACTCGCGGCAGTGGCTCAATGGGCAGCCTGGCGAGTCAGGTTGCCAGCCATTCTGTTCCTGTTGGTTTTTGGTATTCTCGCCGGTCCGGTGGCCGGGTTGGTCAACCCGGATGCCTTGTTCGGTGATTTGCTGTTTCCGATTATTTCCTTGTCCGTTGCCGTTATTCTTTTTGAAGGCGCACTTACGCTAAAGCTGTCAGAGTTGAAGGAAATCGGCACCACAGTAAGGAACCTGGTAACTATTGGTGCGCTGATAACCTGGGTGATTACCAGCGTGATTGCGCACCTGGCGATCGGCTTCGACTATGACATGGCATTTCTTTTTGGCGCTATGGTCGTGGTGACCGGGCCGACGGTTATTGTGCCGATGCTACGTACGGTGCGGCCTGTGAAGCGGGTTGCCGATATCCTGCGATGGGAGGGAATTATCATAGACCCCATTGGGGCTTTGTTGGCCGTACTCGCATTTGACTTTTATATGGCCTCCCAGAGCTCCGACGTTTTCATAGATATCCTGGCGCTATTTTTGAAGGTTATTGGTATCGGTGTTGGCGTAGGCATCGTCTTTGGGTTCGGACTGTCCCATATCCTGCGGAAGCATTGGTTGCCTGAATATCTGCGCAGCCCTTTTACTTTGTTGATGGTGTTCGTTGCCTTTGCGCTGTCCGAAACAATGCTTCACGAGTCCGGGCTGCTCGCTGTCACTATATTCGGCATGATCGTTGCGAACCAACGTGGAGTTGATGTCGACGACATACTGGACTTTAAAGAGAGCCTATCACTGCTTCTTATCAGTGGCTTGTTTATTGTCCTGGCGGCGCGAATAGACCTTGCGGGTTTTGTCGCTGTAGGTTGGGGCTCGATACTTGTGGTAGCGGGCATTATTTTGATCGCTAGACCTATTTCGGTATTTGTTTCATCGATCGGCAGCGATTTAAGCCTTAGCGAGAAAGTAATTGTCTCCTGGATAGGGCCGCGGGGGATTGTATGTGCCGCGGTAGCAGCGATTTTTGCCTTGAAATTAGAGCAGGAAGGCGCGCCTGGCGCGAACCTGCTAGTACCACTTGCCTTTCTGGTGATCATCAGCACGGTAGTGCTGCAAAGCCTTACGTCAAAACCGCTGGCAGGGTTTCTCGGTGTTCGTGACCCTGCACCTTCGGGATATCTGATTGTTGGCGGCGGAAGGGTTGGCAGAATGATTGCCCAAACGCTGGCAGCAAATGGTGTGAGGGTAGTTATTGCTGATAGTGATTGGGATCACATTAGTCAGGCTCGTATGGACGGCATTGAAACTTATTTTGGTAATCCTATCTCAGACCATGCGGACCGATACCTTGACTTGTCGGGCATTGGAAACTTGATCAGTCTGTCCGGTCGCGCAAACTTTGATGTGCTGGCCGCAATGCATTACAGGCGAGAGTTTGGATCTGAGCATCTGTATGAACTGCCGACTTCTGCGGAAGGTCAACAAAATGGAAAGCATCGCATCGGTAAGCGCCTGCGAGGTAAACACCTGTTTGGAGAGGACGTGACGCATAATCAGGTGTTAGGACACCTTCGTGACAATTGGGTGACCAAGGAAACAGGCTTAACGCTGGAATTTGGGTTGGAACAGTATTTGAGCAAATATGCCGATAAGGCATTGATCTTGTTTGCGATAGACCCATCTGATCGCTTGCGTCTGATAACAGATGCTGACGACTGGCAACCCGACGCGGGTTGGAAAGTCATCAGCCTGGTTGATGATAACGAGGTCGGATGAGTTCTGCTGATAAAACAAACGGCCCCCAGAGAAGGCCGTCGGGAATGCGGACCTTTATTGCGATTTTCCTGGCTCTGCATATCCCCCTATTCGTTTACCCGGTCCTTCGGTTGTGTAGTTGGCTTGATCTAAGCCCGCTGGTAACCGCCTTACTGCTTATTCCGATCGCATCAAGCCAGATAGTCAGTCGCTGGCTGCTGCGAGACGTTAAACGGCCGTTTTCCAGGGGCTTGCGGCATGTCGCTGACTTTATACTCGGCCTGAGTCCAATTTTGTTGATGACGTTGTTGGTTTTCGAATTTGCGGTACTGCTGGGACTGGTTGGTGTTTGGTCTGCTGCGGTGATCGTACTCGGAATATCCATGACCATTGCATTGGCCGGTATCCTTTTTGCGCTGACAACCGTCGTTAAGAAAGTCACTTTTGAATCAAGCCTGTTAACAGCTCCTTTGCGATTTGTGCAGATTACGGACGTACACATTGGTTCGCGCAGCGAAGCGTTTCTTGAACAAGTGATCCGCAAGGTGCATACCTTGCAGCCTGAGTTCCTTTGTATTACTGGCGATTTTATTGATGCTCGCGGCGTAGTTGAAGAACAGTTAGCAGCGCTTCGTACTCTGGAGTGCCCAATTTATTTTACTATTGGTAACCATGAGCGATACGAGGACCTGGATGAGATTCTGGCGACGATGCGCGCGCTGGGTGTAAACACACTGCGTAGTGGTGCCATCCATCATCGAGAGGATGTTCAGGTTTTGGGTATTGATGATAGTGATGATGCGCGCCAGGTTGAACAAGAGCTTGTCAAAATGGAACTAGATAGACAGGCCTTCAATGTTTTACTGTACCATCGGCCTCAAGGCCTTGAAGCCGTCGAGGCTTCAGGCATTGATCTGATGATCAGCGGTCACACTCACGATGGCCAGATATTTCCATTCAACTTGGTCGTAAAACGTGTTTTTGATCGTGTTGCCGGAATGTATCAGCTCGGCGGTTCAAGATTGTATGTGTCCCAGGGTACAGGTACCTGGGGGCCCGTAATGCGGGTTG
>OCVR010002288.1_pt1 | contig 14483 bp, 21 predicted proteins | sample 1539091 | NCBI WGS metagenome assembly OCVR01 (sample SAMEA3355530, study PRJEB22509) | marine metagenome | biome: marine; feature: coastal ocean; material: water | place: USA | collected 2010-08-07 | depth 16 m | reverse complement strand
AATAATAATATTTTTAATAATTGTCAAGTATAACCATAAAATCATAATTTGAGATTTTAGAGACTTTAGAGAAAAAAAATTTTTTCAGAATACAAACAATATTCAAAATGTGAGAAAAAACAAAAACATAGTTTACAACGTGTTAATACAAGAGTATAATTTGCCTCATCTAAATTGTAAGGATTTCTTATTATCGTATTTAGTGGTAAAATAAAATATTTCTAAATTCGAAAAAAGAAACATATTCGTGACTGGTTTTTATCTATTCCATCTTCTCACCATAAGCTTGAATAGATTATCAATAACCGATACAATAAACATCATAATGGTACGGTAAATGATCAACATGGTATGCCATACAGTACCATTTGACATATTATGAAAAAATCGTTAAGTCCACAATTCGTGCCTAGTCAGGCGTAAATGTTTCTAAACTCGAAAAAAGATAACTATCGGTTTAACCATATTGTCAACATAGTTAGACTCTTTTTTCCCATTGATTTTGGTATGTTTTTATTTTGATATAGAAATACATGGGTTAATATAACCTCATATAACTATCTCAATTACTAGAGAAATATTACAACTTCTTGAAAGTTGGTGAATGAGCCTTTCTAGTTGAAAAAGGAAATCCTTAGAGAGTGGTGAGACACCATGAGCACTATAAGTTTCTAGACCAAAATTTGTTAAATTTGGGACTAAGAAGTATGACTCGGGGATTAAATGAAAATATGAGACGTTAGCCAAAAAGCAACTCTAACTTTTACCCTTGTGACTTGTCACTTAATCCATTTTAGATGGATCGGGGTTTAACTTTAGACACTGGTTTTGGAATAACTAAAGACACAATTCATTACCATAGAAAAAGATAATTGAAAAACAAAAAAACTTTTTGTAATTTTCCTTTTAGGATAACACAACTAAAAAGTCACTGTAAAAAATTTGATTATCTCATAAAATTTTTATCATGGAACAATCAATCCAAGATCGTTTAATCCTATCTGCTAAAGATGGATTAGTCGATTTACCAACCTTGCAACTATTCTTTAGATCTGAATAATTGTACAAAATCCATCTGATGAGTTATGACCAGTATTTTTTTGGGTTATAACGAAATAAAATTTTTATTATTTTATCATGGTCAATAGAGAAAACATAATTGATTCATTCATGAATCATCAAAAAAGAAAAGGCGGTAATTATCATACAGATGGAGAGACTTTTTTTCTTCATGGTAATGCGATCGCTAGACATAACAATGGAGAGATCCAAATCTCTCTTAGTGGCTGGAATAGTCAAACAACAAAAGTTGCTTTAAACAACTTTAGAAATTGCAACATCAAAACTTTGTACAAAATCGGTTTGACCCTCAACGGTAAACCGATTAATTCAAACGATTGGTACACAATTTAAAAATCCAAGCATAGACAGATTAAGAGTTTAAACGAATACCAGCGGATTAGTTGGTATTTTTTGCAATACTTTTGATTTGGTGCAAATGGAAAAAATAAGTAATTTCATACTAGAACAATACTTAGAAAAAAACTGTACGGCAAAATCCAAAAAGGTTTACAGAAGTTACGGCAAAAAATTTATTATTTGTCAAAGTGAAAACCCAGAGATTGAAGTTATATCCGTATTAGTTGCAAATGTTAGAAGTGCAAAACGATTTTTAAAACCCGATGGCACACCAATTAAAAACTCAACATGGAATCAAATCGAAAAAATAGGCTATCAACTTTGTAGTTTTGCACAAAAAATTGAGGTTATACCTGAATCAAGTGCACAAAAAACTACAACCGTTCATGTTGAAGTTGAATCTCTTGAACCTGAATCCAGCACATCAATCAAAGAAGGATTAAGACAAAAACAAGAAGAGCTAAAACTTCAAACTGAGAGACTAGAACAAAAACAGAAAGAAGCCAAAGAGGAATCCGTAAGACTTGAACAAATTCTTGAAAAGGAAGCAAAAGAATTTGCTGAGAAAGAAGTTATACGAAAAGAAGAAGCAACAAAAAAACGCCTAGAGCAACTTTTTGGAAATTTCAAAAGTGAAGAAGTGCCAAAACATTACATGCACTTTGACATGGATGAGCATTTGCAAAAATCAAGCAGTGTTTATTTTGAACAAAAAAACGAATACAAAAAAATCGTATCCGCAATAAAATGTGGCAAGCATGTTATATCCACAGGACATGCAGGCACAGGCAAGACAGAAGTTGCACAAAAAATATCCCATGAATTTGAAGGATACTTTTTCAAATACGGGGCAACATCCGCAACAAAACTACTTGATTTGATCGGATCAAAAACGATTGATAAAAATCAAGAAGTAAAAACTCAGGCTGGAGTAATTACAAAAGCAATTCTCACAGCAAACAAAACTGGTAAGTGGGTTATATGTTGCATCGATGAGATGAATTGTCTCAGTGAGAAAATCCAAAAAATATTAAATGGATTGTGTGACGGTACGAGATTCTTGGACTTGCCTGAAGGGCGTTTAAGAATTAATTCAGGTGCTAAGATAGTAATTTTTGGCACGATGAATCAAGGGTACAATGGAACAAATTCTGTCAACATAGAATTAAAAGACAGATTCGTATTCCAGAAATTCGAAAACCTTCCTGATAAGATTTTGCACAAAATCTTTGAGCCATATAACGTCGATATGGAATTAGAAAAGAAGGTTATACGATTAGGTAAAGAGATCGAAAAATACCAAAAAGGATTAGAGACAAATCCATTGGGCGACGATGCAAGATTCACAACAAGATCCATGAAGGCATTTTTTGAATTGCACGAGCAATTCATCGAGGATAAAATTCCTAATGCAATTCATGAAGCGTTAGACATGGTACTCGTTGAAAAATTCGACGATGAAGTCGATCAAAAAACAGTTAGAAATATTATTGGTGGAATTTTTTAAACCAATAAAATCCAGTCGATTGAAACAAGTTAAATCTTATTCAACGGCAAATGGAAATAACACAACTTGAAAAAGAACTAGTCAGATTAGCACCTTCACCAATCTACATTAAACAGCCTTCACACAATGTTAAAGTTAATGAGGTTTTAGCAAAACAAATTTCAAAAACTTTAATGAAAATCAAAGGGCGTTTAGATGTTGAATTGGATGAAGTTGGAAATTTAGAAACCAACGAATACATACAATACAGAATAAACAAAAAATGCAAGACGATAAAATCATTCGAATTTTTCGAGGATGAGGTCGAGAGTCAAGGGCTGGACATAGTTTGTTTAATCGATTGCAGTGGATCAATGAGACGTGTACAAAAACAGATGAGGAATGTAACCGCAACAATAATCAGAGCACTTGAAAAATGCACCTTTGTAAATTTCAGAGTGTTAGCCTTTTCAGGTGATCAAAGCGAATATCAGGGTTATATGGATGAGATTAAAACCGTCGAGGATGCTGGCAGGATTCAGGCTAACGACTCATGCAACTGCGAAATTTGTACAAAAGGCGGTGCACACTATCACGACATTCATAACCTTGCAATAGACGAAGCATGTAAGATTTTGAAAAAATCCGATAGTGACAAGAAGTTAATACTCATGATCACCGATGGATTCCCAGAAATAATACACCATGGCAGAAGCGTACCGATGGACATTAGGACAAACTTGTTTAAGAAATCGATCCAACAATGCCAGAACAATAAAATCGAAACCTTCGCCATATTTTACACGCACATCGAGAGTACCGTAAAAGTCATGAGAGAAATCTTCAAAGGAAATCTATATCAGACTGAAAACTTTGACGATGTCGAGACAAACTTTATTAAAAAATTAGTAAAGTCGGTCGAAAAAATGAACGAATAAAACCATACTGATGAGAGTTAAAAACTCGAAACTAGGTTATACACCTAGTCTATGGTTATACTGCCTACACTATCGCATTTTATACCATCAATCTTTGTCTCTACATACAGGATAGAGCAGGTTTTTTGTGCAAAATGATAACGACAAAGTTGACAGTATAACCATTCCACGCATAGACAAAGTTAAGCAGTAAAACCCATATTCTCGGTATGCTTACTTTGGTGCACATGGAAAACCAAATATCAAACAAGAACTTAGATCGAATAGATCGCATGGTCGAACTATCAGATTATGCACAAAAATTAATCCGAGTAGGATTGTTTCACAGGGCTCAGGCAGTGCTAACAGTATTGCAAGAGGAAAACGAGGAAATATTATGACTGACATACTTTTTGAGAAGGCAAAAGAGTTAGCCCTTGTCGCATACGACGAGATGAAGTTGAGTTTTGAATCTCACGAGCCAAAAAAATGTGAGGAACTTGAAAAGGAATTGTACAAAATACTCAGGGCATCCGATCTCAGTATAACCGATCAGGTGCACTCTGTAAAACAACTGTTGCTCAACGTGTTGGCGATGATCTCGGCTAAACATCTTAAAGCCGAATTGAAAATGCAAACAGAAAGGGCACAGTCGGAACTTAGATAACCATAACTGACGAGGGTTTATTACCCGAAACAATTTTTTTGTCTTATGGAAAACAAAAACAAAATAATACAGTTTGTACACTGTACAAAATGTATTGACGAACTAGACGATGGTGACTCACCAAGAAACAATGCAAGGTACGAGGTTGGGTTTACAAAAAAAGGAATACAGGTTTGGTGTATAACCCACGAAATGAACATCGCACACTTTGATTTGTGCGGCAACAAGGTGGCGATTGTATAGTGACTGACTGGAAATCTAGACAGGAAGAAGATCTGTATAACGATCTAACGGATAACAGTAACGAGGTGTTGTGGAAACTTCACTTGCTCATCGAATCCGAATGGGATTCAAACACACTCAAGCAAAAACTTGAGGGGCTTGTAAAAGATAACCGCATGCTTTGGGATGAGATTGAGGGCTTGGACAAATGACCTTCAAATTTTGTACAAAATGTGTAGGCATGACCATCTGGAAAAACCTACGCTGTACCGTATGTGAGGGTGGAATATGAACGACGTAGCAATAGTCGTTGACATGTGCCTTCACTCGTTGGTAAAGTCAATGAGAACGATGAACTACACCAGTATAACCAAAGGACAGATTGAGATGTTTGTCAATCATCTTGGCATGGTCAATGCAAGCAAGCAAGACGCATGGCTAAAGCAAACGCTAACCACGTTGCTTGAGGTCATAAAAAAAGATAACCGCAAAGACATATCGGTAGCGGAATTGGAAATACTGATAGAGATAAACAAGGAACAAAAATAAAATGGAACGAACAATAATTCCAAAAAGTTGTTGCCTGTGTGACATCTGTAACGCAGATCTTACGGATGAAAAATTCATAGCAACGGCTGACAGTTGGTGGCATGAGGGCTGGTTATATTGTGCAGATTGCAAGGCACAGTATAACCCAAGCATGCCACTGGTGATGGTCATAAAGAAAGGTGATGATATTTCTCACACCGATCTTGCAAAGCCAATGATTTTTGACAGTTGGTAATCCATCTGACGAGTATGATCCAAAGGGTTATACGAAACTCTAATTTTTTTGAGTCATGGAAACCAGTCGAATTAAATAAGGTCTTCCTTTTTTAACGACAGATGGAAAACAAAAATAAAAACCTAGAAAAACTATACAGCATATCGCTGGATCAGTATAACGATCTAGAGGATTTAGTACAAAACGACAGAGCCACAGAAGTGCAAGGGATACTTGAAAGAATTTTGTCAAGACACTTGGAGTGCCTTCAATGTATCGAGAATGAAATAGACGGTGAGGGGGAATGTACCTTTGGCTGATCAAGTATGTCCAAGATGTAACGAAAGTTATACTGGTTATCCAGCACTGTCCAGAAGGGATAACGCCACAGATATTTGTTCAAAATGTGGAAACGTGGAATCGATAATGGACATGACACCGTTTGATAAAATACCAATCGAACATCTGATAGTCGAGTCAAGATTCCATGAGAAAATTGGTGCAAGTTACAAGGTATGGATGGAGTGGAAAAACGAACCGCAGTCGAAAGTGGGTTACAGTGCAAGAGGGATACAATGAGTGACATATTTGACGAGATCAACCCTCTGGAAATTCATATCAAGTTCGCTGACGAATGGCTGATGATGGCTGACATGCCGAAGGTGCATGGAGAGGACTTGCTTCATGCGTTTAACCATCTGTCAAAACAGATGAGTGAAGCACTTGAAAGATTTCTCATTGACGGGAAAATGTTAGAGAAGGTAAAGGGCGGAAAGATCGGAAAGAACGGATTCATCGTGGGTAGCGATGAGGTATAGGAAATACTACACCGTCAAGGAGTGGAAAAGGTTTGATGTATATGCCGAGAGAGTCAACGGCATAGACATTACGGCTCAGGAAGTTATGTGCAAAAAATATGACATCGTTCTGACGGACTATAAGACGGCAGGCGAGAAAAGAAAATTGGCACTGCAAAAGATCGGTCATATAGGGGGGGTAATTGCCCTACAAAGTTATCAGGCTTTGAAGGCATACAATTCAAAGCCAGTAAAGAAGACAAAGAAAAGGAAAAAGTCAAGCGTACTGCATGGCTTGACAGGCAAACGTTAATACCAGCCGAATATCACAAGTTAAATCTTATGGTACGGCAGATGGAAAACGAAAAATTTACTAGAAAAATTATTCAGTATCCTGACATGAAACGACCTGAACGAACGGTCAAACAAAAACTTCATGCCGAAAGTTTGAAGATGGTTATACTGCCTGATGAAGTCACCGACTTGATCAACAGCAATCAAGTTGCTTTTGAAATACTTGCACCATTTTTTGACAAAAGGGTACAGAACAGAAAGGAAAACAACAAAAGATACCTGATAAAAATTAGAGCCGAAAAAAAAGAGGAAGACTCAAGGCTGTTTTTTGAATCGTTGAACGAGGAACAAACCAAGAAATTTCTGGAAATGAGATCAGAGTATAACCTACTCTTTGACGAGGGCAAATTCAAGGAAGCGGAAACCAAGAGAAGAAGTTTCAGTTCTTGGCTGTCCAGAGATAAAAACTGGTTGGACAAGTACGAGTATGGGAAAAAACACTATGAGCAAAACAGGGATAGTATTCTTGAAAAATCAAGGAACAAGACCAAAGCCATACAGAATTCCCCGACCGTCAAATGTAACCTGTGTTCGATGGTATTGGAAAACAATTCTGTACAAAAAAGAAAACACTCACAGTATCACAGGAAAGTGGTAGCCGATGGACAGGTGAGATGGGGGTTGCCAACATGAAGTGCCTGCTATGTCACAAGGCAAACCAGTGCTCGACAAAGAATACCGCACACTCATGGGTGCACTCACAGCACTGCGGATACTGTCACTATCTTGGAATGAGAACAGCACACCATCCGACAGGAAGACCGAAAACAGAATGACTTGCAAGGGCAAGTGTACGGCTCAGGAGTATAACCCTAAAAAAACCGTACGAGACATTAAAAATACGTTATACAAAAGATGCAACGGCTGTGAAATATGTATAACATATCAGGGAGTATTCTGTCCATGCTGTAACATGAGGCTGTCCACTAGGCAGAAATCTAGAAGATCTAGAGGCGGTGGCTACTGATGAGGTGTTCAACATGTAAGAAGACTCAGAAACTTGGAAAGAAAAGACACTGCTGGGAAGCATCAAACCAATGTGCGACCTGTCACTATCTTGGAAAGAAATCCACTGGTCGTGGATACTTGACGGTGCAAAGTAAAAATATAACCGAACAGGAGTTAGACATAGTATGACAAAACAATATCATCACTGCAAGAAGTGTAGGACTAAAGATCCTATTTCTTCTTCTTAGATGATTTTTTCTTATAAGTTTTAGGAATGGTTCTATTGTATGAAGCCCGACAGTGTTTTTTCACTACTGTCATTTCTTCTTTTTAGGCTTTGATTTAAAATGAGATTTGACTTTACTGTGTCCTTTGTTATGTGCTTTGTCTCCTTTTTTAAACGGCATTAGTTTATGTACAAAAGTTATACTATAAAAATACTACCATGCTTCCTTTACGGTGTCAAGCGTGGCTTTGAGATAGTGATCAACGGTCATTGACGGCTTTGCGTGTCGAAGTTGTTTTGAAATTACGGGGATTGCCTTTGCCTTCTCACCGTATAACCCGTTGAGCATATCCTTTCCTACACTCTTCCTAAATATATGCAACTTCGTTTTTTCAGAACTTTCACTTTCGGTAACTTGCCATGCCTTTATGTCCAAGTCTCTCCCCATTCTGTCCAGCCATTTCCAAGCGGTGTTATACTTTAACCCGTCAAACAGCCTGCCATCTTCCTTAAAGATAAGCCAAGTTCTCAGTTCGTCTATGAAAATATGCGGTATGTGTGCGACATCATTCTTCTTTGTCTTTGTTTGTCCAAGATAAATTTCTCGATCTTCCAAGTTAAAACTTTCTTTCTTTAGATAGATTCCTTCGCTTGGTCTTAACGCACAAAAGTATAACGTCTTGAATAGCATCTGAATGTCATTGTCCTTCCACTTGCGGATCATGAGTGAGGGAATATAATTTAATATAACTTCCATAGTTTCAGGAGAGATATAGTTTACTTTGTCTTGCATTAAAATACTGTAACCTTTCTCATGTGCTTGCATCTTGACTTGCCACAAGTCGGACATTTTTTATCATTGGTAACGCCATAACCATATACACCGATAGGCATTAGCAAACAGCTCCAGAAAAATATAACCCAAATGCAACGCCAGTACAAGCACCAGCGATGCCATATACCATTAACAGTTTCTTTAACTTTGATCTTTTAATCTGAACTAGATCTTGGGCTGGTGTAATATCAGAATCCCATCTATCCATAATGGTTATACTAATCAAGGTTATATTTAAGGCTTAAAAACCGTACGATTTACCCGTACACTTTAGTATTTAAGTACGGTAATATACCTCAGTGTTTCATCTTCATATCGTCCAACTCCTGTTGCCATTCCTCGTCAGTGGTACACTCGTTGGCATAGATTTCATGCAGTTTCAAATGCTGTGCTTCAGTCAAGTCGTCATGGTCTGGATAGCCATAGTTTGACTCAGTGACCATATAACCATACAGTTTGCTACAACTCCATGAGGAAAAAAACTCCTGATCCTCGTTGTATAAAGTCCAAGCATAGAAAATTATAATCACGGATATTCCCATGACAATAAAGCCAGTGTTTTTATGTACAAATTTAACGACAGGGCTCTTACTGTCGTACTTCTTCTTGTAATTTTTAGTCAAGTCCTAACCTCAATTCCTTGTTGTTCTCAATGGCGTTCCTTAGCCAGTCCTGATATACCAATGCTGGTGAGTCACGCCAGTTCTTATCCTCATGTGGCGTGGTCTTTTGCTTGATTACAATTTCTTCAAAGCCCTCGACATCACCGCTACAATTATTCTTGGCAAACTCCACTGCCTCGGTTATCAAATCCATGTCAGGTGCAACTATAATACGCTTACAGTCGTTGGTCACTTTGAAGTTTTGCCAAGTTGTGTAAAGCCCATCTCTAGTTGTTTGCTTTGACAGTGTTGTAAAGTCTCTGACCTGTATCTCAATGTTTACTGACTTGTCTTGAAACACGGCATCAGGATCAACCATGACCAGTTCGTAATTTGGTTCGGTCTTATAGAAAGCCCAATGCTTGTTCATAATGTTTGTACGTTCAATGTCATATCCATAGTCAACCATTATGCCTGAAACAGTAGGATCAGTCGTGTCAAACTTGTCAAACAGTTCACGATATGTAGGGCAGTTCGTGTACATGTTATACTCTATCAACGTCTTACAGTTCTTGCTAAGTGAGATTGAAACGTTTGTGTATCTGTCGGTATTGGAATTTGCCTTTGCAAGATTCTCAACATCCTTTTCCATTTTTTCTAACAAGGCACTTGCGGTTTCAAACTTATCTTCAACAATATCAAACTCTTTTTTTATCTCTCCAAGTTCAAAATAATTAGCACGCCATTCGTTCTTTTTTTCTGATGCCTTGAACTCCACAAACTCCTGACGGGATTTGGAGTTATCCCATTCTTCCTCTGCTTCCCACTGACTAAACTCAATGAACAGTCCGTTCAGAACAATTCCCTTGTCAATCTTATCTGCTTTCAGTTCCTCATATTTTAGTTCCAGTTCGGCAACCAGTTCAGTCTGCTCATCGACATCCAACTGCAAGTCAACAAGTGCATCAGCGTTGCCTAACAACAGTAAGAATATAACTTCAATCATCGGTTATATCTCCCATGTACCAAAAATGTTTCTGACTTTGGTGCTTGTACCGATCATCCTCGTCAAATGTCTCCCCACATAACTTGCATCTCAATACCTCGCAACCTCTCTACGATTTCTTGCGGTCTTGCTTCTTGACTGGAATCGTAGGTGTGAATTAAAACAACTTCTGTTAGGACATATTGTAAGCTTGAGACTCTTTGGATACTGTGTCTTGCATATCATACAGATACACTGAGTGTTGTAGTCAATAATTGGTCTAGCCATGCCCTGTCAAATATGAATAGTTATATTATTTAAAGTTAATGAACGTAGTGCAACAGCTTGTGAACCTCTAGCTCGCAAAGACCTAGACATCCTCGACACAGTTGGTCAACCAAACAGTTGTCATTCCTACGACACATGTTCCTTACGACAACGCTACAATGCTTGCATCTCATTTGCCGTGTTCACCCGTGTATCTTTTTGCACCCATGTAATGACACTCACCGCACTGCTGTGACTTTACCCAGCAGTGATATTTTTGAGTGACCTTTACTACTCTGCCACACAACTTGCACCTCATAACTTTGACTGAACCTCTTTTTCTTCCTCTACATCGGGAATGAAAATCTCATGTATGTTTGTGATCAGGTTTGATCCGTACTTTATTGAATAACCCTCGCCCTTCATGGTATTGATTAGTGTGTCCAGTGATATTTTCTCGCCAGTTACATCCTTGTATCTTTTGATAATTCTTGACACTGGTATCTCAACGACTTCCTCGGTGATCTCATAATACTTGTCAAGGAAGGTTATCTCAGGAGACTGAATTGACAGCCATCGTTTTGCAAGTGCCTTTGGATTTTCATACCGACACTCGGAATCTTTCAGGTTGACCAAGTATGATAAAATTTGTTCGCCCTCTGCAATCGACACGTTCTCCGCAAGTGAATCGTTTGCCTCAAACGGAATCTGACGTACGTTGGTTATCAGGGATAACCTTTGAGTAAACATCGGGTTTCTTTCCTTCTCTGGAATCTCAGGTAGGTAGTTGCACGAACCCCATATCTTTAACTTGTTTGTGAACGATACGTTGGCTTGATTGAATCCCCTGATACTTTGCTTGTGCTCACCAGCCACAGACTTGATGATTGAAAAGTCCTTGAATTTGTCAGGCATGTCTTGGAACACCAGCAGTCTTTTGTTTTTTATCTTTGCCCTCGTTGCCCTGTCATTGATAAAGTCCGACACGGTCGTGGTGAAATGATATTCGTCACCCAATACCATACCCAGAATGGTAAGACCAGTTGATTTGCCTACGGCTGACTGACCATGTATAACCGAAATCTTTGCATCCATTCTGCTTTTTATCACTGACTTTAATCCAGCGTTGACAACTGCGTGCTGATCCAACGGTATGTCACCATACATAATCTCCTTAAACTTCACGGGATTTGCATCTTCCAAATAGTTATACTCCTTGAAACCCATGTCGGCAATCTCATCAGTGTCAATCAGTTTGCCTTCCTTGATTGAGAACACACCGTTCTTGAAAACAATCAAGTCAGGATTTGTCTCAGGCATTACGCCAGCCTGAATTTTTAACTTGAAAATTATGTCGTTATAGTCCGACTCCCTTAATGCTGGATAAAGAGCACCAAGATACCGTGACAGTTCCTTTGTAATGTCCTGTAAGAAACCGTTGGTATTCTCGTACACCAGTCCAAGATCAAGATCAGAGTATAACTTTCTTTGACCAAGTACGGTCTTTGCAATAACCTCTGTGTCAATGTTACCGCCACCGCCTTGAGGTCTTCCGTCTTTTAACGGCTCACCGTTGTTGATTGCATCACTGATTTTTGCCAAGACGTTATCCCAAGACCTTCCAGAATATGTGTCCGATACAACCCACCTGTTATAGATTTCCTCTACCACTGGCACGGCTTTTTCAAGTATAACATCTCTTTCCAACTTCTGTTCAAGCCCGTCAGTAAGACACTGTATTCCAGCGTTGTAAAAGTAATCGTTTGAAGTTCCTTTGGTCGGAATCTTACCCTCTTTGAACCTCTGTCTCATGTCATAGTGAGCATTTCTTCCACTCTTTTTTGGCGGACTGACCTTGCAATTTTCACAGATGAAATCAATAAAGTCGTGTATGTCCTTGAGGAATTTTCCATCTTTTATTTTGGTATGCACTGGCATTTTATACTCGACACGCTGACCAGTTTTACTGTCAATCAGATCCGAGCCTGCACCGATACAGTAGTGCTCGTAGCCCTGAATCTCAATGATCTGCTTTGAAGCCTCAATGGCATAGTCGTATAACATTACTTTCTTAATGTCTCCAAGCAGTCCTTTCACGGGGATGTGCCAACCGTTAGGAGTCTCAATAACCATCCACCCCTGTGCGATAGTTTCCTCTGCAAACACCCTGTAATTTTCCTTGTGATCCAGATCAACGATGCAAGTTCCAGCACCCATGACTGGAATATAACCATAGTTTTCATTCTCGTTTATTGGTTGATTTGGTAAAGTTCTTGACGAATCATATCTTGAATCAGCACCCTTTGGGTTTGCATAACTGTCAGGATACTTTGGAATTGGAAAGCAGTTAAAGCCGTTAGCCCTAAGATGCTCGATAAGTTCGGCTCTCTTTACATTTTTATCGTTGTCAGGCGTACTCATGTTACCGACTCCTTTTCTGTGGTAAGACTGGACTCGTCACTAGGGCTGGTAGCCCTAGTGTGCTCTACTAAGAACTGTATCATCAGTGCCTCTATCAATCTCGACCTTGTTTGGTTATCCACTTCGGCATCAAAGGCTTTTACAACTTCAATGTTTAACGAATAATTCTTTACGACCTTCATATTATATCGTTCCAGTATTCCATTAGACAGTCACGATGAGTATTACAAACTTGTATCAGGTAAGATATTGTATCATCAGTCTCAAACTCTATAAAAAATTCTGCATCCTTGACACAGTGTCTTTGAATACAAAGGTGATCGGTATTGAATGTTTTAATTTCTGACATCTTTAAGATTTTCATCTGAACCATATACGAATCCATACAAGTGTGATTATTAAACTTACCTATACAAGATACAGAATTAATAGAAATAAAACACACGATCGTCTCAAAAAACGTCAGAACGTCAGAGGGGCTGACGTTCTGACGTTATCTCAAATGAACGCCATTCTGTTTTCTTTGTTTTGCTGTTATAACTTATAAGAAGATCGGACACCGTGTCCGATTATCTTTAATACTAAAACCGAGCACAATGGCTACTGCGATAAATGCACCAGTTTACTGTAATCTTAAATAATATTATTCGGTATGACTTTTAGTTCGATCATAGATTAAGTTCATGACGAACGTACCTTTCAGGTAATTATTAATAACAGGTTATACTAATCTATAATGCCCTCGTTGTGGGGGCACTATTCCTAGACACCGCTAGATAAAGCCCCTAGCGGTTATACTTTGGCGAGTAGTTACATTCTACGCACGGGTAATTCATGATTACTTCCTTGCATCTGACACACTGTTTGGCGTGTGAGGACAGGTTAAACCAGCTCATAATAATCTACCCTGATGGAACGGTCTTGTTTCATGTTGTTCGTATGTCATACCTGTATAATCCACACCGCATAGTTCACATATTTTTGTTTCTTTTTGTTCCTCAATTTTAACATCTGTAATTATATTATCTGTTTCAACTGGTATTTCATTACCCCAACTATCCCAACCATCTGCTTTTTCCCTTGCAAACAATTCTATTCTTGGAATGTTACCATATAACATATCAATTCTTTTTCTAACCTCATCAGGTTTCTTTGAGTGTTTAGTTCTAACCGCTTCGACTAACTGTTTAACATTATTCATTTTTTTATATTTTCCCATAGTTCCCTTAGTTCCAAGTATGCAAATCTCACAGGATTTCAAAGTGTAAGGTGCAAAGTTATACACTAAAGAACCTGACTCATATTTTTTAACCCAGATAAATGCAATAGTTTTGTATTTGAATCCCCATGATTCCATAACTTCTATGGCTTCTTTTAGATGTGCATCCGTTGTCCACATGAAACAAGTACAATCATCTGCACTTGGTACATCTAATTTTTTAATTTCATCAATACTCATTGTGTTATAATGATTTTCTAATTCATCAAATGGTCTGCCACTATCCTGATATGCTTTGCTTCCAAAAGACCACGGTGGGTCTGCATAGATAATGTTATATTTTTTATCTGGAAAG
>OCVR010002285.1_pt1 | contig 14487 bp, 10 predicted proteins | sample 1539091 | NCBI WGS metagenome assembly OCVR01 (sample SAMEA3355530, study PRJEB22509) | marine metagenome | biome: marine; feature: coastal ocean; material: water | place: USA | collected 2010-08-07 | depth 16 m | reverse complement strand
GCCGCATTAATTGCAGCGTTGTATGGGTTGGTATCAGGTGTTGCCAGACCAGTGGTGTCATGCACCAGAGCAGTTTCTGCGTGAACGGTCTTCTCTTCTTCGGTATATCGAACACCAGCGGTCAGACTAAGGGTGTCGGTAATGTCATAGGTACCTTGGAAGAACACCGCCCATGCGTCTGTGTCTTGTTTCCAGTTGGAAACGCGGCCTGACTGGTTGAACGATGTCACACCATTGATACAGAAAGCCGGGCCAGTAAGGGCGGCAGGAATATTCAGGAATGAGCTACAACCAACGAGGGCTGTCATCAAGCCCGGGTTACCCAATGTACCGTCAATAATTACGGTACGGTCAATTTCCTGAGTCTGCTCCTGCCAGTAAGCGCCCGCTACCCATGAAAAATCACCATCGGTTGGCGAAGATAAACGCAGCTCCTGGCTCTTTTGATCGTACTCAGAAATATCGGATCGACCGATAAATTGCACGGGCAGGAAGTCAGCGTCAATGCCATCTTCATACTCATAGCCGCCGACACCGGTCACTGAGCTGAGTGTAAAGCCGTTATCTAGCTCCATCTCAATATTCAGAGACGTACTATCTGTCTGCGTGTCAGTACCCTCTTCCTTTTCATGCGTTCTATCCATGTCTCGGCCAAGGCTCTGTGCAAGAGCAAGTCCGCCGATGCTAATTGAATCTCGATAGCCGTCGGTTTGCTCGTTACCACTTGCAGCCACCATAGCGCCATAGCTGGGAAACATTATGCCCATCACCCCATACATCAAGCGATTGGATGCGGCGATGTTGGGCTCTGGCTGAAAACGGCTCAATGCGGCCGTAGAGCCGAGACGCACAAAGTCACTCTCGCCGTGCTTGAACTTAACAGTCGTGCTGTCGTTCGGCTCCCAAGTGGCAGATAAACGCCAGATTTGCTCGTCAGTTGAGGGCATAGAGGGCTGTGCACCATTACCTGATGTAGCAAAGCCATTGTTCATATAACCGTCATCGCTGCGATCTCTAACTGCAAGTCTCAGAGCCATATTGTCCGAAACAGGCATATTGATTACACCCTCGGCAATTTCGCCCTGGTTGCTCTCGCGGCTAACGCTGACGCGGCCACTCATTTCATCGCCGATATTAGCGGAAGCAGAGGTTACGTTAATTGCACCGGCCAGAGTATTTTTGCCGAAAAGAATACCCTGAGGTCCGCGCAGAACTTCCACCTGACCCAAATCAAAGAGGCCGGTCCGCACGTGACGGCTCTTACCGTAGTGAATCCCGTCAACATAGACACCAACAGATTGCTCGAATGATTGGTTTGCTCCGACACCGATGCCTCGCATGGATATGATACTGTTCACGGCGTTTTCGGTGATAGATAGGTTAGGAACATACGCCCCTAGATCTGTCATGCTCTGGATGCTAGCCTCTTGAATCTTTTCTCCAGCGATAGCGGTCATCGAAATTGGCACGTCCTGCAAGCTCTCGGCACGCTTTTGCGCTGTTACTATTACTTCTTCCAGCTGGGCTGCATAGGCACCACCAGAAGCAGTGGCGATGGCTAAAGCCAGCGCACTCATAGTACGTAATGATGTTTTCATCGTTTTTCCCCTCAACGTTTTTATTAGTAACAGCTTTGCGCCGTCGTTTTATAATTATTGGCCTTGTTTAAATAGACTGACCAGAGTACTAACTACTATTTTCTTACACAGTTACATTACTGATTTTCTACACTGATTTTCTTATCTCAGCCTCGCTTGCACTCGTCAGTAGCAAAATTCATAGGCTTACATATCAAATCTATCATAACTTTTGACATAATGCATGCACTGTCGAAACCCGTCACAAGCATGTCTATATCGGACAGTTTAGTTAGCACAACAGGGCTATTTATTAAAATCCGATTTCACATGCATTTACTGGGACGAACCAGGGAGGGAATACCTCCTGGGTGCACGCTGGTGTTATTTGCTCTCAGTTGTCTGCTCCAGTATCTCGGTCAGCTTTTCAATACAGCCTGCCATACTAGTGCGGATAAAGGTTTCAATTTCGATAGGAGTCACAGAGGTTTCCCAGAGCAGGCGGCACTTTCTGCCCTCTGGGATTACCTGAATGCTGGAGTGATGTGACTTCAATGGCGCTGGCGTTTCAAAACAGGAGTATTCCATAGTGCGTGCTGAATCGTTATGACTCAGAATTCGCTCTTTAATATCTCCGGCACCTGGCAGTGACAGTGAGCGAACTGACCCATCGAATGTGCAGCTTGTCGCGCCGGGAACCCAGTCAATGCGATCTGGCGTTCCGAGAATGGCCCACAGCTGATCAGCCGAGGCATTGAATTGGTGATCGAACTTAACTGTCATTGTTGGCGCTCCACTTGTGCTTGCACAATCATTAACCTTGGGCAGATGGTACCTTAATTTGAGGCTGCTTAAGTGTGCTATTGCGGTTCGGTGACTTAAATGACCAATTTTTGATACTAACTGGAACTTACTGCGGAGGGACTGTCCTATTAGGTGCAAGTAATTTAATTCCTTGTGAATTTTGTGAAATATACAACTCTCCCCTAAGTAAACAAGCCCTGATCTAATTATTGGATCAGGGTTTTTTTTGTCCGTAAATCAGGTCCGCTAAACCGCTAAGTGGTGGGTATCAGGGTTATTGCTATACCCTGAGTTTTGCTGGTATCCAGTTGTTGGATGTGCCCGCCGGAATAGGCAATGGCGAGTCCCACTCTGGAATCCACGGATTCTATGTCGCCATAGCTAACAACCATATTGCTCAGGCGGACTTCGCATTCAGCTTTATCGGTTTGCTGTGCCTTGGCAAGAAGTGACTTCCCCAGTCTATCGCCGGCAACTATTTTATCGCTTACTCCAAACTGAACGCCGATTAAATCTTTTGCACCATTGGCATGCCCAGTTGCGCCAGTCAGGGGCACACGTGTATCAATTGGAGTGAGATCCTCTAATAAAAACGGCAAATCAGCCTGTCTGCTGCCGCCCAGTTTCCAGCGAGCTATCTGGCCATCGTTTCGTTCGCGAAAAAATATTTCGCTGTGCAAAATTTCAAATTCCTGGCTCTCCCATAGCGCTAGGCTGGCATTGAGATCGCTGGTTCGCACACACCAATCAACTGGTCCGGTCTCACCGCAGATCCAGCCAGTGAGCCTGGAATAGATATTGGTTTTTAGGCTTGCCTGTCGCTGGGGAATATTGAGTTTTATTGCCAGCTTGATTAAGGGGCGGTACCAGCTGGGCCTCAGAGCTAATAGTTCGATGTAGGTTTGATTGGGGAAGATCACCAGAGCATTTTCAGTAATGCCGTGGGAGCCGCCCGGAGTGACCTGAAACCCAAGGTCAGTAAAATCTGTGATGGCCTGATTTAGATCGGCGACAAAGACTACTATGTGGTCAAATTGAGTATTTGGCATGGGCATCTGGATGGTCCGACTGTTGAGGGAGACCAGAATAGTAAATCTAGAGGGACTGATTGTAAAAGCCACAGGGCTTTTACAACTCCTGCGGAGCGCCCAGGCGAGCTGGGCGTCCAAACTCTGCCGCAGGCATAGTTTGTCGAACGGGACTCTCGTCCGGCAGTCCAATCTACCAATATTAAAAAAGGCCACTTCTTGCGAATTGCTTGTTTGATGTTGGTGGAGCATTTAGAGGGACTGATTGTAAAAGCCATAGGGCTTTTACAACTCCTGCGGAGCGCCCAGGCGAGCTGGGCGTCCAAACTCTGCCGCAGGCATAGTTTGTCGAACAGGGCTCTCGTCCGGCAGTCCAATCTACCAATATTAAAAAAGGCCACTTCTTGCGAAGTAGCCTTTTTTAATATTGGCGGACCGGACGGGACTCGAACCCGCGACCTCCGGCGTGACAGGCCGGCATTCTAACCAGCTGAACTACCGGTCCGTGAAAGCATTTTCTCTAATGGTGGGTGGTACAGGGATTGAACCTGTGACCCTCGCCTTGTAAGGGCGATGCTCTACCAGCTGAGCTAACCACCCCCTGAGAGAGCGACGCATTCTACCGAACTGAAGGAGGCTGTCAAACTTTTTCTGGTGCTATATACATATTGGGTTCACAGCCCTAATATACCGGCCTAATTTAGGGGTTTTTGAAGCAAAAATGCAGATTTATAAAGACTTTAGTATAGAGGCCGCCCATCGACTGCCCAATGTGCCCGAGGGACACAAATGCTCACGTCTCCACGGTCATTCCTTTCAGGTGAGGATCGCTGTTGAGGGGCCTCTGGGAGAGCAATCCGGCTGGATAATGGACTTTGGCGATATCAAGGCGGCATTTGCTCCCATTTATGATCAGTTGGACCATCATTACCTCAATGAAATTGAGGGCCTGGAAAATCCCACCAGTGAGAACCTTGCTCTGTGGATCTGGCAGCAACTTAAGCCCAGGCTGCCTGAGTTGTGTTGTATCACTATTAAAGAGACCTGCACCAGCGGCTGTATTTACCGCGGTTAGAGTCTAGATCCAGCCCTCAGTGCTAGGCATGGGCATTGCTGCCACTATCGCGGGAGCCCAAGCGCTCCCACAGCATTATGACTAGCATAATAAGGATTGGAATTAGGCAGCTAAGCAGCATCTGCTGCCAGCTGATCAGGTTGATCATCCAGCCTGCGCTCAGTGCGGCGACTGCCTGAAGAGAAAAAACCGTAAAATCATTGATGCCCTGAACCTTGAATCTGTCCCCTTCACCCTGGGTGCTAGCGAGCAATGTGGTGCCAGCGACAAACATAAAGTTCCAGCCTACTCCTAGCAGCACCAGCTGTGACCAAAAGCCGCTGACACTGGTATCTGCATAACCAAGCAAAATAGTGGCGCAGTAGCAGGCCAGCCCCATCAGCATCAAGCCCCGAATATTGAGATACCTAAATAGCAGTGGCGCTACAAACGAAGGTAAAAACATAGCGGCTATGTGGCTCTGAATTACCCATTTGGTATCTAGCAGCGAATGACCATGAAAATTATGCATGCTGATGGGTGTGCCGGTCATAATAAATGACATTATCACATAGGCTATGGCGCCACTGGCTATTGCCAGGCACAGAGTGGGGTTGCTCAGCAGCTGGGTCGTAGCTGAGGTGGCCGGTTGGTTGATCGCTTCAGCCATGGGCGCTGGTTTGTAGAGACTCAGCAGAAGGGCGCCCAGCACAATACAGATGGCGGCTAGAGCAAATGACCCCTGGTACTCTACTGGGGTGAGCTGCCTGCCTAAAATAGCCAGTTCAGGCCCGACAAAGGCAGCAATAATGCCGCTGGCAAGTACCATAGAGGCCGCAGTGGAGCTGTGTTCGATAGATACGGCCTCCATTGCGGCAAATCTGGTTTGCAAGATGGCAGCATTGCAGGACCCCAGTATAAAAGCGGTTATGCAAAACAGGGTAAAGCTCTGCAGTTGCAGGGCAATAATAGCCAGACCGCAGGCAGCTATACCAGTCATCATAAAAGCCAGTAATCCCTGTTTACGACCCATTGTGCGCATCAGCTGTGTGACTGGGATCGCCGCCACTGCGGTACCGGTTATCATCAGGGCTATAGGTGCTGTAGCCCAGGCTGCTGAGGGCGCTAGATAGGTGCCCGCCAGGCTGCCAGCCAGTATCATCAGGGGGATAGTGGAGCCGGCCAGCGCGCTACTAATGCTGAGAACCCAGACGTTTTTGAAGCCCGCCGCCGAGATTATGTTCATCGAGAGATCCCTGATTGGTTGGCCTTTGCAGCCTTATTATTTTGCGTATAGGCGGATTCTAGACTACTTTTAATTTACAGGGGCAGTTATTGCCGTATTTGGTTCCACTGCCGCATCTGCAGCCGAAATAATAGGATAGTTAGAAGCGACAGAAGCGACAGAAGCGACAGGAATCAGGATTCTGATAAGTACAAAATAAGAGACTAGATATTATGGACGATAGCAATCAGTCAGCGGTTGAGAAAACCGTTCGTGAGTTTATTGGTAAAAATCCCGCTGTAAAATCCAATCATGTAGAAATGGACATGAGCCTCAAAGATCTCAATATAGATTCCCTGGAAAAATTATCCATTGGCATGGATTTGGAAGACGAGTATTCCATCGAGTTTACCGATGAAGAGATTGAGGAGTTCGCCACTGTATCCGATGTGGTGACCGCTGTTGAGACGGCGCTAACGGCAAAAACCGAGGCTCAGGTTGCATCGACCCCTCCTCAACAGTCTCAACACAAGACCTCTGGCACCAATCACTCGATTTAGATCTGCCTCGATTGCTGTATCAGTAATCTGCCTTGCTCGCTCTGACTACTGTATAATCCCGCCTGGCACCTATGGCTGCCATCAGTAGTCTATTCCCCGAAGAGAGTTAGAGACATGGTAGAAATTGGTGCATTCAACAGACTTCAGGTAGTAAAGCAGGTCGACTTTGGAGTCTATGTTGATGGTGGTGACTTGGATACTATTCTGTTACCCAGGCGCTATGTGCCCGGTGGCTGTGAAGTTGGCGACTGGGTGGATGTCTTTCTATATTTCGATTCCGATGATCTGCTAATCGCAACAACAGAAAAGCCCAAGGTTCAGGTGGGCGACTGCGAATTTCTCAAGGTTGTGGATATCAATCATGCTGGTGCCTTTATGGACTGGGGTTTGTCAAAAGACCTGTTGGTACCTTATAACGAACAGCAGAAACCCATGGAAGTGGGCTATTCCTATGTGGTGCATGTGTTTCACGATCAAAATTCAGATCGCATTGCCGCCTCTACCAAGCTTAACCATCATTTGGATGAGGAGACTGTCTGGCTCAAGCCTCGCCAGGCGGTTAATCTTTTGATCGCAGCGCGCACTGAGCTCGGTTACAAAGCAGTGATCGATAATAAATATCTGGGGCTTATTTTCCGTGCAGACGCCTTTCGCCCGCTCAAGATTGGTGAGCGATTGCCTGGCTTTGTAAAAACTATTCGCGCAGATGGCAAGATTGATCTGTTGATCTCTCAGGGTACGTTGCAGGGAGATCATGATCTGGCTGAGCAAATTATTCGTCATTTGCAGGATAGGGGGGGTGAGTCGCAGCTCTCTGACAAAAGCGACCCTGATGAGATTTACCGCTTATTTAAAGTGTCTAAGAAAAAGTATAAGCAGGCTCTAGGCACTCTCTATAAGAGTAAGAGGATTCTTATAGAGTCCGGTAAAATTACTCTGATCAGCCCTTAAACCGCCCCAGGCTGTGTAGCTTAAAAGTCAGGCATCTGGAATGCAGCTCAGACTCAAAAATACCTACCCTAAACCACAGGTTTCCTTTAAATCTGGCCCGCAGGACTCTATGCCCTTAATTTAAACCGTTCTTTGTGGTACCCTGAGTCTCGTTCGTTATTGCTACCGTGCCTCTCTTAAAGAGGCGTTTCTAATTTATAAGAAAAAAATATAAATAGATTTGGTTTATTAATTTGCTTCCCTTTCTTTACTGAGGGACGATCAGTAGGTGGTAATAAGAAAAGAAGGCCGTGAATCCGACAGTTTGTAAATTGACTTCGACTCTCAGCGGCCCACATTTGAATAACATTTAATCTACATTGGGGAGAAACTTATGTTTCGCAAGACAAAAGTAAACCGAGCAGTAATGTCGGTAATAGCTGCGGGTATTGCAGCTGGTACCGCTGGTGTCACTGTTGCAGAGGGTATGCTGGAAGAGATTGTAGTAACTGCAACCAAAAAGTCTGCCAGCATGCAGGACATTCCAATTGCTGTTCAGGCTATGACTGAAGAGACATTGGAAGAGCAAAATGTTACAAGTTTTGAAGACTATGTTAAATATCTGCCTAGTGTAAACGCAGGCGGCCGTGGGCCGGGTCAAAACGAAATCTATATCCGTGGTGCAGCTGTTGATGCGATCAACATTTCTGTGGCGGAATCACAGGGTTCTGCGCCTAACGTAGCGCTCTATCTGGATGAGCAGCCAGTAACAGCTGGTGGTCGTAATCTCGATGTTTACATTACTGATATGGAGCGAATTGAGGTTCTTCCTGGACCCCAGGGCACTCTGTACGGTGCAAGCTCGCAGGCAGGTACAGTGCGATTGATCACTAATAAGCCTGTTATCGACGAGTTCGCTGCCAGCCTGTCAGCTGGGTACTCATCTACTTCTGGTGGTGAGGACAGCAACAAAGTTGAAGCTATGATCAATATCCCTGTTATCGAAGGTAAGCTGGCGGTTCGTGCCGCGGTGTACACCGATAATAAAGGTGGTTATATAGACAATGTCGAAGGCACATTCACAGCGAATCCGGCTCTAAACCCTGCTTACCCAGGAAGCTCAGTTGACTTTGCTGAAGGTCACATCTTTGGTAATGGCACTGTAGTGGGCGAGGGTGGCGTGACAATCCCGGTTAACTACACTACCGCAACAAGCTCAGGTTTAGTTGAAGATGACTTTAATGATGTGTCATATCAAGGTATGCGCCTAGGTGCTAAGTACCTGATCAATGACGACTGGTCAGCTCTGATTCAGTTCACCCAGCAGTCTCTGAAGACTCAGGGTGTTTTTGATTATGACGAATCTCTGGGTGATCTCAAGGTAGCACGTTTTACTGAAGATTCTCTCGAAGATGAATTTACTCAGTTTGCCTGGACCTTAGAAGGTCGTGCTGGCGCTCTTGATCTTGTGTACACCGGTGCTTACTTGGATCGTGAAGTATCACAGCGCTTGGACTACACCGGTTATTCCAATATTGGTGCTTATATTCCAGGTTACCAGTGTGAGTATCTGACTGGTTCTTACTACCACGGGTTAGACATTGGTCAAGCCAACTATAGCTGGGATCCAACTCTCAGTGGCAACACTGGCGTGATTGAATGTGGCAACCCTGCCAACAACTTCAACGCAGAAAATGAAAACACTCGTATGACTCACGAATTCCGTGTTTCTACTGATCCAGACGCCTCTATGCGCTTTACTGGTGGTGTTTTCTATGAAGATGCTGAGATTCTTCACATCGGTAACTTCAACTATTTAGGGCCAGCAGAAGCAGGCTTTACACCAATCGACATCAATCTGAACTCTTCACTGGATGACGCAGATGCGAATGCCCGTGGTCTGGTTAGCCCAGCTACTCAGTTCCGTAACGATAACCATCGTAACGAAGAGCAGGTCGCTGTCTTTGGTGAGCTCTCTTACGACATCAGCGAAACGTTGACTGTTGCTGCCTCGGCTCGTTACTACGATCTGGAGTATGGCTTCACCGGTTACGGTGCATGGCGTTATGGCAACCGTCCTCTGTTTACAGATGACGCTGACCCCACTAATGACGTGATTCCAAATGTAACCGGTGGTCGAGATTATGCGCAGAAGTTTAATGTTCTGCAGCCAATCAGCACCACTGACACCATTACTAAGTTCACTGTAACCTGGACGCCTAATGAAGACTTACTGATGTATGTGACTTCTTCTGAAGGTTACCGTCCACCTGGATTTAACCGTGGCGCAGCGCAGAAGGGTACCTACAGCGGTACTGACTGTGTTGATGTTGCAGCCAATCCTAGCAATGGTTTCCCAGGCTACTGTCTGCCATACAAGTTTGATTCTGACACCCTCGAGAACCTTGAGCTGGGTTGGAAAATGACCATGATGGATGGCGATATGCGTCTGAACGGTGCTCTGTACCGCATCGACTGGGAAGATATTCAGGTATCTCAGTTTGACTCGCAGAACATCTCTATCTTTACTATCGTAGATAACGGCGGCGACGCGGAAATCACTGGTATTGAAATGGATATGGTCTGGGCTGTTAGCGATAATCTGACTCTGTTTGGTGCAATGTCTTACAACGAAACTGAGCTGGTTCGTGTAGATCCAGGCTTCTCTTTTGTTGTCCAGGACGAGGGTCGTCCTCTGCCATTAACACCTGAGTTCCAGGGAAATCTTCGTGCACGTTACAGCTGGGATATGGCTAGCGGAATGGAAGCTTACTGGCAGGTCGGTGGTAAGTACTCAGATGAAGCACTCAACTCAATCGTTGATACGCCCACTGAGCCAAACACCATGCAGGACAGCTATGTCATCATGGACGCTTCAGCCGGTGTAACTACTGATGCAGGTTGGGGTGTTGAAATGTATGTCAGCAACTTGACTGATGAGCGCGCTCAGCTGCACATCAACCGTCAGGACTTCCTGGAGAGAACCACTACCAACCGTCCTCGCACAATTGGTATGAGGTTCAACTACGATTTTAATTAATAGTTAGAAATGACTTTTAGTTAATATTCGTTAAGTCGAAGTAAAGAGAAAGGCGAGCTTAGGCTCGCCTTTCTTGTATCAACTGTAAGGCTCTATACTTGGTTTGTGGTAAATTTATCGACACCTTAGGTAATGGAAAATTTTATGTCTGGCAGCAACCCAACTGATCATCGGGATGACTCAACCAAGCTTTCTGCAGAGGCAGCAGCAGAACTTTTGTCACAGGGTAGAGCGCTTATCCAGGCAGGGGATTTCAGTGATGCTCAGGACCTTATGGAGCGGTTGTTGAATGATTATCCAAATCACTCCGAGGCTCTCTACTTTAGTGCCGTGGCTCAGCGGTTTAGAGAGAATTACCAGGCTGCACTAAACTCGTTGCAAAAACTCATTGAGATCGAGCCAACCTATGGTCGGGCCTGGCAAGAGCGAGGCCATATTCTTATGGCCCAGGGTGAAACAGCCGATGCGCGAGCGGCTTTCCAGCAGGCAGCCACCCACAATGGGAGCCTAATTGCCAGCTGGCAGATGTTAATGACATTGACTGATCCGCAAGTTGACCAAAAAGCCTATGATTTTTTTGAAGACAAGTATCAGCGCCTAGCCGCTCTTCCGCCAGAGCTCTTGGGCGTTAGAAATATGATGGAAGAGGGCAAGCTGTCAAAAGCAGAGCAGCTGTGCCGAAGCTTCTTGCAGAAACAGCCTAAACATATTGAGGGTATGCGTCTGCTAGCTGACCTGGGTGTAAAAACCCATGTGCTGGATGATGCCGAGTTTATTCTTGAAAGTGCACTGGTCTATGAGCCAGAGAATCAGCTAGTGCGCTTTGATTATATGAACGTACTGTACAAGAGACAGAAATTTGAGCTCTGTATGGAACAGGCGCAGGTCCTGCTGGATGCCGATCCAGAGAATAGTAAATACCGTTTTTCCTATGCCAACCAATGTGTCGCCGTAGGCCGATTTGAAGAGGCCTTGGCCCTTTATGATGAGTTTGTCGCCGCAGACCCCAGTGCGGCTCCCGCTCATTTGCTGCGTGGACATACCTTAAAAACCATTGGCAGAATTGATGAGGCGGTTGAGGCCTATCGCGCCGTCTATAGAGCCAAGCCAGATTTTGGTGATGCTTTTTGGAGTCTGGCTAATCTTAAGACCTATAAATTTGAGGATGCAGAAATAGATTTGATGCGTGAGCATCAGCAATCAGATTCCACTGGGTTGGACGACAGAATTCATCTTAGCTTTGCCCTGGGCAAGGCTATGGAAGATGCACAAGATTATGCAGCAGCTGGTGACTATTATGTCCAGGGCAATCAGCTAAAGAAGCAAGATGTGCAGTACGATGGCGAGCGCATGAGCTACAAAATGTCTCTGCAGCAGAAGTTTTGTACTGCCGAGCTATTTGCAAGATTCGGTCAATCTGGCTGCGCTGCTCCCGACCCTATCTTTATTGTTGGCCTGCCCAGAGCGGGCTCCACATTGCTGGAGCAGATTCTAGCGTCCCACTCCCAGGTTGATGGAACCCTGGAGTTAAATAATATTCCCGCGATTGCCCATCGCTTAAATGGCCGTCGTACTGTATTTGAAGAGCCGAGATACCCTCAGATACTAGAGCAATTAACGCCGGAAATTGCTGCAAAGCTGGGACAGACCTATATAGATGAAACCCAGATACATCGCGAGGGGGCGCCTTACTTTATTGATAAGATGCCCAATAACTTCCGTGATATTGGCCTAATTCAGATGATTTTGCCCAATGCCAAAATTATAGATGCACGTCGTCATCCGATGGCTTGCTGTTTTAGTGGTTTTAAACAGCTGTTTTTTGAAGGGCAGGAGTTTACCTACGGTTTACATGAGGTGGGCACCTACTACCGCAACTATGTAGATCTGATGGATCACTGGGATAAGGTGTTACCTGGCAAAGTTCTGTCTGTGCAGTATGAAGAGGTGGTAGCTGATCTGGAGACTCAGGTGCGTCGCATTCTTGATTATTGTGGACTGCCCTTTGAAGAAGCCTGCATCAACTTCCATAAGAATGAGCGCTCTGTGCGCACTCCCAGTGCGGAGCAGGTCAGGCAGCCTATCTACACCAGTGGCCTAGAGCAGTGGAAGCATTTTGAGTCTAGCCTCAATCCGCTTAAAGAGGCTCTGGGTCCAGTACTGGACCGCTATCCCATTACATAAATAATAAATATTAAAATCTAAGTTTGGAGTGATTTATGTCTACAACCAATATGACTGAGCAAGAAGTTCAAGTGCTTGTGGAAAACTGTTTAACTGCGAATGGTTGTAACAGTGAAAATGCTGCCGCAGTAGGACGTACCATAGCCGCTGCCGAGCGGGATGGTTGCGCTTCTCACGGACTGTTTCGCATGCCCGGTTATATAGCCTCATTGCGCAGTGGCAAGGTGAATGGCAGTGCCAAACCCAGTGTTACAAAAATTTCTCCGGCAGTGATCAAGGTCGATGGCGACCATGGTTATGCGCCTTTGGCTCTCGAAGCTGGGCGTGAAGCTCTTATCCAGGCCGCCCGGGAAAATGGCATTGCCGCCATGGCCCTGGTTAACGTGCACCATTTTGCGGCACTCTGGGTCGAGGTTGAGCCTATTGCAGAGGCCGGATGTGCGGCCATGGCCTTTACCACTTACAAACCAGCAGTGGTGCCAGCTGGTGCCAAGCAGCCATTATTTGGTACCAATCCCATGTGTTTTGGTTGGCCTCGTGGCGACCAGCCGCCAATGGTGTTTGACCAGGCCTCAGCCTCTATGGCTAGAGGTGAGGTAATGATTGCAGCCCGAGACGGCCATTCTGTGCCTCTGGGTACAGGTGTAGATGCCGATGGCAATCCGACTACAGAGCCCGCAAAGATAATTGATGGCGGAGCGCTGTTACCTTTCGGTGGTCACAAAGGCTCTACCATTGCCATGATGATTGAACTGTTGGTGGCAGGCCTTACGGGTATGGACTTTAGTTATGAAGCCCAGGCCAATGATAACAATGATGGTGGGCCACCTAACGGCGGCGAGTTTATGCTCGCCATTGACCCTAGCCGATTTGGCGATGCAGATAGCTGGCTGCAGCATTCAGAGTCATTTCTAGCGCGTCTGGCTGGTATGGAAGGTGCACATATGCCAGGTAATCGTCGCTATGCCAATCGCGCCAAGTCAGCTGCTGAGGGCATAGTTGTCACTGATGCTCTGCTGGCCAGCTGCAATGAATTTATGAACCCTGAATCCTAAGCTCTGGTATCAGTTACTGGCACTGTTAGTGCGCAGCGTCAGGTCGTGCTTTTTAATCTGGCTGGGGGTTTCGCGAATAATGGTCTCAATCATAGCTTCAGCGGCGGGGGAGACTGTCCAGCCATTTCTGGTAATCAGGTAAACCTCACGGGCCTGGGTCGGTGTCAGGGGCCGAGATACTAAATTATCCGCGAGCGCTGGAATGGCTAGCGAAGGCAGCACCGAAACGCCAAGATTAGCTCTGAGCATCGCCAGTAAAGTAGTTATATTGGGAAAATCAAATTTAGAGTCCCCAAAGCTTTCGCGGCTGCGCAGGGTTTTAGTAATGCCAGTGTCCAAAAATGTGGTGTCTTCCAGTTCATCAATTCTTACCGGCCCAGTCTCTTTGGCCAGATGATGGTCCGCATGACAGATTAGTTCGAGTTTATCGGCAAATAATGGCTTAAAGTCTAATGACTTATTGGGTTTCCACAGGCTGGCAATGCCAAAATCCACCTCGTTGCGCTCGACCCGCCTCTGTACTCCCTGAGAGCTGTCATCATCCAGGTGGAGGTGAATGCCTGGATACTCAGACGAGAAAGCCTTGATGATATCTGGCAACAGGTTGCTGGCCACTGATGGCACTATAGCCATGCTCACATGGCCGCTGCGGCGCTCTGCCGTGGCGCGCAAGTCATAAATTGCCGTATCAAAGTCACGGACCAACCGCTGCGCTATGGGGATAAAGTTTTCTCCCTCCGCAGTGGTGCTGACCTGTCTAGTGGTGCGATCTAGAAGTTTTAAACCAATAAATTCTTCCAGCTGCTTAACGGCCAAAGTGATAGCAGGCTGAGTGCGAGAGAGTTTTTCTGCAGCCCCATTGAAACTGCCTTCTTCAGCCACGGTAATAAAAGTGCGGAGGTGTCTCAGGGTGACGTTTAAGTATTTGATAATATTACCTTTATTATATTTATTAGTGATATTGCCAAGGAGAAGAATAAATTAATTATGCTTATAAATCTATATAAAGTTTTGATTGGATTTATAGGTG
>OCVR010002284.1_pt1 | contig 14499 bp, 39 predicted proteins | sample 1539091 | NCBI WGS metagenome assembly OCVR01 (sample SAMEA3355530, study PRJEB22509) | marine metagenome | biome: marine; feature: coastal ocean; material: water | place: USA | collected 2010-08-07 | depth 16 m | reverse complement strand
AGTCTTGGGGAAGTGTTTGAGTTCTTCATCAAATATTTATGCAAAATTTCTGCGCTACAGACTACTTCGTAGCCTTGGGATCGGGCTCAGTTGGATCCTCGAGATCATTATCACTATTGAGATCACTACTAGTGGGAGTCAAGCCATCAAATGAATGATCAGGTCCGTTGTTGATGATCACTTTGGGTGTCCAACCAACTCGCTTGGGCTTGGCTTTAGGTTCAATTGATTGTGGAGTCACAGTGTATGAACCATCATCATGATCTTCAATTGTCATCTCTGCTGACTCAATACCAAAGGTCTCGGCACACATGATTAGAAGTGTTTCCATTGCTAGTGCAGTGTCATCATCATATTGCATATCAACTGTTCGCTGAGCCATTGTGAGTACTTCAGTGAGAATCTCAACTGTTTCTTGTGTGAGTTTAATTGTTCTAGGCAGTTTCATCTTGTTCATCCTCTAGGGGTTCAAACCAATCATCACAACCAAAGTCTTCAATAAGGCTGTGGAGTATGGGATCTTCTTCTTGTGTGGTTTCAAGTTTATCCTCAATTTCATCGTAGTGATGATCTCCTGTTTCACTTGACCATTCACCTGCAAAGCCCATTCCTGGCTCAAAGTAACGAAGTTCAATGTAGCACGAATCCCAATCATCTGCTAGTGCCTGGAAAGCCTCAACAGGTGGTGACCATGCTGAGTGGAAGTAACCTTGTATAGTCGAAGTACCATCACCGTTGTCTACATAGTCTAGTCCTTCGCTTGAAACGTCCCACTTGGTGCCCCATGCTTCTGTTGCCGCTTCGTCACCGACAAGTGGTCTAATCGCTTGTAATAGACCTTCTTCATCAGTGTCGATAATTGATTTGAGTTCTTCCAGTGTAGTGGTGTCACCGTTGATGATTAATGTATTTTCGCACCAGTTTGGCATTAGTTAGACCCTCTTGTTTGTTTTAACTTACTCTTATATAATAACATCTCTGCACGAAATGTCAACGTCTTTTGGTGAGTAAAAGACAGGCTCCTTGTCTCGTGTACCATATCCATCTATTTGGCACAAGGCGCAGGTACCACGCATAAGGACGCGGCTTCATATCCGTCCAGCACTCTTTTCTGTCCTGTCGCCAAGGCCATCTTGAATCACCTATGCGAGTCAGTCCAACGCAGGCTGGATAAGTTCCTTCGAGGTGTGTCATAACACATAATAATTGGGCACTTCGCCTTCAATAGCAAAGGCCACTCTGTCGTTCACTGTCTGTGAATGTTTGCATTTACCCCTAAATGAAAAGCCCGGGCAGTCACAGGTAAAGCCTTTAGGTGCTAGTGTGACCGCATAAGTGCCTGTGCCTTTTGAATTAGGCTCTTGCCACGTCAACCCTTCGAACAGACTTCGATCATATTCAAAGGTTGGCTTAAAGAATGATTCCTTATACTTAGGCACCGTCGTCCATCTCCATGTAGTCGGCTTCTTCTTGTACTTCATGCCATACAGCAGATTGGCTTTCACCGTGCTTCTCAACAAACTCTGCTAGAGTCATGTCATATGCATCTTCCTGCATTTCAAATACCCATTGTCCTGTCTTACTCATATTCAATAAATCCTTTTCGAGTTTTGCCGTTATAGATTGAAACCACCCGAGCATTGTATCGCTCTTCGGTCATTGCAATAGTGTCAAACACCGTTCCCCAATAGTTTCGAGCCCATGCTGTGAGGTTGTCTTCTTTAAGGATACGCAAGACCGAAGCCCTGCGTTCCAGTTGTTTCAACTCACTAAACGGACCCATCTAAGCACCAATGCCTAGTTTGGTTACCATTGACGCTGTGACTTTCCATTGCGTCTGTGTCTTGCTGTCACGAACTACGATGGTCTTTTGATTGACCTTTGTGACTTTGCCTTGCACCGTTGCACCTCTGCGTCCTTCAAACGATACAATATCGCCTACTAGGATCGAACGTGCAGTCTGCTTGGCTAGGTATGTTCGCTTGAGTTTGATTGCTTCGATAACTTCGTTGAGTTGATCGTTATCCATTTGATAGATAAGTTCTACGGATTTTGTTACTAAGTTTGTCATATTTGCCCTCGTTGTTTAATTAACTTACTCTTATATAATAACATCTCTACACGAAATGTCAACCACTTTTGGTAATGCTATCTCAGCATTACCTCCATCTCTGTCATACCTTTTTTGGTACCCTGTGTGATGGGTGAAACTCGCTTGACCTGCGATAGGTAGTATTCTCTGCACGATTGTGGCTCACCAGCATCGTCTGGCAGTGTCTGCTCCCATTCGGCGACTGTCATAGTCTCCGCAGGATACTCTTTGTATCCTATGTCGTTGTTCATAACCATTGCGGCTACGAACGCTGTGGCGTCCTGTGGACGATCCAAGTCCTCGACGAGGTAGGTGTCGCCACCCTTGAACTTCCAGTAAGCGTTACCGCTGGAGAACTTACCGTCCTCACAATGTGCGCCATAGTTCTCTAAAGTCTGTGTCATTACTATAAACATTTGATTGCCCTCTTTGTTTGTTTAACTTATATACAGTATAGCATCAATTACAGTATTGTCAACCTATTTTGGAAGATTACTTGCGACCTTTGTTCATTTCAGGATACGCTCCTGTGGTTTCAAAGATGTGGTCTAAGAAGACAACCTCAAGACTTTTATGAGTCTGCAATCGAACAGTCTTTTCTTGTCCACCTAGGACCATGGTAGTCGAAGCGATAGGACATTGTTTCGCCCAGATACTAATCGACTTATTGTCAGCATCTTTCTTGAGTTCGTATCGTATACGTGAGTCAGTGTCAGTTGACTTTTCGTCAGCGTCACCGTGAGTGCAGAGTCTACCTAGTCGTCCTTTAGTTCCACTACCAAGACTGCCGTCTTGATTACGAATGCCTAAAGGGTTACCAGTCTCTCCTATCTTAACAATAGTATCGTCACGAACGATGCAATAAATCCAACTGTCATGTTCAGAAAATAACAGAAGATCATTAGTGTTCTCTAGTTTCCAAGTTGGACTTTTTGATGCGACTCCATATCTTGTTTTAACGTCAGCAATCTTACAAAATCCGTCATGGACGAAGTCTTTAATTGATAGTCCCATATTACAGTCTAGCCTCTTCGATGATTTTTCTTTGAGCCGCTAATTTGATAGTCTTGTAGTCTAACTCAATAGCAGGTGTTTCGGTAATGTCTGTAGGAGTAAAGACAAACGTCAGTTCCTCAAAAGGTATGTGGGCTTCAATGCCGTCTGGCACACCTACTAGGAACGGTTTGACTTCTTCGAACGATATGATTGCGATTGCATCCTGTTGGCCTATCATGTAATAGTCTGCAGGGTCTGATATCTCTGTGCCTTTGTTCTTTCCTAGACTGTTCTTCAGTTTGACTTTGACTACCTTCTTAGGAGCCTTGCCTTTCTTTGTGAACATACTGTCTGCGGCGTATTTGAATTCTAAGTCTAAGCCGTTGGCAGTATCAGTATGATCTCTACCAATGCCGTCTACATACTTTAGTCTATTATTGGAGTAGACTTCAATACTCTGCTCGATGATATCGCTCTTATCGAATCTATCCTTACGATCATTCAGTTGGGTACCTAGATTAAATACTAGGCTTGAATAGTCTTTGAAGTTGATTGCTGAACGTAGATCGTTTGCATAAGTCCGAGTATCCATGAGTTTCTCCTATAATAACTCCATCTATAAAACTATAATAACATTAATAGTCTAAAAAGTCTACTTTTTTGGTAAGATCAATAGGGTACTTAGGTTTTTTGTTTTTGATTTTATTCTTGATCACCCGAGGACGAAAAGGACCCTCTGGGTCTCGGACACTCTTAGCAATGAAGTTTCTTTGCTTTGGTGCTTGGGGGCGTCTTTGCTTGGCCATTGATCAACTCGTTGATAACTCGTTTCTCAGTTCTGCAATCTCACGATGGAGACGATAGATATCGTCCTTGGTGCCTTGCATATGCTGATATTTGATTTGATCAATAATCATCTGTGATAGAGTTGACTTGCGTTCCTCCAACACCGTTGTCAGTCCTGCTATCTTTCGATAGATGCTTTCGTCTGTGTCACGTCTTCCCATTAGTGATTCTCATTCCATTTGATAATATCGGGATTATGCTTATTGCCTTTGAACTTTAGATAACCCTTTTCAATTAGACTATCGATTGTATCTTCAATACCTTTGGTATGTCCATGTTTGTTTCCAAACCACAATCCCCAACCTGTTCCTAAGACATATGCAATTAAGAAGAATAGTGCTTCAACCATTTTTTTGCTCCTTGAACATCGCTTTCAATAACCAACGATGCTTTCTAAAATAATACTTATCATCATAATCTAATTGAACTTGCCCAGTCCAGGCAAAGATTTCGTCCTTATGGTCGTTCCACTTGTGATGACAGAACACCCTAAATTCTGAAGGTAGTTCGTAATCAGTATTGCCAACAAGAGCAGTTAGAGAATCATTCGTCTCCATCAACCCACTCCACTGTATCAATATCCCAAATGTCAGCGAACGGTACGACAAAGGTCTTCTTTGTCTTTTCGTCTTGCAGTTCTACCAATTGGCTCTTTGTGTCACGGATTGTAATAATACCAAGGCCTTCGTAGACGCCAGGACCTTTAAGTGGAGTATCAGATAAATTAGGGTGGGGCGTGTCATTCATATCAAGCATCACCTCCACCTTAAATTTACAAGCGTATGATCCGCCTTCTTGAATTTGATCAATAGTAATCATTTCGTTGCCTCCTGAACAAGGGTAGCACCTTGATTGATACCTTGTTTAACCATCTTGCCAGCACCTTCTACATCACCTGGGTTCATGTAAAGATACGCACCTACAGCACCGATCGCCATAAACATGAATGCCTTAACCATTATTTCATCTCCTTCGTTATCTTATTCAGTATAGCCTCAGCATCAGGATATGTCAACATATCTTGGATAAACTCAGACTCAACGTAATCCATCCATGCCAGTTCGTTTGCCGTTTCAATTCGTTGGGCTTCTGATAAAGGTGGATGTTTAGGTTGAAAGCCGTTGTATGACTGAGTGAAACTAAATGAATAACCTTTGATGCCTTTAGACATTGTCTGCCTCCATCAAGCCGAAGCCAATCTTTGTAAGTAAGTCGTCTGCTAGATTAGGATAAGATGCAATCATATCATCTACGAACTTGTCACGTTCTGCGTTGGTCATACGTGCAACGTCTTCAACCGCATTGCTAAAGGTTGCTTTCGCAGGTACTTTAATTGCTTTAGACGCTTGTACGGGCTTCTTAGGCGCCTTCTTAGCAGTCTTTTGTAGGAAGTAGGGCTTGTTCCAACGACCTACGTTGATATCTGTATAGTGTGAACGACTGAAGTAGTCTGTCATCGCATCATCATCACAGAAATAGTTAGGACCCTTCATTGCGGCCAACAATTCTGTTAGGAACTTCTGTGCCTTGCCCTGATAGTGTGACTCAATCCAATACGTGTTGACTTGAATGTAACCATCACCATGTGAATAGTCTTTGAAGTCAATTGATCCGCTTTGGAGTGTCACTTGCAATGTTGAATGATGACGGATTGAAATAGAACCCTTCATGCCGTATTTGGAAAGCACCTTTTTGATTGCCGGTGCCAATGCTTTTTTGTCTTCTTGTGAAACGTATGCCATATTGTGTGCCTCTGTGTTTGCCTAGTTATTATATACAGTATAGCATCAACTACAGGATTGTCAACCTTTTTTGGTAGGTTTCTTTTCTTTAGGATCTACTTTTTTCTTAGGCTTTCGACCCCAAGTATAACCTACTTCATCCGGATCGCTCTTGGCGCCCGGTTCACATTTGGTTACCGTATTACCTTTGGCTAACCATTCTCGAATCGCCTGGTTATCCGCTCGTGTTCTTCCTGTTCTTGCCATTGATTACTCCTTGTCTAGCATTGGTGCTTCTTCAACCGTAACCACATAGGCTTTTCCATTAGTGTCATGAACGGTCATTACTTTTTTAGTTGATTGTAACCAACCTTCAGTTGGGTGCAAGTCATAGTTGACTTTGCCAACTGATTCAATCAGTGTGTCGTTGTCACCAATCTCACGTGTGACCAACTTCTGGATACGGTCTGCAATATAATCACAATACGCTAGGTTTAGTTTCGCTGGAAAATTTGAAAAGTCCATTCTACATACTCCAATAAGATTCACGTGCAGGTGACATATAACCTGGGGTGTTGATTGGCTCTACAAACCATTCCTTGCTCATTAAGTTCTGAGCCTTGCGACTTGCTTCGATGTTCTGATGGAAGTATGAACATTCTGCGATACCATAACGGAACTGTGGATCATTCACAGCCTCTAGTAGGTCTGCTCTGTATCGTTTGCTCATTTTAGTAAGAGCCGCTTTGGCCGCAGGCATTGTTTTATAATATTGTCTATGGTCTGGACGAACTTCACCTGTCCGTTTGTCCATCTTGCCCATAATATAAGTTGATTGCTTTTCGTAAATATAAAACATTATTATACCCTCTGTTTGTTTAACTTATATACAGTATAGCATCAACTACACGATTGTCAACCACTTTTGGTTAACTGAAGTCTTCCATCAGGTCATTTAATAAATTGCGACAGGCTTGCTCTGCTTCTGGTAGAGCCTCTTTGATCATATCATCTACCACACCATCTACATCAGTTTCAAACCACTTGGCAACGTCTTCTGCCACACAAGATCCTAGGTGTCGTTCTGCCATAACCATGTCGTTGTATTTGATTTGGATACGAGCAATGAAATGCTCCCATTCACCTGCTTCTAGTTTCGTAGTCAATTCTTGATAATAGTCCTCGCTTGGATCAAACACTAGATCCAATTGGGTAGTGTCAGGAGCGTAAGAACACTCGCAAATGAATTGACTCTTGTCACCAACATCAGTGTTTTCTAGTGTGGTGTAGGTATTGCTTTCAAAAAAGGTATGTGTCATTGTACCAAATACTCCGTGTTCTTTTTAAGGTTCCATTTCTCTACAACAGGTAGTCCGAACTCATCTTCGTCTACTGCCACATAGGCTACAGTCTTTTTGACTATGCCATAACGGTAGCCTTGATCATTTACAAGTCCACCTACCCATATCTTGTGTGGGAAGTCTTCGCACCAGTGGAACGGATCATCGTTGTTTGAATATTCGAAATAGTTGCCTACTTCTTTCTCAACGAACACTCCGATAGGATCTTTAGTGTGAGTCCAGTAAGCCATTATGCCAACTCCTCTTCTACGTCCATCCACAGTTCGTAAACCATGGAGGTCAGTTTAACCTTAACTTCTTTTGAGAGTGGAAGATCCTGTAAAAGTGAATCCACCTCGTCTAGTGTGTTGTCTAGACGTTCTAGTGTATCGTTTACATTGACTGCCATTCTTACACCTCCATCGATGCTAGGTTGTCTTCCTGCATACCTTGCTCGGTAAAGTCCAAGCCCATGATGTTAGTATAGTTGGCGGCCGCTTCTTGGAAGCCTGTGTCTGAGTAGACATCCCAGGTGCTATCATGCTCAACTGTCACATGACCAATCACAGCATTGTCATCGCCTTCGTTGCAATGCTCGTAGGTGTCAGCGTTCATGTATTGAACATTGAAGCCTGAAAGTGTAACCTTACGACCTGCTTCTGCGCCCCAGTAGCCGTCGCCTTTAAGTGTAATAGAAAGTGTCTGCATATCGTTGCCCTCCAGCAAAATTAACTTACTCTATTAATATAACATCAATTAGACAGAAGTCAACCTATTTTGGACAAAAGATACAGAAAAGATTCTTAAGATTCCGGATGGGGGATAAATGTCCAACCTTCACCACATCTGATACATGGATCATAGGTAGTGTATCCGTGGCGGTGAGGATTGCCTAGACATCCACTTAATATCGTTGCCACAGTCAACAGAAGAACTAATCTAATCATGACATGAACCAAACTAAGGCACAAGCGGCAATAAGCCAAGGAGCATACTGCCAACCTAACTTAATAGCACCAAACACGATGGCTAGGACTACACCAATGCCTAGTCCAAGCCATACTAAAGGCTCAATCAAGGCCCATGCTAGTTGAAAGTCGCCGTTCATATTACATGCACCCAGAGATACAAACAATAAATGGAGAGCCAGTGGAGACTAATCCCCAAACGGCTGTGAACATAATAAATTCTATCATACTAAAATCTTTCCGTTGTTTAAGTTACCTCTACAGTATAATATAGTCTTTCACAGAAGTCAAGGTGTTTTGGTAAAATAAATACAAGTGCAGTCGAAAGACGAGCATCAATCAAGGAGAATCCCATGACATTACGAAATATCAACCTAAATTTAGAACTAGGACAAGAAATCCTAGTGGGTCAAAATGGAGAGCGTGCCAAAATTACAAAGATAGAGTATCACGAGAAGACAGGTGAGATTTCACTTAATACAACTCGAGGACCACGTAAGGCTTTCACGTTTAGATTATGTCATGACATGGGTAACAGCGGGGTCTATAGTAACCCGGCAGATAAGTATCGTTGATAAATACTTTTATGAAAGTATTAGACCTATTAGAAACAGAAGCAGACATTGAAGAATGGAAAGCGTCGAAAGAATTGTGCAAGTCGCCTAAGTCAGATGCGGCTATTGGAGCAAGTGCCTTGGCATCATGTAAGAGTCAAGGACTAAGAGCAAGAAGTTCTTCAACAAAGAAAAGCCAAAAGGTAGGCAAGAAGCGTTTGAAACTAGCAGGTAAGAAACTTAAGAGTACTAAGTATGGGGGACCTATCAGTCCAACTAGGACAGGATAATGGCTTCAACAGGATACGAAGGCAAAGTCCTTGTAGCACACCCAAACTTAGAATCTCCTTTCTTCAAAAAATCAGTTATATTTATTTACGAAGACATTCAGGGCAAAGGTGCCCAAGGTATTATACTCAATAAGCCATCACGCTTTCCTGTGAAGCAGATATTTCATTCTAATGGATATGAAGTAGACTTCCCAGAGGTTGTACACAGAGGCGGTCCTATTGGAGAGAAAGCAGTTAGTCTATTCCATTCAGGAGAATGGACAAGTGCCAATACGTATCCAATTGGAGCATATAGTATAAGCAGTGATGAGTTTATGATAGAAAAAATGTCCACAGGCGACCATCCTCTCTACTGGAGAATGTGTGGCGGTGTTTGTGGATGGGGTCCTGGCCAACTTCAAGCAGAGGTTGAGGGATCATTACCGCATACGAGAAACAAAGGTTGGTTGACAATTCCAACAAATGACCGTATACTATTTGAATATGATGGAGATGAACAATGGGTGCAGGCTCTCGACCTAGCGTCACAACAGATGGTAGATCAGTACTTCTAGACCTACGAAATAAACAACGACTTTTCAAACGCGACAGCGGTGAATGGCTGGCAATTCAGCAACGCATTGATAGAATCGTTGCACAGAATTTTTTAGAATATCAAAATAGAGGAGAAGGATATGTATAAAAAAATGACAGCCGCTCTATTGTTGGCGGCATCGATTACAGGTTCAGCAGGTATGTTGAACCCATTATTCGCACAAGAACAACCTCAGGCTAAACCTGAGAAACCTTTTGTGTCAAAACAGTTCTTGTTGAACATTGTGTTGCCTTGTGATACTAAAGAAGCGATGGCCAAATTGTTAGAAGAAAAATATATTGAAAGACCGTACACGATATCAATGGGACAAATGACAGTGGTAGGACCGGGCGGATCACAAAAGTTACCAGGCATTGTTAAAATATGGTCCAATCCAGAGACAATGTCATTTAGTGTTACAATAGAAGATCCTACACCACAAAATGATGTTATGTGTATGTTGACAAACGGAACAAATTTAAGACCAGCACCAGGATTTTCAGGGGGAGGCTTATAGGTTGGGCCAAGTCTTATTGCTGAATGCAGATGCACAGCCAGTAAACTATCTACCGCTGAGTGCTATTCAATGGAAAGAAGCCATTACATATCTATGGCTAGATAAAGTTACAGTATTAGAATGGTATGACGATTGGATGGTACGCAGCGAAAGTTGGGAAACTAGAGTGCCTGCGGTAATGATGTTGAAACAAATGCAACGTCGACGGCAAAAGCCTAGATTTTCTAAAGCCAATCTTTATGTACGAGACTTGTACACCTGCCAATACTGTAACACACCCTACACCAAGCATAACCTAACATTAGATCACGTAGTGCCCTTGTCACTTGGTGGCAGAACTAATTGGAAAAACATTGTTGCTGCCTGCGGACCATGCAACGGCCGTAAAGCAAACAAAACACACATGAAGCCAATTAAAACACCTTATGCTCCTGACTATTACGATCTTGTTAACAAGCGTAAGCAACTAAGGATGGACGTTGTTCATCCAAGTTGGACAGCATACTTATAATTACACATAGGAAAACCCAACAGCGGGGCCTGTGCTATCTTTAATCATTTGATCTGCAAAGGCTTGTTGGGTTAGGGCGCCTGGGTGTTGCCCGTCTCGTGCAAAGTCGAGTATCTCTTTAAGAAACATTTTATCAATAGTGTTTCGTTGTTGAAATACTTTCTGTTTACTACAATGCCAATCAGCAAAGTAATGATAGTTTTGTATTTTCTTTTTGTTTAGATAGTGTGCTACGTGGTCGACCTTGCCCATTAGATCAACAGTAGCATCGTAATCATTAAACTGATGTTCAATCCATTTTTTAGATCGTACACTTCCTCTCCATGGCCCAAAGCGGTCAATGTAATCAGGGAATAGAATACAGTTTCGATTAATAAACGGCCAAAGCACAACTACCATGTCACCCGGTTTGTGTTTGGCTGACATAATATTGTACCATACTTCTTTAGGACTAGCGCCAGGCTGTCCTCTATTGTCAATTAAGAGTTTAAGTCGGGCGGCAACTAGGGCTGGCCATGCTTGAACACTAGGGTTAGGTCCTTCTCTACCATTCTCTAGATAACAATCAGCAAGTCCATGCCCGTAAGTTAAACTGCAACCATAGGTTACAAGTCGCCTTATTACTTTAGCCAACCTACTCTCGTTCCCATTTTAACACGCTTGGCATGTTCTTCTGATGAGCCAGGAAAACGCCAAGCCCATATTGCAACTAATACCATAAAGCCGCCGCTCCATAATACAGCCTTAGGATTACCTGTGGTAAACCAAAGTACTGCTACACTTGAACTCATTGTTACAAGCATGAAGTATTTGAACTTGGTAGGGAAGACACGCTTCTCTGACCATCCACGTAGGAAAGGTCCAAACAGTTTATGATTCATGATCCAGTTGTGCATACGGTCGCTTGACTTAGCAAAGCAATATGCGGCACCAACAGCAGGTGTACTCCAAGGTAGTCCTGGGAGATACACACCAATAAAGGCAACGCCTAGTAGTAGTATGCCTAAGCAAAACCACAGTGTTTTTTTAATTTTCATATAATTATCCTATAAGTCGTTTAAATGTTTTACGTAAGGCATCTACTAATTCGTGCATCATTGCATCTGTGTGCAATGGTGTTGGTGCTATTCGTAATCTTTCTTGTCCTACAGCAACAGTAGGATAGTTGATTGGTTGTATAAAAATGTTGTAATCATTTAACAACATGTCGCTCATCTCTTTGCATAACTTTGCGTCCCTTACCATAACGGGAATAATGTGTGTACACGCAACATCAAGTACTTCTATGTTTACTTCTTTTAACATATCTTTTAACTTAGCAGTCTTAGATTGTTGTTGCTCACGTAACTCATTGTGGTCTTTTAAATACTTTATAGAGGACAAGGCACCAGCACAAAGGACCGGGCTGGTACTAGTGGTGAATATAAATCCACTGGCTACACTGCGGATTGCGTCTATGACCATTCCGTCGCCGGCAACATAACCACCTTGTACTCCAAAAGCCTTACCCAACGTTCCGTTGATTAGATCAACTCGATCTTCCCCTATCTTTTCACAGTATCCTGCACCAGTTTCTCCATACAAGCCAACAGCATGCACTTCATCTATATAGGTCATCGCATCATATTGTTCGGCAAGGTCACAGACACTAGAAATAGGAGAGACATCGCCATCCATGCTATACACAGACTCGAAAACTATACATGGTATAAATCCCGCGGCGGCAACTTCTTCTAACTTCTTTTCTAAATCGCTCATATTATTATGTTGCCAAATACGTTTCTCGGCTCTACTGTTTCGAACCCCTTGGATTAACGAAGCATGATTTTTGCTGTCACTTAAGAAACATATATTTGGAATAATTTTGCTTAAGGCAATGAGTGTCCATTCATTAGCGACATATGCACTAGTAAACAGTAATGAACTATCTTTATGATGTAGTTTAGACAGTTCGTTTTCTAGTGCAACATGATAGTGACTTGTGCCGCCAATGTTTCGCGTACCGCCAGAACCACTTCCTGTTTGGTCTAGTGCAGTATGCATTGAATCGATGACAACCTTGTGTTGTCCCATTCCTAAGTAATCGTTTGAACACCAGTTAACAATGGTTTTTATATTGTAAGGACCATACCAGATCGCTTCAGGAAACTGTCCTCGTTCACGAACGATATCATTAAAGACCCTATAATTGCCTTCGGCTTTAAGAGTCTGTATCTTCTTTTCGAATGGTGCTAGATTTATCATCAACTGTATTTATGTACGCACTTAACATGTCTCTATGAACTTGATGTGTATAAGAACCACCGCTCCAATATACCGTAAACATGCCCATATCTTTAAGTTCGTTCTGTGCCGCGTTGTAATCGTCTAGCATTCGTTTAAAAAATCTTTTTAACATACACTTACTTATATAAATACTAGCACAGGAGCATTAACATGAGAGCAACAGACATAGTTAGAATGACATTAGATTTAATTGACATGGCTGACAAACCGGAACCTAAAATAGAAATCCAAGTAGCAACAGATGAGCCTGAGGAAGAACAGCGTTTCGCAAGTGTATTTAAAATGCTCCAAGCAAGAGGGCCAGGCGAGTATGCAAACTCACCTAATGAAGTTGTAGCAGATATAGATGATATTACTGGAGCAGTTAGAGGTGAACCTCAAGATGCAAGAGTCAAAGATCCAAGAGGAAATTTATAATGGCCGCGAACGGAATATCAACACAAACACTAAAAAGAACTAGACAAGATCAAAAACTTGCACTAGCACTAGCAAAGCGTGAAGGCAAAACAGTTGCCGCTGATGGAACTATTAGTGGTGCAACAGATACAAATGCTAATTCATATAGAGCAAGAAACACTCTTACAGTAAGTCAATTACCTACTAGGTACAATGCTTCAAGCAACACAGGTGCATTGGTTAACAATGCTAACAGTGGTGGACTTGTAACAGGTCGTCCTTGGACAGCATAAAAGATTAACCCCTACGCTATTTCTAACGCAGGGGTTGCTGTCTCATTACTTGTTACTTCAAGGCTATGCCTTGTTGTTGTATTACTTACTAGGTTTACCGTTTACAAAATCGTAAAACTTCTCAGCCGCTTCTAATACAGCATCTGAACCTGGTACTTCGGGCATTGTAATAGTTGTTACAACTTCGCCGGTGTCCTGATCACGCTTTACAGTTTGTTCCCAACCTGCAAACTTTGCGTTATAATCATTCCAGATATTATTCTGTGCCATCTCTAGCACTTTGGTACGAATTTCGTAACCGTTTTTATTTGTTGTGATTTTTGGCATTGCGGCTTTAAACATTTCAGCAACTTCCTGTGTTTGTTTAAAGATGGCTTCGCCGTATTTTGTATCTACTGACATAATAATCTCCTTGTGTGTATGTGTGTAGTGCTATTATAATAGCATTGTATTTAGTAATTGTCAAGAAAGAATCTACATTTTAGGCACCTTAGACCAAATATGCTAGTTTAACTTTCAATTTATAGGCTCTAAATAACTTACTGACTGCAATTGGTCAGCAATTAGAAAGGAGATCCACTATGGAAATCTTAACAAAAGTAAAAGGATGGGCGGGCGCTCTAACTGAAGTAGGTGTAAGTCTACTATCATTAGGTATTATTTTAGAAGTGTTATTTAACGGACAAAATATTCCATTCTGGCCAAACATCAATATCATTGGAAACATACAAGATATTGTTGCTGGCTTTTCAGCACAAGGACTAGTAGGTCTAGTTGCTATCTGGGTTCTATATTCAATCTATAATAACAAGTAAGACTTAGAACTCTTTAACAAGAGTGACAGAGCCATCTTGGCGGGCGGCTCTGTCATTTTTTTATTTCTCTAATCCTAAACAAGGAATAAGAATAGATTGTTTACAGTTATCTGGATAAGCAATCGCTGATCCAAGGATAGGCAGACCAACCATACCAATAATGATAATCAAGAACGCCCAACCTAAACCTTTAGTTGTGCAATATTGTGTTTGTTCGCTCATAGATCAGCCAACAATGCTTTTAGTTTTTTCTTTGACTTGCCTTTTACTTTAGCGTCTTTGATAGCGTCAACACCTTCT
>OCVR010002283.1_pt1 | contig 14502 bp, 8 predicted proteins | sample 1539091 | NCBI WGS metagenome assembly OCVR01 (sample SAMEA3355530, study PRJEB22509) | marine metagenome | biome: marine; feature: coastal ocean; material: water | place: USA | collected 2010-08-07 | depth 16 m | reverse complement strand
GCATAACGGGTTTGTCCATGCCGCGCTGGTGCTGGGCCCCTGGGCGGCGGCGGGCGCCCCCAGCAGGGAGATAAGGAGGAGCAGCGCCCGGGGACCGAGCGATCGTGAAGAGGTCATAGGCGCGGCCCTTGGGGGGAAGGCGGCTCCGGTAAGGGGGCGACAAACGAGGAGAGAGCGGCCCCCTGGGGGGAGAGAGCCATCGGCGGACGCCTGCGGCGCCGTCCTCCTGAGTCTATGGCCCTCGCGCGAAGCCGGCGGGCTCAGCTGGGAGGCATTCCCTCCGCGTGCCCTGTCCCGAGCCGGTTTGTCCTGTCCCGAGCCCGCGTGCCCTCTCCCCAGCCGGAGGTGGCTCACACCGCGCCCTCGCCGGGAGCACGGTGGGCCGGAGCGCGAGGCAACCGAGGCGATCGGATCACGGCCTTGCCGACGGAAGGGCAGGGACCGCTCGCCACCTTCCTACACTCCACCCATGAGCGACCACCCCACGGTAGACGAGCGCGACCGAGCCGCGTGCGCGCGCCACTGGCAACGGAGCCTGCGGCTGATCGCCGTCCTGCTCTCCGTCTGGTTCGCGGCCTCCTTCGGCTGCGGCATCCTGCTGCGCGAGACCCTCGACCAGTACATGCTCCCCGGGACGGGCTTCCCCCTCGGGTTCTGGTTCGCCCAGCAGGGCGCCATCGTGATCTTCGTCGGGCTGATCGGGGCGTACGTCTTGCTGGCCTCGCGCATCGACGCCGAGCTGGACGCCGAGCGAGAGGCCATCCACGGCGAGGGGGGCTCCCGATGACCGTTCAAACCTGGACCTACCTGCTGGTCGGCGTCAGCTTCGCGCTCTACATCTTCATCGCCGTGCGGTCCCGTGCGGGGTCCACCAACGACTTCTACGTGGCGGGCGGCGGCGTCCCCCCGCTCGCGAACGGCATGGCGACGGCGGCCGACTGGATGTCAGCGGCGTCCTTCCTGTCCATGGCGGGGATCATCTCGTTCACCGGGTACGACGGCTCCGTCTACCTCCTGGGCTGGACCGGCGGCTACGTCCTGCTCGCGCTCCTGCTCGCGCCGTACCTGCGGCGCTTCGGCAAGTTCACCGTCCCCGACTTCATCGGCGACCGCTACTACAGCCGCACGGCGCGCCTCGTGGCGGTGGTGGCCGCGCTGTTCGTCTCCTTCACCTACGTCGCCGGACAGATGCGCGGCGTGGGCGTCGTGTTCTCCCGCTTCCTCGAGGTGCCCGTGAACACGGGCGTCGTGATCGGGATGGCCATCGTCTTCTTCTACGCCGTGCTCGGCGGCATGAAGGGGATCACCTACACCCAGGTCGCCCAGTACTGCGTGCTCATCACCGCCTTCCTGGTCCCGGCGATCTTCCTGTCGATCATGAGCACCGGGAACGTGATCCCCCAGCTCGGCTTCGGCGGCGAGGCCGTCGGCGCGGGCACCTCGCTGCTCGCCAAGCTCGACGGGCTCCATGCGGAGCTGGGCTTCGACGCGTACACCAGCGGGAGCAAGTCCACCCTGGACGTGTTCTGCATCACGATGGCCCTGATGGTCGGCACGGCCGGTCTCCCCCACGTGATCGTCCGCTTCTACACCGTCCCCCGGGTGCGTGACGCCCGCGTCTCAGCCTTCTGGGCCCTCTTCTTCATCGCGATCCTCTACACGGCGGCCCCCGCCGTGGCCGCCTTCTCCCGCACCAACCTGATCGAGTCCGTGGAGGACGCGCCCTACCGCGCGGACACGGCGCAGGGAGACGAGACGCCCCTCCCTGAGTGGTTCAAGAACTGGGAGGACACCGACCTGATCGCCTGGGTGGACAAGAACGCCGACGGCCGCGTGCAGTACCGACCCGGCGCCGCCTTTGAGGCCCTCCCCGGGCAAGCCAAGGTCATGCCCATCTTCTCCGGGGCGCCCGGTGACCCCCTGGGGCGCGGCAAGCACGGCGAGCGCCTCCTCCAGAACCCGCCGACGGCCAACAACAACGAGCTCTACGTGGACCGGGACATCATGGTCCTCGCAGCCCCCGAGATCGCCGCGCTCCCCAACTGGGTGATCGCCCTCGTCGCCGCGGGCGGCCTCGCCGCGGCCCTCTCCACGGCCGCTGGGCTGCTCCTGGTGGTCTCCTCCGCCGTGAGCCACGACCTCCTGAAGCGAGGCTTCGCCCCGAACCTCTCCGAGCGCGGTGAGCTGATCGCGGCGCGCAGCGCGGCCGCCGTGGCGGTCGTCGTCGCCGGCATCCTGGGCATCCACCCGCCGGGCTTCGTGGCCGAGGTGGTGGCCTTCGCCTTCGGGCTCGCGGCCTCATCGTTCTTCCCCGCGATCGTCCTGGGCATCTTCTGGAAACGAACCAACGGCACAGGCGCGGTGCTGGGGATGATCGCGGGGCTGGGCTTCACGATTTCCTACATCGTCTACTTCAAGTTCCTCGGGGGCACCCCGGACCAGCTGTGGTTCGGCATCTCGCCCGAGGGGATCGGTGCCCTGGGCGTGCTGGTGAACACCGCCGTGACGGTCGGCGTCACGCTGGTGACGCCTGCGCCGCCCGCCGCGGTGACCGAGATGGTGGAGTCCATCCGCGCACCGCGCCGCGACCCAGGGGCGCACGCCTCCTGAGGATCGGCCCAAGACCCTGCCCCCATAGTCCGCCCGGCCGCGCCGGGCGGCGCTAACCTTTGCACCGGGCGCAGCCGCGCCTGGTGATGGCGGTGGAAGCAGCGGAAGAACCCAAAGGCGCGGAGCCGCGAGGCCGACCGATGCACCGACGTGTGCTCGGGTTCACTTGGCGCTGGATCCGCCGTGGAGCTCTGCTCCTGCTCTTGAGCGTCGGCGTCCTCGTCACCCTCTACCTCACGCGGGACCGCACCCTCCACCCGCTCCTCGTCCGCTTCGTCCCCGAGCTGACGCGGGCCTTCACGCCCTTCGAGGTCACGCTGGAGTCCATCGAGGGAGATTGGCGCAGGGAGCTACGCGTGACGGGGCTCTCCCTGCGGCCCCTCGACGCCGAGAGCCCGCTGCGGCTGGCCCGCGCCGCCGACCTCAGCGCCACCGGGGACCTCCTGCGCGCCGCTCGCTCGGCGGACCTCGGGGCCCTGACGATGGTCACCGTCTCGGCGCCCGAGGTGGAGCTGGACGCCACGGCCTTCGGGGGTGGAGAGCCGCCGTCCGAGAGCGCGCCGCTCCCCGCGCTCCCGCCCTTCCTTGTCTCGGATGCCAGCATCCGCGTGGTGACCGAGACGGACCTGGTCGAGGTCACGGGACTCTCGATCGAGGGCCCGGGAACCACGGGTCCCCTCGAGGTCGAGGGCCGGGCGACCGCCAACGCCTGGGCCGCGGCCATCCGGGCCCGCCTCGAGCTCGGCGACGGCGCGCTCCGCTTCGATGGCGACCTCCTCGAGGGCCGCGTTCAGGACCTCGAGCTCACCGCCGATCGCCTCGTCGGTGAATTCCGGGACGGCGAGCTCTCTCTCAGCGATGGGCGGATCCAGGTCGGCGCCAACCAGGTGAGCTTGGATGCCCTGGTCCTCGACCTCGATGACCCCCAGGGGCTGACCGTGGGGGGCCTCGTGCGCCTCGACTTTCCCCGCCTCGACGAGCTCGAGGCGACCCTGCGCGCGGCGCGTGGAGAGGCCGTGGACGGGCCCGACACCCCGCCCCCCTCCTACTTCGGATCCCTGCGCGGCACGGCAGCCCTCAGCCCTGCGCCCGGACAGATCGCGACCGGCGCCCTTGAGCTAGAGGGGGAGGACATCGTCCTCGCGGGCGTTCAGCTCGGGACCATCGAGGCCGAGCTCCTCGCCAGCGACCAACGGATCGAGGTCACGGCCCTGCGCGCCTCCGACCCCGGCCGGGTCGCGATCGAGGGACGCGGCAACTATGACCTCTCCACGCGGTCCCTCGATGACGTGACCCTCTCGGTGCGCATGGAGGACCCGAAGATCTTCGTGCCCGAGGCGGACTTCATCGGCCAGCTCGAGGCGGACCTGAGGCTCTCCGGTCCGCTGGACGCGCCCACTGGCGCGGTCCGCGCGAGCGCCGAGCACCTCGAGCTCGCGGGAGAGCGGGTGGGCTCGGTCGCGGTGGAGGGCACCTTCGAAGGGGGCCGCCTCGATATCACGCGGCTCAACGCGAGCACCGAGGAGGGCGAGCTGGTCGCCGGTGGCACCGTGCAGCTCCCCCTGGGCGACGCGGAGCTCGCGGTGGAGGTCCGGACCCTCTCGCTCAGCCGCGGTAACGCCCACCTTGACCTCGTGTCCCCGACCACGGTCCGGTTCGAGGGAGACGGGGTCCAGGTGAGCGACGTACGCCTCGAGGGGCCTGTCGGCGCCCTCACCGTCTGGGCCGAGACCGGCGGCGCCAACGGCCTACGGGCCGGCGCCACGGCGACGGCGTTCGAGATCGACGCCGTCCTCGAGGGCATGCTCCGCGGGAGCGGGCGCGTCGGCGCCCTGGACGGCGACCTCTTCTTTCAGCGGACGCCGCTGCGGGCAGAGGTCGACGCGACCCTCAGCGGCGCGCGGCTCGCAGGGGTCGAGGAGCCCGTGGCGGCGCGGATGAAGGCCACCTGGGAGGACGGCCTGCTGCAGCTGACCGAGGTGACCGCCAGCCTGCCGCACATCACGCTTGACCTCTCTGGCGAGGCCCCCGTGGACCTCGACGGCGCCCCCCTGGGTGAGGGGCCGGTGCGCCTCGACGCGCAGCTCCGCCTGGACGCCAACGCGCTCCGCGGAGACCTCCTCGGCGCGGCGATCCCCGAGGAGCTCGCCCAGGAAGCGCGTCGTCTCTCGGGCGCCATGGCGGTCGACCTGAACCTCGCTGGGACCTGGCGTGCGCTGACGGGGTCCGGCGCCGCGAGCTTGCTCGACGTCGGCTACGTCGACGCCGCGGGCGAGCCCCTGCCCGGGCTGGAGGACCCTGTCTCGGGTGAGGTCGCGGTGATCATCGACGACGGCGTGACCCTCCGGCCGTCCGGGCTCGTCCTCGGCGACCTCGGCGTCGCGGACGGGAGCGTGCGAGTGGAGCGTGCACTCGACGTGGTCGCGCTCCTGGAGGACGCGCGTCCCTGGCTCGACGCCCCCCTCGAGGCGGAGGGGCGCTTCGTCTGCGAGGAGCTCTCTTGGGTCGCCGACCTGTCGCCCGAGGTCCGTGAGGCCGGCGGCACGCTGACCTTCACAGGGACCTCCACGGGCCCGCTCCGGTCCCCCACCCTGAACGGGCGCCTGACCCTGAACAAGGGCGTGCTCCGCGTCCGAGACCTCCCGACGATCGAGAACCTGGAGTTCGAACTCGCGGCCACCCCCTCCCGCGTCGTGATCGAGCGGGCGTCCTTCGACGCCGGCGCGGCCCCCGTTCGCTTGACCGGGGCGCTGGACCTCTCGACGCCCGAGCCGATGCTGTCTCTCAAGCTCGAGGGCGAGGAGGTCCTGCTCCACCGGTCCGAGGACGCCGTGGTGCGCTCCAACATCGACCTGCTCCTCGAGGGAACCGCCGACGCCCTCCGGCTCTCCGGCGAGCTCGCGCTGGTCGGCGGGCGCCTCCGCTCGCCCGTGGAGTTCCAGAACATCCTCGCCAGCGGCGGGAGCAGGACCCCGGACGCGGTGCGAAGAGGCCTTCAGCTCCCCTCGCTGGGACCTGCCTCGGTCGAGCTGGCGGTCCGTGTGACCACGGCCGACCCCATGCAGATCGAGGGGCGCCTGACCCGCGGTCAGGTCCGCGCCGACCTCACGCTCTCCGGGGACCTCTCCCAGCCGATCCCCTCCGGCCAGCTGTTCGTGGCCCCTCTGGAGGTGGCGCTCCCCGCGGGCACGCTGCGCTTCCCGACGGGGCTGATCCGCTTCGACCCGGCGAACCCCGATATCCCCCAGCTCGAGCTGATCGGCACGACCCGGCTGGCTGGATACGACGTGACGGTCGAGATCTCCGGCGAGTACGACCAGGCGGTCGTGGACTTCAGCTCCTACCCACCGCTCGTCCCCGACGACCTCGTGATGCTCGTTCTCTCTGGGCGCCCCCCTGGCACCGCCCGAGGGGCGCGCGCAGCGGGCCAGACCGTCGCCCTCTACGTCGCCCGCGATCTGGTGCAGGGTTGGTTCGACGCCGGGGGCTTCGACGACCGAGACCGGGAGTCCTTCGTCGACCGCCTGGAGGTGGTGTCTGGACAGGACGTCTCTCGCTCAGGCGTCCTGACCGTCCAGGCGACCTACCGATTGCGAGAGGGCCTCGCCCGTGAACGAGACGCGCTGTACCTGGTGATGGAGCGAGACTCCTTCGAGGACTACAACGTCGGCCTCCGCCTGGTCCTGAGGCTCAAGTAGCGCCGTGTTCTATTCCATAGACCATCGCCTCGCCCGGGCCGTCGGCCACGCGCTTGTCCTGCTCGCCGGCGCGCCCCTCGCCCTCGCGGCCGGCCCGGCGATGACCGTGATGACCTCCACCCAGGTCGCCGCCGAGGTCCCGATCGTGGGTGCGCCGGCTGGCCTCCTGAACGACATGGAGCAGGTGGCCGCCCCCTACGTGGAGAAGTTCCAGACCACGGAAAGGGCCGTCTACGTCGACGACGCGGCGTACGAGCTTGAACTCCTGCTGGCCGAGCGCGGCTACGCTCTGGCGGAGGTCGTCTATGAGGTGGATGGGCCAGCGGCACGCCTCCTGGTCAGCGCGGGCGCCCGCTCCACGCTCGGACCGGTCGCCGTGACGGCTGACCCGCGTTGTCCCCTCACGGAGGAGGATCTGGCCCGCTACGTCAGCGGCCCGCGGACGGGCCTCTTCGGCCGCGGCGAGGTGCTGTACGTCAAGCGTCGCGTGGAGCGCAGCCCACGACGGGTGGTGGTCGACCTCGTGGCCCTCGGGCACCTCGAGGCCACCGCCCGGGTGGAGGATCCCGGGCCAGACCCCGACGGCGGACCGGTCTCGGTTCACCTGACCGTGGAGGCTGGCCCGCGCTATCGGTTGGAGCCGGTGGAGATCCTCAGAGAGGAAGACCTCGAGGTCGAGGTCCTCGAGGCCATCCGGACGGCCCAGCTCGATATCACGCCGATGAGCGCCGGGGAGGACATCGCCTACGAACCGCGGGTCCCAGGCCGTGTACGCAGCAGCGTCCTCGACACCCTCGCGAGCCACGGATACCTGGACGCGGAGGTCCGCGTGGAGGCCGACGTCGACGAGGAATCTCACCTCGTCCAGATGGAGATCTCCGTTGTCCCCGGGCCCCACGTGACGATCAGCGAGGTCCGCTTCGAGAACACCGGGCGGACGAAGGAGAGCTTCCTGCGCTCGCGGCTCCGCCTCCGGCCGGGCGATGAGTTCAGCACCCGGGAGGTCCGGGCCAGCGTGCGAGCCCTCTACCGCACGGGCCTGTTCTCCGAGGTCCGCTCAAGAGTGGAGGGTGAGGGCGAGGAGCGGACCCTCGTGGTCGACCTCGTGGAACAGGAGTCCCTCGAGGTCTACTTCGAACCTGGCTTCGGGAGCTACGAGCTGTTCCGCGGCACGGTGGGCGCGCGGGACCGGAACATGTTCCGGTCTGGCATCGACGGCTCCGCCGAGGTCATGGTCGCCGTGCGAGCCCTGAGCGCCAGCATCCGGCTGAGCGACCCCTGGTTCCTGAACGAACAGGTCATCGGGGATATCCAGGTCGACTTCGAGCGCCGGCAGGAGCCGTCCTTCCTCCGCGAGAACCGCGGCGTCGGCGCCTACATCACCAAGGAGTGGAGCGGCGTGATGGCCACGACCTTCGGCTATCAGTTCGGTCGCTCCGAGGCCAAGGACGTCAAGGTCGTGGACGACGACGCGGCGGACGCCCAGAACATCGTGAACGTGGCTGGCCTGACCCTCTCCCAGCGCTTCGACGACCGTGACGCCCTCTTCGCGCCGACCCGGGGGCTGTTCATGAACGCCTCGGTACAGCTGGCCGCCGAGGGCCTCGGCTCCGAGCTGGAGTTCGTCCGGGGCAAGCTCTCCAGCTCCTGGTTCCGGCCCCTCTTCGCTGACTCCGTCCTCGGCCTCAACCTCCGGGCGGGCATCATCGCGCCGGCCTACGACGCGGAGTCCATCCCGATCCAGGAGCGCTTCTTCGCCGGTGGCGGCAACTCCGTTCGCTCCTTCAGGGAGAGCCAGCTCGGACCCAAGGACATCAATGGGGAGCCCCTCGGAGGCGAGGTCTTCTCCACGGCGAGCATCGAGCTGCGCTCCGAGCTGGTCGGCGCACTGCAGTCCGCGGCCTTCGTGGATGCGGGCTTCGTGGAGCGCCAGGCCTCGGACTTCTTCGACCTGGATGACGTGCGTCTCGGCATCGGCGTCGGGCTCCGCTACCTCCTCCCCATCGGGCCGCTGCGCCTCGACGGCGCGGTGAATCCAAACCCCCGACCGGGCGAGGAAGACTGGGTGCTCCACTTCAGCATCGGCATGCCCTTCTGAGCGAGCAGGCCGTCCTGAGGTTCCCGCTGGGCGGCGGCGGGTCCCGCTCCGAGGCCTTGGTCGAGCGCCAGGTGGTCCGGACCCCGGGAGGCGGCTTGGGGTCGACGCCGCGCGGGCCTTACCCTGTGGCGGTGAAGTTCATCGACGGGATCGACCGCCTCAACGGCATCGTGGGCCGCACAGCAGCCTGGTCGGTGCTGCTCATGGCCCTGATCGGCGCAGGTAACGCCGTCGCGAGCTACTTCGAGCCCCTGGCCGGCCGCCGCCTCGCCTCGGTGGCCCTCGATGAGCTGCAGTGGTATCTCTTCAGCATCCTCTTCTTGCTCGCCGCGCCGTGGGCCCTGCGCGAGAACGCCCACGTGCGCGTCGACGTGATGTACGGCCGCCTCGGCGTCCGCGGAAAGGCCTGGACCGACGCGCTCGGCGGCGCGCTGCTCCTGCTCCCCTTTTGCATCTACGGGTTGGTCGTGAGCTACCCCGCTGCGGCCGAATCCCTGCGAATCGGTGAGGTCTCGCCCGACCCCGGTGGCCTCTCCCGATGGCCGATCAAGGCGGTCCTCCCCATCGCCTTCGCGCTCCTCGCGCTCCAGGGTGTCGCCAACACCCTGCGCGCCGCCAGCCAGCTCCGCCGCGGAGAGGTCTCGTGAGCGACTGGCTCGGCCCCCTGATGTTCGGCGTCGTCATGACGCTGATCTTCCTCGGCTTTCCGGTGGCCTTCACCCTGGGGGGCGCCGCGCTGCTCTTCGGCGCGCTAGGCGTCTCCCTCGGCTACTTCGACTGGGTCTACCTGAGCAACTTTCCGGAGCGCGTGTTCGGGATCATGGAGAACCAGGTCCTGCTGGCCGTGCCGTTCTTCGTGCTCATGGGGACCATCCTCCAGCGCTCGCGCCTGGCCGAGGACCTGCTGCACTCCATCGGCATGCTCTTCGGCGCGAGGCGCGGCGGCCTCGCCCTCGCCGTGGTCTTCGTAGGCGCCCTGCTCGCCGCGGCGACCGGGGTCGTCGGAGCGTCCGTGGTCGCGATGGGGATGATCTCGCTCCCCGTGATGCTCCGCTACGGATACAGCCGCGAGCTGGCCACGGGCACGATCTGCGCCGCAGGGACGCTCGGGCAGCTGATCCCACCGAGCATCGTCCTGATCGTGCTCGGGGATCAGCTGGAGGTCAGCGCGGGGAAGCTCTTCCGCGGCGCCTTCGTCCCGGGGCTCATGCTGGCCACCTTCTATGCCATCTACGTGGCGTTGGTCGCCTGGCGGCATCCGAGCCGCGCACCCGCCCTGCCGCCGGAGGAGCGAAACGTGTCCGGCGGCGCGCTCTTGCTGCTCGTCCTCAAGGTCCTGATCCCGCCCCTCGCGCTGATCTTGATCGTCCTGGGGAGCATCTTCCTCGGCGTCGCCACCCCCACCAAGGCCGGCGCACTCGGCGCACTCGGCGCCCTCATGCTCGCGGCGCTCCGCCGCCGCATCTCGTTCGCCAAGCTCCGGGAGAGCGTGGAGGAGACGGCCAAGCTCACCACCATGGTGATCTTCCTCCTCATCGGCTCGACCGCCTTCACCCTGGTCTTCCGCGGGGTCTACGGCGACGTGTGGATCGAGGACATGCTGACCGGTCTCCCCGGCGGGAAGATCGGGCTCCTGGTCGTGGCGAACCTCGTCATCTTCGGGCTCGGGTTCTTCATCGACTTCTTCGAGATCGCCTTCATCGTCCTGCCCCTCATCGTCCCAGCGGCGGCCAGCCTGGGGATCGAGGGCGACGCCATGGTCTGGTTCGGCGTGATGATCGCGATGAACCTGCAGACGTCGTTCCTGACGCCTCCCTTCGGCTTCGCGCTGTTCTACCTCCGGGGTGTCGCGCCGCCGGAGGTGAAGACCGGCGACATTTACCGCGGCGTGCTGCCCTTCATCGGGATCCAGGCTCTCGGCCTCCTGCTGGTGATCGTCTTCCCGGAACTGGTCACATCGCTGATCTGATCCGCCTCTTACGCGGGCAGCAAGCCTCAAGACCTCGTCGGATCCGAGGGTCTGTCTTAGCATCGAGTGCGCCATGACGCCGAGCCCGTAGCTCGCGGCGGCACTCTCCATGACCAACCTCCTCGCTCTCTGCTGTTCTCTCTCCCTCGTCGCGCTGGCCCACCCTGCAGCGGCTGCTCCACCCCAGGCGTCCGCCGACGCAGAGGAGGGCGAGGTCAAGTTTGACCTCGAGACGGTCTTCGACGAGGACGGGCTCTTCGGCCCCTCCGCCAGCGCACCGAGCTTCTCAGCCAGCGGGCGCTATGCCGCCTACCTGTACCGCCCGTACCCCGAGCGGCGGCACGGCAGCGACCTGTGGCTGGTGGATCTTGGAACAGGTCAGGCCAGTCGGCTGACCTCTGTCTCCGTCATGGCGCCCTTTCAGGCCAGCACCATGAAGGTCGGCGAGGACCGGATCAAGCGCGCCAAGAAGGCCGTCTCCGCCGCCGGCGACGATGGAGCGAAGAGCGCCGGAGAAGAGGCCGCCGGCAAGAAGCAGCCCGCCGGACCTGACGACGACCGCTTCGGTGGCGGGAGCTGGTCCGAGCTCCAGGAGCTCAGCCGTAAGGGGGAGGCTCGGACGATCGACAGGGAGGATGACGACTCCACCGACGACCTCGGGCTGATGGACGTCGTCGGCGACGAAGACGCCGATGAGAAGAAGGCTCCGCGCTACCGCGGGATCTCCTCCTTCACCTGGGCCCCGGGCGCCGACGAGCTCCTGATGAGCTCTGGCGGGGACATCTACCGCTGGGTCATCGGAGAAGACCGCCCGGTGCGGCTGACCAAGACGCGCCAGTCGGAACGGTCGGTCCAGTACCTGCCGGACGGCGCGGGCTACACGGCACTGCTGGACGACGCCCTGGTCCGGGTCCGGTTCGGCGACCACTTCGTGGACCAGCTGGACCCCAAGCTCCCAGGCGGCATGACCATGCGGGAGTACAAGATCAGCCCGGATGGCAAGCGGGTGGCCTTCGTGGCCTCCAACGGCTCGCGAAGCCGGGAAGGCGGCCGCACGGTCGACATCGCCACCTACAACGACCGCTTCATGAAGGTCCGCACCGTCCCCAGGACGGTCTCCGACGACCCCATCGGCAAGCGGACCACGGCCGTCTTCCTCCACGAGCTCCCGGACCCCGACCGCGAGGACGGCGAGCTGGTCAAGGTGTACGAGCGAGAGACCTCGGGCCCGCGGGACGTCCTGCGCGTGCCCGACTGGGCGCCAGACTCCACCCGGGTGGTGTTCGCGGCCTTCGATCAGGCCACCGAGGAGGTGCATGTCCTCGAGGCCCTCGCTGATGAACCCGGCGAGGGAGGCTCGGAGGCGAAGGACGAGGCCACCGGCGCGCCGGAGGGCGAACGGCCGGCACGGGTGATCCAGCGCTTCCTCCACACGGGCGGTCCGAACACGCCGCGCATGATCGAGCCTCGATACCTGGCCGACAGCCGCCGGGTCATGCTCATCACCGAGCAGACCGGGTTCAGGCACCTGCACGTGCTCGACCCTGTCTACGAGACCCTCGAGCCGGTGACCCGGGGACGCTTCGAGGTCTACCCCATCGGGACACCCGAGGACCGCTCGTGCGCGTGGGTCGCCGCCACCCGAGAGGACTCGGCCTGCCAGGACGTCTATCGAGTGGACCTGGACACGGCTGAGATGACGCGCCTCACCGGGCGCCGCGGTCAGTACGCGGGCGCGGCGGTGAGCCCGGACGGCCAGCACGTCCTCGCCACCTTCTCCGCCTTCGGCTCGCCCCGCGAGCTCGTCCATGTGGACATCGCCGCCGGCGAGGAGCGCGCGCTAACGGACTCGCACCCCGCCGCGACCCGCGAGCTCACGGCCATCGCGCCCGAGTTCTTCGAGTTCGAGAACCGACACGGCCAAGGCATCCGCGGCCTCATGTTCGAGCCGGAGCGCGAGGCCGGGGAGAAGCGGCCCCTGCTCATCTACGTCTATGGCGGCCCCCTCGGAACGAGGAAGCAGGTCACCGAGGGCAACTTCGGCTCCGACGGGTACTTCTTCGCCAGGTACATGGCGCAGGAGCACGGCTGGGTCACCTGCACCATCGACCCGCGCGGTATGTCGGGCTACGGCGCGCTCTTCGAGAAGGCCAACTTCGAGCGCGTGGGCGTCCCGCAGGTCGAGGACCTGACCGACGGCGTGCGCTTCCTCATCAAGGAACACGGCGTCGACGCGGACCGCGTGGCGATCCACGGCTGGAGCTTCGGCGGCTTCCAGACCCAGATGTGCCTGTACACCGAACCCGAGGTCTTCCGCTGCGGTATCGCTGGCGCCGGGCCCACAGAGTGGGAGAACTACAACTCCTGGTACTCCACGGGCACCATCGGCAACAGCCGCGAGGGAGAGACGGACCTCAAGGAGTTCTCGCTGCTCCCCCTGGCCAAGAACCTCCAGAGCAAGCTCCTGCTCGTCCACGGCATGGAGGACTCCAACGTCCTCTACCAGGACACGGTGCGGGTGTACGCTGAGCTCCTGGATGCCGGCAAGGAGACCCTCGTGGAGCTCTTCGTGGACCCCAGCGGCGGGCACGGGCTCGGCGGACACGTCAAGCGCCTCGGTCGCTTCCGCAAGTACGAGGAGTTCCTGCTCCGCGCCAACCAGTAGCCCGCCCCCCCCTACCGGACCAAGACCATGAACCTCCTTCGAATCGCGCCGCTCCTTCTCGCCCTCACGCCCTCGGCCGCCGGCCAGGCCGACACGATCCAGTGGGGCCCGGTCCAGGATGTCCAGTCGGCCTCGGAGGTCAGCACCAACGGCACCTTGGTCACCGCCCTCAACTGCTGGGCTCAGACCTTCGCGGCGCCCACCGTGAACGGCGTCTCGTTCAGCGCCTTCGCGCCGCTGGGTTGGGGTAACGGCGGCTGGACGCTCAACGCCGGGTCGTCCACCGGTGACGCAGGCTACGACGCCCTGCTCGACTCCGCCCGGGTCACCAGCGGAGGGAGCGCGGGGAACCCCACCGGGTTCGGCGGCATCCAGCTCGACACCCTGGCCGCCCTGACCGTGGGCAGCACCTATGAGGTCCAGGTCTGGTACTCAGATCAGCGCACCGGGACGAGCACGAATGTGTTGTACGACCGTGTGATGACCATGAGCTCGGCTATCGGCGCGGTCCTGACCTCCGGCGGGCTCGTCAGCAACCTGAGCGCCGTCACCCAAGGCCCGCTCTCGGGCGCGCTGGACGCCGACCCGAACAATCAGGCCGGCGCGCAGGACACGATCGTCGGGTCCTACTGCATCGGCACCTTCACCCGAACCTCCAGCGACCCGCTCTGGCTCCTGGTGGAAGGGTCGCACCCCCAGCCGAGCAACGTCCTCCGTCCCCACCTCAACGCGCTTCAGGTGCGCGACGTGACAGGCTCAAGCCTGGGCACGAACTACTGCGCCGCGAACCCCAACTCCCCCGATGACCCCGCCGTCATGGGCGCCTCCGGGAGCGCGCTTGCCGCCGCCAATGACCTCACCCTGGAGGCCACCGAGCTCCCGCCGAACTCCTTCTGCTTCTTCCTGACAAGCCAGTCCCAGGGCTTCGTCCAGAACCCCGGCGGGAGCCAGGGCAACCTCTGCCTGGGCGGGGCCATCGGCCGCTTTGTCGGGCCCGGCCAGATCGTCAACTCCGGTCCCGCAGGCGCCGCCACCCTCGGCATCGACCTGACCCTGCACCCCACGCCCACCGGCCCCGTCACGATCGTGGCCGGCGAGACCTGGAACTTCACCACCTGGTTCCGGGACAGCACAGGTGGGTCGCCCACGTCCAACTTCTCCGACGGGCTCGAGCTTCAGTTCAACTAATGCTCTCCTGGCGACCTGAGCCCGCGGTGGGGCTCAGCGTCGCCTGACCACCGCCCCGACGAAGCGGTGGTCGCTCGGGTACTGCCCCTCGGCCTCGGTCCAGTCGATCCAGGCCTCGACGGTCTCGAGCCGGCGATCGACCATCACGTGGTCGATCATCGCCCCGCTGCGGCCGCCCTTGAACCAGTGGCCGGTCTTCACGTCGGGCTCGTCGGGGTTGGCGTCCCGAAAGGTGTCGCGGAAGCCCGCCTCGGCGAAGGCCTCCAGCGGCGGG
>OCVR010002282.1_pt1 | contig 14504 bp, 9 predicted proteins | sample 1539091 | NCBI WGS metagenome assembly OCVR01 (sample SAMEA3355530, study PRJEB22509) | marine metagenome | biome: marine; feature: coastal ocean; material: water | place: USA | collected 2010-08-07 | depth 16 m | reverse complement strand
GCTTGGGTAAGTTCGGACGGGGTGACAATGGTCCAAGGAGTGTAGTGGTCAGAGTCGTTCTCAGAGCCAAAAACATTCTCGATGTCGTCCTTGGTTTCGAATTCTCCCCAACGGTGAACACTGACGATGGTCATGTTCGAGTTCTCAAACGCACCTTCGTCCATTTTCTCTCGAATCATGTCCGTCCAATCGTGGCAACCGGTACATCCGGCTCCGATCCACAACAGCATCACTGGACCGTTCTCGAGTTCTTGTTTGAGGTCAAACTCAGGGGTGCCGTCTTCTTCTCGGTCCAACGTATCGGCTGAAAAAGTAAGTTCAAATGGGATTTGATTGAGGTTTGAGGATTCATCTTCAACCATTGAATCGGGTTGTACGCATCCCGCAAGGAACATCATTGCGGTAAGGCAAGCGAGTAGGGTTTCACGCAGCATGACCGTCACCAGTCGTTCGTTGAGTGCCCTGTGTTGGCTTAGCTGTCGTCGCTTTGACTTTTGGTCTGCGGACGTCTTGGAACCAAGAGTCTACACCGTTCCAATCTGGACGCATTCCAAGGTCAGCAAGCAAAAGTTTGCTGCTGATTCGTGCGCTTTCAAAGATGGTTGGCAGTCCGCTGCCAGGGTGTGTTCCGCCACCGACAATGTAGAGGTTGTTTGCCTCTTCGAATCGGTTTTGAGGACGTCGCCATAGCATTTGCTTGAGATCGTGGGTGAGGTTGAACACTGCACCACGGTAGATGTCTGATGCACCCCAGTCGTCTGGAGTAACGACTGTTTCTGAGACAATGTGGTCTTCAATGTCGTCGTATCCCAACTTACCAAGTTGCTTGATGATGGTATCTCGGTAGTCTGCCTTAATGTCGTCCCATACGATGGTTTCGTGGGTGTTTGGTACTGGGACAAGAACGTAAACAGTAGAGTGGCCTTCAGGAGCGAGGCTGTCATCGGTAATGCTTGCGTTTTGAACGTAGACCGACGGGTCATCCCAGGTCAACTTGTGGTTGGTGATGTCGTGAAGATTCTTTTCGTATGCTGAAGAAGCATAGATTTGGTGGTGGTGTAAGTCGTATTGTTTGTCAACACCGAGATACAGCATGAATGTGGAGCAGGAATATCCCTTCTTTTCGAGTTTTTTATTCGACCACTTCTTTCGCTTCTCATTTGGAACAAGGGTTGTCATTGCATGAGCGAAATCAGCGTTAACGACGACTTTGTCAACTCGAATTTCTTCGCCTTCAATACGGGCGCCTACGACATCCTTTCCTTCATAGATGAGGGATTTAACCGGGGTACTGCAGCGAATCTTTACGCCCATTTCTTCCGCTATTTCTCCCATGCGCTTGGTAATACTGCCGAGGCCGCCCTTGGCGTGGAATATACCGTGTTCGTATTCAAGGAACGCAAGAATTGTGAACAACGAGGGTGCGTGGAACGGGCTCATGCCCAGATACTTGGTTTGGAAGGACATAGCCAGTCGAACGCGTTCGTCATCGAAGTGCTTGCTCAAATCGCCTGCGACACTGGCCCATGGCTTGAGGATTGTAGCTACTCTCATGGCTCTCTTCGTGAGAATGTTGAGTGGGCTGGTCCATGGCGTTTGGAGGCATTGCTTTGAGAATTCGAGTTTCTTACGGTTTTGTAGGACATACTTTTCGAATCCCTTAGCGTTTTTGTCTCCTGCAAGTTCACGGATTCTTTCGGTCATTTCATCCAGTTTGCTGGTTGCATCGATGTGTCCGCCAGCGCCGAAAACGAGGCGATACATTGGATCGAGAGGCATGAGTCCAAGTTCCTTGTGAGCATCTCGGCCGATGGCCTTGAAGATTTCTTCAATGACTTCCGGGTAGTGGAAGAATGTTGGTCCACGGTCGAAGGTATATCCGTCTTTGTGAACGAGTTTTGTACGCCCACCGACTTGTTCTTCCTTCTCAAGAATGGTCACATCTACGCCAGAATGGGCGAGCAGTAGTGCACTTGCGAGGCCACCGGGGCCGGAGCCTACAATCAGTGCTGTCGGTTTATTGATTTGAGTCATGGCGGCATGTCATAGGTTCAGCATATAAATGGCCGTTTGCATCCTTGAAAATTGTGAAGGTTTTTGAGGGTCCTGTGACGCCGTCCGAATCGGCATCAACATCGGTCAATAAGCATGATAAGTGTCCCCATTGTGGACCGACTACAGCCTTAGGTTGGTGGGTGATATTATGTCCGATTGGAGCTCAAAGAATCCTTACATGACTGAAATAACCGAGAATTATATTCTCAACGGTGAAGGTTCCCGTAAAGAGACTCGTCACATTGTGTTTGCTCTTGGGGACTCGGGTCTTGATTACAAGGTCGGTGACGCTCTAGGCGTCATGTCAGAAAATCCACCTCACATTGTCGAGGAAATTCTTGAACTCCAAGGCTGGGACAGAGGCTATTCTGTTGAGACTCACAACGGAGAGCGCGACTTGTATACTGCTCTCAAGAAGGATTTCGAGGTCCATATGGCGAACAAGAAGTTCGTTCAATCGCTTGCCGGTAAAGTTGTCTCCTCCGGAATGAAAATTTCCTTGAAAATCGTCGCACGTAGCCGTTCAAACGAGGATTGGGAATCTTCTGAATCCTCAGTTACACCACCTGGGCTTGCTACCAGCAAAGCATCAGATGACCCTGCTGCAAAGGTTGAGGCTCTTCTCGGAGACGAAAAGGAAATCGAGAACTACCTTTGGACTCGTGACTATGTAGACATCATGCGAGAGTTTGGCGTAAAGTACTCGCCTGAGGAGTTCCTTGACTTAATTGCACGTCTCAAACCAAGACTCTACTCAATTGCTTCTTCACACGATGCACATCCAGGATTCGTTGAATTGACAGTCGGCATTGTTCGATTTGAATACCACAATCGCGCTCGAGGTGGCCTATGTACTCAATACATGGCTGATGAAATCGATGCGACCGGCAATCCAATTGGCGTATTCATGTCTCCAACCAAGTCATTCATCCTTCCTGATGACAAGGATGTTGATATTATCATGGTGGGGCCTGGTACCGGAATCGCTCCGTTCAGAGCGTTCATGGAGCAACGTGTTTTCGACGGTGGCAATGGTCGTAACTGGTTGTTCTTCGGTGATCAATCCTCGAAGACTGAATTTTACTACAAGGAACAAATTGAAGGCTGGATGGACAGCGGAGATTTGTACAAATTCACAACTGCATGGTCGCGTGACCAGGAAGAGAAGATTTACGTCCAACATCGCCTCAAAGAACACGGTGCTGACATTTGGGAATGGTTTGAAAACGGTGCATACTTCTACATTTGCGGCGACAAGACCTACATGGCCAAGGACGTTCATCGAGCACTCATTGAAATCGCCATGGAACATGGTGGTATGTCTGAAGACGATGCAACACATTTCATTGGTACGACCATGATGAGAGAAGAGAAACGTTACTTGCGTGACGTCTACTGAAACTCACTCAAGTCCTTCGGCAGGCAAGGGTACACTCGTCACTGGAATCCCATTTTCCACCGCTCTTCCCTCCATTCGTTTCGTCCACACTGAATCAGGTCCTGGGAAAGAGAGCATGTGTGTAGCGCTGTCGAGCATGGTCTTGGCCAAGGTTGCAACTGCTTCCGGTCGTCCAGAATCATGCGCAGAGTTCGGGCGCGGTGCCGTCCATGCCTCGCTGAAAACCGCCAACTGGATGTTGTTGTTGTCGGCCCAGCGTTCAGCCAGGTAATCAACGCCGCTAGCGCCTCCAAGGATGATGAGGTCGGGGTAAGTGTTGGCTTCCACCCAATCGTCCAACTTATCTTCAAGCCATGCATAATCATAGAATTTTGAATTTCCGCAAATCACTAAATTCACGATACGTCCATCTCTGTTCAGGTCCTTTCCTGCTAACTGGTCGAGAGCCTCGGCTCCGGTTCGGGGTTTCTGCGTCATGTTAGCACATCGCAGTCATGTCATATCAAATTTATGGCATTTTTTCTTGAAAATATCACAAACCGTGAAATCAATATCCGGATTCCGGTTAATTCCGTGTAATCAGAGAATATTTCTAGAAAAAAAGAACACTGTAAAAAAGGCTATTTTGTATCGTATTGAACCGTTGGCATCATAGAGTAATTGCTCTTCGAGTCAATCATGGCATTCAAGCGTGTACTCATTGCGAACCGCGGTGAAATAGCTCTTCGAATTCTTCGAACTCTACGTGATATGGGCATTGAGGCTGCGATTATTCACGGTCGAGAGGACCGTCTTTCACTTCCAGTCCGTTTTGCTGATGTGGCGTATGCTAATTACAAAACGAATCCTTTGGATACCTACCTCGATATAGAGTCGGTCATTCATGCTGCCAAAGAAATGGGTTGTGACGCTGTCCACCCTGGATACGGCTTCCTTGCTGAAAACGCTACTTTTGTCCGCAGACTGCAGGAAGAGGGCATTACCTTCATCGGACCTTCGGCTGATGTCATCACGCTTCTTGGTGATAAGATCGAGGCCCGTGCAGCAATGGAGGCTGCAGGCCTTCCAACCGCTAAGGGTTCTTCTGAGCCGATTTTTGATGCTGCTGTTGCATCAGCTCTTGCTGAAGACATCGGTTACCCTGTCATCATCAAAGCCGCAGCAGGCGGCGGCGGCATTGGTATGCAAATCGTCGAGAAATCCGATGAGTTCGAAAACGCACTCAAATTGTGCCAATCGCGTGCACGGTCTGCTTTCGGCGACGAGCGCGTTTTCGTAGAGAAGTACATCCAAGGCGCTCAGCACGTGGAATTCCAAGTGTTGGGTGACGGTAAGAAAGCAATTCACTTCGGAGAACGGTTCTGCTCGATTCAACGCCGACATCAAAAATTGGTCGAAGAAGGGCCTTGGTTGGATGAGGCGAAGCGTGAAGAGATTGGTGCTTTGGTTTGCAAGGGTGCAGAATCGGTTGGCTACAAAGGCCTAGCAACCTTTGAATTCCTTCGTGATGCCAACGGCGACTTTTACTTCTTGGAAGTGAATCCTCGTGTTCAGGTTGAACACACTGTTACCGAACTTATCACCGGTCACAACCTTGTAGAATTGGGGATACGTGTCGCCCAAGGCGAAGAACTTCCCTTACAACAAGAGGACATTGTGTGGCACGGCCATGCGATTCAATGCCGATTGAACGCAGAAGATCCTCGCAAATTCATTCCCAGCCCAGGACGCCTTTGGGAATGTCATTTTCCTTCAGGATACGGAGTTCGTGTCGATACTCACGCTCACCCTGGCTACGAAATGCCGGGATGCTTTGACTCACTGTTGGCTAAGCTTTTGGTTTGGGGTCGAGACCGTGATGATGCAGTTAAGCGTATGCGAACTGCTCTTGACGAAACGGTTATTTCCGGTGTTGAACACTTAATTCCACTTCACCGCCGTATTATGGATGAAGAGGATTTCCTTAACCGAGACATCACGATTCAATACATAGACATGCATGAAGAGTTGCTTGGATAAGCACTTGACTGATGCGAAAGGGACAAGTATTCAACGCTTTACGGCAAGACATGGATGTTCTCATCGTTGGAAGTGTCGCTTACGACAGTGTTGCCTCGCCCCTTGGTCATGTCAAAGACGCCCTTGGTGGCTCAGCAACATATGCAGGTCTTGCTTGTTCGTTTCATTCGAAGCGATTGTCTCTCGAGAAAGTTGGATTGGTCGGCGTAGTCGGTCAAGATTTTTCGGAAAAAGATCGCCTGTTGTTGTCCAGCAGTGGGCTGGATTTGCAGGGTATTGAGACTGCGGAGGGCGCTACATTCCGCTGGTCAGGATCGTACCACGGGACTATGGCGGAGGCACAAACTCATGAGACACATCTCAATGTTTTTGAGCACTTTGAGCCAAAGGTTCCAGAAACTCACCGCTCTCCACAGATTACTTTCTGCGCTAATCTTCACCCAGCGTTGCAAGCAAGCGTTTTGCAACAAGCATCACCCCGGCGACTATCAATGCTCGACTCAATGAATCTTTGGATTGACATAGCGAAGGATTCCCTGCTTGATGTCATGCGAAGTGTCGATTTGGTCATCATCAACGACGGTGAAGTTCGCATGCTAGCTAACGATGAAAACCTTGTTCGAGCCGCTCGAAAGGTCTTAGAGATGATTGGTGTCAAAACACTGGTCGTCAAACGAGGTGAACACGGTGTTATCGCCTTCCATGGTGAAGACATCATTTCATTGCCGGCATTCCCTACAGAACAGGTTGTTGACCCTACTGGATGTGGGGATACGTTTGCTGGCTCTATTGCTGCCCATCTCGCAACAGGCGAAGGTGAACTTTCACGAGACGAACTACGGCAGGCTTTGCTCTCAGCAACCGTTAGCGCCAGTTTCACCCTCGAGTCGTTTGGTACTGAAGCGCTTCATTCGATGAGTTTGGAAGCCTTCAACCAACGTCTTTCGGACTTCGAACAGATGTTGAACTGATTCACAGGTCAAGTCGAGGCAGACCAGCCTTACCTGCGTTCTCAGCATGGTGTGTTTTACTGTCTTTGAGTTCTCCAAACGAGACATCATCGAGGTGTGGCAACGGTGCAACATCTTGCTTCGCTTGCTCATCTTGTTCCATGAATGTATGTCTTCGATCCATGTGGGCGAGCATTACCTCTATGTCGCTGTCAAGTAGATGGCCACCTCTTTTTATCGAAAGGTTCAGTATCGATTCAATCGATTCAGACTGCAGTGTTTCAGCAGAACGCTGACGCAACTCTCTGGTTGATGATGACTCTTCAGAGGTTTGTTGTTCGCTTCGAGAGTTGAATAATCTGTTCGCTATTTCGGTTGCGTTTCCAATCATTTGTGCAGCAGCAGGCCTCACCATGTTGGAAAACCGATTCGCCGAAGTTGTGCGTGAACGAGCTTTCGGCCGTAGGCGTGAACCCGGGCGTTGAGCGCTTTTCGGCCTCAGGCGGCTTCCTCGTGTACGCGATGCAACCTTTGGGACAGCATGTTTTGGAGTTTCTGCAGCATTCGCCATACGAGCGCTTTCGATTAACGAAGTGGTTGGTTCAGCCTCAGGTTGCAATGAATCGGGCGAACGAAACACGCCTTCCATTTCTGATGTTTCGATACGTGATTCATGCGCTGGATAACCGGGCACGTGAACTCCATTTGGTCCATGGAAATTCGGAATGAAAGACTTAGGCGCATCCGTAGTATGAACATCACGATGTTCTCGAGGTAGTTCTGCAGTGGTTGATTGGGCAATATGTTGGAAAGAGGAAACAGGCCGCTGTGTGGCGGTTGTAGGGGATTGTGCAGGCGGATGGTTGACGTAGTGGTGTTCGGGAGTTTGTGCAACTCGGGGGAGTGCTCCTCTTCGGTCATGTGCGTTGGCAATACCTCTTGACAGCAGCCCGTGTTCATTTCGTGCCACAGGTTCTGCCATCTCTTCACCAGTCATCCATCCGTTTGAAGCAGGATTGTTGTCTCCAAAGTCCAAATCTATTTCGTTGTTAAAGAGGTCCAATGAGACCACGGAGGCGGGAATTTCGTCTTCAGGAAGTACATCGGTTAGGAATGTTCCAATGGATGTAGGTGCTTGGATGTGAACCGGTTGAATAGGAACTTCTTGCAGTTCACGAATTGCTGTGCGTGGAAATTCGGTGTCTCGGTCGAGAATGTCCAAACCGATTCGAGCGTCTTCAAGGCTCATCCCGCTTTCGAGCCGCTTGAGGAGTGTGGATAATCGCATCAATGAAGCGTCGTTGCCGGTAATGGTGTGGCAATCTCCAGCTTCTGTATCGAGGGTGAGGGTAGGCTTTCGCGTACCTAGCCAACCGAGGATGAAGGCGATACCCAAGGCTGCAGTAATCATCTGTAGCGTGTTTGGGATCAGTATTCGTTGTGCGATATAGAGGAGACCTGCGCCGATAAGAGCGAACGAGAAAGGAACAAGTCGAGTATGATGATGGTGAACACGGGAAATATTGGATAATCGAAGGTCCAGTCCGTGACCGCTTCTTGTCTCAAGAGACAGCATGCGCTCATCCACTGACGCTCGGACTCTCCCCGAGCCTGCCAAATGCAGTGCTTTGATGAGTTCAAAGTCTTCTGCACGAGCAGGACCTTTCTCCTGAACTTTAGTGCGCATCCCAGCGCGCAAACCGCATGTGCTGGGTTATCAAACCACCGACCGTTGGTTGTAATGTGACGGCGATAATTCGACCGTCCTTCACTCGCCGAGTGGTTCACTTTAGTGTGAGCACTGCATTCCCCATAATTCGAGGTTTTGAATCGAGTTGAGCGATGAGCGTTGCTTCTGGATTTTCTCTACGAATGTACAGGGGTGATTCCCAAGTAACATCCATTTCATCACCGTTTACAGCGCCAATGCGGCCGACCACAAATTGCAGATCAACGCTAGCGTGAACAACATCACCTTCGGCAAGAACACGCTTTTGGAAAGGTGATCGGCTGAGTTTCATTGTCGAGCGTTCGTGAGCAACAACAGCCAAAGGAACGCTGGTGTTGGTTTTCTTGTCTTCAACGGCAGGGTGGACCAGTAATGTCCCACTGCCAAGATGGTCTTCTTTAGCGCCTCGAAGGGCAAGCCCTACTCTGTCGCCTGCGGTTGCTGAGGGTACATCGTCGTCCATTACTTGCAATGATTTGGCGCTCCCTGTGCCGTTTGAAGGAAGTAAGAATACCTCGTCGTGAACATTGACTGTTCCGGATTGAACGTAGCCGATAGCAACCAATCCAATGCCTTTGACATTGAAGTGTTGATCGACCGGAATGACGAGAGGCGCTTTGGCATTTGCGGATAACTCATCAGCAATGTCATCCATATATTGATACAAAGAATTACGAAGATCTATGCCGTCGGTCGAACCGAACGACCATTCGCCTAACCCTGCTTGCTTGAACAGCATTTTCACTTGGTCTTCGTCGACCCATCCACCGTCTGGAGCGTTGATGATGCCGATTCCTTTTGTAATGTTGGCACTTGCAAAAGCGACCAGTGCTTCACCGAGCGTTGCATCAATGCCAGAAACCTCAATGATGCCAACTCTGGCAGCGGAAAGGGCGTTGAGGAAGGGGCGCAAACGCTCAGGGTATTTTGCCGGTCGTATCAACGAGAGAATCCGAGGGCCATCGCTGCCTGATTCTTTGTGGACATAGGTGTGAACGTCCCTCTGGTCGGTCGGTTTAGCGATTTCTCTCGCCAATTCATCGGAACCAATCATTGCAATGTTAAGGACAGGCATGTTTGCTCCACCAATGTGGGTCACATGAAGGTAGGGGTTGTCTCACTTCTTACGATTTGCCAACATCTGTTCTCGGATGTTTTTAGCATGGTCCCAGTCTTCTTGCTCGTCGTCTTGTTCTACGACAAATTGAGGAATTGGTATTGGTCGCATCATCGAGTCGATCGCAACGAAAAAGAAGAACCCTTCACAAATTTTCTTTTTCTCCCATGTGGCTTTGTTGACGGCGACTGCCGTGACTTTGGTACATGCCGTATGGCTGCTCGTAAAAACGACTTTCCCGGTGACTTCCAGCAAGTCTCCTTGCCGGGCTGGGGCGATGAATGTCAACGCATCAATCGATATCGTAACGAACTCTCTGTGTGCGAATTTGGCGCAGGCGATTCCTCCGGCTTTATCCATCAGTGAGAGTAATTTCCCTCCAAACAGAGTGTCATAGGCGTTGGTATCTCCGGGAAATACGTGCTCAATCAGCGTAGCGGGCTCCTTTGAGTAAGGTTCCATGACATCGCCAATATGTTCTCCCTCAAGAACTCATGCGGCGAAGAAATCCTCTTGAGGTGGTTTCTTGACCTTGAGCGATTGCCCTCAACTATGGTCGAGGAGAAAGTGTGTATTGCTTTGGTCTCGGGGGGTATTGATTCACCGGTTGCTGTTGCGCGGATGTTGAGGGAAGGTTGGCACATCCACCCCGTCCACTGTACACAGGAGCCCGTGACCGGACCTGAGGCAGAACAGAAAACGATTGCAGCACTTCGATTTTTCCTCCAAATGGACGGCCCAATTGGCGAGGCCGCGCGGCGTCAGTTATCCACTTCTTTGACGGTCGTACCAGTTGCGGAACAGTTGGCTTTATTCACGAAAAAATGGTGTCACACGGAGTATTTCATTCACATGAAACGCCTGTACAGTTGCCTTGGAGATTTAGCGGGTAAAGAAGTAGGAGCAACGCATCTTTTGACCGGAGAGAACTTGGGTCAAGTTTCATCACAAACCCTTGGTAATTTAGGGGCGATTGAACGGGTGACTGCATTGGAAATGCTTCGGCCGTTACTTGGGTTTGACAAGACCGCAATCATGCACATGTCACAAGGTCTTGGAACGTTCGAGTTGAGTATCGGTCCTGAGGTCTGCGATGCGTTAGGGCCTTCCTTACCGACCACGATTGCGAATTTAGAATGGTTGGAAAAGAGTGAACAGAGACTCGGTGGCCTCGATAATATCACACGGGATGCTTGGAAGAATCGTAGAGTTGTTGAGCTCTGATTCGAACTTGAGTTTCCGACCCCTCCGTAGGAGGGGGTTGTGGGGCAACAGTCCGTTGCGATTATAGGTGAAGGAATCCTCGGAAGACATCGGGTGAGTCTTTGACGAACGACAATCAACAACTAAAATCAGCATTTTTCCTTGTATTCCTGATGCTCTTAGCACCGTTTGCTGCTGCAGCAAACGTGTCCACATTTGGTGACGGAGACGCCACCGACGAAATCGAACTGAGAGACGGAAGCCCGTTTGTTGATGAGGGAATGATTCACCTCCCGGCGTCTGAAACTGTGACCAGTGCATCGGTCGATCTTTCGACTTCGATGCTTGAACACACTGCGCACACACGGATTGACCTGGAGACAATGCCTCGTGTTTGGAATCCAATGTACAACAACCAACTGACAAAGTTCTCGAACGTTGCCGATTTCACCTACGAAGACGGTTCAAACGCAGTACCTGTCGAATTAAAATCCGAGGGCTTCCTCACTGATTTTGAAGAAACTTCGTCGGGTTTCACTGACCACCGAGCATTGTCCGGTGGGGCACACGGATGGGACCATGGTTCTATTGAACCAACCACTGTTACACCGAATATCGATATTCCAGACTGTGCAAGCGGCACCTATTGCTGGGGCACTGGGCTCTATGACGATGACTACACCGATAAGAACGCGGGAGCTAACGGCCGCAAATACATGATGACATCTGAGACAATTTTCATCGATTCCTCACTCAAGAGCTCCCTCGCCTACTTCGACTCGTGGCACGACTTGGACATTGGCACCAGCAGCGGAACCAACCCATCAGTCTACTATCGTGATTGTGCTTACCTCGAAATACGCGCATCTCAAAACGATGACCTCGATGTCAACGACCCGAATGGATTTGATTATTTGGAAATCAGTCTTGCCAATTCTTCATTGAGTTGGAGCTCAGGATACTACACTGTATCCACGAACCAAAATACCGCAGGGCAGATTGACTCAAGATGCGACGGCGTAACTCCAGGAGACGGTGCCCTTGGTGGCACATCAACGACTGCCAGCAATCCGAACGGTTGGGCAAACATTGCCGTAGATTTGGGTCCATATACGGGACAATATGTTCAGATTCGCTTTGTCATGGAAGACAATGATGTCCTCGGCACCGATGGTGGAAAAGCCGGTTGGTATGTCGACAACTTCCGAGTGGGAGACCCTCTTCCAGCATCCGCAAACATGAGTATTAACGGATTCCTACCATCAAACTCCGGTGGCCCGAACCAACCGAACGGATACGGTCTCCTCACACTTGAAACCGAAACGACCAGCACAGCTACGATTTCGGTTGATGTGCTTGATTCGTCTACAGGTTCAATCGTTCATGACCGACAAGGTCATGCAATGACCAACCTTCAAGGAGATATCATCGAATTGTGGGGCATTAATTCGACGCTTCACCCTTCGGTCGACTTTAGGTTCACATTCAATTCTGGGCCTGACCGACTCTCATCTCCGGTGTTCCACGGATTCAGCATTGGTACACGTGTTGGTACGGGGCTGAACGCCTCCCAATACGACGAAATACCGAACATTTTCCAGGGTGTCTGGTCGACACTCGGTGATGGTGAACCGTTATCGTATACACCGATTCTTGATGATGTATCGTACACGCCAACGCTCCAACTCAGTAGTTTCGATCGACCAATTACCCGCATTAAACCATATGTCGAGGCGGGCTGTACTGAAGCCCCTATGATTGACCTCTTTTCTCATGGAGGTAACTCGTTGTACCAACTCGCCAGCGGTGTCGAATATATTTTGGATGTACCATGGTTCGGATTTGACTCTCTTGTTTCCTTCGAAGGCCCGTGTGATGTAGGTGGCATTTGGTTTGACCTTACGTTTGGCCACCATCCCGATGATCTCCAGTTGGATGTTGCTAACGATGGACACATTGACTGGGGATTCGATGAAGAGGCATTCGGAAGTTTCGGACGCCAAACTCAATTCTTGAAGGCTAAAGTTGATGGAGTAAACTACGGACAATCGTCCTCTGATCTCATCATCGACAGCACAGGTGTTGCAGAAGGTGCAATGTTTATGCTGCCCAAAGGAGCAGAAGTTTCCTCAGTTGATTTGGTCTTTGACCAGATGGGGATCTTCTCGAATACGGATTCAACAGAAGGATTCGAATTGTCTCTTCTCTCCGGTACTCAGGAAGTTGCTTTGGGTAGTGTTGAGAACACCACGCTTCTCATGCTTGCTAACGCACCGAACCTTGATTTCAAATCAGCACTGAACTCATTGCTCAGCAATGCTTTGGTACCAGTCAGTCACTACGATGCTTACGGGACCGAATGGCAGACTTTCCGTTTGAAAGCAGAATCGCCAAACGCTTCAACCGCTTCTCAAGTGACGGTTCGTGACCTCGATGTCGTCTACAATTACACCGTTTCACTCGGTTCAGCTGATGGCTTTGACCGTGAGTTGAACAAGGGTGTTGCATTGTGGGATGGCGGCTCTACAGCCGAAGTTCCAATGACCTTCACAAGTTCTACAGGTGGAGGGGCTGCGTTGTCAAATCTCATGGTTTCAACCTCGAGTGGATACGAGAATACCATCAGTATGGCTGGAAACCCAGTCGGATTGTATCCAAACGGAGCCATCTACGAAATAACGACCACTCACACAGTGAGCCCTCTGACTGGCTCTACTCTCGTTGAGGCTCGTTTGACCTTCGAGTCGGACACTGGCAATGTTATTCTTGGTTACAGTGATACCTTGCTGTTCTCTGAAGTATCTGACATTGGAGATTTGATCACCCTTGAATCTTCGACTGCTACGACCATCGCAGATGGTAAGGAGATCACTTGGCGGTTTGTCGTAAATTCTGAATGGGAAGATACTGATGAAGTTCGAATCTATTCTGGTTCAATTTCCTCCAACGGCGTTAACGGACTTCCAGACGCAGTTCTTCTTGCTCCTGTCGGTGGTAACGCTGTAGAGAACGACGCTGTGGTTACTTCGTTTGAAGTCCTCAACAACATCGGAATTGTACAAGATCTTGATGACGGAACTTCCGGACAAACGGTCACCCTTAACGGTGCTATTCGTCTTGAAAACCTGTCCATTTCACCTGACCCGAGTGGCTACTTCATGGTCCTTGAACAAAAGTACGTCAACAACACCGACGGTAACATTTCGATTGAATGGCTCTCAGTTGCGAACCGCTCCGGTCTACCTGGCGGCGATTTCACTTGGGATGTCGACCTCGGTATGGCCGCAGGTCAAGACACATACAGATTCCGAATCGATGGCTACGAGGGTGGAGAGACGCTCTGTCCTGCGGCTGAATTCCGACCCGACAGTGATTGTGCTATTCCATTCAATCTCTCGATTGACACCTTGGATCCGAATTTGCTGGTGGTCGAAGTACTGAACGGCCAAGTTGACCCATCGCTTGACAGCAACTGGCGTGTTATGGTCGACGATACATGGGTTGTTCCGTCTGCTACACAACAGATTCGAATGAATGCAAGCGACTTACCGAACCCTCCTGAATCGCTCGACATCAAGATTTGGGTCGAGTACGATCACGATGCGAACTCAAACGGGCTTGCAGATGAATCAGAATACACCACTGTGACCGCTTACAGCGATGGAGAGGCCCCATTCGCAAATTACACGGCAACCTACAACGACTATGCAAACGTTGGACAGGACCCTGTAGGCAAGGTCAGCATTTGGATTGAAGGATTTGACAAGGCAGGAAACCCAATTGATGGCGGTGCACCTGGATTTGATAACGACCACTTTACCTATGTATCAATGAGTTCCAAGTCTCCAGTCATTCGAAACTTCTTTGTTGACGATTCACAAGATAACCGATTCCTCAAATCGAATCAACAGCAATACAACGGAAAGTGGAACCATACCATGTATGCCGGTAACGTGTATCACCTCATCGTAGAGGCTAAGGACGACAACGGATGGAGAGATGTTGATTACTTCCGTATCGACATGGCTGACG
>OCVR010002275.1_pt1 | contig 14536 bp, 9 predicted proteins | sample 1539091 | NCBI WGS metagenome assembly OCVR01 (sample SAMEA3355530, study PRJEB22509) | marine metagenome | biome: marine; feature: coastal ocean; material: water | place: USA | collected 2010-08-07 | depth 16 m | reverse complement strand
GAACAAGGCCGGCAAGGCAAAAAACGTGGTCCTAAAGGAAAACCTAAAGGCCGGATGGTGATCCCAGAGGCACGCGCTACTATCGCCGCGTTGCTAGGCACTATCGCGCTGCGCCGCGACCAGCTGATTGAGTATCTTCATATCATCCAAGATGAATATGGCCATCTATCAGCAGCTCATCTTGCTGGTCTTGCCGATCTGATGAAGCTTCCCATGGCAGAAGTTTGGGAAGTTGCTAGTTTTTATGACCATTTTGACCTTGTAAGCGAAGGCATGGAAGCGCCGCCTGCCCGCACAATCAGGATCTGCACGTCTCTGTCTTGTATGATGCAAGGCGGCGAGGCGTTATTGCAGAAAATGCAGTCAATGCGAAGCGAAGGCAAAATTGACGCTGATGTGCGCTTTGTGCCAGCACCCTGTCTTGGGGCTTGTGATGTTGCCCCGGCCGCCGCAGACGGACATCATCTTGTTGGCTATGCAAATACCGACAATCTGATGCGGGTAATTACCACTGGCACACCCCATGATATACCTGATTATATTGGATTTACGGCGTATCGGGCAGCAGCAGGATATGCCCTTATTGAGGCGCTGAACGCTGCAACAGATGATGCGCATGCTGAAATGGTAAGCGGTTTGATGAGCACCTTATCAGATGCGGCGTTACGTGGGCTTGGCGGGGCAGGATTTCCCACCGGACGCAAATGGTCCATTGTAGCAGGATATGATGGGCCGCGCTTGATGGCTGTTAATGGTGATGAAGGTGAGCCAGGCACCTTTAAAGACAGATATTACCTGTCATCTGACCCGCATAGAATGCTTGAAGGTGTCCTGCTAGCATCGCACATGGTTGGCATTACCAAATGCTATCTTTATATCCGCGATGAATATCCTGAAATCATTGCCTTACTTACCAAAGAATTAGCGCTTCTTGAGGCGTCTGGTCTGCTTGGCTCGTTGGAAATTGAGCTAAGACGCGGCGCAGGCGCTTATATCTGCGGCGAAGAATCAGCGATGATTGAGAGTATCGAGGGAAAGCGCGGCCTGCCGCGTCACCGCCCGCCTTATGTTGCTGAGCGGGGTCTTTTTGACCGTCCAACATTGGTGAATAATGTTGAAACGCTGTTCTGGGTGCGCGATATCCTAGAGCGCGGGGCTGACTGGTATAATGACCAGGGGCGTGAGGGACATCCGGGCTTCCGGACATATTCGGTCTCCGGCCGGGTTGCACAGCCTGGACTTGTGACAACTGGCGCTGGCGCTACTGTGGCAGAGTTAATCGAAGCTTGTGGCGGCATGGCTGACGGGCATGAGTTTAAAGGCTATCTTCCGGGTGGTGCCTCTGGCGGCATCCTGCCAGCGCATCTTGCAGATGTTCCTCTGGATTTTGGCGGTAAACTAGCTGAGCTTGGCTGTTTTGTTGGCTCGCACGCCATTGTTGTTCTGTCTGATAAGGATAATATGTGGAAGGCAGCCACCAATCTGTTGCAATTTTTTGCGCATGAAAGCTGTGGTCAATGTACACCCTGCCGTTCAGGGACCGAAAAGGCTGTTAGCCTGATGACATCTGATGCCCCCGACACAGCGCTTCTTGGTGAGCTTGCAGATATAATGGCAGATGCCAGTATTTGCGGGCTAGGACAGGCCGCCTCCAACCCGCTGATAAGCGCAATGACCCACTTTCCCGGCGACATCCCTGATGCCGCCTCTGAAACATAGGACGTGACCCATGGCACAGGCTCCTGAAACCAAAAATGTTACCTTCACCCTTGATGGCAAACAGGTAACAGCGCCGCACGGCACCACTATCTGGCATGTTGCGCGCGACGCTGATATTGATATTCCCCATCTATGTTACAAGGATGCGGACGGCTACCGGGCAGATGGGAATTGCCGGGCATGCATGGTTGAAATCGACGGTGAGCGGGTACTTGCAGCATCCTGCCAGAGAGTCGCCACGGACGGGATGATTGTTCACAGCGCCACTGAACGGGCAACCAAAGCACGTGCAATGGTGATGGAATTATTGGTTGCGGATCAGCCGCGCCGCACAGACTCGCACGACCCCTCATCCCAGCTTTGGCATTATGCTGAAGAACAACAGGTTGACCATAGCCGGTTTCCGGGCAAAAAAGCGCCCCATCCCGATAGCTCTCACCCTGCTATTGCGGTGAATATGGATGCCTGTATCCAATGTAATTTATGTGTGCGCGCCTGCCGCGAAGTTCAGGTAAATGACGTTATCGGACTGGCAGGGCGCGGCGCTGATGCGCATATCATATTTGATTTTGGTGATGATATGGGCGCCTCTACCTGCGTTGGCTGTGGTGAATGTGTTCAGGCCTGCCCAACAGGGGCATTAATGCCAAAAACCGTTCTTGACGATAGTCAGAAACTTGCCATTACACCGGATAAGCAGGTTGCGTCAGTCTGTCCGTATTGCGGGGTTGGCTGCCAGCTAAATTTCCATGTGAAGGGCGAAAAAATTGTTGCTGTGACGGGGCGAGAAGGCCCTGCCAATAAAAGCCGTCTTTGTGTGAAAGGCCGTTATGGTTTTGACTATATTGATAACCCGCAACGCCTTACCGTGCCGCTTATCAGGCGCGATGATGTGCCTAAATCAGCCTCACTCCCCTTTGATCCAGCAACCCCGCTTACCCATTTCCGCGAAGCAAGCTGGGATGAAGCCCTAACGCGTGCCGCCAGCGGATTTTCAGATATCAAACAAGCGCATGGCGCATCCGCGCTTGCCGGTTTTGGTTCTGCCAAAGGCACAAATGAAGAAGCCTATCTGGTTCAAAAGCTTGTGCGCCAAGGGTTTGGCACCAACAATGTCGATCATTGCACAAGGCTGTGCCATGCCTCTTCGGTAGCTGCCCTGCTTGAAAATATCGGCTCAGGCGCTGTAACAGCCTCTTTTTCACAATGTCTTCATTCTGATGCTATTATCGTGATTGGGGCTAACCCGACGGTTAACCATCCTGTTGCTGCCACCTTTATCAAAAACGCTGCACAAGGCGGGGCTGACCTATTTGTGTTTGACCCGCGCGGACAGGCGTTGGATAGGTACGCCACCGACTCCCTCAATTTTACCCCCGGCGCTGATGTCGCGCTGTTGAATGCCATCTTGCATGTGATCATTTCAGAAGACCTGTATGACAAAGAGTATGTTGCCACTCACACCGAAGGGTTTGACGCGCTAAAAAGCCAGACAAAAGCAACCTCTCCTGAAGCAATGGCGCCTATCTGCGGCATTGAGCCAGACAAGATTCGCAAAGTTGCCCGCACCTTTGCTGCTGCCAAAGCCGGGATGATTTTCTGGGGTATGGGCGTATCGCAGCATACCCACGGAACCGATAATGCGCGCTGTCTTATCTCGCTTGCGTTGCTCACAGGAAATGTTGGCAAACAAGGGGCTGGCCTGCACCCCCTTCGGGGCCAAAATAATGTGCAAGGCGCATCGGATGCTGGTCTGATTCCGATGTTTTTCCCAGACTATAAATCCGTCTCAGATGATGATGTTCGCACAAAATACGAAAATCTCTGGGAGGCCTCCCTCGATGCCGAAAAAGGGCTGACTGTCGTTGAAATTACAGATGCGGCTTATGATGGGACAATCAAGGGTATCTATGTGATGGGAGAAAATCCTGCCATGTCTGACCCTGACCAGAATCATGCACGGGCCGCACTCGCCAGGCTTGACCATCTGGTTGTTCAGGATATTTTCCCTACCGAAACAGCAGCATTTGCCGATGTTATTCTGCCTGCCTCCGCCTTCCCTGAAAAAGATGGTACGGTCACCAATACAGATAGGCGTGTTCAGCGCGGCAGGCTTGCTGTGCCGCCGCCAGGCGATGCACGTCAGGACTGGTGGATTATCACCGAGATAGCAAAACGGTTGGGACTGGCATGGACCTATAAACACCCCCGTGACATTTTTGCTGAAATGCGGATTGTAATGCCCTCACTGACAGGTATTACATGGGACCGTCTTGAAGCTGAAGATGCGGTAACTTATCCTTGTGCTGACGAGCTAAGTGACGGCGCTGATATTCTGTTTGGAGATGTTTTTCCAACCCCGTCCGGACGGGGCAGAATGACCCCGGCAGATGTATTGCCGCCGGACGAAGTGCCAGATGAGACCTTCCCGCTTGTGATGTCTACCGGACGATTGCTTGAGCATTGGCATACCGGCTCAATGACACGGCGCGCCAGTGTTCTGGATGAGCTTGAGCCTGTGGCTGAGGTACATATTAGCCGGCCTGACATGACAGAAAAAGGGATTCGCGCTGGCCAGATGGTAAAAGTTGAGACAAGACGCGGCGAAATCGAGCTGGCGGCCCGGATGGACCCGAATCTGCCTGCTGGCATGATTTTTGTGCCTTTCTGCTTTACCGAGGCACCGGCAAATATGCTGACAAATCCAGCACTTGACCCCTTTGGTAAGATACCAGAGCTGAAATTTTCAGCGGCGCGACTTACCCCAACGCCTGTTATTGATGCAGCAGAATAAACCGTATAACCAACGCCTTGCGCATTGGATGCTCTTTTGTCGCACCTTTGATAGGAAAGCTACTCTGGCATTTTAGTGCACATAATAGTATATAGTGGCTACCAAGGGGACCGTTTTTACAGAGCACCGTGACGGGTCAGAACGGAAATAATCGTGAACTATCAAGATATATTTGAGCGGCAGGTTGACCAGCTTCGGTCGGAAAACCGGTATCGCTACTTTGTTGAGCTGGAGCGGATTTCAGGACGCCATCCGTATGCGTTGTGGAATCACCCCGATGGCGCGCGCGAAGTTATTATCTGGTGCTCCAATGATTACCTCGGCATGGGTCAGAGCCAGAACGCCATTGAAGCCATGCGTAACGCGGTTAGCGAGCATGGCACAGGCGCTGGCGGCACCCGCAATATTTCCGGCACGAGTTCATCTATCGTAAAACTTGAAGACGAACTAGCAGCGCTGCACCGCAAAGAGCGCGCGCTTGTCTTCACATCAGGTTATGTGGCGAACGAAGCGAGTATAGCATCGCTTATCTCGCTGCTTGATAATCCAATTATCCTGTCTGATTCGATGAACCATGCCTCTATCATCTCTGGCATTCGCTATGGACGGGCTGAAAAAGCGATTTTCCGTCATAATGACATTGTGCATCTCGAAGAATTACTCGCGGCCCTGCCACATGAGCGGCATAAAATCATTATTTTCGAATCAGTCTATTCAATGGATGGTGATATCTCGCCCATTGCAGAAATTGCGGCTCTGGCGCGCAAATATAACGCGCTGACCTATCTTGATGAGGTACATGCTGTTGGAATGTATGGCGCAGAAGGCGGCGGCATTGCGCAACGTGATGGCCTTGAGGACCAAATTGACATCATTCAAGGTACACTTGGTAAAGCATATGGCGCGATGGGCGGCTATATCGCGGCAAGCGATGCAGTGTGCGATGCTATTCGCGGATATGGGTCTGGCTTTATTTTTACAACAGCCATGCCCCCTGCCCTTGCTGAAGCAGCCCATGCATCAATTACCTATCTGCGCGGCTCATCGGATGAGCGGCGCGCCCAGCAAGAACAGGCAAGCTACTTAAAAAAATGTCTAGAAGAGCGCAATATGCCAGCTCTGCCAAGCTCATCCCACATCGTGCCTGTTATGGTAGGCGATGCGACGAAATGTTCAGAGATAAGCTGGACGTTGCTGCAGGATTACGGGCTTTATATTCAGCCCATTAACTATCCAACAGTCCCGCGCGGCACGGAGCGTTTGCGTATTACACCCGGCCCCCTTCATACCAAAGAGATGGTTGATAGGCTTGTTGATTGCCTTGAAGCTGTGTTTCAGGATATCCGGCCACCGGCTTATGATGGCGTTATGATGCCATCAAGACTGGCCAAAAACGCATAACAGCCTATTTTCGTTTCATAATCAGCCAAAAAGAATTTCTGGCTGGTGTTATCTTGCTGGCCATGACGTTATGGTAATGTGCCGTTGCAAATATCGTTAATAAGAGCTTGTCCTGTGCTGGAGTGCTAGTTGCCATGAGTGTTAAATCCCTTCCATCTGATCATCCAACATGGCCGCGTCATGCCAAAACAGGTGTCCTTCTTGTCAATCTGGGAACCCCTGATGCGACTGACAAGAAATCTATGCGGCGGTATCTAAAACAGTTTTTGTCAGACAGGCGCGTTATCGAAGTACCACGGCTGTTATGGTGGCTTATCCTAAACCTTATCATTTTGAATGTGCGGCCCAAAAGATCAGGGGCTGCCTATGACAGCATCTGGCTAAAAGATGATCCTGATGGCTCACCCTTGCGCAAATATACCCGCCTGCAAGCTGAAATGCTGAAAAAGCATTATGGAGAGCGCGATGATTTGGTTGTTGAATGGGCGATGCGATATGGTAATCCGTCTATCACAGACAAGCTGGACGCCATGCAGAGAAACGGATGCAACCGGTTTGTTATTCTGCCGCTCTATCCTCAATACGCAGCCTCAACAACAGCCACTGTGAATGATGAAGTGTTTAACTGGGCGTTAAAGCAACGCTGGCAGCCTGCTATTCGCACAGCCCCGCCGTGGCATGACCACCCAACCTATATTGACGCGCTGAAAACGTCTGTAGAAAAATCATGGAACAAGACGGGCACCAAAAAGCCTGAGCATCTGATGGTATCATTTCATGGTATTCCCTACCGGTATTTTGTCCAAGGTGACCCATATCATTGCCATTGTATGAAAACAGCCCGTCTGTTGCGTGAAGCGATGGCATGGCCAGATGATAAATATCATGTCACCTTCCAGTCACGCTTTGGCTCTGAGCCATGGTTGCAGCCCTATACCGATAAAACCCTTGAGGCTCTTGGCGAGGATGGCGTTTCGTCTTTGGCTATTATGGCTCCTGGCTTTTCTGCTGATTGCCTTGAAACACTTGAAGAATTGGCAATTGAAGGTGAAGAGATCTTTCATGAACATGGCGGCGGCCAGTTCGATTATATCCCCTGCCTGAATGCAAGTGATGAAGGCATGAAAGTCATCCGCACCATTGCAAAAGAAAACCTCGCCGGCTGGGTAGACGACGTCTCCTAACAACGACAATACGTTTGGCTACTTGACACAGTTTCTTATTTCTTATTAATTGAATGCTTGTTCATTTAATGAGGCAGAAACCTGATGGCGCGCATTGCTGGCACATTAGCGATTGAAACAGCGGCACGTATTCGGGCCGAGAGCCTTATTTTGTTTGCACGCTATGGCTATGCGGCGGTAAGCATGCGCCAAATAGCCGGCGCTGTTGGCGTTATGCCGGGCGCGCTTTATCACCATTACGCTACGAAACAGCATCTGCTAATGGCGCTCATGGAAGACCATATGCATGAGCTTCTCGCAGCATGGACGCAGACAGATGATGCCCAAGCGCCGGCAACTGAGCGGCTGACGAAGTTTGTGCGCTTTCATATCGGTTATCATTTATCGCGGCCCGACGAGGTATTCCTGTCTTATATGGAATTACGGGCATTAGAGACGGAAAATTATGTCACGCTAGAGGCATTACGCCGGACTTATGAATCCAGCCTTAAAGATATTCTGGAACAGGGCGAGCGCGAGGCCTATTTTACGCTGGATGATGTTCATGTCACGGCGATGGCAATTCTTGCTATGCTGACTGGCGTAAATAGCTGGTTTAAAGAATCGGGCCGTCTCTCAGCTGATATTATTACAGATCATTATGTGGCCCTTACCCTGAATTCGATAAAGGCGCAGGCATCGCCACAACAAGACCAAAATGCACCGCCTGCATTTACCCCGACTATTTTTATTAAAAGGAGATAAGGCATGTTCGATGCTGTGATGAATTTTAACCTTGGAGAGGATATTGATGCGCTGCGCGATACTGTCCGCCGTTTCGCTCAGGATGAAATTGCCCCGCGTGCTGCTGAAATTGATGCTAGCAATGAATTTCCGATGGATTTATGGGAAAAAATGGGTGCGCTTGGCCTGCATGCAATCACAGTGCCCGAAGCAGATGGCGGTAGTAATATGGGCTATCTTGCACATTGTGTTGCAATCGAAGAAATCAGCCGCGCAAGTGCCTCGGTTGGCCTGTCCTATGGCGCACATTCCAATCTCTGTGTGAACCAGATTGCCCGCTGGGGAACAGAAACACAGAAAAAACGCTATCTTCCACAGCTTATTAGCGGCGCTCATATTGGCTCGCTTGCTATGTCAGAGCCAAGTTCGGGATCTGATGTTGTCTCAATGAAGCTGGCAGCCGAAAAGCGGAATGATAAATTTATCCTGAATGGTAATAAAATGTGGATTACCAACGCCCCAGACGCCAGCACCTTGATTGTTTATGCCAAGACAGACAAAGAGGCAGGCGCGCGCGGGATTACCGCTTTTTTGATTGAACGTGATATGCCTGGGTTTAAAACAGCCCAGAAACTCGACAAACTAGGGATGCGCGGCTCCAACACTGCTGAGCTTGTATTCGAAGAGTGCGAAGTACCGTTTGACAATATCCTTGGCGAGGAGGGCAAAGGCGTAAATGTCCTGATGTCAGGCCTTGATTATGAACGGGTTGTCCTTGCCGCTGGCCCGCTTGGCATTATGGCAGCCGCAATGGATGTTGTGATGCCTTATGTTCATGAACGTGAACAGTTTGGTCAGCCGATCGGCACCTTCCAGCTGATGCAAGGCAAGCTTGCCGATATGTATACCACCATGAATGCCTGCCGCGCCTATGTATATGCTGTTGCGTCGGCGTGCGATCGCGGCCAGACAACACGTCAGGATTCTGCAGGTTGCATTCTATATGCCGCTGAAAAGGCTACTCAAATAGCGCTGGAGGCCATTCAGTGTCTTGGGGGTAATGGCTATATTAATGATTATCCGACAGGCCGGCTTTTGCGGGATGCCAAACTATATGAAATTGGCGCTGGCACATCAGAGATCAGACGCATGCTTATTGGTCGCGAGCTGTTTAATGAAACAGCATAAGGGCAGATGAACCAGAGGACCATTAGATGACAAAATTGGCAACGTCCATTGATGAAAATAGCGCTGAAGCGTGGGCAAATCATGCCGCCCTCCTGCAGCAGATTGAGGCAGTGTCTTTAAGCGCAGATACCATCATGAAAGGAGGGCCAGAACGGTCCCGAAAACGCCATACAGACAGAGGAAAACTACTGCCGCGCGACCGCATTACAGCGTTACTTGATCCCGGCACGCCGTTCCTGGAGATAGGGCTGTTTGCTGCCTATAATGTCTATGATGAGGATATCCCTAGTGCGGGCATCATTGCAGGTGTGGGTCAGGTAGAGGGCCGTACTTGTATGGTGCTCTGTAATGATGCGACTGTTAAAGGCGGCACCTATTATGCGCTGACGGTAAAAAAACACCTGCGCGCGCAGGAAATTGCCGACATCAACCACCTGCCTTGTCTCTACCTTGTAGATAGCGGCGGAGCTAACCTGCCAAATCAAGATGAAGTATTTGCCGATAGAGACCATTTTGGCCGGATTTTCTATAATCAGGCCCGCATGAGTGCTAAGGGAATTCCACAAATTGCTGTTGTTATGGGCAGTTGCACTGCAGGCGGCGCCTATGTGCCAGCAATGAGTGACCAGACAATTATTGTGCGTGAACAAGGCACAATTTTCCTTGCTGGGCCACCGCTTGTCAAAGAAGCAACCGGTGAGGATGTCGACGCTGAAACGCTTGGTGGGGCAGATACCCATACCCGGCTGTCAGGTGTTGCTGATTATATGGCAGATGACGATGCACACGCGCTTGCCCTTGCCCGCCAGATTATCCGTAATATCGGCCTGCCCCATCAGCAACCGCAACTCGCCCTTCGTGCGCCGGAAATACCCGCATATGATGCAGAAAGCCTACTCTCTGTTATTCCCTCAGACCCTAAAAAGCCATTTGATTCCCGTGAAGTCATTGCCCGCATCATTGATGGCTCTGACTTTGATGAATTTAAGGCACGCTTCGGTACAACATTGATCTGTGGCTTTGCTCATATTGAAGGAATGCCGGTTGGTATTCTGGCCAATAATGGCGTGCTATTTTCGGATAGCTCCCAGAAAGGGGCGCATTTCATCGAGCTTTGCTGTCAACGCGGGATACCCTTGCTGTTCTTGCAGAATATTACCGGCTTTATGGTTGGCTCAGCTTACGAAGCAGGCGGGATTGCCAAGGATGGCGCTAAGCTAGTTGCAGCTGTGTCCTGTGCAAATGTGCCAAAAGTAACGGTGGTAATTGGCGGCTCATATGGCGCTGGAAATTATGGCATGTGTGGCCGCGCCTATAGCCCAAATTTCATGTGGATGTGGCCGAATGCCAAAATCTCTGTAATGGGTGGCGAGCAGGCGGCAGGCGTGTTAGCACGCGTTAAACGTATGGGAATAGAAGCGCGCGGCGAGACATGGCCGGACGCTGAGGAAGCAGCCTTCAAACAGCCTATTCTTGATCAATTTGCAACCCAGTCAGACCCTCTTTATGCCTCAGCGCGGCTCTGGGATGATGGCATTATTGACCCGCGCGATACACGCGCTGTTATCAGCTTGTCTTTAGCAGCGGCGCTGAATGCACCGCCGCGCGATACACAATTCCCCGTCTTTAGGATGTAACATATCATGGCCCTGCTCCCTTCCTCTTATGACCAGAATGAGCGCATATTATGACTAACCTTCAGCCTGTCGATATCTCAACCCTGCTGATTGCCAATCGCGGTGAAATTGCCTGCCGTATCATGGTAACCGCTCGCCAGCACGGCATTCGTACAATCGCTGTGTTTTCCGAAGCAGACAGATATGCCCGCCATGTAATGCTGGCTGATGAAGCTTATTATATCGGCCCTGCCGCTGCCCAAGAAAGCTACCTCAAAGGTGATGTTATCATCCAGATAGCCAAGGAATCCGGCGCAGATGCCATTCATCCTGGCTATGGATTTTTATCAGAAAATCCAGATTTTGCTGATGCTGTACAAGCAGCAGGTCTGGTTTTTGTTGGCCCCGATGCAAGCGCCATTCGCAAGATGGGACTAAAGGATGCTGCCAAAACTTTGATGGCGGCAGCAGGCGTGCCTGTTGTGCCGGGCTATCAGGGTGCCGAACAAAGCGCAGATTTCCTGAAAATAGAGGCTGCCAAAATTGGCTATCCGGTCTTATTAAAAGCACGGGCGGGCGGCGGCGGCAAAGGTATGAAGCTTATCGAGGCCGAAGCAGACCTTGATGCTGGACTTGCAAGTGCCCGCCGTGAAGCTGAATCTAGTTTTGGGGATGGGCATATGATACTGGAAAAATATATCCAGAGCCCGCGTCATATCGAAGTTCAGGTTTTTTCAGACAGGCATGGCACCCATCTGCATCTTTTTGAGCGCGATTGCTCGCTGCAACGGCGCCACCAAAAAGTTATCGAAGAAGCCCCAGCGCCTGATATGCCCGAGCTTGTGCGCGCCGCAATGACAGCCGCCGCCGTCACAGCCGCAAAAGCGATTGATTATGTCGGTGCAGGCACGATTGAATTTATTGCCGATGGCAGTGGCCCATTGCGTAAAGATGGCTTCTGGTTCATGGAAATGAATACCCGGCTTCAAGTTGAACATCCGGTAACAGAAATGGTGACAGGAATAGACCTTGTTGCGTGGCAATTACTGGTTGCCCAAAACAGGCCCCTTCCCGTAACACAGGATGAAATAACCTTGTCTGGCCATGCATTAGAAGCGCGTCTTTATGCCGAAAACCCAGCCGAAGGGTTTTTGCCAGCGCCCGGCCCCGTGCGGCATTTCGGCGTCACAGATAAAACGGTGCGCGTTGATACAGGTATATTACCAAAAGACAATATATCTGCTTATTATGATCCGATGGTAGCAAAGCTTATCACGGCAGGCGAGACGCGCGCGGTAGCATTTGATAAAATGTGCAGCGCATTGCGCAAAACACATTTCCTTGGCACCGTCACAAACGCTGATTTCCTGCTTGCCCTCTGCCAAGATAACGCTGTACGCGCTGGTATGATAGATACTGGTCTTATTGCGCGCACGCCCAGCCTTGTTGCACCATCTGCGCCGCCAGAGCCTGTTTTACTTATCGCAGAGCTGATGCTGAGCGGTTGTGATATTACCTCTGCGTTAAGGGGATTTCGTCTCTGGGGCACAGAACAGCGTCAGACCTGTTTGATATGCAATAATGAAAGCTATGAAAGACAGCTTATCATGGGCCAGCATATCAGCCTTACCAGTGTTCATTCATCCGGTGCTCATTCATCCTGCACTGCAAGCGATACGAGCTGTCACCTCACAGAAGGCTATCATCACTGGCAGCTGCGGTGCGATGGGGCTCTTTTTCATGCCGAAGCGCTTTTGGGTGATGGCGAGGTTAGTATTTCAACACCAGAGGGGCGCTGGCAATTATCAAAACCTAACCCCTTACAAAGAGCGGCTCTTATTGACAAGAACACAGCTGTTACAGCGCCAATGACAGCGACAATTCGTTCTGTGATGACAGATGCTGGCGCCCATGTTGTGGCTGGGCAAAGCCTGATGATACTGGAAGCCATGAAAATGGAACATGAGGTAATAGCCCCGCGCGATTGCATTATCACCGCATTATTATGTGCAGAAGGCGATAGCGTCAGTGGGGGGCAGATACTCATAGAAATTCAGGAGGAAGAAGATGCTGAATAAATTCATAAAACTGGTTGAGGTTGGCCCACGTGATGGATTGCAAAATGAAAAATCAACTGTTAGTGCTGCCGATAAAATCATCCTGATAGATTTATTATCAGAAACAGGTTTTTCGCTGCTTGAAGCAACTAGCTTTGTCTCGCCGAAATGGGTGCCACAGCTAGCCGATGCAAGCGACGTTATGGCTGGAATCACCCGCGCAGATAATGTCCGCTACATTGCCTTAACGCCGAATATGCAAGGGTTTGAGCGGGCATGCGCAGCTGGGGTTGATGAAATTGCTGTCTTTGCGGCTGCCTCAGAGACTTTCTCACAGAAAAATATTAATTGTTCGATTGAAGAGAGTTTAAATAGGTTCATTCCTGTTATCGATGCAGCCAAAGCCGAAGGCATTGCTGTTCGCGGTTATATCTCAACTGTTGTTCATTGCCCGTATGAGAGTGCGATTGCGCCCGAAGCTGTCCTGCCAATAGCTGAACAGCTTCTGGAAATGGGCTGTTATGAAATTTCGCTTGGTGATACAACAGGCCAAGGCACACCTCAAACAGTAGCTGCCCTTCTGTCACATTTAACCAAAGCCCTGCCCCCAGCTCTGCTAGCAGGTCATTTTCACGATACCAACCATCAAGCAGTTGCAAATGTGATGACCTCCATTGATTTTGGCTTGCGCTGTTTTGATAGTGCTGTCAGCGGCCTTGGGGGGTGTCCTTATGCACCGGGCGCTAAGGGCAATCTATCGACCCGCGCAGTCGCTGAAGCGCTTCATAAAGAGGGCTGGCAAACAGGCCTTGATATGGACAAGCTCGCACTTGCCGAAGCCCATATCACAAGCCTGAACCTTCTTCAGACGCGCTCATCATGACCTATCAGACAATCAGCCTTACACAAGATGAACGCGGTATTGCCACTATTCTTCTGAACAGACCGGATAAACATCATGCGATGAACCGGCAGATGATTGATGAGATGACACAAGCATTCAGGCATCTAGCCGATGATAAGGCAGCACGTGTTATTGTGCTGGCCTCAACCGGCCCTACATTTTGTGCCGGCGGTGATTTGGGCTGGATGCAGGAACAGATGGCAGCTGACAGAGCTGGCAAGATGGCTGAGGCGCGCGCGCTGTCTGATATGTTAACTATCTTGAACACACTTCCAAAGCCTGTCATTGCGCGGGTTCAGGGGCCTGTTTATGGCGGCGGCATTGGGCTTATTTGTGCCTGTGATATCATCATTGCGTCTAATAATAGTTTATTTGCTCTTACCGAAACACGTCTTGGCCTTATTCCGGCAACCATTGGCCCGTTTGTGATATCACGCCTCGGTGATGGGGCGGCACGCCGGATGTTTATCACAGGCACGCGCCTTGATGCCGCAGCAGCCCATCATATTGGCCTTGTCTCACAGCTTGTTGGTGATACAGAAGACAGTGATAGCATGGCGGCACTTGATAATGCGGTAACAGCAGAATGCGATATCGCGCTTCGTGCCGCGCCGGGCGCCATGGCACGGGCAAAAGAGCTTGCCCTATCGCTTGGCACCAGCCCAACAGATGAAATGCGTGAAGCCTCCATTATCGCTCTGGCAGAGTGCTGGGAATCGACAGAAACCCAAGCTGGCATTGCGGCATTCTTTGCCAAGACAAAGGCGCCTTGGATATAATAGCAGGTTGCAAAAAACATCTCTTAACAGTGCGTCAGACTTTATTTTGTCAGAATGAAGTGATATAAGACGCGGGTTGTTACTGCGCGTTAAGCAAAAATAGCCTTGAGCGGCGTTTGTGTAGTGGTAAGACCTTAGCCTTCCAAGCTAATGACGCGGGTTCGATTCCCG
>OCVR010002274.1_pt1 | contig 14543 bp, 9 predicted proteins | sample 1539091 | NCBI WGS metagenome assembly OCVR01 (sample SAMEA3355530, study PRJEB22509) | marine metagenome | biome: marine; feature: coastal ocean; material: water | place: USA | collected 2010-08-07 | depth 16 m | reverse complement strand
ACGCGAGATAATGCTTCATCCAGGGGCACATAGGCGTGGCCGTAGCGAGTGAGGCCTTTTTTATCGCCAATAGCTTCGGCAATGGCCATACCCAAAGTAATACCTATGTCTTCAACCGTGTGGTGATCATCTATCTCGGTATCGCCGGCAGCCTGAATATCCAGATCCACGAGGCCATGGCGGGCAATTTGATCCAGCATATGGTTTAGAAATGGTACCGGAGTCTGCAGGTTTGCCTGCCCGGTGCCATCCAAATTTACTGTGACAGTAATTTGAGATTCTAGGGTATTGCGTGTCACTGTGGCTGTACGATCGGCCATGGGGTTCTCCAAGCTATCCATTTTCTGGCGGCATTATACTGTAAATTTTAGGTTGCTACATGGCAAAAAAAGGTTAACATACCGGTCCGTGGTACTAACTCAAGCTCGCTGGACTGCTGACACCTAATGAAACGGTTAAACTCAATATTCGCCATAGCGCTATCCCTGATTATCGGGTTTGGCTCAATGACGGCTGTTGCCCATAGCCATGCTGATCATCTGGACTCTAGCTGCTCTGTCTCTGTATTACAGAACTCCTCAGCAGCAGTTGCTGCTGAAACTAGCAAGATTTTTGTTACCCAGGCCACTGCGCCTGCTACCACTGATGTCAACGAAACTGTAAGCAACCGCACTAGAGGTTGCCAGCTCGCCCGCGCACCCCCCCTATAACCTTTAAATAATCTGAACTCCCTCATTGAGGCTAAGTGTGCCGCTTATTCGGCGCATTGTTTATTTTTTAAAGGAATCTATTATGAAAAACCTAGTAACTGGCAAGTTGCCCCTGGCAGCTGCCATTGTATCTATGTCCTGCACTGCTCTCAGCCAGGAAATGGAAGAAGTAATTATTACATCTTCGCTGATTGACGCCTCTTCTGAGGAAATCTCAAACCCACTGCATGTTATTGATGGCGGGGCTCTAGCCACTGACGCAAGCCAGAGCCTTGGCGCCAGCATAGATGGTCTGGTGGGCATTTCCTCCAGCGATTATGGTGCCGCCGTTGGCCAACCTATTATAAGAGGGATGTCGGGATCCAGAGTTAAGGTTCTCAATAATGGCATGGTTATCAGAGACGTCTCAGGTTTGGGGCCGGATCATGGCAACGACACTGATTTAAACAATATTCAGCAGATCGAAATTGTTAGGGGGCCCTCCTCTCTGCTCTATTCCAATGGCACCATAGGTGGCATAGTGAATATTGTTGATAACAGTATTGCCAGAAAAGACTTTGCAGACTCAGCCTTTACACTGGGCCTGGAGGCTCAGTCGGTGAATAATGGCGACTCCCTCGATTTCTCTTACCAAAACAATATCGGCGGCCTGAATATCAGCGCTGCCTATAAAGACTCTCAGTTTGATGACTATGAGATTCCGGATGGTGCGGTTATGCATCATCAGGAAGAGCACGAGACTGAAGAGCATGAGGGTGAAGAGCACGAGGCAGAGGAACATGAAGAGGGCCTAGTGCATCTGCCCAACTCTGATGCAGATTCCACCTCGCAAAGAATAGGTATCTCGAAGACCGGCGACTGGGGCTTTTTTGGGCTGTCGTTTAGCGACAACCAAAATCTGTACGGTATTCCTTATCATGGTGATGATCATGACGAGGATCACGCGGATGAAGACGACCATGACGAAGACCATGCAGATGAAGAGGACCATGATAGCCATGCGGGCGAAAGAATTTTTTCCACCACTGAATCTAGCGTCGTCAATCTAGAGGGCTCCTATAACCTGGATAACAGCCTGTTAAGCAAAATTGATTACCATTTCAGAGACTCAGATTACTCTCTCACCGAGCAACATGCAGAAGAGGAACATGAGGGTGAGCACGAAGCTGGGCATGATGAAGAGGGCCCAACAACCTTTAGCAATGAGGCCAGGGAATATGGTGCAATCTTTGATTTGGGTGGTAATTCTCTAACCCAGAAAATTGCTGTTAATTATGTAGTTGAGGACGTGTCTGTTATAGGTAGTGAAGCCTTTATTAATCCAACGGAAAGCAAAGAATTAGCCCTGGGTTATTATCTGAGTAAAGAGCTTGCTCCCTTTCATATAGACTTTGGTATTAGACATGATCAAATCTCTAGAAAAGGTTCTGTCAGCCATAAAGAACATGAAGATGAGCATGAGGGCGAACATGATGAGCATGAAGCAGAACTTGAGTATTTTGAGCGGGATATAAACACCACCAGTTACGCCTTGACCCTGAGCCGGGATATCAATGAGTCTCTAGCGGTGAATTTAGGCTTTTCCTCTGTGGAAAGAGCCCCTTCAGCAGTAGAGCTTTTGATGAATGGCCCGCACCTGGCAACAGGTAGAAATGAAGTGGGTAATTTCAATCTGACGCCTGAAGTCTCAAACAATATAGACCTGAGCTTCAACTATCAAAATGATGGCTTTTTTGCCAACCTCAACCTCTTCCAAAATGATATGGATAACTACATCTACCTGCTGGATGAGACTGAAGAAGAGCATGAGGAACATGAAGAGCATGAGGGTGGTTTGATTCTTGCCAATTATCTTCAGCAAGATGCCCAGTTTGATGGCTATGAGCTAGAAATAGGCAAGACATTTGATCTTGCTCGTGGCTCAGTCACTCTGGTCTACGGGAGAGATTCTGTTTCCGGGGAGTTTAACGACGGCTCTAATATCCCCCGCGTGACCCCGGAGAGAGACCTGTATAAGCTATTCTACGTCGAAGATGGGCTCAGGTTTGTGCTGTCTCTCAAGGATGTATCAGCCCAGACGGATACGGCTGTAGATGAAACTGGCACCGATGGATTTCAAATGTTAAGCCTGAACCTGTCAAAAACCATTGAGACTAGCCCGGGACAGAAGCTAACAGTATCAGTGTTTGGCAAGAATCTACTGGATGAAGCCGCTAGAAATCACAGCTCGTTTGTTAAAGATGAGGTGCCACTGGCCGGCCGAAATCTGGGTATAAGGGCTAGCTACACTTTCTAGAGGCTCGGCTCTCTGCCATTGTTTAAGGGTTGCTGGCTTTGATGTAATATGAGCCGCATTAAGCAACCCCTAAACCGTTGGTGAATGTGAAAAACTTAATTAAATGGCTGACCACTTGCCTAATCGCAGTGGTCACTTTGATGTCGGTCGCAATACTCTACCTCTCATTTGCTGTGGATCTAAACAGCTACAAGACGGACATTGAGTCTGTAGCCCGTCAGCAGGGTTGGGATATCTCTATTGAGGGTGACCTGGCCTGGCAGTTTTTTCCCAAGCCCGGCTTATCTATAGCTGATATTACTGCCAGCGATCAAACTGCCCTCTCGGGGTCTGCCGACCAACTTATACTTGCCACATATTGGACACAGCTGCTCAGTCTCAGCGGAGGCATAGAGCAACTGCAACTGGACTCTCTGCATATTGAGGGGGGCAGCCTGCAGTGGTCTCCCGCCAATAGCCTCGGGCTGCAGTTCGACAACATTCAACTATCTACTAAAAACCTGTCTGTGCAGGGCAAGAGTTTCCCGTTATCTGTATCGGCCAAGATATTAGGCGGGCGCAATCTGTCGGTGGAAACAGAGGTTGCGGTAAAACTAGACGGCCAGAATATGCGCCAGCTCAACCTTGTTGACCTGGAACTCAATCTCGATAGTCTCCGGCTGTCCGGCGAGTTGAGGACCAGCGATAATGGGTCCTTTATGCAGGGCAATTTAAAGACTAATAGCTTTGATTTAAAGCAGCTTATGGCGTCTTTACAGGCTGAAATACCGCTACTGACTGCACCCAAAACTGTACTGCAAAGTGCGCTTACCCAGTTGAGTCTGACCACTAGTTTTAGTGTGGATACCCAGGCCGCATCAAAGTTTACTGGCGAGATAAATCTCGATGGCCAGATTTTTGGTCTGGATGTAACCTTAGATCACCCAACCAACAACCTAACTACATTGGTGTCAGGTGATATTTTGCGCGCCGGCCACTATTTGCCCGCGGCCAATAGCGGTGGCAATAATACTGGACTGTTTGCGCCACTAGCCATTCCATTTGCTCTCTGGCAGGGCAGCAGCCAGGTCGAGGTCAATCTAAACAGGGTTGAGTTTAAAGACTTTAATATAGAGAATTTCTACAGCAATGTGTTTGGCAATCAGCGGGTGCTGCGCATGACCTCTCTGAATGCCGACCTGTTTGCCGGGCAGATCAATGCGATTGCCAAACTGGATATGCGCTCTGCCAAGCCTAGCTTTAATCTGCAACCCAGTCTGTACAACATAGATTTAAATAAAGTCCTCTCGGCATTGGGGGGCGAGAGCATAGTAGCTGGCAGGCTCAATATGGATGCCAATATTCAGGGTGTGGGCGCAAATTTAGGAGAGATAATCAGGTCTCTGTCTGGTGCAGGCAAATTCCAGGTCATTGAGCCCATCTACAAAGGGCTCAATATAGAGCAGAGCTTTTGTAATGCAGCCGCACTTTTATCAGCCAGAGCTCAGGCTGCGCAGAACTGGCCCCAGGGCACAGAGTTCAATAACCTACAGGGCAGCTTTCAGCTCAGTGGCGGCAAGTTGCTGCTCAATGACTACAGCACTGGTACGGGCAATTTGGAGATTATGGGGCGGGGCTCGGTCAACCTAGTGAAACGGCAGTACCAGATCAATGCCAGCGCCAGAGTAGATCAGGCAGTGACCAGCCCGACCGGCTGCAGCGTTAATCAGCGTTTGCAGAATCGCCAGATACCCTTTATCTGCAAGGGTGCATTTGGCCAGAGCAACCCCGGCGGCCTGTCCTGCAATCCAGATGAGCAGCTGCTGAGAGATTTACTTAAAAACACTGCCCTGGAAAAACTCTTCGGCAATTCGGGACTGCAGCAACAGGATGCAACAGATTCGGTGAAAGGCTTTATCTCTGAGTTGCTCAAGCGTTGACCATGTCGGCTAAACAGTTTCAACAGGCAGTGTTGACCTGGTTTGATGTGCATGGGCGCACTAATTTGCCCTGGCAGACCAGCATAAGCCCCTACTCCGTCTGGGTGTCGGAAATTATGCTGCAGCAGACTCAGGTAAATACAGTGATCCCATACTTTGAGCGCTTTATGCAAAGTTTTCCCACAGTGGAGGCCCTAGCTGCCGCCTCTGGGGATGAGGTGCTGCACCATTGGACTGGGCTGGGATACTATGCCCGGGCCCGCAACCTGCATAAAACCGCACAGATTATCTGCTCTGACCTGGGTACCGAGTTTCCAGATAGCGTAGAACAGCTTTGTGAACTGCCGGGCATTGGCCGCTCTACCGCTGGGGCTATCTGCTCCATCGCCTTTAAAAAGCCGGCGGCGATCTTGGATGGCAATGTGAAGCGCGTCTTAGCAAGGTACGCTGCCATAGATGGCTGGCCAGGACAGACCTCAGTGCACAATAAACTCTGGCTGCAAGCAGAGCTCTACAGCCCTGTGCAGCGGGTGGCCGATTACACCCAGGCCATGATGGATCTGGGCGCTACCCTGTGCACCAGATCATCGCCCAACTGCGAACACTGCCCTCTGTCGGCCGACTGTATTGCCTACAGCCAGGGCAATCAGACCGACTATCCGGGTAAAAAGCCCAAGAAAAAGCTGCCCGTAAGAACCACCTGCTTTCTGTTGATTAGCAATCCCCAGGGCGAGCTATTGCTGCAAAAGAACCCTCCAGCCGGGCTCTGGGGTGGGCTCTGGGTTTTGCCCCAGGTAGATTTGGTGGAGCAGACTGAGGATCACTGCGCCAATCTCGGGCTGCAGCTGACTGACCGGCAGCCACAACCAGTAAAGCGCCATACCTTTAGCCATTTCCATCTGGATTATCAGCCCATTTTGGTGCAGGCCCTAGATCGCGGCTGCACTGTGGCTGAAGGCGACAATCAACTCTGGTATAACCCGCAGAATCCACTATCATTGGGTATGCCCGCGCCTATTGTTGCGCTGATACACCCCAAGTAAATAATCTGGAGACCAGATATGGTGCGCACCGTTTTTTGTCGCAAACTCAAGCAAGAATTACCCGGACTGGACACTGCTCCGTTCCCCGGCCCCAAAGGTGAGGAAATCTACAATCATATTTCTAAACAGGCCTGGGCTGACTGGATGACTCACCAGACCACTCTCATCAATGAAATGCGTCTAAATATGATGGATTTGACCGCCCGAACCTACCTCTCTGAGCAGCGCGAAAAATTCTTTGCCGGTGAAGAGGTCGATCAGGCTGAAGGATACGTCCCGCCTGCCGAATAACCCTTGACGAACTGCTATTCAAACGCTTTAATACGCGCCTCTTTCGAGATGCGCAAAAGTAGTTTGCGAAGCCCGGTTAGCTCAGTTGGTAGAGCAGAGGATTGAAAATCCTCGTGTCCTTGGTTCGATTCCGAGACCGGGCACCATAATTTAAAAAGCCTCAGCGTAAGCTGGGGTTTTTTTTCGTTTGTAAGAAAGTCATCGAACGGTTCGATGGATTCGCGCTTTGCGCTCAGGGCTTCGCCCCGCCCTCGCTGGCGAGTGCGTCCAAAACGCTGCGCGTTTTGTCCGAGACCTATGGGGTCATATTTTGGTAAGAGCCTGAGTGGGAGCTGGAGGGTTTTTATGCCTGTGGGAGAGTCATCGAAGGTTCGATGGATTCTTGCTTTGCGCTCAGGGCTCCGCCCCGCCTTTGTGTGTTTGGTTATCTGGGTTATGCTGCTGTTATTAGATTAATTATAAGCGTTTTTCTGGAGGGTTTTATGGGGCTGGTTGGTCGAGGCTTGATGCTGCTGTTGGTGGCTTTGGTGATGGTGGGTTGTGACGGTGGATCGGTGGGTGCGGATTCTTCATCTGTGGCTGATTCTCAGGCGGGCTTGGATCGGCCAGCGGGTATTGACTGGTTTGAGGGCTCTGTTGAGGGGGCTTTTGCGGAGGCTGCTGCGCAGGATAAACCTCTTTTTCTGTACTGGGGTGCTGTTTGGTGCCCCCCTTGCCATGAGCTGAAAGGCACTATTTTTAAGCAACAGGCGTTTATAGACCAGTCAAAGTGGTTTATTCCTGTCTATCTGGATGGGGACACTGAGCAGGCTCAGCTGTACGGCGAAACGTTTTCTGTCTATGGCTATCCCACAGTTATTGTATTCTCACCCCAGGGTACCGAGATCACCCGAATTCCTGGCGGTATGGATATTCAGCGTTACATGGGGATTCTCGAGCTCGCTATTAATGCTATTACTCCAGTGGCTGACTTGGTGGCGGCGGTTAAAGCCGACCAGCCTATAAGTTCTGCCGACTGGGAGCTGCTGGCCTATTACTCATGGGGGCAAGATCGAGGCAAGGTTCTAGCTGAGAATAGTACCACTCAGGAGCGATACGATCTGTTTCAACTGCTGGCAGCCAATTGTCCTGAGGATTTAACTCTGGTTAAAAGTCGCTTGCAGCTATTGGCAATTGAACAATGGGTGGGGCTAGAATCAGAGGACCTAGCTCTGAGAGATAACTACCTTAATCAACTCAAAACTATTTTGGCCGACGCTAAACTTCGCAGTGCTAATAGAGACAGCCTAATGTATGGCGGCGCTGCTCTATCGGCGGCGCTCGCTCAGGGTCCAGAGCTGGCCAGCCTGCGCCAGCAGCTGGTTGATAACCTGCGGGGGATATTAGCCAATACTGAGCTCAATCTGTTGATGCGTCTGCGAGCACTGTCCGGCTGGGTGCTGTTGCAGAATGCTTCTCTGGCTGAAGACCAGGACTTGGGCACTGAACAATTAGCCTGGATTAAGGAACAGGTTACCTGGGGCCTGGCTGCCGCAGACCAATACCAATACCACAGTGCCGTGAATAGCCTCTCTCAGGCTCTGCTTGATGCAAACCTGATTAATGATGCCCGTCAGATGCTGGTAAGTAGCCTGAGGGTAACCAAGCACCCCTACTATCTGATGTCTGATCTGGGTTATCTGGAGGCGCAGCTGGGCAATAACCAAGAGGCGCTTGGCTGGTATAAGCAGGCTTGGGATACCTCTAAAGGGCCGGCAACTAGAATTCAGTGGGGGGTTAACTATGTGGTGAATCTAATTGAGCTGGCACCCCAGAATATTGGTGGCATTAAGCTGGCCAGTAGTGCGGTTCTCCAAGAGCTCTCAGGGCAGAATAATGGCTTTTATCAACGCACTGCAACGCGCATAGGTGAACTGGATAGGAAGTTGGAGTCCTGGGCAGACAGCCCTGAAAAACTGGGTGTTTTAGAGAAGTTTAGAGAGGGCACAAGTCAACTCTAGGAGATTAGTGCGGTGGTAGCCCATAGGCTGTGTGCAGAAAGCCCCGGATATTTCCGGGGCTTTTTGATTCTACCTGGCTGCTGTCTGGGCGCTAGTTTTTGACGGCATAGCGTCGCAGCGCTCAAGAAACTTCTTAACCTTAGCAAAGCGATCTAACCTGTTTGGCTTAAACCACAAACCATGTCCCTCTTTGGCATAGGCATAGTATTCATAGTCCAGATCGGTTTTTTTAAGCGCTTTAATAAACTGCTTGGCACCGGCAATGGGCGTGCGGCTATCAACCTTACCATGGGTAATCAGCATAGGTGCCCTAATACGATCGATATTTTGGAGCGGCGACATAGCCTTTAACTGTTCGGGATCGCGCCCCATGGCATTGTCAGTAAAGGCGTCTGTCGTAAATCCCTCTCGGCCGTCCCAGGTATCCTTTAACTCTTCAAAATTAAAGAACCCGGCATCGATAATACTGCAGTCGTAGTAGTCATTGTGACGCACCACATTTTGCGCACTGGAGTAACCACCGTAACTTGCACCTGCGGTGTAAACCTTGTCGCCTACATCATAGTTTGCCTGAACATACTCGGCGCCGTCACGCATATCATCGAGCATACGGGTGCCCCACAATGTGTAGCCAGCCTTTTCAAAATTATAGCCATAGCCACCTGAGCCTCTAAAATTGGGGGCAAACACGGCGTAACCTAGCTCTGCATAGATATGCATATATGTATTAAAATCATAGGAGATATAGGGCCCATGGGGTCCACCATGGATATAATTAACTAGGCCCTTGGGCTTGCCAGTTTTTGGCATCAACAACCAGCCCTGCATCTTTACGCCATCACTGGCTTCATAGTCGACGGCTGTAAATGAGTTGAGTTCTAGATTATTGATCTTCTCGCTGTAGCTAAATAAATAACGAGCCTTTCCTTTAGATTTTTCCCAGATATAGTACTCGCCAATGACACCAGGAGAGCCTACATGAAAAACCATGTTCTCTTCGTTGTCATCGACACTGGTAAGACTGACATTAAAGCCCTTAAAGCTTTTCATAAAGCCTGCTACCACAGTGGAAACTAGGTCTTTCTCGAATATCCGAATCTTTGGCTCATCGGCAATCCAGGTGGCATAGCTGGGGTGGCCGCCCTCGCCAAACTCCACTGAGATCTCAGCGACGAAACCGAAGTCATGAACAGTTTCCATAACACCGGAATCCAGAGCGATACTGACCAGCAAACGAGGTGCATTGGGCCCCTCATCTACCTGAGTCAGGCCATAGAGAAGCTTGCCGTCGTCGCTCACGTTAAGCCCGTTAAAACGACCGGGCAAATTGATGTCTATGTCAGTCCACTCTGTATCGTCAGTTCTGCGGAAGAAAAACTCTGTGGTGAATTCTTCAGTCGGCGCTGAAGCCACTATGGTTCCGGCAGTCTCATTGGTAAGCATAGATGCACCACGTGCGGGACCATTCATAACCCGGGCAAGGTCGCCTGTGGACAGTTCGAGCTTATAAACCATAGGCCGAACTCCACCATCGCGTTTAAAGGGGGAAACCGCCACTAAAATATTGCTGTCGTCCTCTGGCAGGTAGGACAGAATATCCAGACGGCCATAAATTTTCTTGCCGCTGCGCAGGGCCTTATTGAGATATGTTCCACTGTAGTTCCAGATTCTGGTATTTTTTCTTGTTTCCATATTAAAGATAAACTGGTCGCCGAAGTCACCAGGGCGGCGACCCTCTGAATACTCCGTCAGTACCCTGTACTTGTACAGATTTTCTGATACCCAGCTACCACCACTGACTTCAATATTATCGTCATCTTCATAGCGAATACTTTCCTCAACCTGCATGGTGCTACGATTGAGGATAACCAATGTGCCGCGCTCATCTTCTTTCATTATCAGGCTAATATATTTCCCTGAGGGCGACACGCTGACATTACGGAACTCATAACCGTTCAACAGGGTTTTAACTGATTCAGGCAGGCTGGCCACAGCATTTGAGGCTGCAAATATAGCTGTAAATAGCACCAAGCCCAATGGTTTGACTAATGATTTTAAGTTCTGCATCTATTTTATCTCCTTTACTTTTATTCTTAACCCGTCCTGATTTACCAGAAATATTGACCTGAGAACACCAGGTTTCAACTCAACCTGGTCATCAACCCTGAAAGCGATATTGCGATCAGTCACCTTCTTAAAGATGCGGCCGGTATTGGTGGTAAAATAGACCCCCTGACGCTTGGTCTTGTTCACTTTGGTTACCGACATGGTGATAGAGTCGGCAACTACCTGATCATAGGCTTCCTGTGCTCGAATTCGCACCGGCGAATCGGGAGCTTCGGCAGGCTGCTGTTTGCTGTCCAAGACAACTGGGCTGATAGATTTAGTTCGCTCCACAACCTGGGGTCTCTCTGGCAAGCTGCCTTTAAAGCCCAACGCCCTGTCATAGCAGACTAATCTAGCTTTGTTATCCTGTATTTTAAGGCACTCAGATGCCTCTCTTGCCTGCACTGACCCAATCAGAAATACACTGATCAGTAATATTATTTTGCTTTTATGTTCCATGCTACTGGTGCCCCATCTTTAAGCAGTGGTTTGGCAGTAATGCTGCTGAACCCAGCTGCAGCCAGCTGTTGTTCGAACGTTTTAATTTCTTGTTCGCTACGCGCCACATCGACCATCTGGCGAAATCGCTCTTTCGAGGCGTGGAAGTCTACTAGTATACCACTGATATAGTCTTTCCGATCAGCCTCTGGAAGCCTGAGCTTCTTAAAATACGTTAACACTGCTCTGGCAAAATCTACCAGAATGGGATTCCTCTCTGAGGGTTCCATATTCATGATCGACGAAACAAACTCATTGACCGAATCTCTGGATTGATGGGCGATTGCAGACTGCTGTAGTTTACCCGGATCACCAGCCATTTTATTTAGCTCGGTATCAATTTCGTTGAGCCTGGCAACAACGGATTCCATTAATTCAAAATCAAACTCAGCGAGCGCCTTATCCGACATGTGGGTAATCACAGAACCGGCATGGTGCATTAAAAAATTGGCCTCTCCCTTTGGAGCTAGCATAGATTTCAACAATGGCAGTGATTGGTCTAAAGGTGAATACTCGAGTCCATAAACTGAAGCAATAAGATCGAACTGCTGTTTTGACTCGAAGTTTTCAATACCAAGGCCGCCTTGCAGACTGATCTTCAGCTCGGCGTTGGCTCGCTTTTTAACGGCCTCAGACAGAATAACCTCGGCGGCATCTACTCCTGTATAAGAGCCCTTAACCCGCTGATCCAGCAGACAGGGTAAAAGAGAGGCATTGCCACAGCCCACCTCTAAAATATGTAGTTTTTGCGTGTCCCTCGAATTGAGAATAGCTGCCCACCAATGGGCGATATAGCCTTTGGTGTAGCCGTCGGCATAGTACTCCCCAAAGGTTGTGCTATGACCTTTTTCCCAAAAATTTCCCCATGCATCCATTTTCTTGTCCTAAAAAAAGAGCCCGCAAAAGCGGGCTCTAATCTTAACGCATTTAGAATACAGCTTACATCTCGATTGAGTATTCTAAGAAGATAACACGACCAGTCAGCGAGTACTGATACTCGTCAACCTGAGATCCGAACTTATCAAGTAGGGGATCTTTGTTACCTACGTTGTTGGCACCAACACGTACAGTACCTAAATCACTCATGTCATAGGTTACAGCAACATTGTGAGTGGTATAGCCTTTGTACTTAACATCACCAGTAGTGTTTTCTGACTCACCGATGTAATCAGCTGACCAAGAGGCGCTCCAGTCGCCCATAGTCCACTGGATTGCACCGTTTGTACGCCACTCAGGGAAACCGAGAACACCAACCAGATCGGCCATTTCACCAGACCCGAATACAGTCTCAGACTCGTACTTCATGTACTTAGTAGAAGAACCAGACATTCTAAAAGAACCGAAGTCATCTGTATCGAAGCTACCGTTCAAAGAGAAGTCAAGTGATGCTCTTTCAACATCGTTAACTGCGTTCTGGTAACCGGCTGAAATCACAGTGCGAGTACCTGTGCGGTCAACCGCTGGGTTGTTACCGCCAGTGTTGTAGTCAACGTTCAGCATATCCTGAGCAGAAACATACTCAACAGCGTTCTCCAGAGTCATAGTGAAGTAGTTAGCGGTAAAGAACCAACCATCCATAAACTCGTAAGTTCCGCCGAATGACAGAGTTTCAGACTCTTCTGCACCCAGATTTGGGTTAGAACCGATGTAAGTATCGAACTGACGTGCAGTACAATCAGAATTAGAGATACCTACCTGCTCACAACCATAGTAATCGATGGCAGATTCAGCTGAGAATGAAGTTGCGCCGTAGAGATCTGACAGATCAGGAGCACGGAAGCCCTGGCCGTAAGACGCTTTAACAGTCAACTTAGGAATCATAGTAAAGATAGCGCCCAAGCGAGGTGAGGTTGCATTACCAAAGTCATCGTAGTCATCGAATCGGATAGCGGTATCAATTTCTAACCAGTCGTTTACTGGGAAGATAGCTTCTGCAGAAAGAGCGCTTACGCTTCGTGCGCCAGTTGCAGAGTTACCAGCTGAACCGCCAACCAGACCAGCTTCAGACTGAGCATCTACCAGAGCAGCGTACTTAACGTCCCAGCTTTCCACGGCGAAGTATGAAGATGCAGTACCACCATCCATCTCAAACATATCCCACTGCAAGCCAGCGAAAAGCTTTTGGATGTTCATGCGGTCATCATTCAGGGTAGTAGCCTTCAGATTTGCAACATACTCGTCGTAGTCTGTAATTTCTTCAGCCACGTTCTCAGCAAAACCACCATAGCTCAGGTAGTACATACCAATCGAAGACGAGCGGTAGTCTGAATAAGTGTAGTAAGCCTCATAGCTCAAAGAATCGTTGATAGTTGCGCGCATACCTAGGTTGATATCGGTCAACGTGTCATTAACAACGTTGTCACGGGTACCAATATCCACCCAACGGAAGTAGCCTGAAACGGCCTCACCATACGGGTTGCGTGGGTCTGAAGCTAAAGCTGAACCAGGTGCAGCAGGAGGTGCATAACGACCAAAGGACTCGTTGTTTGACAGTACTGCGTCGGCAAACAGCTCAATGTCGTCGTTTACCTCAAAAGTGGAGCTAATCCAAGCGTTGGTTCGCTCCATAGAAGCACGGTTAGCCGAAACGTTGGCATAGGCATAACCACAGTAGAAACCAATATCTGGCACACCAAATGCGGAGTCGGCTTTCATTTCACCAGTAAATGAACCATCGTCTACACAGTTCTCTCCTGGAGTAACTTGCCAGGTTGAACGATCATTTGGATCAAAGTCTGCACCAGTGTACTCTGGGTTGATCAGAGTATAACCGTAAACAGAAACACCTTCAGTTTCTGCATAGCCTTCAATTACTCCGTCACCATTTAGGTCACTGTAGCGAGCAGCAGTGTAAGAACGATCCTTATCAAAGATTGGGTCACGGCTATCGTGCTCCAAACCGAAAGTCACAGAAGAACGGTCACCGCTTGAACCTACCAAAAAGGAGAAGCTCTGCTCAGAACCATCATCTTTAGAGCGGTCACCCTGACGAGCAGTGAAGCTCATACCGTCATAGCCAGACTTGAGGATAACGTTAACAACTCCAGCAATCGCGTCAGATCCATAAACCGCAGAAGCACCATCAGCGATGATTTCCAGACGATCTACGAAAGAGAACGGGATCAGGTTAAGGTTAACTGTACCGCCACCACCAAGTGATGGGGAACCAACAGTACGGCGACCGTTGATCAGTACCAACGTACGTCCCGCACCAGCACCGCGAAGGTTAATGGTTGCGTTGGACTGAGCGCTGCTACCAGAGGACTCTCGAAATGAACCCAGTGAGTTCAGTGTAGAAGAACGCAGTGCGTCAGCTACAGAAACGTCACCTGAGATTTTCATATCTTCGGCGCTGATAGTAATAATTTCTTGAGATTCAGTGTTCGTGCTGCGCTTGATTCTAGAACCAGTAACGATTACCTCGTCAACATCGGCACTATTGTCTTGAGCATAGGCTGAACCAGCAAAAGGCATAATTGCGGCAAACGCGCCTACGCCCATGGCGAGTTTGATCGCCGTAGATAGTTGTTTCTTTTTCATAATACTCCCCGAATGCCTAAAAAACCCTATATATAAAGGACGAATTAGACATGTGTTTGTGTTTTTGTATGAGCCGTATCCCTACAGTTGTCTTATATCCCCCATACGACAATGTGAATATATCTGACATATTTTTGTAA